>Ga0209368_1000120_pt1 | contig 123801 bp, 123 predicted proteins | sample EBPBio242008_DNA_FD_185862 | JGI IMG/M metagenome (GOLD analysis project Ga0209368, IMG submission 185862) | Wastewater treatment Type I Accumulibacter community from EBPR Bioreactor in Madison, WI, USA - Reactor 1_4/24/2008_ DNA (SPAdes)... | ecosystem: Engineered > Bioreactor > EBPR >...
GGCCTGCAGGGGCAGGACGGCCTGCGCCTGTGCAGCCAGCTCCGCTCGCTGGAGCGCACGCGCAACATCTCCGTGCTGCTGATGGGCGAGGCCGAGGATCGCGAGCGCATCCTGCGCGGACTCGAGATCGGCGCGCATGATTTCCTGCTCCGCCCGATCGACCGCAACGAGTTGCTGGCGCGTGCGCGCACCCAGGTCCGCCGCAAGCGCTTTACCGAGCGGCTGCGCGACAGCGTGCAGTCTTCGATGGAAATGGCGGTGATGGACCAGCTCACCGGGCTGCATAACCGCCGGTTCATGGACAACCGGCTCGCGGTGATGTTCGACGAATCGGCGCTCAGGGCCCGATCGCTGTCGCTGCTCGTGCTCGACATCGACCATTTCAAGGCAGTCAACGACAGCTGGGGTCATGATGCCGGCGACGAGGTCCTGCGCGAATTCGCCGACCGGGTCCGTGCCTGCACGCGCGGCATTGATCTCGTCGCGCGCATGGGCGGCGAGGAGATCGTCGTCGTGCTGCCCGATACCGGGCGCGATGCCGCCTCTCGCGTGGCCGAGCGCATCCGCGAGCGGGTCGAGCGCTCGCCCTTCGCGATCCAGAACAACACGCGCGACATCAAGGTCACGGTCTCGGTCGGCGTCGCGAACCGGCGCGCCGGGGACACATCCTCCGCGGATATGATGAAGCGCGCGGACGATGCGCTCTATCGGGCCAAGGCCAATGGCCGCAACCGCGTGATCGTCGCCAGCGCGGCCTAGACGCGCTTGAGAGGGAAGACCGCCGGGGAGGTCAGAATTCGGGCGGCCGGGAGCGGGCCGTCGCGAAGGCAGCCCCGACGACGAGGATGACCGCCACCAGCAAATAGGCGGGAAGCGCGAGCCAAAGGGGCCAAAGCAGCCACCACCAGGGGATGTTGACGAGGCCGAGCACGTTCAGGGCTGCCATGAGGAGCGTCAAGACAAGGCTGGCTCGGCACCCTTGGACGATCATCGCTCGGTTCCGATCCGCAGCGTTTGCAGGAGATTCTGCCTGGAAGCCCGTCAACGATAGGTTTCAGTCGTGGCATTATACGCCAGGTCAGTGATTTCGGCTCGCGCGGTCACCGTGTTGTGAAGCCCGCGGGTCGGAAGGGGGCAAGTTCGGACGTTGTCCCCCATGAGCGACATGGCCGCCCTGGAAGGCCGGCTGTCGAACGCCCGTCAGGCGCTTGCTTGCCCCAGTAATCCCTTCATGTCGACCAGTTGCCGATCCCGCATCGTCAGGTTTGCGCGGCGTTTTCGGGAATTGGCTCGAAAGCAGACGAGGTAATCTTAGCGGGTAGGGTTAATGATCGGTAAAAGAGGGCGATCAGTTGGATTTGATTGATTCAGATCCTGTGCATTGTAGAGGTTATGTGACGCAGCGATCGCAGAGATCGCTCTCGAACGCCCCTCGGGTGCTCAGGTCCGCCGCATCTCCTGGGAAACCGAAGGGCTCGGCCGGTCGGTGATGGAATTCTGGCCTCCTCAGAACCGTCGCTGGCCGGCCACCTCGCATTGCCAGAATTCGTTTCGGGCACGTACATTAATACTTAGCGTTTCTATCGTGCCCTGGCCGGGTGGCGCCTCTTCCTCTTCGCGAGCAGGAAGCTATCACCGACACGCTGCGGTGGTTCACGATTCCGTCTGCCGATACACCGGCCCCGACCTCCGTGGGCAGGCCTGGTAGCCGCGCCGCGGCTGCTCATCGCGGCGCCAGCCTCGCGCATAGCGACGAACGGCATCTTCCCGCGGACCGAAAACTCGCACCGGATCCGCGCAATTGTATCCACGCCCTTCATCCCCCGCCCGCCCATCCGAAGCCGGCTCAAGGGGGCAAAGTTGGACGCCGATCCCCCGCCTCACGGGGTCAAACTTGCACGCCGAAACACATTGAGCACGGTTTGGGGGAGCAACCCTGCATTTGCCTCGGATGACTCTCGAGTTCAGGCCGATCCCTATGGGCTCGACAATAGCCGCTCAATTTCGTGGATCGGGTGCTTGGTCAGGTCCTTGTCGACTTCCGCGAGGATGCGAGCACGCGATTCCCCATCGAGGTGTTGGCGAAGCGCCGCGAGGATACGTGGCGGCGCCACCAGCACGATGTCCCGGGGTAGTCCGGACTGATTGGGACGGTTGAGGGCAGCAGCCGTGTCGCGCGCAAATTTCGTCTCGGCAAGCTCGTGCCAATTCGTCTCCTTGGTCGCGCTCGTGGGGCCGACGGCGTTTTGAATACGGCCTGGCCGGTCCGCTCCTTGTCGAGCGCTCGGCGGGTTCGCGGAGGCTTCCCTCACCTCGTCGACTTCGAACTTGGGCTGCGTCGGGTTGCCCTCGTTTCGTAGAAACATCGCCTTGCGGGCGTCGCATACGATCACCCAGGCATCGTGCGGAATCCGGAGGTCCATGACTGCGCTCCCTAAGTCGGATCTGGTCTTTGCCGAGGATCGCTGCTGACCTGGCGTGCGCCTTGATCCAACTCAAAAGGAACGCCTCAGCGGCGAATTTGATCGTTCTCAAGGCGTGACGCGACGGATCGTGCTGGGAAAGCCTTCGCTGGCCTTCGGGTTCGCGGCCCTTTTCGGAGATCGACAATGACGGAGGTCGAAAGTCGGCAGGAAACCGGAATCCGTCTCTGTTTTCACGGAGCAGCCCACGCCGTCACCGGTTCCTGCTTCTCGCTTCGGACGGACGAGGCTCACATCCTCATCGATTGCGGCATGTTCCAGGGATCAAAGTCGGAAAAGGAACTGAACTACCGGGCATTTCCCTTCGACCCAGCTTTGATCGACGCCGTGCTCCTGACGCATGCCCATATCGATCACAGCGGGTTGCTGCCAAAGCTCGCGAAGGACGGCTTCTCGGGACCGATCTTCGCAACGGCGGCGACCGTAGACCTCTGCTCGGTAATGCTGCCGGATTCCGGGCACATCCAGGAGATGGAAGTCGAACAACTCAACCGGCGAAACGCACGGCGGGGCCGTTCGGCGGTGGAGGCGATCTACGGGGTCGAGCAGGCCATCACGCCCCTTACGCAGTTTCGTTCCGTTCCGCTCGGCAAGCTGATGGCAATCGCCAAAGGGATACGTGCGCGATACTGGGATGCGGGGCATCTGCTCGGCTCGGCCTCCATCGAGGTCGAGATCGACAGACCCGGCGGCATACCCCTTCGGATACTCTTCTCGGGGGATGTCGGCTCCAGCCTTAAGCCGTTTCATGCTGATCCGACCGGTCCACAAGGGATCGATTACGTCATCTGCGAGACGACCTATGGCGACGTCGATCGGGAAGACGTTCTGCTGGACCGACGCCTGCTGTTGCTGCAAGCCGAGGTAACCGCTGCGGCGCAGCTCGAGGGACCGCTTCTGATTCCCTCCTTCGCCGTCGAAAGGACCCAGGAACTCCTTGTCGATCTCATCCGGCTGATGAAGGCAGGTCGCATTCCGGGCGCGCCGATCTTCGTCGATTCACCGCTTGCGACCAGGGCCAGTGCGGTCTTCGAGAAGCACGCTGGTGAGATGACTAACGGCCAAGCCTTACTCGAGGCCTTGCGGGATCCCCAGGTCCGGTTCACGGAATCCGTCGAACAGAGCAAAGCCATCGACCGCATTCGCGGCTTTCATATCGTGATAGCGGCGAGCGGCATGTGCGATGCGGGCCGCATTCGACATCATCTGAAAGAATGGCTGTGGCGGGGTGCCGCGACGATCTTGTTCGCCGGCTTCCAGGCGCAAGGGACGCTCGGGCGAATTCTGCTCGACGGCGCCCACCATGTGCGGCTGATGGGCGAGGATGTCCAGGTGAAGGCCCGCATTCGCTCGCTCGATGTCTATTCCGGCCATGCCGACGGGCCTCAGCTCGCTGCCTGGGTTGCGGGGCGGCGGCCGATCTCCGGTTCCGTTTTTCTGACGCATGGCGAGGAGCGTGCCATGCAAAGTTTCGCTGACAGGTTGAAGAAGCTGGATCCCGAGCTGCTGGTGATCGCCCCCCTGCTCGACAGCATGTTCACGCTCCCGGGCGGGGCGCCGCGTCAGATCGGCAATCCGGTCCGCAGCGCTGCGAACAGCGCCGGACGGCTCGACTGGCATAACGAATTATCCAGCCTGATCCTCGATATCGACGAGCAGATGTCGCTCGCCGCCGACGAACGTGGGCGGAAGCAGATCATCCGGCGGCTGCGGAAGGCGCTTACGTCCGAGTGAGCTTCGGCCGCTCGATGGGACCCTGCGGCGGGATGGTCTCAGCGGGACAGGATTTCGCGAATGAGGCTGATGAAGGCCCGCAGATGTAGCAGGAACGCCAAGGTCGGCTTCTGATCGAGTTCGCTGATGATCTCGGGCGGTCGGGTTTCGCGCCAAGCTCGCCAGGAACGCCGGGCCTTTGCTATCCAGTCGGTCGCATGTGCTTCGGGCATGGCATGGCCCTTCGAAGGGAACGAGCCTTCATGATCGCAACCCCGGCGGCAGTCCTTGATCATCGTCAAGGATGACACTCCAGTTCCCGAAACGAGCGATCGCGAAGCGCCGGAGCTGCTCAAACTTGGAGAGAACCAGGACCTTCAGATTGATGAGAATCAAGGTGATTTCTCCGGGCGGGAAGAAAGTGGCGCTTCGACCGGAGACTCGTCATGCAGATGGCCAGCCAGAATGAAACGATCTGCTTTATCGGTTCGTGCGACGCTTTTGGAGGGGGGGCTGAGTGGATCGAACTGGTCTCCACCCACATCTCGGTTGTCATGCTGATCGGGGCCCGCGCCCTCAAGTTGAAGCGCGCGGTCAAACTGGCTTACGTCGATTTGTCGACGCCGGAACGGCGATTGTCGATGTGCGAGCAAGAGCTGATGATGAACCGCCGGACGGCATCGGGTCTCTATCATGCGGTCCATCGGATCACTCGCGAACAAAATGGCGAGCTTGCCCTGAACGGCCAAGGTGAGTTGGTCGATGCCGTCCTAGAAATGGAGCGCTTCAACGACAACTGGCTCTTCGACCGGATGGCGGAGCGGCAGCGTCTCACCGCGACCGATATGACTGAGCTCGCGAGTGTGATCGCGCGACTTCATCGGACGGCCTCCGTCTCGACGGACAGCGAAGGAGCCGAGCGGATGACGCGCGTGCTCGCGGTCAACGAGCGCGCTCTTGCCGGTGCGGACATTCTTCCTCGCGATGAAGTCGAAGCCGTTATCGCGGGCTGTCGGGAAGCGCTGACTCGTCATACCGACTTGCTGAACCAGAGAGCCCAGGAGGGAAAAGTACGGCGCGGGCATGGCGACCTGCACCTGCGCAACATCTGCCTGTTCAAGGGCGAACCGTTGCTCTTCGATTGCCTCGAGTTCGATGAGGACCTGGCGACCGTGGATGTTCTCTATGATCTCGCTTTCGTGCTCATGGACCTCTGGCACCGGAATCTTGAAGTACTCGCCAACCTCCTCTTCAACCGCTACCTCGACGCCGTCGACGACGAGCGGGGAATTCGCCTGCTACCGTTCTTTATGGCGGTGAGAGCAGCCGTGCGCGCGCACGTTGTTGCGGTCGACACCGGGAGGTCCGAGACAGACCGATTGACCGAGGCGAGAGCCTATCTGGACCTTTGCCGCCGCCTCCTTAAGTCCAGACCTCCCGTCCTGGTCGCGGTCGGCGGCTATTCAGGTTCGGGGAAATCGACGCTTGCGGCGAAGCTCGCGCCCCTGCTGGGGCCGCCCCCCGGGGCCCGCATAGCCGCCTCGGATCGGATCCGGAAGAAGCTGCATGGCGTTCCCGCAGAGACCCGATTGCCGGTGGATGCGTATCACGCGGAGGTCTCGGCCCGAACGTATGCCGTCATGATACAGGTTGCGGAGGCGGCATTGGCGCAGAGCCATGCCGCTGTATCCGACGCCGTGTTCGACCGCCGCATCGAGCGGGAGCGGATCGGCGAAGTGGCTAGGCGCGCCGGCGTGCCGTTCTGCGGCCTCTGGCTTCGGGCGCCGAAAGATGCGCTCGTGCAACGGGTAATCGAGCGTCGCGGTGATCCTTCCGACGCCACCCCCAGCGTCGTGATCGACCAGATTGCCCGGCATGGGGCTGCGACCGAATGGATGCGGATCTCGGCACAGGAGAACATCGACATTGTCGCCGCTGCCGCTCTTGCAGCGATCGGCTTGCAGGCTGGAGCCGCGGCGGTTTGGCCCAGTCCGGTATGCGCGCGATCAGGGACGCACGCGGTGAAGACATGAGCGTGCTGTCGTATCTGCGCGGATCTTCAGTCGAGCAGCACGCGCAGCCGTGAGGCTAGCTCCCGCGCAGTGTATGGCTTCTTGAGCCAGCTTCCTTCGGCGAGCTCGCGTCCGGCGAGGCTCGGCTCGGCATAGCCGGACGTGAAGAGAACCTTCAGGCTCGGACGAAGAATGCGAGCTTCCCTGGCCAGCTCATCGCCGAACATACCTCCCGGCATGATGATATCGGTGAAGAGCAGTCGGATTTCCGGGTGCGCAGCCACGAGCGACAGCGCCTCCTTGCCATCGGCCGCCTGAATGACGCGGTACCCTTCCTCCTCCAAGCGTGCGACGACGACCCTGCGCACGCGCGCATCGTCCTCGACCACGAGGATGCATTCGTCCGCGCTGGGCTTGGCGGCGGGAACAGGATCGACGTTGCCCGCGTCGGGAACGGACACCGGATTGGCGGCGGGAAGAAACAAGCGAACGGTCGTTCCCTCGTCAAGTTCGCTGTAGAGTTGAACGTGGCCCCCGGACTGACGTGCGAAGCCGTAGACCATGCTGAGGCCCAGCCCGGTTCCGGCGCCCACGCCTTTCGTGGTGAAGAACGGGTCGAATGCTCTTTGCTTGACCTCTTCGGTCATCCCGACACCGGTATCGGAGACGCTGATCAGAACATAATCTCCCAGCCGAATCTGCGGATACATCTGGACATAGTCGGGATCGAGGTGAGTGCGCGCGATCTCGACCCTGAGACGCCCGCCGCGCGGCATCGCATCGCGGGCGTTCAGCGCAAGGTTCAGTAATGCATTCTGCAATTGGGTTGTGTCGACGAGCGCCGTGAGGGAATGGCCCGTGACGACGGTCTGCAATTCTATGGTTTCGCCAAGGGTTCTGCGCAGCAGCTCGGAGAATGTCGAAACGAGCTCCCCGATATTCGTCAGTTTTGCGTTGAGGGCTTGGCGCCGGCCGAAGGCGAGAAGTTGGCCCGTGAGCTTGGCTCCGTCATCGGCCGCACCCTGGGCTTCGCGCAGCAGTTCCAGAAGCTGACCGTCTTCGAGGCGGCGCTCGACCATCTCGAGATTCCCGCTGATCACCGTCAGCAGGTTGTTGAAATCATGCGCGATCCCGCCGGTGAGCTGACCGATGGCCTCCATCTTCTGGGATTGCCGCAATTCCTCCTCCATCCGGTGCCGGCTGGTCAGGTCGCGGATGAAGCCCGTGAAGATGCGCTGGCCATTCGCGGCGGCCTCACCAACGGCAAGTTCCATTGGAAAGGTCGTTCCGTCCTTGCGTTGGCCCGTCACCACGCGTCCGAAGCCGATGATGCGACGCTCTCCGGTCGCGAGATAGCGGCCGATATAGCCATCGTGTCGGCTCCGATCGGGATCGGGCATGAGGGCCTTGACGTTCCGGCCGCAGACTTCGTCGGCGGCGTAGCCGAACAGCTTCTCCGCAGCCTTGCTGAACGACATCATGATGCCGGCTTCATCGATCACGACCATCGCTTCCGGAACGGTATCGAGGATCGAGAGCAGGTGTGACTGACGGGAGGCGAGGGCGGCCTGCGCGTTTTTCAGTTCGCTGATGTCAATGTTCGTGGCGAGGACGACCGAGTCTTCCGGCGCTTGCCTGATCACGACCACCCACCGGCTCACGACGAATATCCGTCTTCCATCCCGGTGGCGCTGCGTCAGCTCGCCTTTCCAGGTTCCGTCTCGACGCACATCCCGCAGGATGACATCCAGCGGCTGCGGAAACTCGGTCCTCAGGAGTTGGCGGACATTCTGACCGAGGGCTTCCCGGGCGTTCCAACCGTATAGATCCTCGCAGCCACCGCTCCAGCGAACAATCCTGCCATCGAACTCATAGACCAGGATATTGGCGTCATCGAGCACCTGAACGATCTCATCCAGGCTCCTCTGGCTGATAGCCCTTGGGCCGCGCGCTGCCGTCATGCTTCCCCGTCAATGCGCTCGCATGGCCTGTCGGCCGGGAGGAATGTCGTGCAGATCATCGTATTCGTCCCCGCCGTCGGCAAGGCTTCTCAATAGCGCCGGCTTGCGGATCGTGAAGCGATAACGAGTGTTGGACTGAATGACGCCCCGCTTGATCAGGTTCGTCATCGTTCTCGACACCGTTTCGATCGTCAGGCCGAGATAGTCCGCCATGTCGACCCGGCTGATCGGGATTTCGATCTCGGTGGCCGGGCCGTGCTCGTTTCCGGCACGCCGCGCGAGCGTGAGCAGCAGATCGCAAACGCGCTCCTCGGCTTTCTTGCGGGCAAGCAGGATCATTCTCGCCTGTGCACTCGCCATCTCCTGGCACAGCCAGTTGACGAATTGGGGGCGCAATTGTTCGGAACTGTCGACCGCCTGCTGAAAGCGACTCCGATTCAACCGCCGGAGCTTTACCTCTCCGACTGCCTCCGCGTCGCCGAGACAGTGTTCATCCGGAGAAAGGCCGAAGATCTCGCCGGGATAGAAGAAGCCCGTGATGACGCGGCTGCCATCGCTGAGGATCTTGGAAATGCGGACCAGCCCGGTCACGATCTTGAAGACGTGCGTGGCCGGATCGCCGTCCCGGCAAATCGTCTGGCCACGTCCGAACGCTTCGAGAGGCTGCTGACTGAACAGCCCCAGCAACCCAGGTTTCGGTTCGCCCTTCGCGACGATGGGCAATGGGGAAGGAAAGTTGGACGCCGCATTCACGATGAGCATAGCGCGATCCTCCGCTTCGATCTGACGAGGGGATGAAAGCGGCGACGCATGGCGCGTCGAAGGTCTGCGTGTTAGCGTGTGTGCAGAATTGTTACGGATTGTAACAACCGATCCGTGGCCCAATCGGTGCAACCCGCCATGGCCGAGCCGACATCGCGAAGCGCTCATATTCTGGTCGTGGACGACGATCCGCGCATCCGCCAGATGCTGATCCGCTACTTCGAGGAGGAAGGCTACCACGTCAGTGCAGTGGCGGACGGTCGGGGAATGCGTGATGCGTTACAGCGCAACGCGATCGACATCGTCTTGCTGGACCTGATCCTCGACAGCGGAGAGGACGGATTGATGTTGGCCCGCGAAATCCGATCCAGATCGGATGTGCCCATCATCATGCTGACGGGTCGGGATGACGTTGTGGACAGGATCGTCGGGCTGGAAATGGGCGCCGACGATTACATCGCGAAGCCGTTCCATCTGCGCGAAGTCCTGGCGAGGCTACGCACCGTGCTACGTCGGCACCACCCGAGTCCGCCCCAAACGATCGACACCGAAGATGGGAACGTCATCCGGTTCAATGGCTGGATGTTGGATCCCCGGGAGCGTCGGCTGATCACGCCTGAAGGAGAAGACGTCGCGCTGACGACGGGAGAATTCAACATTCTCATGGTGATGGCCAAGCATCCCGGCCGCGTTTTTTCACGTGATACGCTAATGAACTTGACGAAAGGCCGAAATTACGAGGCTTTCGACCGGGCGATCGATGCGCAGATCTCCCGTTTGCGCAAGAAGATCGAAGGCGGCAAGGATCCGCTGGTCCTGATCAAGTCCGTGCGCGGAGTGGGATACGTCTTCACCGGGCAATCGCCAGCGCGAACGGTCTAGGTGTGCCTAGGGCATCGCCTGGCTTCCTCGATCAGGACATGTTCCGCCGCGCAAACCACATGCGCTTAAGCAGGCCATCGCCTCGCACGAGCTGGTGATACAGAGCGGCCACGGCATGAATGACTGCGAGACAGAGCAGCGCGTTGGCCGCAAGCTCATGCCAGCCGTTGATGGAACGTCGCAGGGCCCGATCGTCAGAGGCAAACCCCGGTATCTGCACGATTCCGAACCAGTCCCAGCCTCGCACGGCCACGTTGACGAGGCCGAGAACTGAGATGAGACCGGCCACGCCCGCCGGGTAGCAGCCCCGCAGACTTTGGTGCGGACGAGTCGTCGACGCTGGTCTCATCCCGTCGCGGTCCACTCCCAGTCACTCACTTCCGGCATGTCCACGCCATGCTCGCGGATATAGCGCCCGTGCTCGACCAGCTTGTCGCGGATCGCTTGTTTGGCATAGGCAGCACGAGCGCCAAGACTCGGCACCCGATCGATGACATCGCCGACGAGATGGAAGCGGTCGAGCCGGTTGCGCACGACCATGTCGAAGGTCGTCGTCGTCGATCCCTCCTCCTCGTAACCGCGCACATGGATGTTGGCATGGTTCGTCCGCTTGTAGGCGAGCCGATGGATGAGCCAGGGATAGCCGTGATAGGCGAAGATCACCGGCTTGTCGGTGGTGAACAGGGCATCAAAATCGGCATCGGTCAGGCCGTGCGGATGCTGGGACTTCGGCTGCAAGGTCATCAGGTCGACGAGGTTGACGACGCGAACCTTCAGCTCGGGCAGATGTCGGCGCAGCAGCGTGACCGCCGCGAGCGTTTCGAGGGTCGGCACGTCGCCGGCGCAGGCCATCACGACGTCGGGCTCGGTTCCCCGGTCATTGCTGGCCCATTCCCAGATGCCGATGCCCTGCGCGCAGTGCTTGATCGCGGCATCCATGTCGAGCCATTGCGGGGAGGGTGCTTTCCCGGCGACGATGACGTTGATGCGGTCCCAGCTTCGCAGACAGTGGTCGGTCACATGAAGCAGCGTGTTGGCGTCCGGCGGAAGATAGACCCGCACGATGTCGGCCTTCTTGTTCACGACATGGTCGATGAAGCCGGGGTCCTGGTGGCTGAAGCCGTTATGATCCTGCTGCCAGACATGGGAAGTGAGGAGGTAGTTCAGCGAGGCTATCGGCCGCCGCCAAGGCACTTCCTTGGCCGTCTTCAGCCATTTCGCATGCTGGTTGAACATCGAGTCGACGATGTGGATGAAGGCTTCGTAGCAGGAAAAGAGGCCATGGCGACCGGTCAGAAGATAGCCTTCCAGCCAACCCTGGCAGAGATGCTCGCTCAGGATTTCGGTGACACGGCCGTCGCGCGTGAGATTCTCATCTTCGGGGAGGATTTCTTCCTGCCAGGCCCGATCCGTTACCTCGAAGAGGGCCTGTAGGCGGTTCGAGGCGGTCTCGTCGGGACCGAAGACCCGAAAGTTCCGGCTCGCCTCGTTTGCCCTCATGACATCGCGCAGGAAAGCCCCCATGACCCGGGTCGCCTCGGCCTTGCCGCTGCCTGGGCGTTCCACAGACACGGCATGGCGAGTGTAATCCGGCATCCTCAGGGGTCGGCGCAGCGCTCCGCCATTAGCATGGGGGTTGGCGCTCATGCGCTTTTCGCCTGAAGGTGCCAGTGCCGCGATCTCGGCGCGCAGCCGACCGGCCTCATCGAACAGTTCCTCCGGGTGATAGCTGCGCAGCCAATCTTCGAGCAGTTGCAAATGGCCCTGCTTCGACATGTCGCTGAAAGGCACCTGATGGGAGCGCCAGAAGCCCTCGGCCTTCATGCCGTCAACGGTCTTCGGACCGGTCCAGCCCTTGGGGCTGCGCAGCACGATCATCGGCCAGAGCGGACGATTGCGCGACGCCCCCGCGCGGGCTTGATCCTGGATCGCTGCAATTCTGGAGAATGCGATATCGAGCGCTGCCGCCATCGCCTGGTGCGTCGCTTCCGGCTCCTCGCCTTCGACGAAGAGCGGATCGTAGCCGTATCCGCGCAGCAATGCCTCCAGCTCGGCATGCGGGATGCGCGCCAGAACGGTCGGGTTGGCGATCTTGTAGCCGTTGAGGTGCAGGATCGGCAGGACGGCACCGTCCGCTGCCGGATTGAGGAACTTGTTGGAGTGCCAGGACGCGGCGAGGGGACCGGTCTCAGCCTCGCCATCGCCGATCACGCAGGCGGCGATTAAACCGGGATTGTCGAGCACGGCGCCAAAGGCATGCGCGAGGCTATAACCGAGCTCGCCACCTTCATGGATGGAGCCGGGCGTGTCGGGCGCGGCGTGGCTGGGGATTCCGCCCGGGAAGGAGAATTGCTTTACGAAGCGCCGCAAGCCTTCCTCGTCCTGCGACACGTCCGGATAGAGCTCGCTATAGGTTCCTTCGAGATAGGTGCTTGCTACCACGCCCGGCGCGCCATGGCCGGGGCCGGCGATGAAGAGGATGTCGAGATCCCGAGCCCTGATGATGCGGTTGAGGTGCAGATAGATAAAGTTCAGGCCGGGTGTCGTGCCCCAGTGGCCGAGCAATCGCGGCTTCACATGCTCGATCCGGAGAGGCTCGCGCAGTAGCGGATTGGAGAGCAGATATATCTGCGCCACGGAGAGGTAGTTGGCGGCCCGCCACCAGGCCTGCATCAACGCGGCTTCCTCCGGGCTCAAAGCCGTCTGCGCCGCGGTATCGATGTCCCGAGAGGTCATTGCCGTGCTCCAGCAGGGCTTCAGAAAAGAAATTCTACGTCCGCGCCATCGCTGTGCGCTTTGATTTTCAGCAAAGCGGATCCGAAGTGCAGCGAGTACGAACGAACTGATCTGTGCAGGGATGATCGACCATCATCGTGGCGTCGGTCTGTTCATGGTCCGCCGGAAGCCCTGGCGTAGCCGACCTGCCGAAAAGCGCCTGCTCGATTGCACAGCGATTGAAGGGAAATCTCATGATGACCGACGATTTGAGCTGCTACCTCAACACACGCGCTGGTTTCAGGTTCCTGGTGAGGCCCGCCCATCCCGACGACGAAGCGGGACTGGCTGAATTCTTCACGCATGTGACGCCCGAGGATCTGCGATTCCGCTTTCTGACCACGGTCAAGGAGGTCGGGCATGATCGCTTGGCCGCGATGACGAAGGCCGAGGATCGGCAGACCGAAAACTTCGTTGCCTTCACCGATGACGGGAAGACGATCATCGCCGCGGCCATGCTTGCTTGCGACGCCGCTTTGGAGAAAGGAGAAGTCGCGATCTCGATCCGGCGCGAGTACAAGCATAAGGGCGTGGGTTGGGAGTTACTCAGGCATGTTTGCAAGGTCGCCGAGAGCAAGGGCGTGAAGGCTGTCGAATCTCTCGAGGATCGACAAAATCACGAAGCGATCGAGATCGAAATCGAGCAGGGGTTCGAGGTCAACGAGTGTCGGGACGACGCGAGACTCGTTGTGCTTCGAAGGACATTCAAGCCGGCACCTAAGGTGAAGTGATCGGTTGATCGGCTAAAGTGTCCTCGCACGAATTCCCTTGGCGTACGATCTTCAATCATGGCCAGGGCAGGGGCATTTTCCAGCTCGCTTGCGAGTGCCGCAGATGCACTCTTGGGGGCGTGTCTACGGCGTCTGATCGCGCCGCTCTGCAAGCACATGTCAGGCGGTGATTTGATCCGCGAAAATGGTCCGACCGCGTTCGCCTGCGAAATACTGCTTGAGCCAGGGGTCCTCGTGCCTCAGCAAATCCTGTAGCGTGCCGAGAGCAATGATCTTGCCCCGGGCAATGGCCGCGATCCTGTCGCAGGTCGTGTGAAGGCTGCTCAGATCATGGGTGATCATCATCACCGTCAGATTCAGACTCGCCTTGAGGGTCAACAGAAGCTGGTCGAAGGCATCGGCGGCGATGGGATCGAGCCCCGAGGTTGGCTCGTCGAGAAACAAAATCTCCGGATCGAGAGCCAACGCCCGGGCCAAGGCGGCTCGCTTGGTCATGCCACCCGACAGCTCAGCCGGGTACTTCTCCGCCGCATCAAGCGGCAACCCGACCATCTCGATCTTCAGCATCGCCATTTCGGTCAGCAGGCTCGGCGACAGATGCAGAAGCTCGCGCATCGGGAGCTGGATGTTCTCCGCGATCGTCAAGGACGAGAATAGGGCGCCTTGCTGGAACATCACGCCGCAGCGCTGTTCGACGGCTCTGCGCTCACTCTGCCGAAGGTCATCGAGATCTCTGCCGAATATTTCGATGACGCCGCTTCGCTTGGGGAGAAGGCCGAGGATCGTTCGTGCCAGGACTGACTTGCCGGAGCCGGAAGCTCCGATAACCCCGAGAATCTCGCCGCGCATGATGTCGAGATTGAGGTGATCCAACACCGCCTTGGCGCCGAAGACGACTTCGAGATCTCGGACGCGAACGGCCACTTCACCTCGGTTCGGATCCTGTTCTCGCTCGGTCCCAACCATGAACGGTTCTCCGACTGCAAGGCAGTAGCTGAGCAAGGCGGTTGGCCCATTGGGAAAACTCACCCGGGGCAACCGCCTTGCGACGCTAATGAGCGAGAAAAAGCGGCACGGCGGAGCTGTCGATCAGATCCGCGGTCACGCCGCCGAGCACCCATTCCCGGAAGCGCGAATGGCCATAGGCTCCGATGACGATCAGGTCTGCCGAAATCCGCCTAGCCTCGGAAAGGAGCGCGTCCGTCGGCGACGTCTCCGTATTAAGCACGGTTGCCGTTGCTTCGATACCGTGCCTGGCGAGATGGGCGCTGATATCGGCGAGGACTTCGGCACCACCCATCCGTCCATGGGCCTCTTCCCTGACCGTGACGATGTGAACCTGTGTTGCGTGGGCGATCAGGGGCAGGGCCTCGGCTACGGCTCGGGCGCTCTGTCGCGTATCGGTCCATCCGATCAGGACGGTCTTGATCGGAGAGCGCAGCGCGGCCTTGGGCGGCAGGAGGTAGAGCCCTCTGCCTCCGTCGAACATGACGCTCTCGATCAGTTGACGCCAGCGGCCGTGGCCGTCACCGCGCGGACAGGTCGCGATGAAGAGGTCGTTCCAGCGGGCTTCGCTGGCGACGGCCTGTTCGAGAAGGCCGGGGAATGCGTCGAGGCGGCGTAGCTCATGCACGGGGCCGAGGCGCGCCAGGCGCTCCCTGAGACGCTTCTCACTGACGTCTCCTTCTTCGGTGACGGCATCGACCAATTGCCCGATCGCGGTAATCCCGAAATCGCCGGCGAAGAGCGCGGGATCGGGCAAGAGGTTCGTGAAGATCCCGGTCATCCGAGCCGCAAAGCCCGCAGCGAGCGCTTCCGCATGAGCCAGGCGGGTTTCGTCCTCCGGCGAACCATCGAGGTGGATTGCGATGTCGCGATAGGCGGTGCCGCGAACGGCCTGCGCCTTCGCTACTATGCTCGAAGAGAGAGTGATGTCGTTCATGCCAACCTCCGCGTCGAAAGCTGTTCCTGATGTGCCATCGAGCGACGGAAGCGCGTCGACCACATTGATTTTCGTCAAACGCCCGGGTGTTCTCTCGCAATTTTGCGTTGGGTCAAATCCAGATGGGCCGGTTCGGGGCAGGCTGATTTCATCTCGAAGAATTCGGAGAGGGATCATGTCGTCATCGCTTCAATCCGGCGTGCGGTCCTCGACGGAAAAGCGGCGCGCAAGCCGGTCCAAGATGATGTGCGCCGCCGTGTTCGTGGAACCCGGTCGCATCGAACTCGAGGACAAGCCGATTCCCGATGTGAGGCCGCTCGACGCACTGCTGCGCATCACCACAACGACGATCTGCGGCACCGACATCCATATCCTCAAGGGCGAGTATCCGGTCGCGCGCGGCCTCACCATCGGCCACGAGCCGGTCGGCGTGATCGAGAAGCTCGGATCGGAGGTGAAGGGTTTCCGCGAGGGGCAGCGGGTGATCGCCGGCGCTATCACGCCTTCGGGGCACAGCGCCGCCTGCCTCTGCGGCTGCGCCTCGCAGGACGGCCCCGGCGAGCGCCACGGCTTTAAGGCCATGGGCGGCTGGCGCTTCGGCAATACGATCGACGGCGCACAAGCCGAATACCTGCTGGTGCCGGATGCGATGGTCAATCTCGCACATGTGCCCTCCGGGCTGACGGACGAGCAGGTGTTGATGTGTCCCGACATCATGTCGACCGGCTTTTCCGGCGCCGAGAGCGGTGGGGTCAGGATCGGCGACTGCGTCGCCATCTTCGCGCAGGGCCCGATCGGGCTGTGTGCCACGGCCGGCGCCCGGCTGATGGGCGCGACGCGCATCATCGCCGTGGAGAGCGTTCCGGAACGGCAGGCGATGGCCCGCAGATTGGGCGCCGACGAGATCGTCGATTTCTCGAAGGGCGATCCGGTCGACGAGATCATGCGGCTGACGGAGGGGCGAGGTGTCGACGTGGCGATCGAGGCACTGGGCCGCCAGGAGACCTTCTCCGCCGCATTGCGGGTGCTGCGTCCCGGCGGAACGCTATCGTCGCTCGGTGTCTATTCGAGCGACCTGACGATCCCGCTCGGCGCCTTCTCGGCGGGTCTCGGCGACCACCGCATCGTCACCACGCTCTGCCCCGGCGGCAAGGAGCGGATGCGACGCCTGATCGACGTCGTCGCCTCCGGACGGGTCGACCTGGGACCGCTGGTCACGCACCGTTTCCCGCTGGAGCGCATCAAGGATGCCTATGAGCTGTTCTCGCACCAGCGCGACGGTGTCCTCAAGGTCGCGATCACGCCTTGAACGGCAGAATCAAGGAACGGCATGTCACTTAGCGCCCGCCGCAGCGACCGGATCATCAGCGTAGTCGACGGGCGCAATGAGGGAGGCCGGCGTGACGACGGAGCCTGCGAAAGCAGTCGCGGCATGCGGCGGGGAGTTCTGGCGGGAGGGGCGGGATGGATTGCTGCAACGTCTCGGGGCCACGCCGGGCGGCTTGAGCGATGTTGAAGCGGCCGAACGGCTGAAATGCTTCGGGCCCAATCTCGCCGTGACCAGTCTGCGGCGGGGGGTGTCGTTCAAGATCGCCAAGCGGCTCATGGAACCCCTGATCGCGATCTTGCTGATTGCCGCACTCATCTCGGGGGCGACGGGCGATTGGCAGAGCCTGATCATCATCGTGCTCATCGTGCTGGCTTCGATCGCCCTCGACGTCTTCCAGGAGACCCAAGCGGAGAATGCCGTTGACGCGCTCCGCCGAACGGTGGCGGTGCAGGTCACGGTTCTTCGCTGCGGACGGCTCATTGAAGTCCCGGTTCGGGAGGCTGTTCCTGGTGACGTCGTCGCGCTTCACACCGGTGATCTCATCCCGGCCGATGGCCTGATCCTCGAGAGCCACGATGCGTTGGCCGATGAAGCGGCGCTCACTGGCGAACCCTTTCCGGTGGAGAAGCTGGCAGCTCCTGAGAATTCCGCTGGCGACGGAACCGCCAGCGCCCTTTTTGGGGGAACAAGCCTCGTTGGCGGAGAGGTCCGGATGCTCGTCGCTGCGACGGGCACGCAGACACGGCTAGGCTCGATCTCCCGTTCCATGCAGGCGAGCGAGCCGCCCACCGCCTTCGAACGTGGGGTTCACGGGCTCGGCATCCTGATCCTGCGCCTCACCGGCTTCCTGGTCCTGTTCGTGCTGCTGACACAGCTCGTGCGTCACGGGCTGTCGATCGAGAGTTTCCTGTTCGCCGTCGCGCTGGCCGTGGGGCTGACGCCGGAGCTGTTGCCGGTCGTGATGACGGTGACGCTCGCACGGGGCGCGATGCGCATGGCGCAACGCCAGGTCGTGGTGAAGCGGTTATCCGCGATCCACGATCTCGGGGCGATGGATGTGCTGTGCACCGACAAGACCGGGACGCTGACGGAAGCGCGGATCGCCCATGTCGGAAGTTTCGACTGCGACGGCTTTGAAAGCTCGCGCGTCACCGAACTCGCTTGCCTCAACAGCCGTTTTTGCAGCGGGCTGCGCAACAACCTCGACACTGCTTTGCTCGCCAACTCGGAAGGCGACGACAAGGCCTGGCGTGCCCTGGCCGATCTGCCGTTCGATTTCCAGCGGCGACGCTCCTCCGTTCTTGTGGCGAGGGGCGACGAGCGGGTGATGATTGTCAAGGGCGCTCCCGAAGGCTTGCTCGACCTGTGTGACAGCTTGGAGCGTGAGGATGGGACGGTTGAAAAGCTCGACGATGCTCAGCGAGGCAAGCTTCTGACCTTATTCGAAGCAAAAGGGGCGCAGGGCTTGCGCTTGCTCGGCATCGCTCAGCGCCCTATGCCTCCCGGAACCCATGACCTGTCTCGCGACGACGAAGCCGGTCTTGTCTTCGCGGGCTGCGCTGCCTTCATCGACCCGCCCAAGGCCTCCGCAGGCGTGGCGGCCCGCCAGCTCGCGGCGGCGGGCGTGCGCGTCAAGGTGATCTCGGGAGACGCCGCCCCCGTCGTTCGCCATCTCGCCGAAACTCTGGCGCTTCCGGCGCGAGGGCTGATGACGGGTGACGAGATAGCGGCATTGGGAGATGCCGCCCTGGCCGCTCGCGTTCGCGACGTCGACCTGTTCGCTCGGATCGCGCCGGAACAGAAGGCGCGACTCGTCTTGGCCCTGCGCAGGGCGGGGCACACCGTCGGCTTCATCGGCGACGGCATCAACGATGCGCCGGCGATCCATGCCGCGGATGTCGGCCTCTCCGTCGAGGGTGGCACCGAAGTCGCGCGCGAGGCGGCGGCGATCGTCCTGCTGGCACCCGATCTCGGGGTTCTCGCGCAGGGCATCGCCGAAGGCCGGCGCACCTATGCCAACATCATGAAATATGTCCGCATGGGCACGAGCTCGAATTTCGGCAACATGCTGTCGATGGCGCTGGCGTCGATGGTGCTGCCTTTTCTGCCGCTCAACCCGTTGCAGATCCTGATCAACAACATGCTCTACGACCTGTCCGAGGTCGGCATTCCTTTCGACGAGGCGGACCCCGCCGACCTTGCGAAGCCGCAGCACTGGGACATGCACGCCGTGCTCCGCTTCACGCTCGTCATGGGGCCGCTCTCATCTGTATTCGATGTGGCAACTTTCGCCGTTCTGCTCGGTGTTTTCGGCGCAGGCACCGAGACGTTCAGGACGGCCTGGTTCGTCGAGTCGATCCTGACGCAGATCCTGGTGATCTTCGTCATCCGCACCGCCGCACCCTGCTGGCGCAGCCGGCCGCATCGCTTTCTCGTCATGACCTCGCTCGGGGCTCTCGCCGCCGCACTGATCCTGGCCCTGACGCCGCTCGGTCATCCCTTCGGCTTTGTCGCGCTGCCGGTTCCGCTCCTGCTCGCCATCCTGGTCATCGCCGCCCTCTACCTCGGGCTTGCCGAGATACTGAAGCCGCTGGCGATGCGCGCGGAAGGGAAACGAAGAAGAGGTCGCACCCGTCATTCGGAAGCTCGTCGTTTCCGCGCCTTCTGAAGCGTCATGACCTCTGGGGGCCGCCGCGGTCATGGAGGAGTATCGTCGGGCAACGTTTCGAGCGCCCGAATAACGAGGTCGTATTTCACGGAGGTCATCGCAAAGCCGCGCGCCCAGTCGATGACGTCGTTCCAGGGGTCGACGATCTTGGTCGTGGCGGACAGGAAGGTGACGACGGTGGCGATCTCGGTCTGTCCGCGAACCGCCAGCACGCAGCCGATGCCGAGCACAAGCAGGCTGCCCAGGGAATAGGTCAGGTTCATCAGAAAATTGAGAGAGAACTTGATTTCGAAGATGCCGATGTCGACAGCGAACACCTCGTCCAGCTTGGGCGCGCTCGATTCCGCTTTCGATGGAGACAGGATTTCGTCGCCGAAACGTCGGAGGAGGCGCGTTCGCTGCGCCACGCGACGGTTGATCGCCCGCTGCATGAGCGGCACGAACACGAATTGCGGCGCGAGGATCAGCAGGCTGGCACCCATCATTCTGAGGTCGAGGAAGGCGAGATAGATGAAGACGCTCGCCAGAAACCCGATCTCGACGATCGGCAGGCTGAGGCTCGAGCCGACGAACCCGCCGATGTCGTCCGCTTCGGCGAGGATCATGGCGAGGCCGGTTCCATTGGCGAGATCGGAACCTTCCTCATCCGCTTGTTCAAGTCGCTGCGTCACCACAAGTCGCAGGTCGCGGGTCGCGCATTCTCCGAGCCAGGCGCGGTAGACGTTCATCGCCAATTTCGCGAGGCCAAAAGCCAGCACGAGCCCGATTTGTAGAGCAATCAAGGTCAGGATGGCACGGGCGCTGCCGAGATGGACGGCGGCGTCGATGATGCGCCGCTGGGTTTCGATCGGGGCGGCATTGAGCAGGAAGACGAAGATGGACAGGGCGCAGACGGCCGCCTGATGCCAGCCGCCTGAGAGGAGCACGAAGCGGAGAAGAGAGGACGGCAGAGGCGAGGCTTGCCCATGTGGACGAGGGGGCTCGGATATCGCGGCAATGAGCCCCGAGAGCGTCATGGCACCAGCACCGCCGCGCCCTGCAACTGGCCAGCGCGCAGATCAGACAGTGCCTCGTTCGCCCGCTCCAAGGGATAGATTGTGGTTTTCGTCCTGATGCCGGCCAGCTGGGCGATCGACAGGAATTCGCGGCCGTCTGCTCGGGTAAGATTGGCGACCGAAACAAGTTCGCGTTCGTGCCAGAGCAGATCGTAGCCGAAGCCGGGAATGTCGCTCATATGGATACCGCCGCAGACGACGCGCCCGCCCTTCACGACGGCGCTCAGGGCCAGCGGGACCAGCGCGCCGACGGGCGCGAAGATCAGCGCGGCGTCGAGCGGCACCGGCGGCTTTTCTTCGGAGCTTCCGGCCCAGCATGCACCGAGCGATAGGGCATGGGCCTGTGCTGATTCGTCGCCCGGACGGGTGAAAGCATAGACTTCGCGCCCCTGCCAACGGCAGATTTGCGTGAGGATGTGAGCGGCAGCGCCGAAACCGTAGAGACCGATCCGCCGGGCTGCGCCGGCGCTGCGTAGGCTGCGCCAGCCGATCAACCCTGCGCACATCAAGGGTGCGGCAGCGACGGGGTCGGGGAATTCATCCAGCGGGAAGACATAGGCCGCCTCGGCAATGACGTGCGTGGCGAAGCCGCCATCGCGGGTGTAGCCGGTGAATTCCGGGGTGTCGCACAGGTTCTCGCGGAGGGCATGGCAATAGGGACAATGCCCGCATGTATGCCCCAGCCAGCCGAGGCCGACGCGCCGACCGATCAATCCGGACGCGATATCTGATCCGACCAGATCGACCCGGCCGACGACTTCGTGACCAGGGACGCGTGGGCATTGCAGATCGGGCAGTTCGCCATCGACGACATGCAGATCCGTACGGCAGATGGCGCAAGCCTCAACCTTGATCCGTAGTTCTCCCGGGGCAGGTGCAGGATCGGGGCGCGACTCCACTACTAGTGGGCTGCCCGCGGCGTTCAGAACCATCGCCTTCATGGGATTCTCCCGCTCTGCGCGCTGAAGAACCTACCTGGGGGAGGTGGCATCGGCTTTGACCAAGCTCAAGGAGCGCGGGACTTTTGGAGCGCATCTTGGCGAGAGTTTCGCGGGAAGAAAGCCATGCAGTCCTCATCCCGAACCGGCTTGTCTCGGAAGCTTCGGAGACAGCAACCTTGCAGGGAGGAGACGCTCGGCGAGGAGGCATTCTCAGCGATCGATCGCATGCGCGAAGCGGCGACAGCGAAGCTCACCGGCGGGTTTTCGCCGATGGCCCTGACGCTGGCCTATCTCGACTGGGCTATCCATCTCGCAGCCGCGCCCGGCAAGCAGCTCGAACTCGCAGCCAAGGCGGCGCGCAAGGCCGCCCGCCTGGGCGGACATGTCGCATCGGGGCTTTTCCAGCCGAAGGCCGACCCCTGCATCGCGCCGCTGCCCGGCGACCGCCGCTTCGCGGCGCCGGAATGGAGCAGGCCGCCCTTTGGCTTCATGGCGCAGGCGTTCCTGCTCAACCAGCAATGGTGGCACAACGTCACGCATGAGGTGCCAGGCGTGGAGCCTCACCATGAGGAGGTGGTCTCTTTCGTCGCCCGCCAGCTCCTCGACATGTTCTCCCCCGCGAACAACCCCTTGACCAACCCGGAGGTGATCGCGCGTGCCCGCGAGACCGGCGGCGTCAATTTCGTCGAGGGTTGGAGGAACTGGATCGAGGATCTGCAACGGCAGCTCGCCGGACAGCCTCCTGTCGGCGCCGAACGCTTCGTCGTCGGCCGGGACGTGGCGGCGACGCCCGGCAAGGTCGTCTTCCGCAACCACCTGATCGAACTGATCCAGTACGCGCCGGCGACGCCGACCGTCCGCGCCGAGCCGATCCTGATCGTCCCGGCCTGGATCATGAAGTACTATATCCTCGATCTGTCGCCGGAGAATTCGCTAGTGCGCTACCTCGTTGGCGCCGGGTACACGGTTTTCTGCATCTCCTGGCGCAACCCCGATGCCGACGACCGAGAACTCGCTCTCGATGACTATCGCCGCAGCGGGGTGATGGCTGCGCTGGATGCCATCGCTGCGATCATGCCCGGTCGCAAGGTTCACGCTGCCGGATACTGTCTGGGCGGCACGCTCCTGGCGATCGCAGCCGCGGCGATGGTGCGCGACGCCGACGGGCGACTGGCATCGCTGACCTTCCTCGCGGCCCAGACCGATTTCGGCGAGCCAGGTGAGCTTGCGCTGTTCATCGATACGAGCGAACTGCGCTTTCTCGACAGCATGATGTGGAACCGCGGCTACCTGTCGGCCGACCAGATGGCCGCGGCCTTTCAGCTCCTGCGCTCGAACGATCTGATCTGGTCGCGGCTGGTGCACGACTATCTGATGGGGGAACGCTCCCCGATGTTCGATCTGATGGCCTGGAACGCGGATTCCACGCGCATGCCCTATCGCATGCAGGCGGAATACCTGCGCGGCCTCTATCTCGACAACGATCTGGCGAGCGGCCGCTTCATGGTGGAGGGACGACCTGCGGCGCTCCAGAATATCCGCACACCGACCTTCGCGGTCGCGACCGAGCGCGACCATGTCGCGCCGTGGCGTTCGGTCCACAAGCTGCACCTGTTGATCGATGCCGACTTGACCTTCGTGCTGACGAGTGGCGGGCACAATGCGGGAATCGTCAGCAAGCCCGGTCATCCCGGGCGCCGGTATCGGATGCTCGCGAAGAAGCATGGCGATATCTGCCTCGGTCCCGACGAGTGGTTCGCCGCAGCGCGGACACGCGAAGGCTCGTGGTGGGAGGCCTGGACGGAATGGCTCGAGGGCTTATCGTCGCCCGAGCAGGTCGTGCCACCCGCGTTCGGTGGTGCTGGAAGCGGACGAGAACCGCTCTGCGATGCACCGGGAACCTATGTGCTGCAAAGGTGAGCCGTGGATCAGGAGCTCCTCACCAACCGGACGTTCGACGAGATCGCGATCGGCGAAAGCGCGTCGCCGTCCGCATCGTCCAGCCTGACGACATCGAGCTGTTCGCTTCCGTCTCGGGGGATGCCAACCCCGCCCATCTGGATGCAGCCTTCGCTGCGGCTGATCCGTTCGGGCATGTCGTGGCGCACGGCATGTGGACCGCGGCGCTGGTCTCGGCGGTGCTCGGCACGAAGCTGCCCGGACCAGGTACGATCTATCTCGGGCAGGATCTGCGCTTCCTGAAGCCGGTCACGCCCGGCAATACCATTACGGCGACCGTCACGGTCCGAAGCTAGGAGGCGTCGAAGCGAGCCGTCGTGCTGGATACCGCTTGCTCCAACCAGCGCGGCGAAACGGTTCTGTCCGGCACGGCGACGGTGATGGCACCCGGCCAATGCGTGACCCGGCCGCGCCTGCGCCTTTCCGAAGTCACGCTGAAGCATTCCGATCGCTACGACAGCATCATGGCACAAGCCCGTGTCCTGCCGTCGTTGAGCGCCGCGATCGTCCATCCCTGCTCGCCGGAAGCCATCCTGGCCGCGATCGAAGTCCGTGACGAGGGGCTGTTGCAGCCGCTCCTCGTCGGCCCGGAGGCGAAGATCCAGGCTGCCGCGGCAGCGCGCGCCGTCGAGCTTGCGGTATCGGGCCAGGCGGCGGCCCTCATGAAGGGCAGCTTTCATTCGGATGAGTTGCTCGGCGCCGTCGTCGCTTCAGGCTCCGGCCTCACCACCGAACGCCGCATCTGCCATGTCTATGCGATGAGCCTGCCAGCCTATCCCAAGCCGCGGCTTGTGGAGGATTTGCTCTACCGCCGCAGTGGCCTGCTCGGCGTATCCGGGATCAGTCCCGACAGCCGCGATCTCCTCGACAGCGAAAGGCCTGAAGCGCATGAGGCTCTCGACCTGTTTTGCTTCCGCATCGCGGGGGAGGTGGGCCCGGCTTGCGGCAACGTTGGGCGGGTTCGATGCGATCGTATTCACTGCCGGAATCGGCGAGCATCAGCCGTCAATCCGCGCTGCCGTGGCGAGGCGGTTGAAATGGTTGGGTCTCGAACTCGACGAGGCCGCCAATGTGGCGAATGCAACCCGGATCAGCCGGACCGATGCTCCTGTGGCGGCTTTCGTAATCCCGACCGACGAGGAAGCTGTTATCGCCGAGGATGCATTGGCGCGGGTAAGACCAACCGCATAGCCGTCTGAGCCGAATGGTGGAAACTCGACTCAGACAGGCTTCCGGATAGAGACTTAGGCTGCGGCTTTGTGATTGCCAGTCCAGCCCGACACGTATTGGGCGCCGACGCCGGTCCAGGCATCCACGTTCTTCCGCGCGAGCGTCGACAATTTCTCGGCCTCGTCGGCATAGGCGCCGCCGACGCCCTTGGCGAAATCCTGCTGGGCGTCCACCGCCTCGCCGATTTCCTTGCAGCGGCCGAGCTTGGCGCAGAATTCGGCCTGGGCTTGCATGCGGCGGCCCATGAACGCCAGGATTTCCGAGGTGATCGCGAGCTGGGTCTCCCAGACCTTCTGCGGCAGCACCGTTGTTGCGGCGAGCTGGGCTTTGACCATCTGCATGCCTTCATCGATCATGGCGGTGGTGCCGATCTGGTCCGGCGCGAGAGAGTTGGAGACAGGCTTCGTCATAGGCATGGGAACCTCCTGAATTGTCTCATTCGCCTGAATGGCGGCGATGGAGAGTTTCCTCCGGGGGCTTCATCGGGTCTTTGACGCAACGCAAAATTTGGAGGCGGTGGAATTACTTCGATGGCTTCGTCCAGTGCCGGAATTCTCATGTATCGCGTTGCGGAGGAAGGTGCCGAGGTTCTCCTCGTCCACCCGGGCGGCCCGTTCTGGCGGCGCAAGGATTTGGGTGCCTGGTCGATTCCCAAGGGCGAGCCGCATCCGGGCGAGGCCGCGGAGGAAACCGCGCGACGTGAATTCGCCGAGGAACTGGGAACCATGCCTGAAGGGCCGCTCGCTCCGCTCGGATGCATTCGACAAAGGTCCGGGAAGATCGTCGAAGGCTTTGCCATCGAGGGTGACCTGGACACGGAGCGGATTCGTTGTGGTAGTGAGGTTGAGATGGAATGGCCGCGTGGCAGCGGTCGGATTCACCGATTTCCCGAAATCGACCGTGCGGCTTGGTTCTCACTTCCGGAAGCACGGTTGCGCATCCTGGCGGCGCAAGGTGATCTTATCGAGCGTCTCGAGAAAAAATTACTCGATGAAACGCTTTGTCCTATCGATCAGTGAGCTGCCGTTGTGACGATTCGCGGCAAAATGGGATAACGTTTGACGTCGTTCTTTTGTCTTTTTCCTTAAGTAATATCGTCAATGCCTCTTCGATCGATTTTCGTAAATTCTGATCGAACGTTGATCGGCCCATCACGCAAAAATAAGCGCTCAGAAGCAGGGTGTTGCACTGGTCGTAATCGGATTGAGAGTCGACCTTATTCGACATTGTTGACCTCGCACGCCACGCGATCTTTCGGATTCAATCGGCAACGAGCGTTACATGGAAGCGCTGCGCCGGGTTCAAGACCTTGCAGCCGGGATGAAGTTGCGTCCTTGGATGCAGCCGAACTCCTACTCAGTCGGACAACCTCTTATCGCCAATGCCCGGCTTCTCGTATTCGGGGAAGCGGCAATCGCACTTGCCGGGCTGCGCACCGATCCGTTCGATGTGGCCGCTCGGCCAAATCCTGAACACGCTTCCGTCGTCGCGCATGAGGTATGCCGGGATCAGAGCGGAATGGGTTCTTCGAATACTTTGCTCTTCCTGTTTCGCCAGCCGTGTCGCAAGCATGATCGCTCCTCGACATGAGTTAGCCGTCGAGATTGCCCGGAGGGACCGGCCGAGACGCGGATCGCGGCCGGTCTGCTTTTCCCGGAAGCCCTCAGGCCACTGCGAGACGGTCCTCGACGATCGCGACCCCGGGAGCGGCCCAGGCAGCTCGTTCTGCGAGCACGCGTTCGTGCCATGCGCTCACCTTGCCCTCGAGGGTCACGCGGCCGCCCGAAACGAGAACGCGGATCTGGTTCGCCTCGAGTTCGGCATTGCGCTTCAAAGCGTCCTCGATCCGGTGCTTGATGTCGCCGGCCTGGACGGTGGGCTTGATGGTGATGTTGTTGGTGATGCCAGTCACGCCCGACAGCTTCCGAACGGCGGTCTGCGCGGCACTGCTCTGGAAGTACCACGGGACCTCGCCGGTCAGGGTGACCCAGCCCTTCTGCACCTTGAGCTGGACCTTGCCGTTGGGAATCGTGGTATCCCATTCGATGATCTTGAGCGCGCGCTGCGCGATCTCGTCATCGTTGGTTTTCTGATCGCTCGGCCAGCGGACCTCGATTTCCTGTGCGATCGCCCGAACGCCTTTGACGCGTTGGACCACACGCTCGGCCATCAGCTTTTCGGCGTAGCTGCCGACATGTCCGGATAAGGTGACGACGCCATTGTCGGCGGCGACGCCGATATGGGCCGCATTGACGCTTGGCTCGAATTCCAACTCGTTCAGCACGCTTTCGCGAAGAGATAAATCACCCATGGCAGCCTCCTGTGTTTGGGTGTATCTTCAGTTTGGCTATCTATACGTTTATTACATTGATCATTATCAATAATTCGGTGCTGAAAATTCGACATATGTTTGCGTGATCTCTGGTGGGGATCATCCTCAATGCGACATCAAGCAGGGTATTGGCGAATGGGCGAGAAGATCGCCCGTAACGCCCCCGAAAACCCATTCTCGCATCCGGGTGTGCCCGTAAGCGCCCGACACGATCAGGTCGCTACCTTCCTCGAGCGCAGCATCTACGATGGTGTCGGCGCAGGAGCCCGACAGCGACGCGCGCGCCAAGTGCCGACTGGCGATACCGTGGCGCGCGAGGTGCGCGCAGACATCCTCCGTGCCCGCCGTGCTTGCTTCTTCGTCAACGGAAAGCACCGTCACGGTTTCGGCGCGTTGGAGAAATGGCAGGGCATCGAGCACGGCGCGCCGCGCTTCCCGCGTGTCCTTCCAGGCTACGATGACACTCCGGGCGAATATCTCCCGGCAGTCATGCGGGACGACAAGCACGGGGCGGCCCAATCGTAAGACTGCTTCGCTGGGGTCGATCGTCATGAGCCGATGGGACGTTCCCGAAGACGACCTTGCGACGACCACGAGATCGGCGGCGCGTGCCTGGTTGACGATGAACGAGTTGGGCTCTTCGATACTCCAGCGCCACTCGACGTCCGGTAGCGAGCCGGCGCCACGTCGGAAGTTCGCCTCTGCTTGCCCGAGATCTTCCATAGCGGCTTTTCGGGCGTTCTCGACCAGGATCGGACGCGCGGTACCCAAACCGTCTTCGAGATAGGGGATTGCTGCCTCCTCGGCGGCTACGCCGATCAGGCGGCTGCCGAAACGGGACGCGAGCGAGACGGCCAGCGCGACACGGTTTTCGGCGTCGCTCGACGGTCCCACGCAAACCATGATGCTGGCGAAGTTGCGAATGTTCGAACTCATCGCGGGGCCTTCGTGTGCGAGGATCACGCTGAACGGCGGCTCAGCGCGGAGGAGGAACCAAGGATTCGCTGCTTCACCCGCGAGCGGGTTATTTCAGCTTCATCGAGGCAACCTGGAACGGCAGCAGAACCCCATCCTCGGCATTTCTGATCGAGATATAGTCGCCCGCTCCGAAGCGATGGCCGTCGAACCGGAACCCGGGCTCATCGTCGGCAGTGCCGGCATCGTCATAGTCGATGCACCAGGTTGCCCCACCCGATCCGCCGGCCCGATGCACCAGCCAACCGTATCGATCGGCTTCACCAGCCCAGAAGCGTCGGACACGGCACTTGTCACGGTTTCGCTGCCAGGCTTTGGGATCAAGATGGAGTTTCGCGTCCAATGGTGCGTGAATCTCGTATCCACAGCCCGGGTGCCCGTCCGGATGGGTGGGCGTTCGCGCAAGATGGAGTGTGACGACATACATCATTGGCTTTCTCCCGGATCGCTACGGAAGTGCTCACTGATCGCTCGGCATATCGGCAAGTGCCCAGGATACTCTCGCGAATGCGAGCGCTTGCGGCGCGATGCCGACGGCGTCAGGCCGCCTTGACGGGGATGACCTCTTCCTTCGGCTGAGACCTCGCCTGCCGCGGCACCTTGATTGTCAGGATGCCCTTGGCGAAGTTCGCGTCGATCTTGTCGGCGGCGATATCGTCGGGCATGCGAAATGAACGGAAGAAGGAACCATAGCGGCGCTCGGATACATAGGCGTCCTCGTCCTTCCGCTCCTTCTCGCTTTTCTTCTCGCCGCTGATCGTCAGAACGCCTTCGGATAGCTTGACCTGCACGTCAGCCGGGGCCATGCCCGGGAGTTCGGCGGTGATCTCGTAGAGATTGTCCGTCTTGGACACGTCGACTGCGGGGACACTTCCCCAACGCTCGAAGCGGGGCAGGGATAGGTCGAAGGAAGGCGCGCTCGCGAACGGATGTCGGCCCGAGCGAAAGCCGAAATTGTCGAACAGTCGCTCCATCTCGTTCCAAAAGCCTTCGAGGCCCGCCGGCTCGGCTCGGCGAGGCGAAGGCACACGGGTTTCACTCTTGATTGGAAGCTTGGTTGCTGCTCCTGCCATGACGGCCTCCTGTGAGACGATGGCGAGCGGTGCGGTAGAGCCGCGAAGATCGTGCCGCTCAATCAAAGCCCGGTATCTGGCGTGCGGCCAACCGGACCGATGCGTGAACCAAGCACGGATCTCGGTCGGTCACTTTGAGAGAAATCAAAAACGAAATGATCGGAGAGCGAACTGCTCAGGGCCTGCGATCATGGGCGAACCGGCGCCGCTTCCAAGCGAGCCGGAAACGCCACTCTTTCGGCCCTGCAAGCGTTCGCAACGCGTTGAGAATGACCGCGATATCGATGCCCTCCTGAAGAAGGGCCCCGGCCACGGGAGGGATCAAGCCGAAGGCCGCGAAAGCCATGGCAATGCCCGACAGGCCGAGACCGACAACAATGCTCTGCCGCGCGATGTGGTGGGTCCGTTGCGCGATCGCGACGGCTTCCGTCAAACCATTGCAGCGGAAACAAATGCTGTGTGAAGCGAGCCAGGCTTGCTTGTGGCGGGGCTCTTCGGGTGATGAAGCCGACCCCGCTAATGGCGTTCCAGCCTCCTGACGAAGCAGTTGGAACGCCATTAGCGGGGTCGGCCGCAGGCGGGCTTGCATTTAGTCGATATATATTATATTTAACTGTAAAGTGATTTCTGCTGAGAGGATGCTCACGATGACTGCCGTCAAGATCGACGACCGGCTGACGATCGCCAGTCAGCCGAGGCAGGAGGCGCTCGCCACGCTGGCAGCGACCGGCTTCGCCACCATTATCAACAACCGACCCGACGGTGAGGAAACTGGACAACCCAGCAGCGCCGCCGAGAAGGCGATTCTCGAGCAGTCGGGTCTTGTTTATCGCTTCATTCCGGTGACGGCGACGACGATCACCGAAGCCGATATCCGCTCCTTCCAAGAGGCAGTGTCGGGGGCCAAGGGGCGCGTCTACGCCCATTGCCGCAGCGGCACGCGATCATTGACGCTGCACGTGCTGGGCGAGGTGCTGGCAGGGCGAATGAAGCCCGGCGAGGTTGAGGCTTTCGGTCGCGCGCACGGCTTCGATCTCTCGGGCGCGGTGCAGTGGCTCGCCCGGAATGCGGCCAAGGCGCCGCAAGTTAAGGGCTTCTACGAGCCGCGCACCGGCAGCATCCAGTATGTCGTAACCGATCCGAAGACGAGGCGCTGCGCGATCATCGACCCGGTCTATGAGTTCGATGAGAAGTCCGGCGCGACCGCCACGCATCAGGCCGACACGATCCTCGCCTATGTGGCGCGCGAGGGGCTCACCGTCGAGTGGATCCTCGACACCCATCCCCACGCCGATCACTTCTCGGCCGCTCATTATCTCAAGCAGAAAACAGGCGCCCGGACAGCCATCGGCGCGCGCGTCACGGATGTCCAGAAGCTCTGGCAGGGCCTCTACAACTGGCCGGAACTGGCGATCGACGGTTCGCAATGGGATCGACTCTTCGCCGAAGGCGACAGCTTCAAGGTGGGAGAACTCTCGGGTCGCGTGATGTTCTCGCCCGGCCATACCCTTGCCTCCGTGACCTATGTGATCGGTGACGCGGCATTCGTGCACGATACGATCTTCATGCCGGATTCCGGCACGGCGCGCGCGGATTTCCCGGGCGGCAGCGCCCGGGCCCTGTGGGCGTCGATCCAGGCGATCCTGGCCCTGCCGGAAGAGACGCGCTTGTTCACCGGGCACGACTACGAGCCTGGCGGGCGCGGCGCCAGATGGGAGAGCACCGTGGGCGAGCAAAAGCGTGCAAACCCGCACCTCGTCAATATGACGGAGGAGCGCTTCGTCGCGCTGCGGGAAGCGCGCGACCGCACCCTGCCGATGCCGAAGCTGATCTTGCATGCACTCCAGGTCAACATCCGCGGCGGCCGGCTGCCGGAGCCCGAAGCCAACGGAAGGCGCTATCTCAAATTCCCGCTCGATGCGCTCTCGGGGGCCGCATGGTGATGGCCGCCGCAATGATCCGCACGATGCCGCCGGCTGAGATGGAGGAGCGCGCTGGCGAGGTTGCCGCCTTGCTCAAGACGTTGTCGCATCCAGCACGTCTGCGGCTCGCTTGCGCACTCGCCGAGGGCGAATACGCCGTCGGCGAGCTCGAGGAGCGGCTCGGCATCCGTCAGCCGACGCTGTCGCAGCAGCTCGGCGCATTGCGCGAAGCCGGGGTCGTCACGACGCGCCGCGAAGCCAAGCAGATCTTCTACCGTCTGAGCGAAGAGAAGGCCGCGCGCCTGATCGAAGCCCTCTACGCCATCTATTGCGAACCGGAGCAGCAGCCATGAGTGTCTATTGGCCTTCTCTGATCGGCGGCATGTTGCTCGGCCTCTCCGCCGTCGCGCTCCTGCTGCTCGACGGACGGATCGCCGGCATCAGCGGCATCGTCGGCCGCTTGCTCGGCGGCGCGCAGGTCCCGCTGAATGCGGCTTTCGTCATCGGGCTCATCAGCGGCCCGCCGCTCTACATGCTGGCCTTCGGGAGCTTCCCGTCCGTGACCATCGCTACGTCCTGGCCCCTGGTCCTCGTGGCCGGGCTGGCCGTCGGCATCGGCACGCGCATGGGCTCGGGCTGCACCTCGGGACACGGCATCCTCGGCCTCGCCCGCTTTTCGAGACGTTCGTTCGCCGCGACCGCGACCTTCCTCCTCGCGGGGGGCGCCATGGCGACGCTGATGGAGTTCCTGCGGTGAAGCCTCTCGCGCCCCTGCGTATCGTCGTTGCGCTCCTTGCCGGTGCGCTGTTCGGATTCGGCCTGTCGCTCTCCGGAATGCTGGATCCGGCGCGCGTGCTCGGCTTCCTCAATCTCGCCAGCGGTCATTGGGACCCGAGCCTGGCCTTCGTGCTCGGCGGCGCTGTGCTCGTGGCGGTGCCGGGCGTCATGCTGCAACGCCGTCTGCGGCGCCCTTTGCTCGACGACAGCTTCCACCTGCCGGAGAAGACGGAGATCGATGGGAGGCTGCTAGCGGGCTCGGCGCTGTTCGGAGCCGGATGGGGTCTCGCCGGCTTCTGCCCGGGCCCGGCGGTCTCGGCGCTGTCGATGGGCCTCGTCCCGGTTCTCCTGTTCGTCGCAGCGATGGTGATGGGGATGATACTGCATGACCGGGTGATCGCGGGGATGCTGCCGCGATGACCTCGACCCTCGTCCCTGCCCTCGCTTCCGGCGGCCTCGTGGGCTTCAGCCTTGGGCTGGTCGGCGGGGGCGGCTCGATCCTGGCCACGCCACTGCTGCTCTACGTCGTCGGCGTCGCCAGCCCGCATATCGCGATTGGCACTGGCGCGCTGGCAGTCTCGATCAATGCCTATGCCAACCTGCTCGCCCATGCCCGGAAGGGCCATGTCCGCTGGCTCTGCGCATCAGTCTTCGCGGCGCTCGGTTCGCTCGGCGCCCTTGTCGGATCGAGCCTCGGCCTCGTCGTCGACGGAACACGACTTCTCCTGCTCTTCGGCGCACTGATGGTTGTTGTGGGGCTGCTGATGCTGCGGCCGCGCGGCGTCAGCCGAGGCGATGAGCGGCCGGTGGATCGGCGCATGTGTGCGCTCACCGCCGCCGCGGCGCTGGCGACGGGCGGCGCCTCCGGCTTCTTCGGTATCGGTGGCGGCTTCCTCATCGTGCCGGCGCTCGTCTTCGCCACCGGCATGCCGATGATCAATGCCATCGGCTCCTCCTTGCTCGCAGTGGGAACGTTCGGCCTGGCGACGGCGCTGAACTATGCCCGCAGCGGCCTCGTCGACTGGGTCGTCGCAGTGCAGTTCATCTCGGGCGGCGTCGCGGGCGGCATTCTCGGCATGCTCCTGGCGACGCATCTCTCGAAAGGCAAGGCCACGCTGAACCGCATCTTCGCTGCGCTCATCCTGACGGTCGCGATCTATGTGATCTTCAAGAACCTGCCGATGGCGATCGGCATCGCGTAATCGCGGAGGGTGATTTTGGCGGCACGACCTGGATAGTTCGGGCGAACTTCCTTGGAAGCGCGGCAACCTCGTCGCTATGACTGCATCACGCTACGCGCGTTAGGTGGAAGACCTGTTCCGTACCACCGTCACCGAGCATCCGGCCTCGGCCACGACCTTGGACGAGACGCTGCCGAGATGGCGGCGCAGGGTGGAGGCGCCGCGCGCACCGAGGATAATGTGGCCGATCTGGTTATGCTCGGCATAACGCAATATAGCGTCGGCTGCGCTCACCGCCTGCACGACGTGGTAGCTGATCCGGTCCTCGGCAAGGCCGAGCGGGCTCGCCCAGGCCTTAAGCGCAACCAGCCGCTTGATATAGACGGAGTGGCCAGCGCTGTCCGCCACGACGTCCTCCCGCAGAATCTCGGTCTTCAGGACGGTTAGGCAAGAGAGGCGTGAATCGGTGCGGGCCGCCAAGAGCCGACCGGTCTCGGCGAGCACGGCATCGGCCAGCGGATTGACGCCATCGGCGAGGTCGACTGCCGCCAGGATAAGTGCCGGACCGGCCTCGCGCCGACGGGCCGTTGGAGCGCCGGTGAGCAGAAGATCATCGCGCTTCTGGAACGCTGCGAGGAGCCAGTCCCACCAGCGGCGCTGTGGCAGGGGCTCGACGATCACCACCTGCTCAGGGTTGCGCAACTCGAAAGCGACCCGGGCGGCATCCGCATAGCGGCGCTCGCGATCGACCTCGAGGCATTTCTGAATGATCGTTTCCAGCCAGGCCGGTACCTTCGGATTGCGGGCGGAGGGCGGCTTCGGCGCCTGATAGAGCCTTCGCTTCATCCCCGCCTGTGTCGAGGGCCAGCCGAACGGCGGCTCTCCGGTGGCGAGCAGATAGAGGATGCCGCCCAGGGCGAAGATGTCGCTCGAAGGGTCGGACCGGTCGCCCAGCACCTGCTCGGGCGCGATATAGGCGGCTGAGCCCATTGGGACGTTGCTTTCCTCCGAAAGCAGGTCTGGCAGGCCGGCATGGCGTGAGAGGCCGAAATCGAGCAGCACCGCGCCGCGGGCGGCGAGGATGACGTTCTCGGGCTTCAAGTCGAGATGTGCCACCTGCTGCTGATGCAGGCTGGCGACGGCGGCCGCCACCTCGGCGCCGATGCGCGCGACCTCCTCGGGCGAGAGTGGCGCATTCTTGGCGATCCGTGCGAGGCTTTCGCCTTCGACGAACTCCATAGCGATGTAGGGCGTCTCCGCCAGATCGCCGGAGCGGATGTAGCGCGGAACATGGGGGCCTGATAGGCGCTTCAGTATCAGTTCTTCGACCTCGTAGCCGATGACGGTCGAGACATCCTGGCCGGGCTCGAGAAAGGGAATCTTGAGGACGACGGGGGCTTCCACATCCGGATGATGTGCCCGCCAGAGTGAAGCCATACCGCCGGAAGGCATCAGCGATTTCAGCGTGAAGCCGTCGATCACCTGTCCTTCGTGGAAGCGCATTCCGTTCACCGACCGAAAATGAGCCGCGTGGCGAGAGCCGGCGGCAGCCCCGCCGCCAGCACCTTGCGGGCAGTCGTTTCTGCATCATAGGGCACGCGCCGCATGGTGACGCAGCGCTGCTCCAAGTCGATGAGAGCGAAGCAGGCGGCCGGATTGCCGTCTCGTGGCTGCCCGACGGAGCCCGCGACCACAAGGTGTCGACGCGTCGCGATCAACGGTGCCGGTTGATTGTCGAGTGGCCGAAACGCGACGGGCGGGTAGCCGACACGAGCATAGAACATGGCTGGAACGTGCGTGTGGCCGCAGACGATGAGACGCGCTCCGGTTGCATCGAAGGCGGATTCCGCTGCCTGCGCGTCCAGGATGTAGCGCCAGCGGCCGGGCTCGTTGGCACTCGCATGAACATAGAGGCGATCCTCCTCCACGATTGTCAGAGGCAGTCCGGCGAGGAAGGCACGATGTTCTTCCGAAAGTTGGCTGCGCGTCCAGTGAATTGCGTCGCGAGCGGCCTTGGTCATGCCACGGTCCTCTTGGTGGACCGCCTGATCGTGATTGCCGAGCACCACCCGCGCACCGTTCGCGGCGTACTGCGCCGCAACTTCCACTGCATAAGCCGGATCCGGCCCATACCCGACGATATCGCCGGCAATCACGATCACGTCCGGGGCCGCCGCAGCGACAGCCTCCTTCACTGCATCGAGTGCCTCGCGATTCCCATGGATGTCAGCGAGTACGACGATGCGCATCGATTGTCCGGAGGCGAAAACCTTGGCGATCCTGCCACCATCGAAACGATGCTGCATCTAAAAAGGACTCCATCCCAGCACGCCCCGCAGCCTCGGTCACGAGCATCAAATTTGCTGCCGCTCGTGTTAACGCGGCACCTATCATTTGTGAGTGATCGGGAGCGGCAGCGGTTGCTGGGTCATCGGCACCTGAGGCCCCGAGGCACGGAGGATGATCATACGGCTCCATCGCTCTTAGAATGCGTGAGTACGCCAGCGACGGCCAGAAATGCCACGGTGATCCAGGGCGGTGCTTTACAGATGGTGAGGAGCAGAAAGCCCGCAAGCGGCAGAACGAAAACGTGTCGTGATTGAACGGCGCTCGCCCAGACCGGGTCATAAGGGGCGGCACCGAGAATTCCGACGACCGCTGCGTTAGCACCGCGCATTGCCGCCGTGGCGGCGGCGCCTTGCGGCGGCATGGAAGCGATGCGGTCGATGAGTTCCTTCGGGTTCATGGTCACTCCTTGGTCCGGGTGACGAGGAGAATGACGCCGCTCGCCCGGAGAAAAGAGGCCGAAAGACCCTTCAGCGATCCGAAGGTCGGGCTTCAGTCGCCGATCTTCCAACCGCAGGTCTCACATCTCAGTTCGGCGAAGAGCTGATAGGCTGCCCGGCAGATGATGCTGCCGGTTGTGCGGGGCCGAGACACAGGTGCGTCTCGGGTTTCGAGATGCCCTCCATCACGCGAATGCCGGTCAGGAGCCGATTGAATTCGGCCATGCTTGGGACCTCGATCTCGGCGATAAGGTCCCAAAGACCATTCGTCGTGTGCATGGCCGCAAAGCCGGGGTTCTTTCGGAGAGCGGCGACCGTGCCCTTCACGTTCCGGCCTTCCAGTGCGATCATCATGACGCTACGGATCCGATCCGCGGTGTCGGCATCTTCGGGCCAACGCTCGGTGAGTGCGGGGCCGAACGTTGAGTGAGAAGTTGCCGCCGAAAGCAAGTTTGGTTCGCGTCGTCTCCAACCGACACCCGCCTTGCGTTTCGACATTAATGTCGATAAGTCTCGACATATGGAAAATGAACAAGTCATCCTCGCGCTGGCAGCGCTGGCGCAGAGTACTCGCCTCGACGTCTTCCGCCTGCTGGTGAGCGCGGAGCCAGAGGGGTTGCCTGCCGGCGAGGTCGCTCGCCGTCTCGAAGTTCCCCACAACACCATGTCGTCCCATCTGAGTATCCTCAGCCGGGCAGGGCTCGTCCGTTCGGAGCGCTTCAGTCGCTCGATCATCTACCGAGCCGATCTTGACGCGCTTCGATTGGCCATCGGGTTCCTCCTCAAGGATTGCTGCGGTGGCCGTGCGGAGATCTGCGCGCCGCTCCTGGTTGAGCTCACGCCCTGCTGCCCGCCAAAGGTCACGACCGATGCCTGATCGCGTCCACAACGTGCTGTTCCTCTGCACGCATAACTCCGCTCGGTCGATCATGGCCGAGGCGTTGCTAAACCATCTCAGCGAAGGACGTTTTCGGGCCTTCTCCGCCGGCAGCGAGGGCGGCCCCGGGCCGAAGCCGATGGCGCTCAAGGTTCTGGATGCCGAAGGCATCCCGACCGAGGGCCTGTCGTCGAAGACCTGGGATTTCTTCGCGAAGCCCGGCGCACCCGTCATGGATCTCGTGATCACCGTCTGCGATCAGGCGGCGGGCGAGGCCTGCCCGCATTGGCCCGGGCAGCCGATCACGGCGCACTGGGGCATCGAGGACCCGTCCAACGTCCAGGGCAGCGAGATCGAGCGCGAGCGAGCCTTCGTGACGGCGTTGCGCTATCTCAGGAACCGGATCAACGTCCTCCTGTCGCTGCCCGTCGCCAGCCTCGACGAGATGGCGTTGGCTCAGCAGGTTCGGCGGATCGGGGGCCTCGAGGGCGCGAGCGGCGGTCGCCCGGAGGTGGCGTGATGGACGTCATCATCTACCACAACCCGGCCTGCGGGACTTCCCGAAACACGCTCGCGCTGATCCGCAATGCCGGCGTCGAGCCGCACGTCATCGAGTATCTGAAGACGCCGCCGAGCCGGGCGCTGCTGAAGCAGCTTCTCGATCGCGCCGGGCTGACCGCCCGGGACATCCTGCGCGAAAAGGGCACGCCCTTCGCCGAACTCGGCCTCGGCAACCCGAGCCTTTCCAACGAAGTCATGCTCGATGCGATCGAGGCCCATCCCATTCTAATGAACCGTCCGTTGGTCGTGTCGCTCAAGGGCGTGAAGCTGTGCCGGCCGTCAGAGGCGGTCCTGCCCCTGCTGCCGCCCCAGCTCGGCGAATTCCGCAAGGAGGACGGCGAACTGGTCGTCGATGCCTCCGGCCGTCCCGTCGCACTCGACTGAGGTCACCATGTCCACCTTCGAACGCTACCTGACCATCTGGGTCGCGCTGTGCATCGTCGTCGGGATTGCGCTCGGCCATGTCATGCCGGGCGTGTTCCAAGCCATCGGCTCGGCCGAGATCGCCAGGGTCAATCTGCCCGTCGCGGTTCTGATCTGGCTGATGGTCATCCCGATGCTGCTGAAGATCGACTTCGCGGCGCTCGGGCAGGTCGGCCGCCACTGGCGCGGGATCGGCGTCACCCTCTTCATCAACTGGGCGGTGAAACCCTTCTCGATGGCGGCGCTCGGCTGGTTCTTCATCGCCTGGCTGTTCCGGCCGTGGCTACCCGCCGACCAGATCAACAGCTACATCGCCGGACTCATCATCCTGGCGGCCGCGCCCTGCACCGCGATGGTCTTCGTCTGGTCGAACCTGACGAAGGGCGAACCGCACTTCACGCTCAGCCAGGTCGCCCTCAACGACGCGATCATGGTCGTCGCCTTTGCTCCGATCGTCGGCCTGCTGCTCGGCCTGTCGGCGATCACCGTGCCGTGGGGAACGCTCGTCCTCTCGGTCGTGCTCTACATCGTCATCCCCGTAATCGTCGCGCAATTCGTCCGCAGCCGCGTTCTGGCGAAGGGCGGGCAGGCTGCGCTCGATCGGCTGCTCGGCCGACTGGGACCTGTTTCGCTCGTGGCCCTGCTCGCCACCCTCGTCCTGCTCTTCGGCTTCCAGGGCGAGCAGATCCTCGCCCAGCCGATGGTGATCGCGCTCCTGGCGGTGCCGATCCTGATCCAGGTCTACCTAAACGCTGGGCTGGCCTATCTGCTGAACCGGATCGCGGGCGAGCAGCATTGCGTCGCGGGGCCGTCAGCGCTGATCGGCGCCTCGAACTTCTTCGAGCTCGCAGTCGCCGCGGCGATCAGCCTGTTCGGCTTCAACTCCGGAGCCGCGCTCGCTACGGTCGTCGGCGTCCTCATCGAGGTCCCGGTCATGCTGACTGTGGTCTGGATCGTGAACCGATCGAAGGATTGGTACGAGCGCAGCGACAGCGTGCGAAAGGTTCAGGCAGCGGAGTAATTCGACGATCATGGAAATAGGGATTGACGAAGCGATCCCGTCCATGCCTACTTATTTCCATGAACATCGAAGAAGCAGCGAAGCAGCTCGAAGCGCTCGGTAACCCGACGCGCCTCCAGCTCTATCGAACCTTGGTCCGCGCGGGTCACGGCGGCCTCCCTGTCAATCAGGTGCAGGAACGCCTGGGGATCCCGGCTTCGACCCTGTCCCACCACCTTCAGCGGCTGATCCGGAACGGTCTCGTCACGCAGGAGCGACAGGCCACGACCCTGATCTGCCGTGCGGTCTATCCGGCCATGGATGCACTACTCGGCTTCCTCGCCGACGAATGCTGCATTGAGGAAGGCTGCTCGGATGCTTCCGGGAAGGCCGCCTGAGCGGCTTTTCATTTGCCACTTAATTCCATGTTTCTAGCAGGAATGGAGGATATCCAGATGAAGGAGCTTCCCGTCGTCGTCATCGGGGCCGGACCGATCGGACTCGCGGCCGCAGCGAACCTCGTCACGCGAGGTATCCCGGTGAAGGTGCTCGAGGCAGGCGACGCGGCCGGCGCCAACATCCGGGACTGGGGTCACGTCCGACTGTTCTCTCCCTGGGAATTCAATGTCGATCCCGCCAGCCGGGTACTGCTTGCGGCCGCTGGTTGGAGGGAGCCCGAAAGCGGGAGCTATCCGACCGGAAACGACCTCGTCGAAATCTACCTGGCGCCCTTGGCGGCAACGAACGAACTGACCTCCGTCATCGAATACGGGGTCCGCGTTGCCGCGATCAGCCGCCATGGCATCGACAAGGTGGTGAGCAGGGACCGCGAGCTGCGCCCGTTCCAGTTGACCGTCGTCGGTCGCGACGGCGCGGTGAGCCGCGTCCAGGCCCGGGCGGTGATCGACGCTTCCGGAACATGGAGGACTCCGAACCCGGTGAATGCCAGCGGCGTGCCCGCGGAAGGCGAGGAAACGCTGGCTGATCGGATCGCCTACGGTATTCCCGATGTCCTCGGCCGAGACCGAGCCGACTATGTCGGCCGAACGACGCTGGTGGTGGGCGCCGGGCACTCCGCCGCGAACGTGCTGCTCGATCTCGATGAGCTTTCGGCTCGGGGCGGCGCGACCAGGGCGATCTGGGTCACGCGCGGCCGGGATCTCTCCCGTGTCTATGGCGGGGGCTCGAACGACCAGCTCGCTGCCCGGGGAGATCTCGGGCAGCGCCTGCGCCGTCTCGTCGCGGAAGGTCGCGTCGAATTGGTCTCCGGCTTCGCTATTGCGGGTCTTCGACAGGAAGGGGCAGGTATCGTCGTATATGGCGAGGTCGGCGGTGTCGGCCGAACCATCGGACCGATCGACCGCATCGTGGCCTGCACGGGACAGCGGCCCGATCTTTCGCTGACCCGGGAACTGCGCGTCGAGTTCGACCCCTGGCTGGAAAGCGCCCGGGCGCTCGGACCCATGATCGACCCGAATCTCCATTCCTGCGGATCCGTTCCGCCGCACGGGCACCGCGAGCTCTCGCATCCAGAGCCCGGGTTTTACACCGTCGGGATCAAGAGTTACGGGCGCGCACCCACCTTCCTGATGATGACGGGCTTCGAGCAGGTTCGGTCGGTCGTGGCGGCGATCGCCGGCGATCTGGCCGAGGCCGACGATGTCAGGCTCGTCTTGCCGGAGACGGGCGTATGCACTGCTGCGCCGGCAGGAGCCGGAGGATGCTGCGGAGGTCCCGTACCGGCCGAAGCGGATGCCTGTTGCGCCGATGACGCCGCAGCGAAGGCCGACGGCAAGGCTGGATGCGGCTGTGGTCCTGCCAAAGCGCCGGAGCCCGCGCAGGCGACATCCTCCTGCTGCGGCAAGGCCGCATGATCGATCGCGATCGGCTGACCGTCATCTCGGCCCTGGGCGTGGTGCAGATCCTCGCCTGGGGCTCGTCCTATTATCTCCCGGCCGTCCTTGCCGCACCGATCGCCACCGATACCGGGTGGCCTCTGTCGTGGATCGTCGGCGCTCTTTCGATCGGGCTGCTCACCGCCGGGGCCGTCGCGCCCCATGTCGGCCGCGCCATCGGAGAGACGGGCGGGCGACCGGTCCTGGCGGCAGCGGCCATCCTTCTGGCCGCCGGGCAATTCATCCTGGGCATAGCTCCGAACCTGCCGGTCTTCGTGCTCGGCTGGATTGTCCTTGGAGCGGGAATGGCCGCAGGTCTGTACGATGCGGCGTTCTCTACGCTTGGGCGTCTTTACGGCGGCACCGCGCGGTCGGCGATCACGATGCTGACCTTGTGGGGTGGCTTCGCCAGCACCGTCTGCTGGCCTTTATCGGCTTACCTTGTCGCCCATCTGGGATGGAGAGGCACCTGCTTCACCTATGCCGCCATCCAGCTTCTGGTTTCCCTCCCGATCATCCTGATAGCCCTTCCGAAGGTTCCACCGGAGCTTCCGAAGGCGAAGGTCGGAGGCGGCGGTCCGACGGTCGAGCTACTGCCGTCGGAACGCACCGCGTTCCGAATTCTTTCCGGGATCATGATCATCGGTGGTGCCATTACCGCGATCGTCGGTGTCCATCTGCTGACGCTGCTTCAGGCACAGGGGATCGGCTTGGCCGCGGCCGTTGCGCTCGGAGCTCTTGTCGGGCCGGCTCAGGTTGGCGGCCGGGTCGTCGAGATGGCAGGCGGAGGCCGTCACCATCCGATCTGGACGATGAGCGCGGCCCTTGGGCTGATTGCCTTCGGGCTCGCGATGCTGGCGTTCGGGGCTGGCCCGATCGCCTTGGCGCTTATCTTCTACGGCGCAGGGAATGGCGTCTTCTCGATCGCGAAGGGAACGCTGCCCCTCGCTCAGTTCGGACCGCAGCGATATGCGCCCCTGGTCGGAAAGCTCGCGAGGCCGAGCCTCGTTGCCCAGGCCTTGGCGCCGACGGCAGGGGCACTATTGCTCGATAAGGCGGGTTCGAACTGGACCTATGTGGCCCTCATGATGCTGGCCGTCATCAATGTCTTGCTTGGGGTATGCCTGTGGAGCGCCAAGAACCGGAAATGACGAACTCTTGAAATGAAGGTCCTTTCGCGGATCTCGCCGCCATGGCAAAGCATCCGCATGAAGCTTCGGCTCTTTGCGCATTGTCTGGTGCTGACCCTGTTCATCACGGCTACCGTCCTGGCTGCTTTCGTCAGCCCGGCGACGGCAGGCTTTGGCCGTACGGATGCAGTGGACATGGCGATGCCGATGGATGGTGCCATGCCGTGCTGCCCGCCCGATCAGGGCAAGGCCAAGGACTGCACGACCAACTGCCCCGCGTTGAGCTTCTGCCTGGCAAAATGCTTCGCCAGCGAACCGACGTCGTTCGTTACACTCGCCCGGCCGATCGTTGCTCAACTCGGGCTCGGCGGGAACGACGCCGATCATGTTTCGCGGCCTTTCGAGCCGCCCGCCCGACCTCCACGAACCTGAGGCATCGCCAGCGCGAATGCGCTGGTTTCGTCCGCACGGCAGTTCCGGGCGGACGGTGAGCCGTGGCCATCGCCACGTCTGAGGCTGTGCGCCTGTGCGGCAGCCTGATGCATTCAGGACTACGATCATGACCTTCAACACTTTGCGGGCGCTCGTCGCGGCGCTTCCGCTCGCGGCCGTCTCCCTTCCGGCGCTCGCGGATATCAAGGACTATGAGTTCCGGCTCGTGCAGAGCGAACTCAAGCACGGCAACGGCGTCGTTATCGCCGTTCAGCTCATCGATAAGCGCTCGGGTAAGCCGGTTCCCGACGCCGTGACCTTTGCGCAGCGCATCGACATGGCGCCGGACGGCATGGAGATGATGGCGTCGCCGATCGAGGCGATGCCATCGACCGAACCCGGAACCTACCGCTTCAAGACCAATCTGGTCATGGCTGGCGGTTGGCGCCTCTCGCTCGGTGCCAAGGTTCAGGGTGAAGCCGGCACGCTCGAAAACAAGCTGATCCTCAAGGCCCTGCCATGAAACGCCTCGCCCTCACGGGCCTCGCTCTCGCCGCCATCTTGGCGGCGGGAGGTGCAGGCTATTGGGCCGGGCAACGCGGTCTTGCCGTTGGCTGGCGCGGATGGCTCGGTATCGATGGTTCGCTCGCGGCAAACGAGCCTGTCGGAAGCGGCCCGGTCATCTACTATCAGGACCCGGACCGGAAGCCGGTCTATTCGGCAGGGCCGCGCCAGGCCGGGGACGGCAGACCCTTCACGGCCGTCCGCGCCAGTCAGGATGTCAGCTTCGAGGAGAAACTCCCGAGCGAGGAGCGGACAGTGCAGGCCGACGCGAAGCGCGTCCTCTACTACCGCAATCCCATGGGGCTCCCCGATACCTCGCCGGCGCCGAAGAAAGACTCTATGGGGATGGACTATCTCCCCGTCTACGAAGGCGAGGGAAACGAAGACGGTGTCATCAAGCTCTCGCCCGGGCGCATCCAGCGCAGCGGCGTCCGTTCCGAACCTGTCCGCCGTCAGACCATTGCCCAAACTGTTCACGTTCCGGGCGTAGTGCAGCTTGACGAGCGGCGGGTCTCCGTCGTGACGATACGCGCCGACGCCTTCGTCCAGGAGGTCGCGGCGGTCACGACCGGTGACCACGTCACGAAGGGAACCCGCCTCGCGCGCATTTACTCGCCCGAGATCAGCACGGCCGGCGCTCAGTTCATCACCGAGCTCAATGCCGCGGCGCGCGGCGTACCCGAAGGCGGCGCAAGACAGCGGCTCGAAAACCTCGGCGTCCCTTCGGAGGTCATCGCCGAGATCGAGCGAAGCCGGAAGGTGCCGCTCACGATCAACTGGTCGGCACCACGTGACGGGATCGTGCTCGAACGTTCGGTCAGCGATGGGATGAAGATGGCCGCCGGCGGCAGTCTGTTTCGGCTAGCCGACATCTCGACGATCTGGGTTCTGGCCGATGTTCCGGAACGCGAACTGGCTGCCGTGAGCATCGGGGCACCAGCCGCGGTGCGGTTGCGCGGCCGTCCCGGGAGCTCCTTCGAAGGTCGCATCAGCGTGATCTACCCGGAGATCGCCGAGGCGACGCGCACGGCCAGGGTCCGCATCGAGATCGGCAACCGCGACGGCATGCTGCTGCCGAACATGTATGCCGATGTCGATATTGGCTCCGGTGATGCCTCTCCGGAACTCGCCGTTCCCGACAGTGCCGTGATCGATAGCGGCACGCGCCGCATCGTCATCCTCGATCTGGGCGAGGGCCGCTTCGCACCGCGCGAGGTCAAGCTCGGGCGCCGCGGCGACGGCATGGTCGCGATCACCGAGGGTGTCGCCGAGGGCGACCGCGTCGTCGTCGCGGCCAACTTCCTGATCGATGCCGAGAGCAATCTCAAGGCCGCTCTGGGCGGATTTACGCAGCGGGAGGCCAAGCCATGATCGCCCGCCTGATCGCCTCGTCGGCGCGCAACTTGATCCTCGTCTTCGTCGCCTCGGCCTTCGCCGTGGCGGCGGGTGTCTATGCGCTGAAGACCCTGCCGCTCGACGCGATCCCGGACCTCTCCGATGTCCAGGTCATCGTCTACACCGAATACCCGGGCCAGGCGCCGCAAGTGATCGAGGACCAGGTCACCTATCCGCTGACGACCTCGATGTTGACGGTACCGAAGGCGCGCGTCGTGCGCGGCTTCTCCTTCTTCGGCGTCTCCTTCGTCTACGTCATCTTCGAGGATGGCACCGACCCCTATTGGGCGCGCTCGCGCGTGCTCGAGTATCTCAACGCGGCCGCGCGGCGCCTGCCGACCGGGGTCACGCCGACGCTCGGGCCGGACGCGACCGGGGTTGGCTGGGTCTACCAGTACGCCGTCATGGCCAAGGACATGAGTTTGGCCGAGCTAAGGTCGTTACAGGACTGGGTGGTGCGCTTCGCAGCCTCGCGCGCGGAGGGCGTAGCCGAGGTCGCCAGCGTCGGTGGCTTCGTCAAGCAATACGCGATCGTCGTGGATCCCGCGCGGCTGCGTGCCCAGGGCGTTTCGCTCGCCACGCTGCGCGAGGCGGTGCGCAGCAGCAACATGGATGTCGGCGGGCGCACGGTCGAGCTCAGCGAGTTCGAGTTCATGGTTCGCGGCCGCGGCTACCTGAAGTCGATCGCCGATATCGAGAGCATCGTCCTGAAAAGCGACCGGGGCGTGCCGCTTCGCCTCTCCGACGTCGCCCGCGTCGAACTTGGTCCGGACGAGCGGCGCGGCATCACCGAACTCAACGGCGAGGGCGAGGTCGCAAGCGGCATTGTCCTGCAACGCTTCGGCGCCAACGCACTGGCGGTGATCGAGCACGCCAAGGCAAGACTCGCGGAGCTCGCGCCGAGCTTGCCGGGTGGGGCGGAGATCGTGCCTGTCTATGACCGCTCCGGGCTGATCGAGCGGGCCATCGAGACGCTGAAGGGCACGCTGATCGAAGAGACCATCATCGTCGCGCTGGTCTGCATCGTGTTCCTGCTGCATCTGCGCAGCGCCCTGGTCGCGATCATCATGCTGCCCGTCGGCATCCTGATGGCGTTCGCGGCGATGAAGGTGCTCGGCCAGGGCTCCAACATCATGAGCCTCGGCGGCATCGCGATCGCCGTCGGCGCCATGATCGACGCCGCCATCGTCATGATCGAGAACGCCCACAAGCACCTCGAACGGGCCGCGCCGGACAAGCCACGCATCGACATCCTGATCGAGGCGGCCAGCGAGGTCGGCCCGGCGTTGTTCTTCAGCCTGCTCGTCATCACGGTCTCGTTCCTGCCGATCTTCACCTTGGAAGCGGAGGAGGGCCGTCTGTTCGGGCCGCTCGCCTTCACCAAGACCTTCGCCATGGCGGCCGCGGCGCTCCTGTCGGTGACACTCGTCCCGGCGCTGATGGTCGTCTTCGTGAAGGGGAGGATCATCCCGGAGAGCCGGAACCCGATCAATCGCGGTTTGATAGCGCTCTACCGCCCGATGATCCGCGGGGTTCTCGGCGCCAAGACGCTGACGATCCTGGCCGCGGTGACCGTTCTCGGGCTCAGCCTCTGGCCAGCGCGGCAGCTCGGTTCGGAGTTCATGCCGTCCCTCGACGAGGGCACGCTGATGTACATGCCGACCACCTTGCCAGGCATCTCGGTGACCAAGGCGGCCGAGATGCTTCAAACCCAGAACCGGATCATCCGCTCGTTCCCGGAGGTCGCCTCGGTCTACGGCAAGGCGGGGCGCGCCCAGACGGCAACCGATCCGGCGCCGACCGAGATGTTCGAAACCATCATCAACCTGAAGCCTAAGGCGGAATGGCGCGAGGGCGTCACGCTCGACAGCCTCAAGGCGGAGATGGACAAGGCGCTCCAGTTCCCCGGCGTTTCCAACGCCTGGACGCAGCCGATCCGGGCCCGCATCGACATGCTCGCGACCGGCATCCGCACGCCGATCGGGGTGAAGGTGTTTGGTACCGATCTCGCGCAAATGGAGGCGGTCTCGCGCCAGATCGAGACGGTGCTGAAGGCCGTGCCGGGGACGAGCAGCGCCTATGCCGAGCGTGTGATTGGAGGCTATTTCCTCGACATCGTGCCGGACCGGATCGCGCTGGGGCGGTACGGGCTCTCCATCGGCGACGTCCAGAACGCCATCGTGATGGCGATGGGCGGCGAGACTGTGACGACGACGGTCGAGGGTCGCGAGCGCTATGGCGTCAGCATCCGCTATCCGCGCGACCTGCGCTCCGATCCTCAGGCGATTGCGCGCGAGGTCCAGGTCTCGACACCCTCCAGCGCCAGCATTCCGCTCGGCGATGTCGCGAGCATCGAGCGCAAGCGCGGTGCGACCTCGATCCGAACCGAGAATGGCGAGCTAGCGGTCTACATCTTCGTCGACACGGTCGGGCGTGATCTCGGCGGTTACGTCCGCGATGCCCAGAACGCGATCGCGCAGAGCATCAAGCTGCCCGCGGGCTATCGCATCGCCTGGAGCGGCCAGTTCGAATATCTCGAACGGGCCGAGGCCCGCCTCAAGCTGGTCGTGCCGGTGACGCTCGCGATCATCTTCCTGCTGCTCTACCTGAATTTCCGCAAGCTGACCGAGACGTTCATCGTCATGCTCTCGCTGCCATTCGCGCTGGTTGGCGGTGTCTGGCTGCTTTGGTGGCTCGGCTTCAACATGTCGGTCGCCGTTGCCGTCGGCTTCATCGCGCTCGCAGGCGTCGCCGCCGAGACTGGGGTGATCATGCTGATCTATCTCGATCACGCCCTCAGCGAGGTGCGGGCGCGCTGCGAAGCGCAGGGGCGGGCGTTCACGCGCGCCGACCTGCACGAGGCGATCATGCTCGGTGCTGTGGAGCGCGTGCGGCCAAAAATCATGACCGTGGTCGCGATCATGGCGGGCCTGCTGCCGATCCTCTGGAACACCGGCACGGGCTCGGAGGTGATGCAGCGCATCGCCGTGCCGATGATCGGAGGGATGGTCTCGTCGACCGTACTGACGCTGCTGGTGATCCCGGCGATCTACGCGTTGATCAAAGGTTGGCGGCTGCCATCGGCCGCGAAGGTCGAGAAAGTCAGAGAGGCATCAGCTTCAGCGCATCTTGCTGCCAGTACCGAATGAGGGAGAAGCCAATATGCATGGCATGATGAGCGGCATGAGCTGGGGGATGGGACTGGTCGTATTTCTCGGCATTGCGATCGTCATCTTGGTGATCGCCGCGCTCGTGAAATACCTCTTCTGATGGCAGGGAACCAAGTCGACGTCATCGTCAGAGGGCGCTGTCGAGGGCTAATGTCGTCGGTTCGATCGCAACGATCTCGCAGTCGGCCGCCGTGCCGTTCTGCCAGGACTGCACCAGAAAGCTGGCGTCAGAGCCGACCGCCATGATCGGATGATGCCAAAGTCCCCGCCGATAGATCATGCCCTGCGACGCCGTGAACGAGAACGCTGTGAGGGTCGAAAGATCGGGCATGCCGTCTTCGCCGGCTTGACTGACGATGACGACGTGGCCCTCGCCGCCGAGCGGCACGATCAGTTGGATCGAATTCACATGCCGCTCCAGCATGGTGATGGTCTGGTCAGGCTGCTGCCGCTTCGCTTCGAAAATAGAAGTGACCAATCGGGATCCGGCCTGAACCTCGGCGGCTGGGTGAGCGTGGATATCGTGGCGGCGCGCAGTGCCGTTGTTCGCATCGCAGCCGGAATTGGTGGTTTCGACGATCCAGCCGAAGGGCTCAAATGCCAATTCGGTGACTGGCTTCACGTCCAGCAGGTTATCTTGAGAAGACATGCCGCCAAGCGTTGTGAGGCCATCTATCCGGCTTCCCTTCATTTTTTTCATGATTTTCGCCTCCCAACACTTTGAATTATTTCGATAATGAAAGAGCAGCTCGCGAACGAGATCTTGAAAAAACCGTCCCCGATGAGTTCGTTCAGGTGCCGGCGCTGGCCATTGTTAGGACCATCCGGAACTTCGCATCGCCTGACTTCATTCGACGGTAGGCGTCGGCGGCATCCTCCAGAGGCATGGTCTCTATCCAGGGCCGGACCTCTGTGAGGACGCTGAAGTCCAGGGTCCGTTCATTCTCGTAGGGCGTGCCGGTGATGGAGCCTTGCACGCTCCGCTCACCACCAACCAGGATACCGGCTGATACGGCGAGGGGGTCCTTGCCGGTTCCGAGCATGACGAGCCGACCTCCCGGAGCCAACCCCGCGAGGAGCGGCGATACGACATTGGCCAAGCCGACGGTGGCGATGATGGCTTTGGCTCCGCCTATGGCGGTCAGGGCCTGTGCCGCGTCCTGCGTTTCCGTGTCGATGTAGCTGTGAGCTCCGAGCCCTTGCGCATCAAGGGCGGTATCCGTGCCGCGCCCGATGGCGACGACCCTGAAACCCATTCGGCGTGCGTATTGGACGGCCATATGACCGAGCCCGCCGATGCCGAGGACGGCGACCGTATCCCCGGCCTCGGCGCCGGATTTCTTCAGCGCGTTGAAGGTCGCGATACCCGCGCACAGAATGGGAGCTGCCTCTTCCGAACTCAACTCTTTGGGAATGGAAACCAAGCCTGTACCGCGGGCAATCATCATCTCGGCATAGCCGCCGTCGCAGGTCGAGCCGACGAAATGCTGGTTTCGGCAGAGTTGGAATTTGCCCTGGCGGCATTGAGCGCATTCGTTGCAGTGGCCGCCGAGGCGCCCGACGCCGACACGTTGCCCTTCGCGCCAGATGGATGGCACCTGGGGACCGAGCGCGACGATCCGACCGACCACCTCATGCCCGGGAACGCGAGGCCATGGTCCTCCGCTCCGTTCGACATCGTTCGCGTCGGCACCGCAAAGGCCACATGCCTCCACGGAGAGGAGGACCTCCCCAGATCCGGGAACCGGGATGTCCCGCTCGATCAGTTCGAGCTTTCCAGGAGCCGTCACGACCACGGCCCGATAGGTGCTCCCCATTACGACTATCTCCCAACTAGGGTTGGCGTCGGATTACGGACGATCCCGCCCGACAGCTTCATCAGTTCTTCGACGGCACGGTCCGCGGCATCGACTGCTCCGGCGAGATATCCTGGCTCGCGACTGCTGGCCTCGCTTCCGGCCAGCAGGAGACGCCCGGCCCAGTCACCTTCGACGTGAGGTGAGGGGAAGCCGACGGGATGGCCGGCAGCGCCCAGGTCCTCCTGCGTCGCCGTGAGAGGATCGGCTGCCCAATCCTTGTAGAGCGTCGCTTTCGGCGCGCCTGCGAGGGGGCCAAACATGGCCGCGAGCTGCTCGACCGCGGCCTTGACGATCGCCGCCTCACCAATCTCTGCACGCCGTGGAGCCGGAACACCTAAGAAGCCGAACAAGGCAGCCTGGCCCGAAGCCGTGGTGGCATCGTGGATCTCCGCCAAGGGCCCGACCATGCTGCGGCCAGCTCCTGACAGGCCCGCCTCGCGCCAGAACGGCCGCTCGTAGACCGCGAAGAACTTCGCATGGGGAGCCATCCAGGTCGGCGTTTGCCGCCAAGCTCTCTGGACCTGACCCTCGATGCTCGGATCGAGAACGATCGATTCCGCGAGGAGGCGCGGGGGCAGGGCCAGAATCACCCGGGATGCCTCCCGTCTCACGGTCTCTCCGTGCTGCGTCGTGCAGATCAGATCGACCCCACCTTCGGTCCGTATCAGGCTGCGAACGGTTGTGCCGGTTCGGATCGATGCTGCGGGAAGCTGGGCGGCGAGGGCGGAGACAAGAGTGCCGGTCCCTCCGATGAGGCGGGCCGAGGCCGATTGCCGGAAGCTATTTCCGGGATAGCGTGCAGGTGTCGCCCCGGCGCGATGTTGGACGATGACGTCGCCCTCCTCATGCTGCCGGAAGCAGGCGAGGCCAAGTTCGTCCACGAGCGCCGCCAACTGAGGTTGCATCTCCGGCCAGAGCCAGGACGGCCCGAGATCGAAGCCATCGGAAGACGATGCGCCGGAGCTCCCCGCCGACAGAATTCGCCCGCCGAGCCTGTCCCGTGCCTCGATCAGCTCGAAGGGAGTGCCAGCCTGATGCAGACGGCGGGCCGCGACGAGCCCCGCCAGACCTCCGCCGATGATGGCGATCTTGTCGTTCGTGTTCGGGGTCGATGTGCACATGCCGATCAGCCGCGCCGGGTCGCTGTGTACCGACCCGCCACCAAAGCTAGGACGGCGGTCAGCAGCGGCGCGAACGAAAGCCAGAGAACCGTGTTCCAGCCGAAGGAAGACAGCAATCCGCCGGACAGGAACGAGCCGATCGCCATCGTGCCGAACACGGCGAAGTCGTTGAAGGACTGCACGCGTGCCTTCTCTTCCGGCCGATGGCATTCGAGCACCATGGCGGACGCGCCGACAAAGCCGAAGTTCCAGCCGAGACCCAGCAGGATCAGCGTCGCCCAGAAATGCGCGACATCGATTCCGAGCAGGCCGACTGCTGACGAAGCGCCTGTCAGGATAAGCCCGGCGGCGACGACCTTCGCGGCACCGAAGCGCGTGATCAGTCGCCCCGTCCAGAAGCTAGGGCCGTACATAGCGATGACATGCCATTGCAGCCCGAGATTGGCCGATTCCTGAGACAGGCCGCAGAACTTCATCGCCAAGGGTGCCGCCGTCATCAGGAAGTTCATCAGCAGGTAAGAAACGACCCCGCAGATGATCGCAAGGATGAAGCGTGGCTGGCGGACGATAACGCCCAGCGGTCTGCCTCCGGCACGCTCTGCTGCGGTCGGCATTGGCAGCTTCACGCCGAGAAGGATGAAGGCGGAGATCGCGGCCACCGCCGCCTGTCCGACATAGGTCGCGGCAAAAAGATGGGGCGCCCACAGATCCATCGTGTGCGTGACGAGCTGGGGGCCGATCACACCGGCGAAGACTCCGCCGGCCATTACGGCCGACAGAGCCCGGGGCCGCCGGGCAGGCGCGGCGCAGTCGGCGGCCGCGAAGCGAAACGACAGCACCACCGCAGCGTAGACCCCGCCGAAGAAGGTCGCGGCGCAGAAGACCCAGAAGGCTGCGTAGTAAACCGCCAGCGCACCGAGCAGGCCTGCCAGCACGCCGCAACCGGTTCCCAGCATGAAGGCTGCCCTGCGGCCATGGCGCTGCGCGACCGCACCAGCCGGCAGCGTGCAAAGAGCCATGCCGACGACGAAGATCGAGATCGGCATCGTTGCGAGCGCCTTGCTCGGCGCCAGCATGTCTCCGACGACGGCTCCGGTCGCGTAGACGACGGTCGAGTTGGCTCCTGCCAGGGCCTGGCAGATGGCCAGCCTGAGAACGTTCCCGCGTTCCCGGCGCAGGGTTTCGGCCGGCCCGGGTTCGTTCGATGCAGTGATCGTGGTCATGCTGCGATCTGGCTCTTCCAGAGTGTGTCACGCGGTGACGGGCGCCGATGGAGGCGTTCGTCGAGAAGGGCGCGGGCTTTCGTGGCTTCGCCGCTGCGGATCAGCGCCAGCAGCAAGGTGTCTTCGATGATTTCGCGCTGGGCGCCGCTGCCGCCGATCCGCGCGACATCGCCGGCCATCGGCTCGAGAATCCGGGCGCAGCCGGCATAGTCACCTTCGGCGAATGCCAGCGCGGCTCGGCAGATGGCTGGAACGATCGGACCCGCGGCCATCGCCCCTTCCTCGACCAGCTTCGTCAGCGCTTCGATGCGTTCGCCCGCCGCGATCCTGTCGCCCATTGCAGCGGACAGAAGGCCGAGATGAGCGTCGGCGAACGCGAGGCCGGGCTTGGGGAATTTCGTGTCTGCGTAAGTCCGCGCCGTCTCCCACAACCCGGCCGGGACCTCATGCCCATAAGTGCGGATGCGCCAGAGCAGCGAGACCGTGTCGGTCATGATGTTGATCGGCGTTCCGAGTGAGACCGCAGGCTGGACGTGTTCCTCGTAGACCGCCAGGGCACGTGCTGCATCTCCGCGTTCCAGCGCCGAGAGCGCTTCGTGCCAGGCGATGTGACCGTGCAGGATCCCTGAACGGTCATAGGTCGGCAGCCATTGAGTAATCAGTCGCTCGGCTTCCGCCCCCGCGCCGTCCTCGAACATCGCATGCGAGAGGGCATGGGCACCGTTGGCGTTGGCAGGCCGAAGATCCAGGCTCCGCTGAGCGAGATCGCGGCCGAGCCTCACGGCGCCGTTCTCGGCATGCGACCAGCCGCGATAGGTCAGGAACCACCAGTCATCGGATTCGAAATGATCGGCATAGCGCTCGCACAGGTCGACACGAGCCTGGTCGTGATCGGCCATGCCGGAGAATGCGAACAGGCCGAAGGCTCCGAGCGGCAACGACATGATCACGACGTCACGCGGCCATTTGTCGATGTGGGCCAACGCCGCGGAAAGGGCATTGGCCGCTTGCCCCGTCACGGCGAAGGCCAACGTTGCGACGTGACTGCGCTCCCGGGGCGTGCCGTTGCGTGCGACGAGGTCGGATGCCTTGGCGATCGAGGTCTTTGCGTCGGCGGGTTGGACGCGGATCGCATAGGCGCGCGCCAGCGCCGCATGGGCGAGCGCGAAATCGGGGTCAGCCAAGAGGGCCTGCTGCAACGTCTCCATGGCGCGCGGCCAGGCGGAGAGAAGAAGATCGATACCCTCGCGGTAGAAGCGCGCCGCTTCCGCGGAGTTGGTCGAAATGGCGAGGCCGCGGCTGTCGACATGGGCCATAGCGATGTTCCGCTCCGTTCGAGTTTGGGTTCATAGCCCATAGCAGAAGCGCTCTTGGCGAACTTTCGACGTTTTGCCATAATTCATCGAGTATCGGACATATTGGGCTCGTAGATGTCCTGGTTGACGGTTTCCGCCCCGCCAAGTGCTCGCCCGCCGCGCCCCCTGACCATTCGGGCGCAGTCGATTCCCGCGCGCCATTACTTTCCCGAGCACGCCCACGATTGGCATCAGCTCGTCTATGCGATCGACGGCGTGCTCACGATTTCGACGGCCGGGCGAACATTCATCACCTCGCCGGAGCAAGCCGCCTGGCTGCCGACCGGTGTCCCGCATCGGGTTGGCTCGCTGCTCGGTGCGGAATTTCGGAGTCTGTGGATCGCGGACAATTTCGGGAAGGACCTTCCCATCGGGCCGTCGGTTCTGTCCGTAACGCCTCTCCTGAAGGCATTGATCGTCGAAGCTGCCGAAATCTGCGATCAAGAGGATGTCGATGGATATGGAGGCCGCGTCGTGGCGCTCATCCTCGACCAACTCCGCCGCGCACCAAAATTACCGAGCGCTCTTCCGTGGCCCCGCAGCGAAGCGCTGATCAAGATCTGCGAAGCGATCTTCCTCGATCCGAATGACGTGCGGAGTGCGGATGACTGGGCCCGGGAACTGGGTATGTCGGTCCGAACGCTAACCCGACGCTTCGAAGCGGAAGTTGACGCGCCGCTGCGCTCGTGGAGGCGCCGACTGCGGGTCTTCCGCGCGATCGAGCTGTTGAGCAGCGGAATGTCCGTAACCAGCGTCGCTATGGAACTGGGCTACGGCTCGCCCTCGGCCTTCATTTTCGCGTTTCGCGGAGAGATGGGGAAAAGCCCCCATGCCTTCGTTCGTCAAAACCCGGGACCTATGGCAGGGAGATAGGAGAGCGCGGAGCCGCGCTCGACACATCAGATGCCTGCCACCCGCCGCTGGGCGATCATCCCGGTAGGACCACGACCTTCGCGCCTGCCGAGACGCGTCGATAGAGGTCGATCACGTCCTGGTTCATCATGCGAATGCAGCCCGACGAGACGGCGTGGCCGATCGTCTCGGGCTCGTTGGTGCCGTGGATGCGATACAGGGTGTCGCGGCCATCCCTGAACAGATACAGCGCCCGGGCACCGAGCGGATTATCCGCGCCGCCGCTCATCCCGCCAGCCCATTTCGCATATTTGCCGGGCTCGCGCCGGATCATGTCGGGAGTCGGCGTCCAGTTCGGCCACGCGCGCTTGGTCGCGACATTGGCCGATCCGGACCAGGCCAAGCCCTCGCGGCCGACGCCCACCCCGTAGCGCAAGGCTTTCCCGCCTTCCTGAACGAGATAAAGGAACCGATGCTTCGGATCGACGACGATGGTGCCCGGCGCTTCCTTCGTCCGATAGTCGACGAGCTGACGCAGATTCCTCGGCCGTAGATCCTCCAGCGAGACGGCCGGAACATGAAACGGTTCGCCATCGACCTCGCCGTAACGCTCGACGTCAAGGGCGCTGAAGCGCGGCGCGGGCGCCGGTTCCGGCCGTTGGGCGATCGTCGTGCAGCCGGCGGCCAAAGCGGCGAGCAACACGGCCGCGAGACCGCGGCTCGGAAAGGTGGAAGCCATTCCCCTCGCCCTTACTCGGCGGCCTGCTTCTTGCGAGCGTCGGCAATGACCTGCTTGAAGCCCTTGTAATCCAGCGTCGAGGTACGGAACGGTCCGACGAGATAGGTCGGCGTTCCTTGCAGCCCGAGGGAGTCGGCCTGAGCCATGGTGCGCTTGAGCAACGCGAGAATCTTGTCGCCGTGGGCGTCGAGGTCGGTCTGAAGGCGTGCAAGGTCGAGCCCGGCGCCCTTGATCGCTGCCGATATCTGCTCCTTGCTCAGCTTTCCCCGGGTCGCCATCAGCGCGTCATGCGCTTTCTGATATCCGCCCTGGTAGGTCGCCGCGAGAGCAAGCTGGGCGGCATAGACCGAGGTTTCGGCGATGACCGGCCAGTCCTTGTAGACGAGCCGAATCTTGCCGTCCTCCTTCATGACCCGGGCGAGCTCAACAGCCGATGTCTTGCAGAACGGGCAGTTGTAATCGAGGAAGGCGACGATGGTGACGTCGCCTTCCGGATTGCCGCCAACGGGCGCGTCCGGATCATTGAGGATGGCGTTTGCGTCAATCTGCCCTTCCTGAGCTGAAGCCAGGCCAGGGAGGCCCGCCGCGGCGAGGACAAGTCCTCCCAGAATGGTGCGACGATCGTGATGCATGGCTTCGCGCTCTCTTCGATGTACAGCCTGAGCAGTTCCCGCCGTCGCGGGCAATCTGCGGTTCCCATGCGGGAACGATGCGGCCATCGAGCTTCGCCAGCTTAAGGCAGCCTTAAGCTGGAGGGAGAAATCCGGCGTCGAGGGAATGACATGCGCGTTCTGATCGTCGAAGACGACCCCATCCTTGCCGACGGCCTCAGTGTGGGCCTGAAGATCCATGGCATCAGCGCGGAGGTTGTCGGTTCATGCGCCGATGGCAGGCATGCCTTGGCCGCAGGAGCCTTTGACGTGATCGTGCTCGACCTCATGCTGCCGGACGGTTCCGGGCTCGACCTGCTGGAGAGCCTGAGGGCAGGTGGCGAGCGTAGGCCTGTCCTCCTGCTCACGGCACTCGACGACACACGCGATCGAATCGCGGGGCTCGATCGCGGAGCGGATGACTATCTGGGCAAGCCATTCGATCTCGATGAACTCGCGGCACGGCTGCGCGCTATCGCTCGGCGCGGCGAGGGCAGGGCGGCCTCAACGATCGCCGCGGGCGGATTCGTCCTCGATCCGGCGATTCACACGGTCTCGCGGGACGGGGAATCGCTCGACGTGACGCGACGTGAATTCGCGATCCTCCGGGCGCTTGCCGAACGGCCCGGGACGATCCGCTCACGCGCCGAGTTGGAGGAACGCCTCTACGGCTGGCAAGAGGACGTGGAAAGCAACGCGATCGAGGTCCACGTCCATAACCTACGCCAGAAGCTCGGCCGCGAGGTGATCGAAACCGTGCGCGGCGTCGGCTATCGCCTGAGGTCGACGCCGTGACCTCGCTTCGCGCAAGGCTGTTCCTCATCCTGGTCGCGACGACCGGCGTGATCTGGCTCGCTGCGACCATCTGGATCTACCTTGGCACGAAGCGCGAGCTGGAGCGCGTCCTCGACACACGCCTTCAGGAAGCCGCGCGCATGGTTTCCTCGCTGGTCCGCGACGATGGAGGAATGGCGGACAATGCGATCGCGAAGGTACCACCCGGGAGGATTGATACGAGCAGCTATGAGCGGCAGCTCTCTTGCCAGATCTGGTCGTTGAGCGGTCGGCTTGTCGCTGCTTCGGGTACGGCACCAACGGAACGCCTGACCGAGCAGCGGGAAGGGTTCTCGGATAGCATCCTCGATGGCGAGACCTGGCGCGTCTATGCCATCGAGGATGCCGCGAAGGGCGTGCGGGTCCTGGTCGGCGACCGGCTCGGCTTGCGCGACCGGCTCGTTCAGGACCTCGTGCTCGGTCTCGTCGTGCCGACCCTGGTGATGCTGCCCCTGTTCGCGTTACTCATCTGGCTCAGCATTGGGCGCGGTCTTGGACCCTTGAAGCAGATCGCTGCCGACCTGAAGGGCAGGGCTGCCGACGATCTCATGCCGCTGCGGGGCAAGCCGATCGACGAGGTTATCCCCGTTACCGACGCTCTGAACGGCTTGTTCGGGCGATTGGAGGCAGCGCGGCGGCATGAACGGGAGTTCACTGCCTTTGCCGCGCATGAATTGCGCACACCTCTCGCCGGGATCCGCACGCAAGCCCAGATCGCCAGGGCTGCCGAGCAATCGGAAATGCGCCAGTCGGCCCTGGGAAAGATCATCGAAGGCGTTGATCGTACTGCACGCCTCGTGAGCCAGTTGCTCGCGCTTGCCCGCCTCGACGCCGATGTCGCGAGACCGGTGATGATCCCCATCGCGATCGAACCACTGCTGCGCGAGATCGACAAGGGGCGCTTGCGAGACGATCTCATCGTCGAGATCGATCCGGAGCTCGATGCATTCGCAATCATCGGCGACCCCGACAACCTCCGGCTTGCCTTGCGCAATCTCCATGAGAACGCGTGCGGATACAGCCCCCCTGGAGGGAAGGTGCGCTGGCGCCGAGCCGCAGAGACCAGCATCACCGTCGAGGACGAGGGGCCAGGAATTCCCGTCGATGAGCTCGCGCTGGTCAGTCAGCGCTTCTATCGGGGCCGCGGACAGAACCACAGTGGAAGCGGGCTGGGTTTGGCGATTGCGGAAGCTGCGCTTGCGAATCTCAGCGGGAGCATACTCGAGCTGAGGAACAGGGAGAGTGGCGGACTCTCGGCAACCGTTTCGTTTCCAAACGCCGGTTGGCAGCAAAGGTCGCCACATAAGGACTAGCCCGGCTGCCAAGCTCGACCAAAACTGTACCCAAAATCGAGGATGGGGTGCAATCTTGGTTGGGGCTCTTCCGAGCCCAACGAGAGCCTAATCTCAGACGCCCTCACATCCGCATCGTCGAAGTCGTTCCTTCGGAGGGCGAAAACTCGCGCCAGAGGCCGTCCTCGATGGAGAACTGATGAACGCCGAGACGGGACGTTACGGCCGCGACGTGAAGCGTCCGGCTATAGAGGTGCGCGGCCTTCAGCGTGAAGGCGGCAGGGAGACTTCTGTCAACGGCCGATCGGACGAGTGATATCGATCGTCACGGCCTTGGCGGCGGCCAGTGCAAGCACCGCACGAACGGGATCCTGCACTCCGGCAACGCGGGCTGCACAATCGACGAGGTACGAACTCCCGCCAGATTCCGTCAGGTGCTCTGCTATCAGGACGCGGAAGAGCGGCGGCACGGGGTACCGAGCGGAGGAAGCGATCAGTTCGGAGCCATCGAAATGAGGCCGCCGTCGAAGCCATCGTTCGCTGACGATAAGAATTTCTAATGGATGCAGATGATTGTGAAGCCTTCGCCGAAGTGACGAGAGGAGGATCGAGTCGCCGGGGATTGCAATAATACCCAGAATCCGATCGATTAACCGGACCGTCCTCATAGCGGACCCTGGAGGAGCAACTGAGGAAGATAGGAATAACTCATCACGGGGGCTGCGCTGGAAATCGCGAACGCGAGGGTCCGCCAGGAGCCTGGCATCCAGAGCGTGGTGAAGTTGATCGGCTGGTCCGAAAGGATTGGTCGAGGGCTGCTTGATGGCCATCGTCAATGGCATGGGATTCATGGCAAGGCTCCGCGTTGCCGGGAAAGGGATTCCCGGCGCTCGCTTCATGGATCCGCGCCAGGTGACGCGGCGGTTCGGAATGGCTGCGGCGGAGAAGGAGGCTTGATGCCGACTGACGATCAGGCGCCCTCGAGGCCGCCAGAGCTCAATGCCGATTTCGAACAAAATGTTCGATTCGTTTCCGGGGATATGGTTACCGGCCCGCTCGTCGTCGCTGCCCGGGGCCTTCTGGGTTGGGGCCAGGCTGAGTTGGCCGAGCGAGCCGAAATTCGACGGCAAACCCTGGCGGAATTCGAAGCAGGGGTTCGGCGCCCGCAGGCTCGGGTTCGTGATGCCGTTCTATCCGTGCTCGAAGGCGAAGGAGTTCGATTCGTCGATATTGCGGGCGCATGCGGGCCCGTCTTGAATTTCAGCTCAAGATAATTGTCGTTCTATCGATCCGTCGATTTCGAGGCCTGTCGTCGGAACGATGCCAGAGGACGACATGCGTCGACGTCCAATCCAGGCGATGGCGCCCTGGGCCTCAGGGCCAATTTCCACAAATGGTGTTGAGCACCGTCGCATTGCTGTGCTCCGAGCAGCTCATGCTCCGAAACGAAGAGCGGCCGAACGCGATGCCGAGATCTCAAACCATTCCGCTGGTCAAACCGTAGAGTAGTCCTGCCACGGAGCAGGCGGCGATGGCTTTGATCGTGCCGACCCGAAGCGGAACACGCGACCATGTCAGCGAGGGGCGGCAGACCGATAATGTTGCATCCTGCATCGCTTTCAGCGCCGCCAGCGCGTCGGCGTGCAGCCCGCGTTGGAGTGAGATCAGCCAATCCATCGGAGCCCCGGATCAACCGGCCCGCGAAGGCCATTTCTCATGCAGATCGTCGATGACGAAGGCATGGTCATGACGATGCCCGTCGGCCTCGGCGAGGTGCGGGTGGTTGGGCGGCAGGTCGTCATGGCTGTGGACCAGGCTCTCGGCATCGGCCGCTGGCCAGACACGCGCGGCCACGATGAGTGCGGCGAAGGTTAGGGCTGCGAAGATGCCCGCGGTCACGGAGAGCGGGAGCGCGGCCCCGAGCCACCCCGCGAGCTGATAAGTGACGAGCCAGCAGGCATGCGAGAGCGCGAACTGCGCCGCGAACACGGCGGGACGATCCGCCGTCTGGGCAGAACGCCGCAGCAGCCTGCCCGAGGGCGTTTGTACCGCTGAATACCCGATGCCCAGCAGCAGCCAGGTCACCAGGAGCAAGGGCCAGATCCAGGTTCCGGCGACCGTTGTTGTGGTCGCGACATCCGTCCAGGAGGCGGTGAACAAGGCCGCACCGAAGAGCGTGAGCACGAGGCCGAGCCAGCAGGCCGCGACCAGCATGACGCGCCGGTCGGGAAGCTTGTCGAGAAGGCGCGGCAGGACCAGCGCCGCAAGCATCGAGCCGCCCCCGAAGCAGGCAAGCGCCATCGCAACTTGCCCATCGCCGAGCCCAAGCCAACCCTTCACGATCACCACGGTGTTGACGATCACCAGCGCGCCGCCGGCCGCCGCCGCCATGTTCAAGGCAAGCAGGCCGCGGAGGCGCGGCGTCGCGAGATAGATGCGCATGCCGCGCGTCGTCTTGTCGTAGATGCTGCCCTCACGTTGAACGGCTGGCGACATGGGCAACGAAACCGACAGCACGAGGGCCGCTGAGCAGAGGAAGCCGACGACGGTGCCCGAGAACAGCCAGTGAAAGCTGATAAGGCTGAGCAGGAGGGCGGCGAGCGCTGGGCTGATGAGGCTTTCGAGATCATAAGCCAGGCGCGAGAGCGATAGGGCCCGGGTATAGTCGGCCTCCTCCGGCAGCACGTCGGGGATCGTCGCCTGGAAGGTCGGCGTGAAGGCCGCCGAGGCCGATTGCAGCAGGAAGATCAGGACATAGATCTGCCAGACCTCGGAGACGAAGGGCAGCAGCAAGGCAATGGCGGCCCGCACCAAGTCCATCGCGATCAGGAAGGCGCGCCGCGGCAATTGCGCAGCGTAAGCGCCGACCACGGGCGCGACCGTGACATAGGCGACCATCTTGATCGCCAGCGCAGTCCCGAGCACCGCTCCCGCCTTGTCGCCGGCAAGTTCGAAGGCGAGCAGCCCGAGCGCGACGGTCAGAAGACCTGTCCCGAGCAGCGCGATGATCTGCGCAAGGAACAGGTGCCGGTAGGTTCGGTTGGAAAGAACGTCGAGCATGATCGTCCGATGCGGTTCTGATCAGCCGCCCAGCGGCAGGACTAGAGCAACCTGGGCCGCACGCGTTGCCTGGGAGGAGAGCCCCATCCAGCCGTGGATGCCGACATAGAGGCCGACGCCGATCAGCAGGATTCCGGAGAAGTAGGGCGCACGTCGCGCGAAGGTCGAGAACCAGGACCAGCGCTTCGTCGCGTGACGGACGCTCAGCGCGGCCGCCGCGCCGACGGAGACGAGCGTGATCGCGAGACCGATCGAGAAGCACAATACCAGCGTGAAGCCGAGCGTGAACTCCTTGAGCTGGAGACAGAGCAGCAGCACGGTGATCGCAGCCGGGCACGGGATCAGGCCGCCGGTCAGGCCGAACAGGACGATCTGCCAGGTCGTGACGTTGCGATCGGCGAAGCGGCGACGGATGTCGTTGGCATGCGCCAGCTCGTGGGCGTCCTGGTAGCCATCGGTCGCGACATCGAGCCCACGCAGTTCCTCATGCATGTGGTCGTGGCCATGGGCGTGATCCTCGACGAAGGAGAGATCGTAATCATGGGTGTGGTCGCCATGGCCGAGGCTGACCCGCGCCATGAACTCGTGGGGTTCGGGGATTTCCTGCACGGATTCGAGGAGCCCGGAACGCCTCTCGAAGGTGAAGGCCTGACGCGAGCCGTCCGGCCGCTCGGTGACGATGCCGACGTCCTTGGCTGCCCAGGCATGGCCCCGCTCGGTACGAATGCGCCAGCGCGGCGGGACGCCATCCTCGAAGACCTCGACGGCGATGACGCCATGCCCGGTGTCGATGCGACGGATATCGGCCTCGTGGCCATGGTGAGAATGCGCGGCTGCCGTTGCGGGGCCGTGCGAATGCCCGCCGTGACTATGCCCGCCATGTCCTCCGTGGCTGTGGCCCCCGTGGCCGCCATGGCTATGTCCCGAAGCCAGCCCGGCGCGCTGCTGGTCTCCCCAGGTGCGCCAGAGCATCCAAAGAGCCATGCCGACGATGATCACCGCAGAGGTGATCTGGAGATAGGGCTCGAACGTTTCCGGGGCGACGCCCTGCCAGAGGAACATGCCGCCGATCGCGATGCCCCAGACCACGAGCGTATGGGAGACCGTCGCCGCCAGGCCGAGGAGTACGGCCTGCGTCACTGTTCCACGGATCGCGACGATGAACGCGGCCATCATCGTCTTGGAGTGGCCGGGCTCCAGGCCATGCAGCGCTCCGAGCAGGATCGCGCTCGGGATGAACAGCCAGGCGTGAGAGGCACTCTGTTGGATCAGGTCGGCGAAGGACGGCATCACGTTCTCATAGGTACTTGGCGATCTCCTTGAACTCGTCGATCGAGCGGCGCTGTTCGCGTGCGAGAGGACCGACGACGTCTTCGAGGCAGTGATCGAGATGGTCTTGGATCAGGTTCTTCTTGGCCTGCCCGATGGCCTTCTCGACCGCGTGAAGCTGCTGCGCGAGCTCAAGGCACGGCCGGCCGGCTTCGATCATTTCGATGACCTTGCGCAGATGGCCCTCCGCCCGCTTCAGGCGCTTGGCGATCTCGGGATGGCTCTCGTGCAGGTGGCTTTCGGACATGGCTGATGGTATCCCCCTGGATAGGATGAGTCAAAGCGCGATTCGGTGCCTTTAGTTCATCACGTCAAACTTTCGTTAAGAATGGTGTCCCTAGCTTTTCGTCATGCCGCGTCGCAGCATCAGAATCAGATCGAGCCTCGCGGCCGCCTTCCTGGCGGTGTTCGCGATGCTGCTGTCCGCGGTCCACGTCCAGTCGGGCCACAACGCCTATGCGATGGCCCAGGCCGAAGCCCAGCGCCACGCCGAACTCGCCGCGACGATCGCCGATCACGGGCATTCGCATGACGAGGGCGAGCCGGACGAACGCGTCCCGGGACATGTTCACGGCCACAACACCTCCGACCATGTTCACGAGACCGCCAATCTGGTCGCTCAGCCTCGGCTCGGGATGCCGCGTTTCGTCGGCACCATGATGCGGCATGAGCCGCAAGATACCGAGCTGGGCCTGCGCCACGGCCTCGATCGACCGCCGAGATCCTTCGTCGCTTGAAAGCGCGCCGCCCAAGGCGGCGTTCCCTCACGACACATCTCGGAAATCACATGAAACGATCCTCATTGACGGGGCGTCGCAAGCTGCGCGCTCTGTTCATAGTCCTGCTTGCTGCGATGTTTGGGCTGATCGGCCTGAACGCAGCACTCGCCCACGCCGTCGCTGAAGGCGACAAGGGCTACATCCAGGAGATCACGGGGGTGAACATCATCCCCTTCGTCTACCTCGGCGCGAAGCACATGGTGACGGGATACGACCACATCCTGTTCCTGTTCGGAGTGATCTTCTTCCTCTACCGGCTGAAGCACATCGCGATCTATGTCAGCCTGTTCGCGATCGGCCACTCGACCACGATGCTGCTCGGCGTCTATTTCAACGTCGGGATCAACAGCTACATCATCGACGCGATCATCGGCCTGTCGGTCGTCTACAAGGCGCTCGACAACATGGGCGCCTTCCAGCGCTGGCTCGGCTTCCAGCCGAACACGAAGGTCGCGACTCTGATCTTCGGCCTGTTCCACGGCTTCGGCCTGTCGACCAAGATCCTCGAATACAAGATCTCGCCGGACGGCCTCGTCCCGAACCTCCTCGCCTTCAATGTCGGCGTCGAAATCGGGCAGCTCACCGCCCTGGCGATGATCCTGATCGCGATGGGCTTCTGGCGCCGCACCAACAGCTTCTGGCGCCATGCCTACGCCGCCAACACCGTAATGCTCACCGCCGGGTTCGTGCTGATCGGCTACCAGCTCACCGGCTATTTCATCTCGCAAGCTTGAGGTTCGCTCCCATGTACAACACAGACATCCCGACCCGCGCGGAACTGCCAACTTCGGCTCAGCTCCTGCGTTCCACCGCTATTGCCTTCGTCGCCGCGGCTGGCATCCTGGTCACCATCGTGCTTCCGGCCGAGTACGCCATCGACCCGACCGGGGTCGGCCGGATGCTGAAGTTGACCGAGATGGGCGAGATCAAGACCCAGCTCGCCGAGGAAGCGCAGCGCGATCGCCAGAAGGATTCGACGGGCGCGGTTGAGCAGCCAGCTCGTCCGGCTCCGGATCAGCGTTCCAGCCTGATCGGCAACGTGCTGGCGACCCTGTTCGTCTCACCAGCCCAGGCAGGTGAGCGGCTGGTTGTCGCTCAGGCGGCCGGGCGCAAGGACGAAACAGTCATCACCCTGAAGCCCAGCGAAGGTGTCGAGTACAAGCTGACGATGAAGGCAGGCGCCAAGGTGAACTTCTCCTGGGCGACCGACGGTGGCGTCGTCAACTACGACATGCACGGCACTCCGGCCGGCGGCGGCAAGGAGAAGAGCTACAAGCAGGGACGTGGTGCCGCCAGCGACGACGGCGTTCTGACGGCTGAGGGTGACGGCGCTCATGGCTGGTTCTGGCGCAATCGCGGCTCCAAGGACGTGACGATCACGCTGAAGACCAACGGCGCCTATGCCGAGATCAAGCGGATGATCTAAATCGACAGCGGGCTCAACCTGGTGCATCACACCTTGGTTGAGCCCTGCCCACCAGTTTTGGCTTCCAAGGATGCGTCGCGGGTTCGCTTCCAATTTGCGGCCGGAGACTACTGCTGGCAGTTGGCGACGAAGAAAACGGCTAGGGTCGCCGCATGAAGATCGCAGCAATCCAGATTGATCTGTTCGACGATGCCCCTGGCTACTTCAGGGTGCTGCGAAAGCTAATGCCTCGCCCGATCGTCCCGCGGGAGAAGAGCGCGTTCCCGAACCTCGCGGTGTTGGTGGACACCGAGACCACCGGCCTCTTGCATACCCGGGACGAGATCATCGAGATCGGCGCGGTGAGCTTCACCTACGACGATGCGGGCGTGATCGGGGATGTTGTCGGTGTCAATAGCGGCCTGCGCCAGCCATCCGCTCCGATCCCCGCGGAGATAACGCGGCTGACGGGCATCACGGATGAGATGGTCTCCGGTCACGGCATCGATATCGCGGCGCTCGATGCTCTGGTCGAACCCGCCGACCTCGTCATCGCGCACAATGCCGCGTTCGATCGCCCGTTCTGCGAAAAGCTATCGCCAGCCTTCGAGTCGAAGGCCTGGGCATGCTCGGTCACCGAGATCCGGTGGGCCGATCTGGGCTTCGAAGGCAACAAGCTCGGGTAAACCCGCAGCCTCTTCCGGCTCAGGGTGTCCCGCGTCAGGATCTGGTCGCCGATCGTATACCGGCGTTCGCCGAAGTTCACGGTCGCGGCTGCCGTCAGCCTGCCGAAATCGACGCGGCAATGGTTCGCCAGGGCCTCGAGCAAATGGCGTTCCGGGATCAGACGCGGTGTACGCCGCGGTAGCGCGCGAAGCTGGTCCGGCCCGAAGATCCGAACAGGACGACCTCGTAGCTGTCCGGCGCCTTGCCGGCGACCTCCATGCCGGGAGAGCCCATCGGCATTCCCGGAACGGCGAGGCCCCGAGCCTGCGGCTTCTCGGCCAGGAGGCGCTTGACGGCGTCAGCCGGCACATGACCTTCGACGACGTAACCGGACACCTCTGCCGTATGGCAGGAGGCAAGGTCGCCCGGCACGCCGAGGCGGAGCTTCACCTGGTCGACGTCCGAGGATGTGATGACCTCGACGGAGAAGCCTGCGGCCTTCATGTGCTCCACCCAGCCGCCGCAACAGCCGCAGTTCGGATCCTTGGTCACGGTCACCTTCGGCAGGGTGGCCTGCGCAAAGGCTCGTCCGGCCATCATCGCGGCGCCAGAGGTTCCGAGAACGGCGAGGAAGCGGCGGCGGGTGAGCATGAGCATCTCCTTCAGGCTGCGACCGGGGTATAGCCGGCCTTGGCGACGAGAGCCTTGATGGATGCCAGGTCGCTGCTCCCGCGGACGGACACCAACTTGGAAGCCGGATCGGCTTCGACCTGCGTGCCGGGCAGTCCCGTCTCGATCGCGTTCTTGATCGTGCCAGCGCAGTGACCGCAGGTCATGTCGTCGACCCGCAAGGTCAGGGCATTCGGATCACGTTCGGCCGCCTGGTCCGGCCGGGAGGAGTGGTTGTTGCATCCGCACATGGAATGGTCTCCGTTTCTCATCGACGATGAGAACAGCCTGCACCTTACCATGATGGTAAGGTCAAGCGGCGATTCATCACGACGCGCCGATGTCGCGACGGCACGTACATTGCGAGGGCGCCCTTGCGAAGGCGGACAACCCCGTGTCCGCCCGCTTTCATTGGTTCGGAGCAGGGTTGACCTCGTTGCGAGCCTGGCTCCATCCGGGGTGGCGCATCAGTGCTTGTTCGGGGTGTCGTCGTCAGCACCATCGGATCCACCGGGGATCATGGCACCGCCGGGTCCCATCATTCCCCGCCCCATCATTCCCCGCCCCATCATGCCTTGCGCCATCATGCCTCGGCTGCCCATCCGGACGAGTGCCGGCAGCCGCCGCTTCTGGGCCTCGTCGAGGGTCGCGTGGAGCGGCGCGGCAGCGTCCGCGAGCTTGCGCATGGCGTCGGATCCCTGGCTCATATGATCGGCCATGGTGCGCAGCATGTTCACCGGATCGTTTGCCGTCATGCCTCCCGTCTGGCGATTGGCCTGCATATGGCTGAGGTGAAGGGTCGCCAGGTTCCGGAGCGCGGTTTCGACCGAAGGCCATAGCTTTTCCTGGCCGGCGGTCAGCTTCAGCCCGGCATGGATGGACGCGATGTGGGCTTCGGCGAAGGCACTCATATCCTCGGTCGAGAACTGGCCCATCATCCCTCGGCTGCCGCCGGGCATGCCTTGACCCTGCATCATCTGGCCCATGGGCATTGGCATTCCGGATTGGCCGGGCATCGCCTGAGGTTTTGCTGGCGCCGTGGATTGGGCCTGCGCCTTGGGGGCATTACCTGGATGGTGCGGGTCACTGGAAGTCGGCGCCTGGGCCAGCGCGGGCCCGGCAAGGGTAACCAGGACAGTCGCGAGAACGGACATCTTCATGGCAGTGTCTCCTTTGAGCGGTCAAAAAGGGTAAGAACGGCGTCGGCGCAGCTTTCGCGGAATGGCCGCAGGCAGCGCCGATCAGGTTGCGTCGGGCGCAGCCATTGGTCCCGGGGCTGCAAGGGCCCCCAATGTTCTCAGCCGGGCCGCAGCCGGCCCGGCCTTGGGCGGTCACCCCCGCTTGTCGTGGTGGCCGTGGCCGCCGTGCATGAACAGATGCATCAGGGGGCAGGCCAGCAGCAGGAGGTAGGGCAGTGCGGTCACGATATGAACGCCGTGGTTCGCGAGGAGGTCGATGCCGAGAGCGGCCAACGCGAGCGAGCAGACCCAACCCAGAGGCGTGTTGATCAGCAGGGTCCGCCAGGTTCGTGGCGACTCGGGGGCAGGAGTCGGTGTGGTGGGCATGTCGATCTCTCCCGGTGCGGAGCGTGCCGATCTTGGACCTTGCTGGCGAACGGTGCCTTGAGCGAAATCAAGCGGGGTACCGGCAAGGCTCGTTCCGCCCACCCGGTCTGCTCCCGCTTCCTGGCACCTAGCGGGCGGCGATGCCGTTCGGCCCCTTGCCCACCGGATAGGCCTTCCCGGCAGAGAGGCTGCCGAGATCGATCGCGGAGATGGTGTTCGCGTAGGTGTTCGTGACGTAGGCCGTGCGACCGTCGCGAGCGATGACGATGCCGTGCGCTCCCTTGCCGACCGTCACGTTCCGGATCAGCTTGCCGTCCTCGAGCGCGACGACCGACACCCGGTTGTCCGGCTTCGCCGCCGAGCCCTGGTTCGCGACCAGGGCGGCCTTGCCGTCCGGCGTAACGTAGACCTGCACGGGTCCGTTTCCGACGGAGGCCTTCCGCAGCAGCTTGCGAGCGTCGACGTCGATGATGGCGACCTTGTCCTCGCCGTTGAGCGAGACCACGAGGGTGCGGCCGCTCCGGTCGAACGCGACCTGGACCGGCCGCTTTCCGACGGAGATATGCATGGCCTTCTCCGGATTGCGCGTATCCACCAACGAGACCGTGTCGCTCTTCATGTTGGCGACCGCGAGCAGGTTGCCGTCCGGCGATAGGCGCAGTCCATGCGGGTAGTTCTGCACGGGGATGCGACCGGTTACCCTACGCCCCGGGATATCGACCACTACCACCGAGTTGGTTTCGGCGTCGGTCAGGTAGGCGAAATGCCCCTGTGCGTCGGGAACGACATGCGCCGGATGTCCTCCAACGGCCACGACCTGCGGTGCGCCGGGCGCGTCGCCAGAGACGTCCATGAGAATGAGCTGCCCGCCCGCGGAACCGTGAGCCGCATGGCTGCCGGACTGTGCCGCAGGCATACCGGTCGCCAGGATGAGGCGGCCATCGGCGGTGACGTCGACGTTGTGCGGCGAGACCGGAATCGCCGCCGTAGTGGTTTTCGAGGTCTGGGAGTCGATGATGGAGAGGCTCTGCCCGTTCTCGTTGGCGACGACGATCGTGTCGGCCCGGGCGCCGGCGGCGCCAAGGGATGTGACGAGGGCGAGTGCAATCTGGGTTCTGCGTGCGAACATCGCATTGTCCTTCCGAATTCGAATTGAACAGGGTCCCGGTGCCCACGCAGGCCGCGACATCACGGAAGCGGCGGGGTCGGGATTCGGTTGGGTTACGCGATGGATTTTGGCGGCTTGAATCGCACCTCCGGGATTGCCCCGGCCAGCATCAGGTCATTCCCGGGCTGGAGGCAGACGGCTTCGGGCCATCTCGGGAAAGGGGCACCGGCACGGATCATCGCGGGGGGCACGACGAGGCAGCTCGAGGAAGCGCCGAGACAAGCCTGGTCGCAAGAGGGGCCGCCCGCCGTTCCCTCGGCGTTGTCTTGATCCGCGTTTCGGCCGTGATGGATGGAGGCCGCCGCCGGGTCGACGTGCCCATGCTCCATGACCAAGGACAGGTGCGTGGCAGGACCGGGCGCCGAAAAGGCAGGCGTCGCCATATGACCGACCACGAGAACCATCGCGGCGACCGCGAGGAGCATGGCCATCAACGGAGACAGAGCTTTTTTGCGACGCCTCTTCATTGCAAAAAGTCTACCCGGCTGGCGGACCGAAACCTTGCGCTGCATCAAACAGTCGGACGGACCGAGCGGCTCTCGATAGAACTGCCCGGTCCGGGAACTACAGGCGTACGGTGCGCAGGCGGATCGCGTTGCCGATCACGCTGACCGAGGACAGTGCCATCGCGGCCGCCGCGATGATCGGCGACAGCAGGATCCCGAAGAACGGGAAGAGCACTCCCGCCGCCACCGGCACGCCGAGCGCATTGTAGATGAAGGCGAAGAACAGGTTCTGGCGGATGTTGCGCATTACGGCCTGCGACAGCCGTCGCGCCCGCACGATTCCGGTGAGGTCGCCTTTCAGCAGGGTCACGCCAGCACTTTCCATCGCCACGTCGGTGCCCGTGCCCATGGCGATGCCGACATCCGCCGCCGCCAGCGCCGGCGCGTCGTTGACGCCGTCGCCCGCCATGGCGACCACTCTGCCCTCCGCCTTGTAACGCTGGACCACGGCGCTCTTCTGGTCGGGCAGGACCTCGGCCTCGACCTCGTCGATACCGAGCCGCCTGGCAACCGCCTTCGCGGTCGTCCAGTTGTCGCCGGTGAGCATCACGACCCGGATGCCTTCCGCCCTGAGCCCGGCGAGCGCCTCCGGCGTCGAACTCTTGACCGGATCGGCAATGGCGATGGCACCCGCCACCGTTCCACCGATTCCGGCGAAGATCACCGTGGCGCCGTCCTCGCGCAACCTGTCCGCTTGCTCTGCCAGGCGATCGGGGACGATGCCATGCTCGGTCAGGAAGGCCGCGTTGCCGAGCACGACGCGTCGCCCCTCGACGGTACCCAGCGCTCCCTTGCCGGTGGGTGAGTCGAAATCGGCGACCGGCGCGGTGGCGATGCCCTGCTTGTCGGCGGCCGCGACGATGGCCAACGCCAACGGATGCTCGCTCGCCCGCTCCACGCTGGCTGCCAGGCGCAGGATTTCGGCTTCGTCAAAGCCCGGAGCTGGAACCACGGCAATCACGGATGGCTTGCCCTCCGTGAGGGTTCCGGTCTTGTCGACCACGAGGGTGTCGACCTTCTCCATGTGTTCCAAGGCCTCGGCGTTCTTGATGAGAACGCCCGCCTGGGCGCCGCGGCCGACCCCGACCATGATCGACATCGGCGTGGCGAGACCGAGCGCGCAGGGACAGGCGATGATGAGCACCGCCACGGCCGCGACGAGGCCGTAGGAGAGCCGCGGCTCGGGACCCCAGAAGGCCCATGCAATGAAGGCGAGCGCCGCCACGCCGATGACCGCGGGCACGAAGTAGCCCGAGACGTGATCGGCCAATCGCTGGATCGGGGCTCGGCTGCGCTGGGCCTCCGCTACCAGTTGGACGATCCGCGACAGCATCGTGTCGTGCCCAACCTTCTGCGCCTCGATCACGAGGCCGCCGGACTGGTTCATCGTGCCCCCGATGGCCGCGGCGCCGACCTCCTTGGTGACTGGCATCGACTCGCCCGTGACCATCGACTCGTCGACCGCGCTGCGCCCCTCGACGACGACGCCGTCGACCGGGACCTTCTCGCCCGGCCGCACCCGCAGACGGTCACCGACCTGCACGGTGTCGAGCTGGACCTCCTGCTCGGTGCCGTCAGGCATGATCCTCCGGGCCGCCTTGGGCGCGAGGTCGAGCAGCGCGCGAATGGCCCCGCTGGTGCTCTCCCGCGCCCGCAACTCGAGGACCTGCCCAAGCAGGACGAGAACCGTGATGACGGAGGCCGCTTCGAAGTACACGGCCACCGAACCGTCATGGCCTCGGAACGCGGCCGGGAAGATCCCGGGCGCCAGCGTCGCCACCATGCTGTAGACCCAGGCCACGCCCGTCCCCATGGCGATGAGCGTGAACATGTTGAGGTTGCGCGAAACCAGCGACTGCCAGCCACGCTCGAAGAACGGCCAGCCGGCCCACAGCACGACAGGAGTCGCGAGCAGCATCTGGACCCAGTTCGAGGTCTGCTGGCCGACGTAGTGGCCCAGACCCGTCAGGTGCCCGCCCATTTCCAGCACGATCACGGGCAGGGAGAGCGCGAGTCCAATCCAGAACCGGCGCGTCATGTCGATCAGTTCATGGCTGGGGCCGGTCTCCGCCGTCGCGAGCACGGGTTCGAGCGCCATCCCGCAGATCGGGCAGGAACCGGGTCCCACCTGTCTGATCTGGGGATGCATCGGGCAGGTGTAGATCGTGCCTTCCGGCACGGGTTCCGCCTTCCGGGCCGCCGCTGGCTCGACGTATTTGGCGGGCTCCACCATGAATTTTGACTGGCAGCCGGAGGAGCAGAAGTAATACGGCTTGCCCTCGTATTGCGCCCGGTGCGCGGTTGCGTGCGGGTCGACCGTCATCCCGCAGACCGGGTCCTTTACCTTCCCGGCTTCCCCGGCGTGTTCATGGTCATGGCCCCCAGGGGCGCGATGGTCATGATGATGGCCATGGCCCTTACTGGTCGGGGTGTCGGTCATGACCATTCTCCGCATACGCATCGATGAGCTGCGGTAAGGTTGGGCCTTCCCATAATAGGAAGGTCAAGCGTTTGCGTTGGGGCTTCCGTCCTCGCGCTCGTCGTGGTCAGCGATAACGTCCTATGTCGTGAAGCAGCTTTAGGCTTTGGCCAGCGGGTCTCATCGTGCCGGCAGATCGCCGACGTTGGCAGCAAGCTGATCCAGATGGTTTCCACCGTCAACGGGATCGCTCCCAGCCATAGCAAACACGGGATCCAGCGGCGCTGACGCGGCCGTGGCCCTCACCGTCCTCAAGACGAGATGCGCACCCAGGTGGAAGGCCCGAACATTATCTACAGGGTCGCCTTTGGCGCCCTCACGGCTCTTGCAGAGAGGGGGCCTTCCACCTGGCGCCCGACCGCTACAGAAACGGTCGGTATTCTGTTCCCGTCTTGGAGACGGCATGCGCCGCCCGCGCCATCTTGGCGGTGAGCGCGGTCATCGCCTTGCGACGGCGATCGGCATCGTCCGCGTGACCGGCAATATAGCGGCCGAGCTTATCGCGGAAGCTGTTGTCACATTGGCGTGCGGCGACCTGCGCCGCCATCCAGAATGTTCGGCGCAGGCGGGCATTGCCCTACTTCAAAAGCTTGGTCCGACCGCGGAAGGTACCGGATTGGCAGGTCGCGAGGTCGAGTCCGCAGAACTTCAGGAACTGGCGGTAATGGCCGAACCGCCGCAGGTCTCCGGCCTCGGCCAGGATTGTCAGAGCGTTGATCGGTCCGATTCCCGGAATCCGCCGCAGCAACCGGTAATCGTGATGATCGGCCAGCGTAACCTGCGCGATCTCGTCGATCCGGTTGCGCTCCCGGGCAAGGCCCCGCGCCTGACCGCGCGCTTCCGCCCGCCCGAAAAGCGACATGCCCGCGAGGACCGACAAGCGCGTCGGACTGCCGGCTGACTTGCCTCGGCGCGTGCGACCCTATTCGTATGTGGCTACTGAGGCGTCGGTTGCCTCGATCATCTCGAACACGCGGTATCGCCTGATCAGACGGCATACCTTCGGGTGAAAGCTCCAGCCTCCCGGAGCGCCGCAGACCAGCATCATGATCGGAAGGGTCGTTCGCGCTTTCGGGGTCTTGATGATCGCCTTCAGGCAGGCTTTGTCCGTCCAGCTAAGAACAGCCGCCCGGGCATTGGGATGGGTATGCCAATCGCCCAGATAGGTGTCCCGCCTGTCGGATCGCGCGTAGTGCTCCGCGATCGCCGCGAGTTGCCAATCCTGGTCCGGCTTGAAGCTCCGTCGACTGCGATGGGCATTGGGACCCGCTGGGATCACCCTGGTCACGACGGCAGCGCGGTCATCGGCCCAATAGCCCATGAATGACCCACCCGTCTCGAGCTCATAGTGGTGATCGGCTTCGGCGGATATCTCGTCGACGGCCGCGCGGGACAACCAGACTACGGCTTGCATCCGCATTCCCGCATCGGCGGCAGCAGGTCGGCCGTCCAACTTGGCGGCGCCGATCGGGTACCATCGTGCAGGGACAGCGTGTTGATCATGGACCCTTGGTACGATGAGGGATTCGTCATGACATCAACGACCGTCCGAACCGCCGCAAGCGACAGTTCCTGAAGGTCGAAGGAAGCGCCGGTGAAAGTGAGCTCAGCGCATCCGGGCGGTTGGCGCAAAGCCTCGCTCTCGCCGGAACCCGGCGGCTTCTGGATATGGCCCGACTGATAGGCGAACTCTCGACAAGTTGGGCAACCGGAGGCGGGGTGATAGACGGCCACGACGCCACCTTTCAGCGAGGCGGTGGCATAGGCGGAGACCATCATCTTGGCCGCTCGCTGGCAGAGATCAGCGAGGAGGCGCGACACTCCGCTCGACGCGGTCGCGTCGACGACGAGGTCGGCTTCCGCAATGATGCCCGGGAGAACGTCGAGGTCGCCCGTGCCTTCCTGGACGGCCGCTGCGCCGACATGGTGAGCAAACGCCTGGACGACGGTCGTCGGATACTCCCGCTCAACGAATTCCTTGAGAACCGAGACCTTCCGTCGTCCCCAGGCCGAGGAGCCGAGAGGCCACCGGATGGAGTTGCCGGGTTCGACGAAGTCATGGTCGAGCACGATGATCTTACGGCAGCCATTGCGAGCAAGCTCGATCGCCAGTGGTGCGCCGATCGCGCCCAGCCCGAATACGGCAACCGTCTTGTTCCGCAGGACACCGACCGAGGGCACGCGCCCTCCGACGTCCTCAATACCCGCCCGGTATGTCGGGACGATCAGGAGCGTCTGCTTATGTGGCTTTTGGCCGGGCTTCGGCCTGCGGAACGATTGGGCCGGACCGTACAGTGCGGCAAACAGCCAAGTATCGCCGCGACGCTCGTGTGCAATTTCCGTTGATTGGACGGTGATGGACATTGAGACGGCTCCATCGAGTGCCGGGCCGCTATTGTCCTTGTTGAAAACGACGTCATCCCAGAAGGCTCGATCCCGTGACATCGCCTGTGTCGGAGGTGCCAATCGCTCGACACGCCGCCACGGAAACGTGCGCGAAGTCTTGCGAGCTTCGATATCGGATGGAAGCGCGAATTCGCGCTTCGCTAGAACCGTTCCGTCGGCGGCCTTCACCTCGTCCACGGCGCCACGCCAGATGATTCCGCCCTGCGTTCGCTCAAGGGCGAAGGAGATCTTCGCCGTGCCAATCAATGCACTGCCGAGATCCCAGGAACTGTCGACGAGCATGTAGCTACCCTCGACGTATCCTTCGGCAGCAGGAGCGACGCTGTTCCACCAAACCTCCATCGGCTCGCCTTGAGGGTCTTCGCTTCCAGAGCCACCGAGAGCGTTGGCGAGCTGCCGATTGAGGAGTTCTGCCAACGTCCACTTGGCGGGCCATAGGCCGCTATCTCTTCCGAGAAGGCACAGAGTTCCGTCGATCGGCGAGACGTGGCGTTCTGGGAACGAATCCTGTGTCGCAACCAGAGAGACCTGAGGTCGAATGAATGGATAGGTGTCGGGGAACACCGCTTGGAGCGCGCACTTCCTGCCGTCCGGCAGAGGCCACGTGAACGTCAAACGGAGAATGCCCTTCGCCAAAAGGTCTCCGTCAACCCGAAGGCTATCGCCGACGAAATGAAGCAGGTCACGAATTTCGTGCTCGAACCTGCCGGGGTAGGTGTGCTCCCAGCGAGGAACCATTCCCGGCTTGACGTCGGCGTAGCGGATCATTGTCAGCCTACGGGACGATCCGGCGGCTGCGGCGGGTCCTTCGGTCCGGGCGGCACGCCGTCAGGACGGCCGGGTGGCACGCCGTCCGGCTTCCCGGGAGGGCCGTCCGGCCGTCCGGGTGGATGATCGGGCCGACCGGGCGTGTCGGGTCTTCCTGACATAGGACGCTCCTTTCAGATCCATTCGGCTTGGCCGCTTCCGCTCTCGAGCAGGAGGAGGACGAACTCGTATCTCGTTCCCAGGACAGGTCGCGGCAGTAGAGGGCAGATTAGGGCGTTGTCCAAATCGATCTTCGATGCGATCTAATGTTTTGCTGCGTCCAGCCGACCCAATCCGAACGCCGGTAGAAAGAGGTAAAAGGGCCGGTTACGATTTCTGCGCTGAACCTCTGGAAATCTAGAATGATATAAAATGCGCTTGGCAATTCATGCAAAAATTGCTCATGCCAAATGTTCTTAAGTTATAATCGCCGCATTTAATGCAAGAGTAGCCGCTAGAATTTCTTTTTTCGATTGCTTCGGCGCGAACCGAGATAAGACGACGTTTTGCGCAATCGATATCGACTGAGCAGTATTCAGCTAATTCTTCTGGGTTATCAAACGATGCCGCGACATGTAGCGGAACTAGAAATGCGTCGGCAAATCGCTTGGCTTGCCACTCTCCAGATTCTTCGTTGGGAAGAAAACGAACATTTTTCTCTGATCCGGGTGAGAATTTCTGTGCGCTTACATCGTGGAGAATGATGTGCCCTATTTCATGGGCAATGATCTTGCGAGCCTCTTCATCATCGAGTTTGGCATTCTCCAGAACCCAGTTTTCAATGTGAAGCTCTACGAGCTGATATCCGTGCTTTCGTTGATTCAAAAATCTGACGAATGCCGGTGAGTCCTCTCCAAGGTCATCGTATGTTATTATCTCAAGTGCCTTCCCAACCAAAAGGTTGGGAAGGGTTTCATAAAGAAACTCAACGATTTTAAATCTTGATGCGTTGCTGTTTCCTTCAATTTTTCGCCACGCAAGCGCAAATTCTTCGATCTTTGAGGCATCAAGCCAGGGAACTTTCGTATCATCTAGCATGATTGGGCCTCTCAGGCAGGCGCCGTTAATCTATCAGCTGCACCCAGTCGTGCTTCCGCAGGTGTTGCACTTCAGGCAGGTGCCGTTGCGGACCAGCGTGAAGTTGCCGCATTCGCCGCACGAGTCGCCGACATAGCCCTTCATGATCGCCTCGGCCCGGCGCTCTGACTGGGTCGGCTGGGCAGCCGGCGCTGAGAAGCCGAGCTTGGCCATCTCCGCCTCGCCATAAGCCTCGGGCTCCTCCTTCAGCGCGGTCGCGCCTGCCGTGGCGAGAGCCGTCACAGTGGAGGACGAGCGGGCAACCGCATCGTTCGCTGCGTGGTTCCCTTGGCCGCCGCCCTGGATGGCGAGCAGGTTGATCGGCTTGCCGCGGCGGAAGCCGGTGGAGGCGAGGGGAGTCGTCACGATCGGGGTCGCATCCGGCGCCTTGTCCTGGCCGACGCCGCTGCCCAACACGTCATGGCCGATCTCGCTCGGGTCGACATGGGCGAGGTCGTTGCGGCCGAGATAGGAGATCGCCAGCTCGCGGAAGACGTAGTCGAGGATCGAGGTCGCGTTCTTGATCGACTGGTTGCCGGCGACGAAGCCCGAGGGCTCGAAGCGGGTGAAGGTGAAGGCCTCCACGTACTCCTCCAGCGGCACGCCATATTGCAGGCCGAGCGAGACCGCGATGGCGAAGTTGTTCATCATCGCCCGGAAGGCCGCGCCCTCCTTGTGCATGTCGATGAAGATCTCGCCGAGGCGCCCGTCCGAATACTCGCCGGTATGGACATAGACCTTGTGCCCGCCGACCGTGGCCTTCTGGATGTAGCCCGTGCGCCGATCCGGCATCTTCTCGCGCTCGCGCTTGCGCTCGATGCGCTCGACGATGCGCTCGACGATCTTCTCCGAGATCTGGGTGGCGCGGGCCGCCATCGGCTGGGCGACCAGCGTCTCGACGGCGTCGTCCGCCTCGTCGTCATCGTCGGAGATCAGCGCCGAGTTCAGCGGCTGCGAGAGCTTGGAACCGTCGCGGTAGAGGGCGTTCGCCTTCAGCGCCAGCTTCCAGGAGAGCATATAGGCGCTCTTGCAGTCCTCGACCGTCGCCTCGTTCGGCATGTTGATGGTCTTGGAGATCGCGCCCGAGATGAAGGGCTGGGCCGCCGCCATCATGCGGATATGGCTCTCGACCGAGAGATAGCGCTTGCCGATGCGGCCGCAGGGGTTGGCGCAATCGAAGACGTTGTAGTGCTCGGTCTTCAGGTGCGGGGCGCCTTCCAGGGTCATCGCGCCGCAGACATGGACGTTGGCGGCCTCGATCTCGGCCTTGCTGAAGCCGAGGAAGGGCAGAAGCTCGAACGACATGTCGTTCAGCTTCTCGGCCGGGACCTTGAGCGTTCCGGTGAGGAAATCCTCACCCAGCGTCCACTTGTTGAAGACGAACTTGATGTCGAAGGCGCTCTTCAAGCCCTTCTCGACCGCCTCGATCTTCTCGTCGGTGAAGCCCTTGGCGCGCAGCGTCGAGGGGTTGATGCCGGGCGCCTGCTTCATCGAGCCATGGCCGACGGCATAGGCCTCGATCTCGGCGATATCGGCCTCGCGGTAGCCGAGGGCGCGGAGCGCGTCCGGCACGGCGCGGTTGATGATCTTGAAGTAGCCGCCGCCGGCGAGCTTCTTGAACTTCACCAGCGCGAAATCGGGCTCGATGCCGGTGGTGTCGCAATCCATGACGAGGCCGATCGTGCCGGTCGGCGCGATCACGGTCGCCTGGGCATTGCGGTAGCCGTAGCGCTTGCCCTGCTCGAGAGCCTCGTCCCAGACGATGCGCGAGCGCTCCGCCATGGTGACGGCCGAGCCGCCGAGGCGGGCCAGCGTCGCATGGTCGAGCGGGACCGGGGTAACGCTCAGGCCCTCATAGCCGTCGGCGAGGCCATGGGCGGCCGTGCGGTGGTTGCGGATGACGCGCAGCATGTGGCTGGCGTTCTTCTTGTAGCCAGGGAAGGGGCCGAGCTCGCCGGCCATCTCGGCCGAGGTCGCATAGGCGACGCCGGTCATGATCGCGGTCAGCGCACCGGCCAGCGCACGGCCCTCGTCGGAGTCGTAGCCGAGGCCCATGGTCATCAGCAGGCCGCCGATATTGGCGTAGCCGAGGCCGAGCGTGCGGTACTCGTAGGAGAGCTCGGCGATCTCGCGGCTCGGGAACTGCGCCATCGTCACCGAGATCTCGAGCACGACGGTCCAGAGCCGGCAGAGATGCTCATAGGCTGCGACGTCGAAGGACTTGGTTTCGGTATCGTAGAACTGCAGCAGGTTGGCCGAGGCCAGGTTGCAGGCGGTGTCGTCGAGGAACATGTACTCGGAGCACGGGTTGGACGCCCGGATCCGGCCGGAAGCCGGGCAGGTGTGCCAGTCGTTCATCGTCGAGTTGAAGTGCAGGCCGGGATCGGCCGAGGCCCAGGCGGCGTAGCCGATCTTCTCCCAGAGGTCGCGGGCCTTCAGCGTCTTCAGGACCTTGCCGGTGGTGCGACCGGTCAGGTTCCAGTCGGCATCGGTCTCGACGGCGCGCAGGAAATCGTCGGTCAGCGAGACCGAGTTGTTCGAGTTCTGGCCGGAAACGGTGAGATAGGCGTCGGAATCCCAGTCGGTGTCATAGGTGTCGAAGGAGATGTCCTTGTAGCCCTGCTTGGCGAACTGGATGACGCGCTTGATGTAGTTGTCGGGTACCAGCGCCTTGCGGGCGAGCTTGATCTCGCGCTTCAGGGCCGGGTTCTGCTCGGGATCGAAGCAGGAGTCGCCATCACCCTCGCAGTTCACGCAGGCCTTGAGCACGGCCTTCATGTGCTTCTTGACGGTCTTGGAGCCGGTGACGAGCGCAGCAACCTTCTGCTCTTCCTTCACCTTCCAGTCGATATAGGCCTCGATATCCGGGTGGTCGGCATCGACCACCACCATCTTGGCGGCGCGGCGGGTGGTGCCGCCCGACTTGATGGCACCCGCAGCGCGGTCGCCGATCTTGAGGAAGGACATCAGGCCCGAGGACTTGCCGCCGCCAGCGAGCTTCTCGCCTTCGCCGCGCAGCATCGAGAAATTCGAGCCGGTGCCGGAGCCATATTTGAACAGGCGGGCTTCACGGACCCAGAGGTCCATGATGCCGCCCTCGTTGACGAGGTCGTCCTGCACGCCCTGGATGAAGCAGGCATGCGGCTGCGGGTGCTCGTAGCTCGACTTCGACTTCACCAGCTTGCCGGTCTTGAAGTCGACGTAGAAATGGCCCTGGCTGGGACCGTCGATGCCATAGGCCCAGTGCAGGCCGGTGTTGAACCATTGCGGCGAGTTCGGCGCGACGCGCTGGGTGGCGAGCATGAAGCGCAGCTCGTCATGGAATGCAGCCGCATCCTCTTCCGAGGTGAAGTAGCCGCCCTTCCAGCCCCAATAGGTCCAGCAGCCGGCGAGGCGATCAAAAACCTGCTTGGAAGAGATCTCGGAGCCGTAGCGCTCGCCTTCCGGCAGCTCGGCGAGAGCGGCCTCGTCGGCGACGGAACGCCAGAGGAAGGAGGGAACGTCGTTCTCTTCGAACCGCTTCAGGCGCGCCGGCACGCCGGCCTTGCGGAAATATTTCTGCGCGAGCACGTCGCTGGCGACCTGCGACCAGGTCTCGGGAACCTCGATGCCTTCGAGCCGGAAGACGACGGAGCCGTCCGGGTTCTTGATCTCGCTGACGGCCGATCGGAACGGGATCGCGGCATAGGGCGACTGTCCGGCGGTGGTGTAGCGGCGCTCGATGCGCATGATCTTCGTCCCTTGATCTGCCGCGGGCCTGCTTCGCAAGCCACGCGCGGCCGGTTGATCACCGGCTCCTGATGTCAGCCCAAACTCGGTTCGATGCCCTGTGGGATCTCCGCGGTGTCGCCCCGCCGATGGTCCCGGACGCGCCCAAAATGCCCGCGCAAATCCGTTCGCTTCCGCTGTTGATGGCGGATGCGGCGGCAGGCCCGGAACACACTGGAAAACTAGGGTTTCGCAGTCATCCAGAGGGGGTGCCGCCGGCCGTCATGCGATGATCAAAATCTAGTGCAGATACCCGCTGCGCGTCAAGGAATAGTGCCCTGTGATCCCTGTGGACACGACATCTGGTAGGGATATGTGGGTTATGGGGATAAGTTGCAAGGCGCCCGCTAAGCCTCGGAAATTACCGGGGAATCGGATGCGCATTGGCAAGATTGCCACAGTGCGGGATGAAGCGCAGTCCATAAAATCCCCGCTATTCATGGTTGACGCGAGCTGAATCCGGTGCGCGCCGGGGACTGCCGCGAGCACCGCTTTCAAAGCCCCCCGGAAGTGGCTGATCTCGGGCGACTTCCCGGAGAATGCTCCCTGAAAAGGCCGTTCCGAATCGCGGCCGAATCGTGGCGGCGACTCAAGGCGCGCAGATTTAGCGATCGGCTTAAAGTGACGTTAGGTCGGTCAGGCTATGCCGGTTGCAGCGTGATCCGACCGGGATAACCCATGCACCGCTACGCCTTCTGCCTGCTTCCTCTGGTCCTGGCCGGTTGCACCGATAGCGAGCCGCTGGCCCCGGCCTTCGCGGGCGAATGGGCGTCCCGGGCATCCCGGGCGCGCGGCTGCGGCTCGGCGGCGCGGATCACCATCAACAAAACAGGCATCTCCGCCCCCGGGATGCCCGTGGATGGGCTCACCTTCACGAAGGCGACCGTCTCCGGCGCCACGGCGCATGTCGTCATGGAGCTGAGCGCGGGCGTGCGGTTGATTGCGGGGGCGCCTGACCCCAAGAAGCCGCGCGATCGCGACGATCCGCGCGACATGGAGATTCTGGCGACGCTGATCGCGTCAGGCCGGCTGGTCAACGCGACCAACGTGATGTTCCGGGACAAGCAGACCCGCCAGCTCAGGGCCGCCGATCCCGACGTCCTGGCCGTCATGAGCCTGACACGCTGCGACAAGCGCGAAACATCGGGCAGTTTCAGCACGGTTGGGCTATCGCGGGCTGGACAGTAGGCGGTGCGGGGGCCATAAGTCGCGCGATTATTTTGCATCGCGCGCACGGACTTGAAAGACGATGAAGGACTGGCTGCTGCAGATCTTCACCTGGTGGAACGGCCAGACGATCGGCACGCGTTTCCACACCTGGCGCCATGGCGAGCTGGTGGGCGAGGACGAGTTCGGCAATGTCTATTACCGCACCAAGGGTGGGGTGAAGGACAAGGCGCTCGGCTTTCAGCGGCGCTGGGTGATCTACAAGGGCGACGCGGAGGCTTCCAAGGTGCCGCCGGGCTGGAACGGCTGGCTGCATCACACCGTCGATGTCGCGCCCTCCGAGGAAAGCTACCAGCCGCGCGAATGGCAGCAGCCGCACCAGCAGAACTGGACCGGCACGGCGCTGGCCTATCGCCCGCAAGGCTCAACCCTGGCCGAGGGTGAGCGCCCGGCCGCGACCGGCGACTACCAGGCCTGGACGCCCGGCCGCTGAGGCTTCCGGCGTAGCGCTCCGATGCGCATTGCCATCCAGACATTCGGTACGCGTGGCGACGTTCAGCCCTATGTCGCCCTTGCGCGTGGCCTGATTGCGCGCGGGCACGACGTCCAGTTGGCTGCACCCGAACAGTTTTCCGATCTGGCGTCGCGTCTGAGAGTACCCTTTGCCCCGCTGCCGGGCACGTTGCTCGACTTGCTCGACAGTGACGCCGGGAAGGCCGCGGTCGCTGCCGGTCGCGGTTTTTCTGCCGGCCTCGCGTTGCTCGGCAAGATCAAGCCGGCGATGACCCGGCTGATGGATGCTGAATGGGAGGCTCTACGTGGGTTCGGACCTCGTCTGATCCTGCATCACCCCAAGTCGCTCGTGAGCCCGGCCATTGCCGCCAAATTGGGGGCACGAAGCCTGCTTGCCTCGCCTTTGCCGGGCTTTACGCCTACATCTGCCTTCCCAAGTCCCATTCTGCCGATCAGGCTGCCAAGCTTGTTGAACAAGCCCAGCCACATGTTGATGGCCGCTGCTCCGGCCCTCCTGTTCGGACGGATGCTGGCGCGGTGGCGACGCGAGCGGCTGGGGCAGCAAAGCCGTTATCCAGACCCCTCGATCGGCGTGCTCTATGCCTATAGCCGCCACGTGATTCCGGTTCCGTCCGATTGGGACCCCAAGCGTGTGCACGTCTGCGGCTACTGGTTCCTCGATGAGCCCGAGAGCGGGGTGTCGCCGGCGCTTGCTTCCTTCCTCACGGCCGGGACACCTCCGATCTATGTCGGATTTGGGAGCATGCCGGGAGATCGGCCACGGGAATTGGCCGAAGCAATCGTCGCTGGTCTGCGGCTGGCGGGTATGCGCGGCATTCTCGTCCGTGGTGGTGGGGCACTCGACCTGCAGGAACATGGCGACGACATGCTTGTGATCGATGCGGCGCCTCACGATAAGTTGCTTCCGCACGTTGCCGGAGCGCTGCACCATGGCGGTGCGGGCACGACGGGAGCGAGCTTGCGGGCAGGGGTGCCGATGGCTATCCGGCCATTTTTCGGCGATCAGCCATTCTGGGCTGACCGGATTGCGGCCTTGGGAGCGGGGCCCGGAGCTCTGCCGCGACAGTTGACACCCGATGTCGTGGCGGCCGCCGCAAAAGCACTGCAGGTGCCGGAAGTGCGAAAGCGCGCCGCTGAGCTCGGGAAAGTGATCCGCGCCGAGCAAGGGGTCGAGGCTGCGGTCATCGATATCGAAGAGCGCATGAGCTGTTGACGAAGCAGAGCGCCCTTTTTCCGCTGCCTTTGCCGTGTTACTGCGCGCCATCGCGGTCCTTCCGCGCTGTCGAAGAGATTCGCGCCCGCATGCCGTCGTTCTTTCGTTTCCCGATCCTGGCAGGCCTCGCCTCGAGCGCGCTGGCGACATTGGCCGCCACAGGCCCGGCGCACGCTGATCGCATCCGCAATCCGACGGCCGTCTTCGCCGGGCTCGACAAGATCACCGGCCGCATCATCTCCTTCGAGGTGGCGATCGACGAGACCGTGCAGTTCGGCGCTCTCCAGTTGACGCCGCGCGTCTGTTGGACGCGGCCGCCGACCGAGGCTCCGCAGACCGACGCCTTCGTCGAGGTCGACGAGGTCACGGTCAAGAACGAGTACCGGCGCATCTTCACCGGCTGGATGTATGCGGCGAGCCCGGGCCTGCACGGCGTCGAGCACGCGATCTACGATGCCTGGCTGACCGACTGCAAAGGCGGCACCGAACTCGTCGTCGATCCCAAAGAGCCGGAAGCGCCACCGGTCGAGGACCCGCGCCGCCCGCGCACGCCCAACCAGCCGCTGCCTGGACAGCAAGCCGCTCCGCCGCCGCCCGGCGGGCGCATCGATGTCGAACCGCCGCGCGGTGTGCCCGTGCAGCCGCAGCGGCCGAGCCAGCGCTTCTTCCCGACCAATCCCGCCCCCGGCCGCGACCCGTATATGGGCGGCAACTGATCCGGCAGGCTCGCGGCAAGGCGCTCAGAGCGAGGCGAGCGCCTCGCGGCCGCTCAGCGGCCTGACCTGCCAGTCGCCCGGGTGCCGCAACGCATCGTCGAGCAGGCCGCGATAGCCGTCGCGCGGGATTTCGATCGTGCCGAACTGGGCGAGGTGGCCGGTCTGGAACTGGGTATCCAGGAGCCGGTAGCCGCCCTGCCTGAGGCGGGCGACGAGATGGACCAGTGCGACCTTCGAGGCGTCGGTCTCGCGGTGGAACATGCTCTCGCCGAAGAAGGCACCGCTGAGCGAAAGCCCGTAGAGGCCGCCAACCAGCCGGTCCTCGCGCCAGCACTCGACCGTGTGGACATGGCCGAGCGCGAAGAGCTCGCCGAAGATCTCGCGGATGCGCGTATTGATCCAGGTCTCTGTCCGGTCCGGCTTGGCCTCGGCACAAGCCGCGATGACGGCGTCGAAGGCGGTGTCGACCCGGATCTCGAAACGGTCCGAGCGCACGGTGCGGGCGAGCCGCGCCGAGAGATGGAAGCGGTCGAGCGGGATGATGCCGCGCAGTTCCGGCTCTACCCAGAACAGGCTGGGGTCGTCGGCGCTCTCCGCCATCGGGAAGATGCCGGCGGCATAGGCGCGCAGCATGATCTCCGGCGTGATCGCAGGGGAACGGACGGGCACGGAACGAGCCTTCATGACCGGATGGGAGCGTGAGGCGGGCTTTGAGTCAAACGGAAGCGGTGAGGGTTGATCGTACTTGCGAGGAGCGAGGCGACGAAGCAATCCAGGGGACTGGTGAGACGTTCGACCCAGTTCCCTGGATTGCTTCGCCGCGCTCGCAATGACGGCTGGTGCCGAGGTTGCGCAACGGAACCTCCGCGTCATCCCGGACAAGCGGCGGAGCCGCGCCGATCCGGGATCCATCGTAGGATGGTGCGCTCTACGATGGATTCCGGGTCAAGCCCGGAATGACGGCGAGGTTCAGTGCGAACTTGAGGCTCCCGCAGCAGGCGCCATGGCTTCAGATCGAGCCTGAAGCTATGGCCGCAAGAGGCTGATGGATCAGCCTTCCGTCGGCTCGGCGCCCGGCGTTTCGTTGCCAGCCTCGCCGTCCTCGTCACCTTCGCCGTCGTCGTTGATGCATTCGACCGAGACGACCTTCTCGTCCTTGGCGGTGTTGAACACCGTCACGCCTTGCGTCGAGCGTCCGGCGATGCGGATGCGATTGTCCGGACCCGCATCGACGGGGACGCGGATGAGCTGGCCGCCATCCGTGACCAGCATGAGCTGGTCGCTGTCGAGGGCCGGGAAGGAGGCCACGAGCTTGCCGTTGCGGTCGTTGACGACCATGGCGACGATGCCCTTGCCGCCGCGTCCGGTGACCCGATACTCGAAGGACGAGGTACGCTTGCCGTAGCCGCGTTCCGAGATGGTCAGGATGAACTGCTCGGCTGCGCCCATCGCGGCGTATTTCTCCTGACCGAGCTCGATATCGCCGGCGCTTTCCTCCGCATCGGCCTCGGTCGCGGCCGTGGTCTCCGCACCGTCCTCGGCCTCGCCGGTCAGCGCCCTGCGGGCGGCCGCGGCGCGCTTGAGATAGGCGGCGCGCTCATCCGGTGTCGCATCGAGATGGTGCAGGATCGCGAGCGAGATCACCTCGTCACCCTTGGCCAGATTGATGCCGCGCACGCCGGTCGAATCGCGGCCCTTGAAGACGCGAACCTCCGGCACCGCGAAGCGAATGCACTGGCCGTCGGCCGTGGTCAGCAGCACGTCGTCGTTCTCGGTGCAGATCTGCACGTCGACGATGTGGTCGCCCTCGTCGAGCTTCATCGCGATCTTGCCGGCGCGATTGACGTTGACGAAGTCGGAGAGCTTGTTGCGACGCACGCCGCCCGAGGCGGTGGCGAACATCACGTCGAGCGTCTCCCAGCTCGCCTCGTCCTCCGGCAGCGGCATGATCGTGGTGATGCGCTCGCCGGCCTCGATCGGCAGCATGTTGACCAGCGCCTTGCCCCGCGCATTTGGCGCCGAGAGCGGCAGGCGCCAGACCTTCTCCTTGTAGACCTGGCCTTCAGAGGAGAAGAACAGCACCGGCGTGTGGGTGTTGGCCACGAAGAGCCGCGCGACGAAATCCTCGTCCTTGGTCGCCATGCCGGAGCGGCCCTTGCCGCCGCGGCGCTGCGCCCGATAGGTCGAGAGCGGCACGCGCTTGATGTAGCCGCCATGGCTGACGGTGACGACCATGTCCTCGCGAGCGATCAGGTCCTCGTCGTCGAGGTCGGAACCCCAATCCTGGATCTCGGTGCGGCGCGGCGTGGCGAAGGCAGCCTTCACCTCGGCGAGCTCGGCTTTGACGATCGTCTGGATCCGGGCGCGCGAGCGCAGGATGTCGAGATAGTCGGCGATCTCCTTGGCAAGCTTCTCCAGCTCGTCGCCGATCTCGTCGCGACCCAGAGCGGTGAGGCGCGACAGGCGCAGTTCGAGGATCGCCTTGGCCTGCGCATCCGAGAGCCGGTAGGTGCCGTCCGGGTTCATCGGGTGGCGCGGATCGTCGACGAGCGCGATCAGTGGGGCGATGTCGTCGGCCGGCCAGTCGCGCGCCATCAGCGATTCATGCGCGGCGGCCGGGGTCGGCGCCGTGCGGATCAGGCGGATGACCTCGTCGATATTGGCGACGGCGGTGGCCAGGCCGCAGAGCACATGGGCGCGCTCGCGGGCCTTGTTGAGCAGGTAGCGCGTCCGCCGCGAGACCACTTCCTCGCGGAATTCGACGAAGGCCGAGATGAAGTCCTTGAGGTTGAGCACCTCGGGCCGACCGTTGTTCAACGCCACCATGTTGGCGCCGAAGGAGGTCTGCAGCGGCGTGAAACGATAGAGCTGGTTCAGCACGACATCGGCGACGGCGTCGCGCTTGACCTCGATGACGACGCGCACGCCCTCGCGGCTCGATTCGTCGCGCAGGTCGGAGATGCCCTCGATGCGCTTCTCGCGCACGAGATCGGCGATCTTCTCGACCATCGAGGCCTTGTTCACCTGGTACGGAATCTCGGTGACGATGATCGCCTCGCGCTCCTTGCGGAGCTCCTCGATATGCGTCTTCGCGCGCATCACGATCGAGCCGCGGCCGACATGGTAGGCGGCATGGATGCCGCTGCGGCCCATGATCGAGGCGCCGGTCGGGAAGTCGGGGCCGGGGATGATCTCGATCAGGTCGTCGATCGAGATCTCGGGATCGTCGATATAGGCGACGCAGGCATCGATGACCTCGCCGAGGTTATGCGGCGGGATGTTGGTCGCCATGCCGACGGCGATGCCGCCCGCGCCGTTGACGAGCAGGTTGGGGAAGGTCGCAGGGAGGACCTTGGGCTCCAGGCGGCTGTCGTCGTAAGTGGGCTGGAAATCGACCGTGTCCCGGTCGAGGTCGCTGAGCAGGGGCATGGCCGGCTTGGCCAGCCGGCTTTCGGTGTAACGCATGGCCGCCGGGGGGTCGCCATCCATCGAGCCGAAGTTGCCCTGGCCGTCGACGAGCGGCACGCTCATCGAGAAAAGCTGGGCCATGCGGACGAGCGCATCATAGATCGCCTGGTCGCCGTGCGGATGGTACTGACCCATGACCGCGCCGACGATGTTCGCCGATTTGACGTGCTTCTTCTCCGGGGTCTGGCCGTTCTCCCACATCGAATAGAGGATGCGGCGGTGGACCGGCTTCAGGCCGTCGCGGACATCGGGCAGAGCGCGGCTCACGATCACGCTCATGGCGTAATCGAGATAGCTCTTCTTCATCTCGTCGGTGATCGCGATCGGCTTGATGTCGCCGCCGAGATCCGGGGCTCCGTCGCGCTTGTCGTCGGTATCGTCGCTCAAGGGGAAATGTCCCGATTCCTGCTGGTTTTTCAGCCTTCTGGCTAGCCGATTCCAGCAGGAGAAGCCAGCAAAAGCGGGCGCTGTCCCGGCAAAAATTACGCCAATAAATTCAGCGCGTTAGAAGACATTCTCGAAGGTCTTCCGGCGCGCTGCCTCATTCCGGCCTTTCTTGGCGCGTGACGGCGGGCTTTCGGCATGCTGATGTGGCGCCATGTTCATCGAATTCGCCACTGCCGCGCTCGTCACCATGCTGGTGACGCTCGATCCGCCGGGCCTCGCGCCGATCTTCCTGTCGCTGACGCGTGGGATGTCGGAAGGCGAGCGCAAGCAGGTCGCGATCCGCGCCTCGATCATCGCCTTCTGCATCATGGCCTTCTTCGCGGTGGCGGGCGACATCGTGCTGAAGGCGCTCGGCGTCTCGCTGCCGGCCTTCCGCATCGCGGGCGGGCTGTTGCTGTTCTGGATCGCCTTCGAGATGGTGTTCGAGCGCCGCACCGAGCGCAAGCAGCAGACGGCGGACACCGCGATCACGCAGGATCATATCCGCAACGTCGCGGCCTTCCCGCTGGCGATCCCGCTGATGGCGGGGCCGGGCGCGCTGACCGCGATGATCCTGCTCGCCGGTCGCGCCCATGGCGACCCGCTGCTGCTGGCGACGCTCGCGGTGATCTGCGGGCTGGTGGTGCTGTCCTGCCTGCTTGTGTTCCTGACGGCGACGCCGATTGCGAAGCTTTTGGGCGTCACCGGCAATATCGTGCTGACGCGCCTGCTCGGGGTGATCCTGGCGGCGCTGGCCGTGCAGTTCGTAATCGACGGGATCAAGGCCGCGGCGCAGGCGGGGTAGGGCGAGTCGGAGGGGCTGCTTTCGACCCGAATCAGCTTGATTCGACGTGCATTTCGGGCGGCAAGGCTACGAGAGTCGGCGACGTGTCCACTGGAGAATCGCCTTTTTCGTTGGGGACTCCGGGGAAAAGTAACACGTGGCGAAACGTTTCAGGGCAAAAAGGTCAAATTCACCCGTGACTTAAACAAGTTTGCCTCACTTGTGCGTGAGAACAGGGGGTGAACGGTGGCCCTGTTGACATGCCACACCCGATCTCGGCACATAAATTGTCGGCTTCGAGGTCTCTCAAGTTTTTTCTTGCTGAGAGGACCGTTCAAAATGGCCGACTTCCCCAAACCGACCAAGCCTCGGCCCAAACCGCCGAAGTCGAATCACTTCGTGCAGTTCTATTGCGACTGGATGTCGGGCGCTGCCGGTGGGGCAGGTATTTTCGTGCTCCCTGTGATTGTCCTGATCGTCGGGTTGATTGTGCTCCAGCTCGCGCAGATTTTCGCGGCCCGATGAGCTTCTCAAAATCTGCAATCATCGGAAAATATCGGCTGGATTTCGTTGCCGCACTCGATGTCGGCATCATCTGCAACGCAGTGCGCAGTAGTCAACGCTTCCGCGCCATGGTCCCGATCGTCTTCAACCTTGCTGACCTGACCCAGCCGCTGACATCGCTGCCGGTTCGGGGATTGAGATACATCACCGACGTCCAGCCATCCCGCGTCTGCGCATAGGCGATGACCGCGTCCTTCGGGATGATGAAGACGCCTTTTATCGGACACGCGCTATCCGGCGCCGAATGGAATTGCAGGCGGCCCGCGCCGGTCACGACCTGGCTCAATGGCGGTGATAGGGCAGGAGCTTGATCCGAACCGGTCGGCGGCTCCGCACAGGCGGCCCATGCGGCGGGTGATGACAGGACAGCGCAGAGGAGCGGAAGTCCCGGCCCCATCATCCTCATGGCGTCCCCTTTCGCGCTCCGCTCCATGTTCGCGACAGGCTAGCACAGGGCTCATGCTTCGCATCGGGGAGAACGAGGCGGTCGCGCTGGCGACCCCGGGCCTGTGATCCGCGTGAAGGCTCTTGCGATTCACATAAGTAATTGCTTATATGATTCCATGATCGAGAACGAGATCTTCAAGGCGCTGGCCGACCCGACGCGGCGCACCATCCTCGACAAGCTGGCGGCGGGCAGCCTGAATGCCAGTGCGTTGCGCGAGGGCATGGCGATCAGCCAGCCGGCGATGTCGCAGCATCTCGCGGTACTGCGTGGCGCCGGCCTCGTCCGCGAGGAGCGGGAAGGGCGCTTCGTGAACTATCGGGTCGATCCGGAGGGGCTGGCGCTGGTCGCGCGATGGCTGACGAAATACCGTGCCTTCTGGCCGGCGCGGATCGACGATCTCAGGACCTTGCTCAAGGAGATGGATCAATGAGCGGAGAGGACAGCGAAGCGGCGGCCGACCCTCTCGTCTTCGCGTTTCAGTTCGACGAGCCGCCGGAGAAGCTCTGGCGCGCGCTCAGCACGCCGGGCCTGCGCGAGCACTGGCTACCGGAGGCAGAGCTAGCCGATCCCGAGCCGAGCGTCGTCACGCCGGGGGAGGCGTTGCGTTATCGGATGCGCGACAGCGAGCCGCCCTTTCTCGAAAGCGTGGTCACCTTCCGCATCGACGCCAGCGAGGCCGGCGGAAGCAGCCTGCATGTGATCCATGAATTGACCGATCGCCGCGTCGGACTGGATCTGATCCCGGCGAACAGCAATGCGCCGCCGGTGATGCGCGCCGCCGCCTGAGGCGACGCGAAACCACACCATCCATTTCCCCGAGCCTTTGGAGTTCGCCGATGCGCGAAGCGATGCAACTCGTCCCTATGGTCGTCGAGCAGTCGAGCCGCGGCGAGCGCTCGTTCGATATCTACTCGCGGCTGCTGCGCGAACGGATTATCTTCCTCAACGGCGAGGTCAACGACGCGATGAGCGCGCTGGTCTGCGCGCAGCTCCTGTTCCTCGAGGCGGAGAACCCGAAGAAGCCGATCCATCTCTACATCAACTCGCCCGGCGGCGTGGTGACCAGCGGCTTCGCCATGTACGACACGATGCGCTACATCCGCTCGCCCGTGCATACGCTGTGCATGGGCACGGCGCGCTCGATGGGTTCGTTCCTGCTGATGGCGGGCGAGCCGGGCGAGCGCGGGGCGCTGCCCAATGCCAGCCTGCATGTCCATCAGCCGCTCGGCGGCTTCCAGGGACAGGCCTCCGACATCTTCATCCATGCCGAGGAGATGCGGCAGACCAAGCATCGCCTGACCCGGCTCTATGCCGGGCATTGCGGGCGCAGCTACGAGGAAGTCGAGCGCACGCTCGACCGTGACCGCTTCATGACGGCCGAGGAGGCGCTGGAATGGGGCCTGATCGATCGGATCGTCCATCGGATGGAGGAGCCGGCCGCGGCGTGAGCTCTACGCGCGAGGTCATCCCGGGCGGAGCGAAGCGTAGACCCGGGATCCATGCCGGAACGGTTCAGGCATGGATCCCGGATCGGCGCCGCTGACGCGGCTTGTCCGGGATGACCGCTCGGGTGAACGAGGGCGTCCGGCTACTTTTCCAGGAACGCCCGGATCGCGCCTTCCGCCTGCTTCATCGACACCACGCCGTCGAGGTGGCCGCGGGTGCCGTCGATGGTGGCGTGGGTGATGTCGCGCCCGGCCGCCCTCGCCGCCTTCACCGTCGTCGCGACCATGTCGGGCGTGAAGACGAGGTCCTTCGGCTGGGTGATCAGCAGCATCGGTGCCTTGATCTTCGCCATGCCGTCGGCAAGCGAGGTGCCGCCCGCCGCGAAGAGCTGGTTCGCCTTGACGAGATAGAGGAAATGGTTGGCGTCGGAGAGCTTGGCGCGGGCCATGCCGGCATTGTCGAGCACGCTCTGGACCTGGAACTTGTTGGCGAGTGTCTTGGCCGGATCATCGCCCTCCTTGGCCGGGCGGCGGCCGAAAGTGGCGTTGGCCCAGTCCTGATGGTTGGCCTGCAGCGTCACCGCCGTCAGCGCCTTGGCAAGACCGGCGAGAGGCGGGGCCTTGCCGTAGTAGTCGCCGTTGTTCCAGTTGGGATCGACGAGGATGGGCGCGGCCCAGACGTCGAGCCAGGCGATCAGCATGGCATCGGCCTCGCCGGCGCCGATCACCGGCATGGCCTTGGCGACCATCTCGGGATGGCTCGCCGCCCATTCGAAGGTCTGGAGCGAACCCATCGAGGGACCGGCGACGAGCGCGAGCTTCTTGATCCCTAGGCTCTCGACCAGCGCCTTCTGGACCTCGACGAAATCGCGGACCGTGACGACGGGGAAGTCGAGGCCATAGGGCTTGCCGGTGTCGGGGTTGGTCGAGGCCGGGCCCGTCGTCGTGGTCTTCGGGTCGCCGGTGTTGAGGTTCACCAGCGTGTCCGAGGACAGGACGAAATACTTGTTGGTGTCGATCGCCTTGCCCGGGCCGATGATCGCGTCCCAGTAGCCCGGCGCCGGGTCGCTGGCCGCGTATTTGCCGGCAGCGTGCGAATTGCCTGAGAAAAAGTGGCAGATCAGCACGGCGTTGGACTTGTCGGCGTTGAGCGTGCCGTAGCTCTCCCAGCCGACGCGGACATTCTTCAGCGTGCGTCCGCTCTGGGTGGTGAAGCTCGGGAGCTCGAAGACCTTCTTCTCGACCGCCAGATCCTGTGCCTCGGCCATGCCTGCCGTCATCCACCCTGCGAGCGCGAGAGCGCCCATGATCCACATCTTCATCGCTGCATCCTTCCCGCTGCCGCAACCAGATCCGTCCGCATCAGAGCGGATTTACGATGATCGCGAAAGCGGGGATTCAACGCGTGAGCAGCGTCGGAACGAGGGAGGCGCCGGCCGGGCTCACGAGGGCCTCTGTCTCGATCTCGAAGGCTGGAGCATCGACCGGGCCCTTGAGCAGGAAGGGCAGCTTCGTGGCGCCGTTCGGGGAGGCGAGCAGTGCGGTCATGTCCAGGGTGCGGGTGCGCAGCGCGGCGCTGCCGGCAAGGTTGAAGCGGTAGTTCGCGCCGATCATCTGCGCCTCGGTCAGGGCGAGCAGGCCTCCGGCGATACCCGCATTGGCACTGATGCTCTCGTAGGGCGTCTTGCCCTGCCGCCAGTCGCGCAGCGCCTGGACCGGGCTGCGCTCGGCGCGGCGGAGCAATTCGCCGAAGGCGACGCCGCCGATCTCGCCCTGCCGGGCTGCCAGGTTGATCCGGCCGGTGAACGATCCCAGCAGCTCGTCGAAAGTGCGGCCGACGCCGTCCAGGGCGAACTGGAGATTGCCGGTGCCGCTCAGGCGCCCCAGCTGCGGCAGGTCGGATGCAGCCTGGCCGATATTCACCTTGTCGAGCCCGGCCTGAAGCTTGATGTCGACACCGGCGGGGGTGGCGATCGCGAGCAGGCGGCTCTTGATGCTGCCGCCATAGGCGCCGGCGCGCAGCAGCCCGGTCTCGAAACGCCCCTTCTTGACGAGCAGATAGGTCGCGACGTCGTTGAGCCTCGCGCCCTTTAGGCGGGCTGCGTCGACGGAGATGCGCAGATCGATATCGCGCGCGGTCCAGGCTTCCAGGTCGAAGGGGGTCGTGTCCGCGACATCGACGACCGGGACCGGCAGCCGATCGACGATGCGGCCGAGATCGAGCGTCGCGCCGGCAAGCGTGCCCGACAACGCGAAGCGCCCGCCGGTCTCGGCGAGCTTGATCGCGCCGTCCAGACGCTCGCCATCGAGATTGACGATGGCGTTGCTGAACGAGACCTCGCGCGGCTTCACCTGGATATCAGCCGAGATGGCGACGGCGCCGAGCGCCGATCCCAGGCGCGATTCCTCGTCGAACCAGCCGAGCAATTTTGTCAGCGAAGGGGTGGAGAGGACGAGGGGGCCGCTGATCACGGGCTCGCCGGGGCCGGAGCGGGTGCCTTCGAAGCGCAGCTTCAGCAACGAGGACGTCGCCGACAGGGCCGCCTTGGCGTTGCCGCCGACCATGGGCCAGAGCAGGCTCACCTCGGTCGGGATGCCGCGCCAGTTGAGCTGGCCGGAGAGAGCGAGAGGTTCGTTCCGGCTGCGCTCGTCGATCACGAGGTCGAGATCGCGCACGACGCTTTGGATCGCGCCGTTCGCCCGCAGGAAGACGGAGCCCGCGCTGATGACGATCTTGCTCTGGCTTTGCAGTCGCTCGAGTTCGGCGAGCGCGGGAGCGAGCCATTCGGCGATGCCGTCGCTGCCGGCGGGGCCGGCGATGTCGATCCGGGGCGCGACCAGATCGACCCGGTCGAAGCTGATCTGACCGCTGAACAGCGGCAGCAGGCGCAGATGCGCCTTGATCCGCACGGCTTCGCCGACGAGCGCGCGGTCGCGCTGAGCGAAGGCGACCTGGGACAGGCTGATTCGCGGCAGGGGCAGCAGGGCGATCTCGGCACGCTCGATCGCCTTGACGACGAAACCGGTCCGCTCCTCGATCGCCTTGATCGCGCCGCGCTGGACGCGCCCGAGAGCGACATCCCAGGACTGCAAGCCAAGCAGGCCGATGGCGACGACGAGGCTGAAAGCGATGATCGCAGCGCGTCTGGTCATGGACTTCCGAATCGGCACCGGGCCGAAAGTCAGCCAGCCCCCTGGCGGCACAGGGTTTAGGCCGATGCGAAGGGCTTGTCGAGGCTGGAAAGCCGGCTATCCCGCCCGATCTGTGCCGGTTTTCGCCAAAACGAAGGCCGGATAGAGGCCGGCAAGGATAATCAGCAGCGCCGCCAGCGCCCCGTCCTCGAACACGCCGCGCGAGGCATGGCCGTACACGACCGTCGCCAGCGTGTCGATGTTGAGGGGGCGCAGCAGCAGCGTCGCCGGCAGCTCCTTGAGGCAGTCGACGAAGACGAGAAGCGCGGCGGCAGCGATCGCCGGGCGCGCCAACGGCCAGTGAATCCGCCGCAGCACCTCAGGTCCGGCGGCGCCCAGCGCACGGGCGGCGTCGTCGATCCGCGGCGAGACGCGCGCCAGCCCGCTCTCGACGCCGGAGACGCCGATGGCGAGGAAGCGCACGGTATAGGCGATCACCAGCGCCGCGCCGGAACCGATCAGGATCAGGCCCGGCTTGAGGCCGAACAGGGTGGACGCGGCATCGGCCAGCAGATTGTCGAAGGCGGCGAGCGGGATCAGCAGGCCGAGCGCCAGCACGGTGCCGGGCACGGCGTAGCCGAGGCTGGCGATGCGGGCGAGGGGCTTCAGCCAGGTCTCGCGGCCGCTGCGGCCCGCGGTCGCGATCCCGAGCCCGAGCGCCACGACCAGCATCGCGGCGAGGCCGGAGAGCAGGAGTGCGTTGCCGAGGAGGCGCAGCAGTGCCGTGTCGAACTGCGCCAGCAGGCCGCGCTGCAGGATCTCGACGACGAGATAGCCGACCGGCAGGACGGCGCCGAACAGCACGGGCAGGACGCAGGCGAGGGCGGCCAGCATTGCCCTACGCCCATGGAGTGGCCTGCGCGTCACCGGCCGGGGCTGGCGCACCGGCAACGCGAAGCGCCTCTGCCCGCGCAGTTTCCTCTCGACGAGGATCAGGGCGAAGACCATCAGCAGCATGACGCAGGCGATCTGGGCGGCGCCGGGCAGCGAACCGCGATTGACCCAGGTCGTGTAGATCGAGAGCGTCAGCGAGCGGACGCCGAGATATTCGGTGGCGCCGATATCATTCAGCGTCTCAAGCAGGACGAGGGTGAGGCCCGCGGCGAGCGCCGGGCGCGCGAGCGGCAGGCCGATGCGCCAGAACAGGCGGCCGGGTGCGGCTCCGAGATTGCGGGCGGCCTCGACGATGCTGGCGCCCTGCACGCTGAACAGCGCGCGCGTGCTGAGATAGACATAAGGGTAGAGGACGATCGCCATGATCGCGATCGCGCCTGGCAGGTTGCGCGGATCGGGAAACCAGTAGTCGCGCAGCGAGCGCCAGCCGGTCGCGGCGCGCAGAGCGCTCTGAAGCGGCCCCTGGAAACCGAGGAATTCGACGTAGATATAGGCCGTTAGATAGGTCGGCAGCGCCAGCGGCAGCACCAGCAGCCATTCGAGCGAACGCCGTCCCGGGAAATCGTACTGCGTCACCAGCCAGGCGGTGCCGACGCCGATGATGGCGCAGGCCGTTCCGACGCCGGCCAGCAGCAGGCTCGTCTGGACGAGGGCGGTGGGCAGGACGTTGGCGGCGAGGTGAGGCCAGATCTCGGCAGCCTGCCGGGAGGAGAAGGCCGTCGCGACGAGCGCGAGCAGCGGCAGCAGCACGAGCGCCGCGCCGGCCATGGAGGCATAGGCGAAACGGGTCGACGGCCGCCATCGGAATGGCGGCCGTCGCATAGCGCTGAGTGGTTGACTCAGGCTCAATTGTCGAAGCCGACCTTGTCGACCAGATTGGCCGCGGCCTTGCGCTGCTTGGCGACCTCGGAGAGCGGTAGCTTGTCCGGCGTCACGGCGCCGAGCAGCTTGACGGCAGAGGAGTCGGCGACGGCAGCATTGACCGGGAACTCGAAGTTGCCGTTCGCATAGAGCGCCTGGGCCTTGTCGCCGAGCATGTACTCGACCAGCTTGACGGCGTTCTCCTTGTTCGGGGCGTTCTTGGCGAGCGCGGCGGCCGAGACGTTCACATGGGTGCCGTCATTGGCAAAGGTGGTCTTGAGCGGCTTGATCGCGTCGAACCAGCCCTTCTGCTCGTTCTTCGCCTCGCTCATCAGGCCGATATAGTAGGTGTTGATGATGGCGATGTCGCAGAGGCCGGACTGAATGTCGCGAGCCACGTCGCGGTCGCCGCCGCCGGGCTTGCGGGCAGCGTTGGCGCGCACGGCCTTCAGGTAAGTCTCGGTCTTCTCGGCGCCGTGATGGGCGAGATAGGCAGCGAAGAGCGCGTTGTTATAGGGGTGCTGGCCGGCGCGGATGCAGAACTTGCCCTTCCACTTGGGATCGGCGAGGTCCTCATAGGTGATCGCGTCCTGCTTGACGCGCTCCTTCGAGACGACGACGACGCGGGCGCGCTTGGTCAGCGTGACCCAGTTGTTGTCCGGGCGAAGCTGGGCCGGGACGGTCTTGTCGACGAGGTCGGACTTGATCGGCTGGGTGATGCCGGCATCGACTGCGGCGTTGATCTCGCCGACATCGACCATCAGCATGACGTCGGCCGGGCTGTTGGCGCCCTCGGCGCGGATGCGCTCCTGCAGGCCGTCCTTCAGGAAGACCGCGTTGACCTTGATGCCGGTGTCCTTGGTGAAGGCTTCCAGCACGGGGTTGAGCAGGGCAGGCTCACGGGTCGTGTACAGGTTCACGCCCTGCGCGAAGGCCGGGGCAGCGAGCAGGCAGGAGGACAGCGCCAGGGCGTGGAGATAGGTCTTTGCGATCATTCTTCTGCTCCGTCGGTGGGCGCGATCAGCGCGATGGGCGAGCGATAGAACGCCGCCTGCGGAGCGTCAATGAAGTATTCCTTTGATATCAATGTCTTATAGGAATTCTAGCTTCCCTCTTATTTTGATGGATTCTAATAAACTGGGCATTGCCTTGGAAAGACGAAAGGATTTCCGGGCGTGCCCCGGTCGCAGCTCTTTTGGATGGGACGACCTGTCGCGGCGGAAGCCGGCGATCTCTTGTCGAACGTGGACGGAGTACCGGTTCCCAGGATGTGCCAGCCGTTGTCATTCCGGGGTGCTCCGCAGGAGCGAACCCGGAACCCACGACTGGATGGAGCATTCTATGCCAGGATCTGCAGGTCTCACCCGGTCGTGGCTTCCGGGTTCTTCGCTGCGCGAAGCCCCGGAATGACAAGGGGCGTTGACAGTCTGGAAGGCCTAGCGGGACGGCAGCGAAAGCGGAATCAGGCGGACCGGCTCGCGCGTCGTCGGAGAGACCGTGCCGCGCAGGACCGCGTCGCTGGCGACGGTGTCGTCCTGCAACTGCGCCTCGCGGACCCGCATCTGGCGCCGGACGCTGCGAGCCTGCGCTTCCATCCGGGAAATGCCGACCTGCTCGTCGATCTGCCGGCGCTGGGTCTTGCTGAGCTCCGAGGCTGTCCGGAAATCGCGGAAGTCGCGCCGGCTATAGGGCCAGCTCGAACTGCCGGCGAAGGTCGAGACCTTGCCGTCGAGCACGACGCTGTCGCCAGGCCGCAAGGTGATGTCGCGCAGCAGCGAAATCCGCCGTTCGCCGGCCTGGACGATGGCCGGGCGGCAGGCCGGATCGGCCGCCTTCTCGTGGCTGAAGGCCATCGGCAGGGCGCCATAGCGCTTGCCGTCGGCGGCCACTGCGTCGGCGATGCTGGTCCCGCCGGCAGCCATCCTGAAGACCTTTACCGGAACGCCCGGGTTCATCGCCGTGCAGAGCGTTTCATGGGCCTTCATGTCGCCGCCCGAGCGGAGATAGCCGATGGGGGCGTGGAAGCCGTCGCACAGGCGCACGCAGAAGGTCTGGGCGCGGTCCGCCGCGCCGGAGACCGCGTCGAGCGAGGCGCCGGTCGTGCCGGCTGGCCTGCGCTGCCGGTCGGCGGTCTTCTGGGTCGATTTCCGGAAGGGGTTGAGCTCGATCGGTGGATGCGCGAGGCGACCGTCCGGCTGGACCTGCATCAGCGGCAGGCGCCAGCCATTGCCGGCGGGAGCATAGGCATTGGCCTGCGGGACATAGCGGGTCGAGCTGTAGGTCGCGTTCTGCACGCGCCCCTGTTCCCGGCGGGCCGCTTCCTGGAGCAGGAATTCGCGCGCGCTGCCCTCGCTCTCGGCCTGGACCATCGAAGCCGTCAGCACCATGCCGCCGGAGCCGAGCGCGATCCCGAGCGCGGCAAGCGCCAGCAGGCGCGCGGAGGGGCTGCGGCCTGCGAGTTTCACTTTGCCGGAAGTGGCAGCCAGAACCTCACCGTCGCGGGCGAAAACCCGCGCCGGGACTTCACGGACACGCAACATCGCGTCACTCCAAACTACGCTTGTCCACCATCCGCCGCCATTCGGGGTGTAGTTTACTTTTCGTTAAGCCTCAACGCTTCCGGGCGCGTGCTCTCCGGAAACGGACGGGATGCTTAACGGGAGCGAGGAGCGTGGTTCCCGCTCAGAGCACGGAGATCAAGACGCCGAGCCACATGAAGAACAGCGCGATGACGCCGATGCCGTAGACGGCGCCGCGCAGCGGCAGCCTGTTGGAGCCGATATGGATGAAGGTGTGGACGACCCGGGTGGCGACAAAGAGCCAGGCGAGAAGCGCCATGGCGTAGCCGGTGGCACCCGTCTCCATCGCGACCATCACGAGCGCGAAGAAGACCACCGGCGTTTCGAACTGGTTGGTGAAGTTCGCCGCGGCGAGCCGCGCCGGCAGAGGATAGCGCTCGGTCGAAACCGACACGTCGTCAGGCCGGACGGCGCCGCTGGTGAAGGCGGTCTTGCGGCGCAAAGCCAGGATGACGCCGACGACGAAGATCCAGAAGATCATCGCCAGCGTCGGGTAGACCAGCTTGAGAGTCATGGTTACGCGTCGCCTTGTGTCGCACCGGCCCGGATGAGCCGGGCCGGTGCTGCACGAAGTTCCGGCCGACTCAAGAGCGGGTCGGGTAGTTCGGGCTCTCGCGCACGATGGTCACGTCGTGGACATGGCTCTCGCGCAGGCCGGCGCTGGTGATGCGGATGAAGCGGGCCTTGTTCTGGTAGTCGGCGAGGTCCTTGCCGCCGACATAGCCCATCGCGGCGCGCAGGCCGCCGGCGAGCTGGTGCAGCACGTTCGAGACCGGGCCCTTGTAGGCGACCTGGCCCTCGATGCCCTCCGGTACGAGCTTCAGCGAATCCTTGATATCCTGCTGGAAGTAGCGATCGGCCGAGCCGCGCGCCATCGCGCCGACCGAGCCCATGCCGCGATAGGCCTTGTAGGAGCGGCCCTGGTACAGGAAGGTCTCGCCGGGGGTCTCGTCGGTGCCGGCCAGCAGCGAGCCGACCATGGCGCAGGAGGCGCCGGCGGCCAGCGCCTTGGCGAGGTCGCCGGAATACTTGATGCCGCCATCGGCGATGACCGGGACGCCGGCCTTCGCGCCGGCCGAGGCCGCATCCATGATCGCGGTGAGCTGCGGCACGCCGACGCCCGCGACGATGCGGGTCGTGCAGATCGAGCCCGGGCCGATGCCGACCTTGATGGCGTCGGCGCCGGCATCGATCAGGGCCTGGGCGCCGCCGGCGGTGGCGATGTTGCCGGCGATGACCTGGACCGAGTTCGAGAGCTTCTTCACCCGGCTGACCGCTTCCAGCACCTTGGCCGAATGGCCATGGGCGGTGTCGACGACGATGAGGTCGACGCCGGCATCGATCAGCATCTCCGAGCGCTCGAAGCCCTGGTCGCCGGTCGTGGTCGCCGCAGCGGCGAGGAGGCGGCCATGCGTATCCTTGGCGGCGTTCGGATGGGCGACCTGCTTCTCCATGTCCTTCACGGTGATCAGGCCGATGCAGCGATAGTGATCGTCGACGACGAGCAGCTTCTCGATGCGGAACTGATGGAGCAGGCGGCGCGCCTCCTCGGGGTTGACGCCCTCGCGGACCGTGATCAGGCGCTCCTTGGTCATCAGCTCGGAGACCGGCTGGGCCGGGTTCTGAGCGAAGCGCACGTCGCGGTTGGTCAGGATGCCGACGAGCTTGCCCTTATGGCCCTGCGGCCCGCGCTCGACGACCGGGATGCCGGAGATGCCGTTGTTCTTCATCAGCGCCAGCGCGTCGGCCAGCGTCTCGTCGGGGTGGATGGTGATCGGGTTGGCGATCATCCCCGATTCGAACTTCTTGACGAGGCGGACCTGTGCGGCCTGCTGATCGGCGTCGAGATTGCGGTGAATGACGCCCAGCCCTCCGGCCTGCGCCATGGCGATCGCCATCCGGGCTTCGGTGACCGTATCCATCGCCGAGGCGATGATCGGGAGGTTCAGCGAGATCGTCTTGGTAAGCCTGGTGCGGATATCGACATCCGCCGGCATGACCTCGGACGGGCCCGGCTCGAGCAGCACGTCGTCGAAGGTGAAGCCGTCGCGGATCAGGCCGTCGAGGGAAAGCGTCATCGTCAACTCCGAGACCGGGCGGGGCCGGCTTTTCGAGGGGGGCAGGGCGACAGGCCCGGTGCCGAGTTGACGAGGCCCGTTAGCATGGCCGCGGCGGGGCCGCTAGTGCTCGGTGAGGGATTCTTTTGCAGTGCGGAAACGGCGCTGGCGCATGGCGGCGCCGTTTCCGTTGCGTCGTCGACGTCAGTGGGGGCGGCCAGCGGCGGCGGGCACCTCCGGCGCGAAGCCGAAGCAGCCGATCCGGGCAATGCTCTGGTCGCCCGCATCGACCATACGCTGGCAGGTCTGCAGACGCAGGCACATGTCATAACGCAGGCCTTCGCCGCCACTGCCTGGCATCGCCTTGAACTGGCAGCCGGCCTGCCAGCTGGTCATGTCGGCCGCGTTTGCGGCGGGGGCCCAGCTCAGGCTCGTTGCGAGGGCGAGGGTGAAGCCGAGTGCGGTCAGGCCGGGCGACAGGCAGCGAGCGGCGGCGAAAACAGATGAAATATCGATCATGGCGCTTCTCCGGAGAATGAACGCGCGCGCCCCCCCGCGACGGCCCGGTGCGACCGGGCTCCAGAGAAATGGGGGCGCCGCAGCGCCCGAAGGAGAGCGGCCAGCGCATGGCGGCATTGTGCTTGCCGCCGAGGCATAATCCAGGCGCATGGCGGAAGCGCGCGGGCAGCGGGCAAATCCAGCGGCAAGCCGCGATTTCGCTCTCGTCACTCCCTACACATCGCATTAATAGCCGAGCTTATGATTTCAAGTGCGCCTAATTCGACGGGCGCGGAAGGTCCGAAGCCCTAAGGTCCGAAGTCTCAAGGTCTACAGACTTGCAGCGCTCAAAACTCCTGCCCCTGATCGTCTCCTGCGCGCTGTTCATGGAGAACACCGACTCGACGGTGATCGCGACCTCGCTGCCGGTGATCGCGCAATCACTGGGTGAGGACCCGATCGCGCTGAAGCTTGCGCTGACCTCCTATCTCGTCAGCCTCGCCGTCTTCATCCCGATCTCCGGCTGGATGGCGGATCGCTTCGGCGCCCGCACGATCTTCCGCTCGGCGCTCTGCGTCTTCATGCTGGGCTCGCTGCTCTGCGCGGTCTCGAACTCGCTCGGCGCTTTCGTCGGCGCGCGTTTCATCCAGGGCATGGGCGGGGCGATGATGGTGCCGGTCGGGCGCCTCGTCATCCTGCGCAGCGTCAGCAAGTCGGAGATCGTCGGCGCGCTCGCCTATCTGACGATTCCGGCATTGGTCGGCCCCGTCGTCGGGCCGCCGCTCGGCGGCTTCATCACCACCTATTTCGACTGGCGCTGGATCTTCCTGATCAACATCCCGATCGGCCTCGTCGGCATCGTGCTGGCGAGCCTGTTCTTCGAGGATATCCGGGAGGAGGATGTTCCGCCCCTCGATATCCGCGGTTTCCTGCTTTCCTCCTGCGGTTTCGCCAGCCTGATGCTCGGGCTCAACACGGGCGGCCGCCATCTGGTGCCAGAGGTCGTATCCTACGCCTGCGTGCTGGGCGGTGCAGCGGCGCTGGTGGCCTACTGGTTCCATGCGCAGCGCGCGCCTTACCCGGTGCTCAACCTGTCGCTGTTCCGGATTCCGACCTTCCGGACCGGCGTGATCGGCGGCTCGGTCTTCCGGACCGGCATCGGCGCGATTCCCTTCCTGCTGCCGTTGATGCTGCAGCTCGGATTCGGACTGGATGCGCTGCAGTCCGGCCTGATCACCTTCGTCTCGGCGGCCGGTGCGCTGATCATGAAGACGCTGGCGAGGACCATCCTGGCCCGTTTCGGCTTCCGGCGGGTCCTGACCGTCAATGCCGTGATCGGTGCGGCCTTCCTCGCGGCCTCCGGGCTGTTCACGCCGACGACGCCGCACGCGATCATCCTCTCCGTGCTGCTGGTCGGCGGCTGCTTCCGCTCGCTGCAATTCACCGGCATCAACGCGCTGAGCTATGCCGACGTCTCCAACCGCGAGATGTCGAGCGCGACCTCGATGTCGAGCGTTGCGCAGCAGCTCTCGCTCAGCATCGGCGTGACGATCGGCGCCTTCGCTCTGGAGACGACGCATTTCCTGCACGGCGGCAAGACGCTCGGGGCGGGAGATTTCTGGCCGGCCTTCCTGATCGTCGGCCTGATCTCGGCCTCGTCGGTTTTCTGGATGGTTCAGCTTGCGCCGGACGCCGGCGCCGAGGTTTCCGGCCACGTGCCGGTCAGTGCGCGAAAGGTCACCGCCGAGGCGATCGCGGAGCAGAAGCCGCTCGACTAGCTTGCGGGATTCCCTGACTTGCCGCAGGGTCAGGGCATGCAGGTTGAGCCCGCGCCCTTGGACGAGACGCGCTACACGCTCTGCGTCGGCGACGGCGCGGCCCGGCTCAAGCTCGCCGAAACCGAACTGACGCTCAGCGACGAAGGCATCGCTTACGAGCTCGATGGCCGCTCGGGCTTGCGGCCCTTCGCCAAGCTCACCAGTGTGCGCCTGCAGGCGGTCAATGGCGGCCCGCGATCACCCTGGGAGGCGCTGGCGGAGCTGACATTCTCGGCCGGCCGGCCGCTCTTCGTGCATTCCAGCAGCCCCTGGGGCGTGGACGATCCGCAGCGGGACACCGCCTTCGTCGCCTTCATCGAGGACCTGCATCGCCGCCTCGTTGCCGGCGGGCCGAGCCATGTCGCCTTCCGGCGCGGCATCTCCGAGGGGCGCCACCGTGGCCTGATCGTCGTCGCGCTCATCGCCGCCGTGATCTTCGGCGGCGCCGGGCTGATGGTGCTCTATATCGGCCTGAGCGGCCGGGCCGGCTTCTTAGAAGTGGCTGGGCCGCTTTTCGGCCTCGGCGGCTTCGGCTTCTGGATCTGGAACTCGGTCGTCCGGAGCGCTCCGGGGGCCTACGATCCGCGCCACCTGCCGCGCGATGTCTTTCCGGAGTGAGGGCGGCCTAGAATCCGCAGGCGAGGCATTCGGCGCCATCGGCCGTTCGGTACTCGGCCTTCCAGTAATGCGGGTCGTTCGGAACCGCATGGACGATGCCGGGCGGCGCGGAATAACGCTTCCGGAACGGGCGGGCCAGCTGGACGAAGAGCCGGCAATCAGGCGGCCAGCCGCCAACGCTCAGGACGGAATTTCCCCGCGCGAGTTCTGCGTCGAGAATTGCCTGAAGTGCCGGGACCATGCGTGGAACAGGTTGCGCCACGGCCTCTCCGTTACCGGTCAGGAGCCGTCGCCTTCCGTCCGCTGCTGGCGGCGATAGCCGGTCGCGAGGACGTAAAGCTCGGAGGAGTCGGCGCGGCTCGCCGCCGGCTTGACGTTGCGTACCGTGGTGAAGTCGCGCTTCAGCGTGGCGAGCAGCTCGGCGCTGTCGCCGCCCTGGAACAGCTTGGCGAGGAAGAAGCCGCCCGGCGCCAGCACGTCATGGGCGAATTCGATCGCGGCCTCGGCGAGTGCGATGATCTTGAGGTGGTCGGTCTTCTTGTGACCGGTCGTGTTGGCGGCCATGTCGGACATCACGCCGTCGGCGCGGCCGCCGAGACGCTCGGTCAGCAGGGCAGGCGCCTCATCGGCCATGAAATCGAGCTGGATCAGGTCGACGCCGGGGATCGGATCGACCGCCAGCAGGTCGATGCCGACGATATGGCCCTTGCCTTGCTCCAGTCCGATGCGCTTGGCCGCAATCTGGCACCAACCGCCCGGCGCGCAGCCGAGATCGACCAGCCGCTGTCCGGGTTTCAGGAACTTGTAGCGGTCGTCCATCTCCTCGAGCTTGAACGCCGCGCGCGAGCGATAGCCCATCTCCCGGGCCCGCTTCACATAGGGGTCGTTGAGCTGGCGCTCGAGCCAGAGCTGCGAGGAATGCTTGAGCTTGCCGGCCTTCTTGACCTTGACGCGCATGTCGCGCGCGCCAGCAGGCTTGCCGCCGCCGCCCTTGCCGCCAGACTGTCCGGTGCTCATCGCTTCAAAAGCCTATTTCCGCCGCCACCAGGCGCGATCCTCATGCATCATGCGCAGCAGGATGCCCTCGCGCAGGCCGCGATCGGCGATACGGACGCGCTCGCTCGGGAACGCGCGGCGGATCGCCTCGAAGATCGCGCAGCCGGCCAGCACCAGATCGGCGCGTTCGCGGCCGATGCAGGCATTCGCCGCCCGGGCGGCATAGTCCATCTCGATCAAGCGGTCGATCACCGCGAGGATATCGCGCTGATGCATCCACAGCCCGTCGACCTCGCGCCGGTCATAGCGCGGCAGGTCGAGATGGATGCCGGCGACCGTCGTCACCGTGCCGGAGGTGCCGAGCAGGTGGAAGCTGCGGGCATCCTTGGCTCCGGCCGCCTTCTTGGCGAAGGGCGCGAGCGCCTGCGCGCAATTCTCGACCATCCGCTCGAACAGCTCGCGGCTGACCTCGATGCCGCCATAGCGCTCGGCGACCGTGACGACGCCGATCGGCAGCGAGGCCCATTCGCGGATGCGGGCGGCCGGGTCGCGTGCCTCGCTGCGGCCGCCGAGCCAGACGATCTCGGTCGAGCCGCCGCCGATATCGAAGACGATGACGCTTTCCGCCGCCGGATCGGCCAGCGCAGCGCAGCCGGAAACGGCGAGCGCGGCTTCCGTCCTCTGGTCGATGACCTCCAGCGCGAGTTCCGCTTCGGCCGCGACGCGGCGGATGAAGTCGAGCCCGTTGGTGGCGGCGCGGCAGGCTTCTGTCGTGACGAGGCGGGCGCGGGTGACGCCACGATTCGCCATCTTGCCGCGGCAAATCTTCAGCGCCTCGACGGCGCGGTCCATCGCGGCATCGGCAAGCCGGCTGCTCGCGGCCAGGCCCTCGCCAAGGCGCACGATGCGGGAGAAAGCGTCGACGACGCGGAAGCCATGCTGCGCCGGCCGGGCGATCAGCAGGCGGCAATTATTGGTGCCAAGATCGAGCGCGGCGTAGGTCGCGCCCGGCGGGCGCGGGGCGGGGACCTGCCCGAAGCTCTTGAAGGGCGCCGCAACGGGGATCGCGCCGGCCCTTTGCGGATCGACGTCATGTCTCTGCGGCCGCGCCATAGGCGCGACATCCCGTTGTTGCCGGTCCTCGACCGCCACCGATCCAATCCCTTGACCTGTCCGAGACCCGGGGCACGGACAGGGGCCGCGCCCCGGCGCGGCCCTGCTTCACGGTGAGCTAACTACAGGGCGCGCGACATGCCAAGCAGAACCTTGCCAGGCTAGAGACTTGCCGGACATTCGCATGGGACGCGCTTGCGCGGGGACCGGCTCATCGGCCAGTCTCCGCCGACCAATGAGACCGGGCAGGAAACCGACATGGCCGCCAGACATATCCTCGCTATCGACCAGGGCACGACCTCCTCGCGGGCGATCCTGTTCGATGCGTCGCTCGGCGTGGTGGCCAGCGCCCAGCGCGAGTTTCCGCAGCATTTTCCGGCCTCGGGCTGGGTCGAGCATGAGCCCGAGGATATCTGGGACAGCGTGCTCGCGACGGCGCGCGAGGCCATTGCCAAGGGCGGCCTGAGCGCAGCCGACATCGCCGGCATCGGCATCACCAACCAGCGCGAGACGACGCTGATCTGGGATCGCCGGACGGGGCGGGCGATCCACCGCGCCATCGTCTGGCAGGACCGGCGCACGGCAAAGGCCTGTGCGAATCTCGTTGCCGCCGGCCATGAGGAGCTTGTCGCCGAGCGCACCGGCCTGCGCATCGATCCCTATTTCTCCGCGACCAAGATCGCCTGGCTGCTCGACAATGTCCCGGGAGCCCGGCGCCGGGCGGAAGCGGGCGAGCTCGCCTTCGGCACGATCGACTGCTTCCTGCTCTGGCGCCTGACCGGCGGGGCCGTGCATGCGACCGATGCCACCAACGCTGCCCGCACCATGTTGTTCGATATCGGCCGCGGCGTCTGGGATTCGGACCTGCTCGAGCTGTTCGGGATTCCGGTAGCGCTGTTGCCGCAGGTACGCGACTGCTCCGCCCATTTCGGCGATACGGCGCCGGAATTGTTCGGGGCTCCCATCGCGGTGCGCGGCATGGCCGGCGACCAGCAGGCGGCGACGATCGGGCAAGCCTGCTTCTCGCCGGGCATGGTGAAATCGACCTATGGCACCGGCTGCTTCGCGCTGCTGAACACGGGCGACACGCCGGTACGCTCGAAGCACCGCCTGCTCAGCACCGTCGCCTATCAGCTCGGCGGCAAGCGCACCTATGCGCTGGAAGGCTCGATCTTCATCGCAGGCGCGGCGGTGCAATGGCTGCGCGACGGGCTCGGCATCATCGAAAAGGCGAGCGAGACCGGGCCGCTGGCCGAAGCCGCCGATCCCGAACAGCACGTCTATCTGGTGCCGGCATTTGTGGGCTTGGGCGCACCGCATTGGGACGCGCATGCACGCGGCGCCATGTTCGGCCTGACCCGCAACTCCGGCCCGCGCGAATTCGCACAGGCGGCGCTGGAAAGCGTCTGCTACCAGACGCTCGACCTCGTCGAGGCGATGCGGGCCGACTGGCCGGATGCCGGCGCCGGCAAGCAATCCGTGCTGCGGGTCGATGGCGGCATGGTCGCCTCCGACTGGACGATGCAGCGCCTCGCCGACATCCTCGACCTGCCGGTCGACCGGCCGAACGTGCTGGAGACGACGGCGCTCGGCGCCGCCTATCTCGCCGGGCTCGATGCCGGCCTGCTGCCGGAGCCGGGTCGTTTCGCAGACATGTGGCGGCTGGAGCGGCGCTTCTCACCGGCCATGGCCGCCAGCGAACGCAAGCGCAAGGTCACCGGCTGGCGCGACAGCGTGCGGAGGACGCTGAGCGGGAATTGAGGCAGGGCTCCTCGGTCTGCGCAATTACCTTTGTCATTCCGGGGCTTCGCGTAGCGAAGAACCCGGAATCCACGACTGGGTGAGCGGCTGACATTTGGGTATTGAAGGTCTCGCCCAGTCGTGGGTTCCGGGTTCGCGCCTGCGGCGCGCCCCGGAATGACAAAGGTAGAGTTGGGCGCTGCTGCGATAAGGCCGGAGCGACTAACCTGAGAAGGGCAGCCAGCGCCGCTCGGCGGAGGACACCACCGCGCATTCGATGAAGCGCACGCCGCGGGCGCCGTCACCGACCGTCGGATAGTCCGCATCCAGCGGATCGGCCGTCGTGCCGGCCTTGCGGGCGCGGATATCGGCAAAGACGCCGCGATAGATATTGGCGAAGGCCTCGATAAAGCCCTCCGGATGTCCCGCCGGGATGCGGCCGGCGCGGCGGGCCGATTCGCAGAGCCAGGGCGAGGCGCGCGTGAATATCTCGGTCGGCCCCTCGCGGCGGTGATGGACGAGCCGGTTCGGTTCCTCCTGCCGCCATTCCAGCGTGCCGTTCTCGCCGGAGACGCGCAGGCGCAGGTCGTTCTCCAGCCCGGCATTGATCTGCGAGGCGACGAGGACGCCGCGCGCACCGCCCTTGAAGCGCAAGAGCATGCTGACATCGTCGTCAAGTGCACGGCCGGGCACGAGCGCGCCGAGATCGGCGACCAGCTCCTCGATCTGAAGCCCCGCCACGGTCGAGACGAGGTTCTCGGCATGGGAGCCGATATCGCCGAGCGTGCCGGCAATGCCGCTGCGGGCCGGGTCGGTGCGCCAGCTCGCCTGCTTGTTGCCGGTCGCTTCCAATGCGGTCGCGAGCCAGCCCTGGTTATACTCGACCACGACCTTGCGGATGCGGCCGAGCGCGCCGGAGCGCACCATCTCGCGCGCCTGCCGGACCATCGGATAGCCGGTGTAGTTGTAGGTGACGCCGAAGACCGTGCCTTGGCGGGCGACCGTCTCGACCAGCGTCGTGGCCTGTTGGCCGGTATGGGTCAGCGGCTTGTCGCAGACGACATGGAAGCCGGCTTCGGCGAAAGCCTGCGCGATCGGGAAATGCGTGTCGGTCGGCGTGACGATGACGACGAGGTCGACGCGCTCCGCCATCGGGCGAGCGAGCTCGGCTTCGAGCAGGGCCTGCCAGCTTGCGTGATTATGCGCATCGGTGAGCCCCAGCGCGCGGCCGGATTCGCGGGCGCGCTCCGGCGTCGAGGATAGGGCGCCTGCGACCAGTTCCGCCTGTCCGTCGAGCGCGATGGCATGGCGGTGCACGGCGCCGATGAAGGCATCGCGGCCGCCGCCGATCATGGCATAGCGCAGCTTGCGCGGGGTTTCGTCGTTCATCGCGTGACCTGACATTCTAGGCGGTACGGTCAATTGCAAGTTGGCTCCATGTCGGAACCACCTTTGTCATTCCGGGGTTTCGCGTCAGCGAAGAACCCGGAACCCACGACCGGGCGAGTCTCTGACTATGTGGCATGGAACGTCTCGCCCAGTCGTGGTTTCCGGGTTTGCGCCTGCGGTGCGCCCCGGAATGACAACAGACTAGGACAGGCGCCGGTCGAGCGTATCGGCGATCAGCTCGACGAGCGCGGCATGATCCGCCAGCATGTCCTGCAGCGGGCCGATCGGGCGGAAGGCGCGCGAATCCTGCGCTTCCTCGCCCTCGCTCTCCCACGTCTCGATCGCTTCGTCGGCTGCCGTCAGCCAGGATTCCGGCAACGCGCCTTCGATGGGCGTGCCGGCTTCAAGGGCAAGGCGCTCCGCAATTCGCTGGCGGAGCGTGTCTCGGGCGGCGCGAAGCGCATCAAGCTCGTCGGTATGGCGCATGGAACGCTGCCGGCCGCTCAGTGCACGGTGGCGAGGTCGTCGTCGTCCGGGTCGATCAGGCGGTCGAGCCCGAGCTGCTCGACGCCGTCGGTGAACTCGGCGAAGGCGTCGGCATCGGTGGCGAAAGCGTCCTGCCAGACGGTCGAGCCGCCTTGCTCGTCGATGAGCTCGAGGGTCCAGCCGTCGGTGCCCTGGATCTTGTAGATCTCGACCCGCACGGTCAGGCCGTCATGGGTGAAGGACTGCGACAGGGGCGAGCGGATGATGTCGGGAAATTCGGTCATGGCGGCAGTCTAGCAGCTTCGTCGCGGGGGCGCAGCCGTTGCTAGCTGCGCCCCCGTCATTCACTCGGCGGCGGTCGCGCCTGCCGGCTCGGCGCGGCGCAAGCGCCGGACGAGGCGTACGACGCCGACATAGAGAAGCGGCACGAAGAACACGCCGATCACGGTCGCGGCGATCATGCCGCCCATCACGCCGATGCCGATCGAGTTCTGGCTCCCCGATCCAGCGCCCGTGGCAACGGCCAGAGGCGTCACGCCCAGCACGAAGGCGAGCGAGGTCATCAGGATCGGCCGCAGGCGCTGGCGCGCCGCCTCCAGCGTCGCCTCGACGAGGCCCTTGCCCTTGGCTTCCTGCTCGATCGCGAATTCCACGATCAGGATCGCGTTCTTGGCCGCGAGGCCGATCGTCGTCAGCAGGCCGACCTTGAAGTAGACGTCGTTGGTCTGGCCGAAGAGCGTCGCCGCGAGCAGGGCGCCGAAGATGCCGATCGGCACCGACAGCATGACCGCGAAGGGAATCGACCAGCTCTCGTAGAGCGCCGCAAGGCAGAGGAAGACGACCAGCATCGAGAGGGCGTAGAGCGCGACCGCCTGGCTGCCGGAGAGCCGTTCCTGGAAGGACAGGCCGGTCCATTCATGGCCGAAACCAGTCGGCAGTTGCGTGATCAGCCGGTCGATCTCCTCCATCGCCGCGCCGGAGCTGACGCCGGCAGAGGCCGCACCCTGCATCTGGATCGCCGCCGACCCGTTGTAGCGCTCAAGCCGTGGCGAACCGTAGGTCCAGCGTCCTGAGGCGAAGGCGGTGAACGGCACCATCTCGCCGCCCTGGTTGCGGACATACCAGCGTCCGATATCGCCGGGCTGCATGCGGAAGGGCGCATCGGACTGGACATAGACGGATTTCACGCGGCCGCGGTCGATGAAGTCGTTGACATAGGCCGAGCCCCAGGCGGTCGACAGCGTGTTGTTGATCGCGGCGAGTGGCAAGGTCAGCGCGCTCGCCTTCTCCTGGTCGATCTCGACGGAATATTGGGGGGTATCCTCCTGCCCGTTCGGGCGCGTGCCGGTGAGCAGCTTGCTTTGAGCGGCAAGGCCCAGCAGCTGGTTGCGGGCTTCCATCAGCCGGGCATGGCCGGCACCGGCGATGTCTTGCAGATAGAAGTCGAAGCCGGCGGTATTGCCGAAGCCCTGGATCGCCGGGGGGGCCAGCGCGTAGACCGTGCCATCCTTGATCGACCGGAAGGCGCCCATGGCGCGGCCGGCGATGGCCTGGGCCGCTGCCTGTTTGCCGGTGCGTTCCGCGAAGGGCTTCAGGCGGACGAAGGCGAGGCCGACATTCTGGCCCTGGCCGGCGAAGCTGAAGCCGGCGACGGTCAGCACGCCCTCGACCAGGCCCTTCTCCTTTTCGAGATAGTGCTTCTGAACCTGGTCGAGTACGCGCAGCGTCCGGTCCTGCGTGGCGCCGACGGGAAGCTGTACGACGGTCAGCAGGATGCCCTGGTCCTCGTCGGGCAGGAAGGAGGAGGGCATGCGGACGAAGAGCCAGGTCATGCCGCCGCCGATCAGCAGGAAGACCATCAGGAAACGCATGGGCCGCGCGATCATCCCGGCGACGCCGGAGCGGTAACCATTGGTGGTGCGTTCGAAATTGCGGTTGAACCAGCCGAAGAAGCCCTTGCGCGGGCCATGGTCGCCGTGAGGCTTGAGCAGCGTCGCGCAAAGCGCAGGGGTGAGCACCAGCGCCACCACGACCGACAGTGCCATCGCGGTGACGATCGTGATCGAGAACTGGCGATAGATGATGCCGACCGAGCCGCCGAAGAAGGCCATCGGCACGAACACGGCCGAGAGAACGGTGGCGATGCCGACCAGCGCGCCGGTGATCTCGCCCATCGACTTGATCGTCGCTTCCTTGGGCGAGAGCTTCTCCTCCTGCATCACGCGCTCGACATTCTCGACCACGACGATGGCGTCGTCGACGAGCAGGCCGATGGCGAGCACCATCGCGAACATGGTCAGCGTGTTGATCGAATAGCCGGCGAGCGCCAGCACGCCGAAGGTGCCGAGCAGCACGACCGGCACCGCCAGCATCGGGATGAAGGTCGCGCGCAGGTTCTGCAGGAAGACGTACATCACGATGAAGACGAGGATGATCGCCTCGAACAGCGTGTGCACGACCTTCTCGATCGAAAGCGTCACGAAGGGCGTGGTGTCGTAGGGGTAGGTGACCTCGACGCCTTCCGGCAGCGTCTGCTTCAGGCGCTCGATCGTCGCGGTCACGGCCTTGGCGGTGTCGATCGCGTTGGCGCCGGTGGCGAGGCTGATGGCGAGGCCGGTCGTCGGCTTGCCGTTGTAGAACGAGACGGTGTCGTAGCTCTTGGCGCCGAGCTCGACGCGGGCGACGTCATTCAGCCGGACGATCGAGCCGGAGGCGCCGCTCTTGAGGATGATGTTCTCGAACTGCGAGACCGTCTGCAATCGCGAGAGCGCGGTCACGGTGGCGTTGAGTTGCTGGCCGCTGACCTGGGGTAGGCCGCCGAGCTGGCCGGCCGAGACCTGCGTGTTCTGTGCCTCGATGGCGACGGCGATGTCGCTCGGCATCAGCGCGTATTTGCGCAGCTTGTCGGGGTCGAGCCAGATGCGCATGGCATAGCCGGCGCCGAAGAGCTGGGTCGTGCCGACGCCCTCGACGCGCTTCAGCGTGTCGTTCAGCGTCGAGTCGACATAGTCGGCGAGGTCGGTCGTCGACATCCGCCCGTCCTTAGAGACGAAGGCGACAACCATCAGGAAGCCGGTGGAGGCCTTGGCGACCGAGATGCCGGTGCTCTGCACCACGGCCGGCAGCTGGCGCGTGACGAGCTGCAGCTTGTTCTGCACCTGCATCTGCGCGACGTCGGGATCGGCCTGGCTGTTGAAGGTCAGGGTGATCTGGGCGTTGCCGGTCGAGGTCGAGGTCGCCGTCATGTATTGCAGGTTGTCGACGCCGGTCATGCCTTGCTCGATGACCTTGGTCACCGAGTTCTCGACGGTCTGCGCGTCGGCGCCGGGATAGTTGGCACTGATCTGGACGGTCGTCGGCGCGATCTGCGGATATTGCGAGATCGGCAGGCTGCGCAGGGCGAGCAGCCCCGCCAGCATGATGACGATGGCGACGACCCAGGCGAAGATCGGCCTTTCGATGAAGAAGCGCGACATGGCGTCAGTTCTTCGCCGTGTTGCCGGCGGCGGGCAATTCGGCCCGGCGGTTGGCGGATTTCAGCTCGCCAGTTGCTTCATCGATGCTGACCTCGTTCACGGTCACGCTCTGGCCCGGGCGCACGAGCTGGCCGCCCTCGACGATGATGCGCTCGCCATCCTTCACGCCGCTGTCGACCAGCCAGTTGTTGCCGATATGGCGGCGCGTATTCAGCACGCGCTCCTCGACCTTGCCTTCGGCCGAGACGAACTTGGCGGTTGCCTCGCCCTTGGTGTTGCGCCCGACGGCGCGCTGCGGCAGCAGGAAATTGTTCTCGGCGATGCCTTCCTGGATCTCGGCGCGGACGAACATGCCGGGCAGCAGCAGCCGCTCCGGATTCGGGAACTCGGCGCGCACGCTGAAGGTGCCGGTGGTCTCGTTGATGTTAGCCTCGGCGAACTCGAGTTTGCCCGATTGCGCGTAGGCGTCGCCGGTGTCGAGCTTGAGCTTCACCGCGACATTGGGCCCGGTGAACTTCAACCGGCCCGAGGCGATGTCGTTGCGGAACTTCAGCAGATTGGTGCTCGACTGGGTGACGTCGACATTGATCGGGTCGAGCTTGCGGATCGTGGTCAGGACGGCCGCCTGGTTGGCGGTGACTAGCGCGCCCTGGGTCAGCGCCGACTTGTCGACGCGGCCGTCGATCGGCGCGGTGACCTTGGTGTAGGCGAGGTTGATCCTGGCCGCCTCGACATTGGCCTTGGCGGCTGCGACATCGGCCTGAGCCTGGCCCAGGGTGGCATTGGCGTCGTCCGAATCCTGCTTGCTGCCGGCATTTCGCTGGAGCAGCTCGCGATAGCGATCGGCCCGCACCTGCGCGTTGGCGACGGCGGCCTCGGCCTTGTGCTGGGCGGCGACAGCGCTGTCGAGGGCGGCCTGATAGGGGGCTGGGTCGATCTCGTAGAGCACGTCCCCGGCCTTGACCTCGCTGCCCTCGCGGAACAGCCGCGACTTGATGATGCCATTCACCTGCGGCCGGATCTCGGCGATCAGGCTCGCCGAGACGCGGCCCGGCAGCTCCGCCGTGATGGCCACGGGCTGCGGATGCAGCGTGACGACACTGACCTGGAACTGCGGCTGCGGCGGCGCCGCCGCCTTCTCGGAATTGCAGGCAGCCAGCATCGCTGCGAGCAGCAGCGCGCTCGGCAGGGCATGGCGGGAAGAGGAGGAGGCGCGCTCGGCCGGCATGCAGACTCTCTTTTTGGAAACTTATGAGTTTCTTATCTCTTGATTTCCGCGACTGTCAAACGCAAGAATGCGGCGCGATGGTGGGCGCAGTGATGACAAGCGGAAAAGCGAGCGAAAAATCCGCATCGATCCGGGGGCGTGGGCGCCCCAAGACGCGTTCCGACGACGCCGAGCGTCAGCGGATCGTGCACTCCGCCCGCGATCTGTTCCTCGATGTGGGCTATGGCGGCACGACAATGGATGCGGTGGCAGCGCGCTGCGGCGTTTCGAAGCGCACGCTCTACCAGTTGTTCCCGGCCAAGACCGATCTGTTCCGGGTGATGGTGGCCGATCACCGGCGCTCGATGTTGGCGCTGCCGCGCCCTGGCGGCGAGGCTCTGCCGCTGCTGGAGACGCTTGCCGCGATCTTCCGTCTCGACATCGACGATACCGACAATCGCGATCGATTGGCCTTCATCAGGCTCGTCCTTGCCGATTCGGATCGGTTCAGCGAGATCGGCGAAATGATCGAGCAGGAGGGTGCGGAGCCCGCGCGACGCCTTCTTGAGGATTGGCTCGTTGGCCAGCAGGAACGCGGCATGCTTCGCGCCTTTCCTGCAGATGCGCTGGCTCGCATGCTGATGGACATGATCTTCTCGGTGCTGATCAAGCGCTTTCCCGGCGACCGGCTGCTGACAGTCGAGGAGCGGATGCGGCACGCGCGGCTCTGCCTCACGGTGTTCTTGGAGGGAGTGGCGGCGCAGGCCGGGTGATCGGCAGGACGGCGACGCATGAAGGAGCTGAAGCTCGCTGAAATGCGCGCCCGCCCATTATGTTCGCGAATGATGGGTTTCGGCTTGGCTGAGCCACGCAGGAGTGGCTGGGGGACTAGGACCCTCAGCCAGTTTCACGGCACCAATTTTATCAAGCGGTTACGGCTGCCGGGGTGAACGAAACAGGTCGGTTTTGTAGCAAGCGATTGTAGCAAACGTGGCAGGAGCTAGCGAGCGCTCTCCCCCCGGTATTTACGGCAGTCGGCGAGCATGGCCTCTGTGGTGAAGAAGCCGGTCAAGCTCGTGTTCTCCGGCAGGATCTCGCGCATGAGCTCGTCGAATTCACCATCGGTGTTGTAGGCGAGCTTGGCTTGGCCGAGGCGCAGTTGGATGAGCTTGGCGTTCAGCACCTGGTCGAGTTGTTTGTAGGTCACGGGCGAGCGATCGAAATAGAGCTCGATGCCGAGCGAAACGGCCGGCAGCGTGAGCGGGCCTTGGCCGTCGAGGCTGAACTGGCCGTCGATCTTATCGTGCAACGACGGATAGGGCGCGCCCTGCGCAATCATGTCCTTCAGGAAGAAGTCGAGATGGGTGAATGTGCGCCGGCTCTTGGGGCATACGAAACTCATCTGCTGGATCAGCCTCGTCACGTCCTTGTTCACCGAGTAGCGGACGTAGGATTTCTCATCCGGTTTGGTGTGCGCTTTGGTGGTGATCCAGAACGTGGTGACCGTAGCCGCGACCTCGCCGGTTTGGGGGGCTGGCTGCGCTTGGGCGATCGCGCTGCTGCCGACGATGGAGCAAGTCAAGGCAGCGGCGAGAAGGATAGCGGTTCTGGTCATTGGACACCTGGTGGCGGGAATAGGCAGGGTTTGGCGGAGCGCGTGACCGTTCGGTCAGCGCATGTTCTTGAAGAAGATCGCCAGCATGCCGCCGACCTCTTCGCCCGTGCGTGGATTGCCGGCGAAGTTGCCCTCGACGAAGACCAGCCGCTTCTCGTCGGGATAGTGCTCGACGTAAAAATCCCAGGCTGGCTTGTTCGGCGCCCGGCAACTCAACGTCGAGGGGCCGGAACGCGGCCCGCCGGCATTGTCGAAGGCGCAGGACCAGTTCTGCATCTTGGCGAAGTCGTAGAAGATCCGGAACGCGCCGAGATCGCGCTGCTCGCCCTGGACGGTCGCTTCCATGGTCGTGGTAGGCGGGAAATCCATCGGCTTCCATTTGATCCGCGGCACCTGGGCAACGGCGGCGGTGGCCGCCAGGCAGGCGGCGATGATGACGGGCAGGCGCATGGTCGAGCCTCGCGTTGGCTGAAGAGATGCTGATGACAGGCGCGGGGCTCGCTCAGTCGTAGAGCACGGCGAAGATGTCGCTGAACGGCTTCCCCTTCCACGCATTGCTGTTCATGCTGGCCAGGCTGAAGCTGCGTCCGTCCGGATTGACGGTCCACTGGATCTCGACCGGCTCGCCCACCGGCCAATAGGCGTCCTCGGCCCAGGTCTGGACCACGTCGCGCATGAGCGTGAAGGTCGCCCGGAGCGCATCGCAGGCAGCGAGGGTCGTCTGCTGCGCGCAACCATGCTTGTCCGCGATCGGCTGAAGCCGATTCCGGGCCTTCAGATACTCGATCGCGGTCTGGTAGTAGGGCAGCAGCGTGTCGTAGCTGCCGTAGCGCGTATTGATGTCGTTTTCGGTCGCGGCCGCGTTGACTGGCCGCATGAGTTGCTCGATCGCGTTCGCGTGCAGGCTCGCATTGATCCGGCCCGTGAACTTGACCACCGTCGCGCCCTTGTCGGAGGTGAAGGCCTGCCACTCGGCATGGTCGAAGCCGGCGGCGAGGGCCTTGCCGATGGTCGTGCTGGAATAGCCGGTCATGTAACCGTCGCGGACCAGCGTGACCGAGCCGCCCCAACCGGGCAGATGGAGATGCGGCACGACCGCCGCGGCGATGACGAGGGCGAACGCCGCGATCGGCGCGACGAGATTGACACCGCCGGCCTGCCTGGCCTTCGCCAGCGCGGCAGTCTGGTCCGGTTCCTGGCGAAGCGCTTCCCAGCGCTTGCGGACAACGTCGAGATACCAGGCGTTGCCGTAGAGCGCGAACACGATGCCCAGTCCGATCGTGCCGAACAGGAACCAACGCGCAACCGAGGTTGGCACGCTGTCGGGCAGCAGCACATAGGCGAGCTGGACGGCGAGCACGATGCCGCCGAGGACGTAGAGCTTGCGGTAGAGAAGCCAGCCATAGGGCACGAACAGTGCCGGCCAGTTCCACGAACGCGTTGTCGCAATCTTGGTCGGATCACCGCCCGTCTTCGCCAGGATGGCCTGCCACTTCGCGAGATAGTGGTCCTGCTTCTTGCCGATCAACGCCCTGGCCAGCTCGCTGTCGAGGAAATCGTTCGGTTCAGAAGCCGGCTGCTCGATCCTAGGTGGAAGGGCCAGCGGTTCCTGCGACGGCAACGGCGGCGGCAAAACGGCGTGAAGCGGGGCCAGCTCGGTATCGCCGAGCCGCTTCCACTCGCTGCCGAAGGCTGCCGTCCAGACCAGATTGGTGAGGCTGATCGCCCCGTTGGCCCCCTTCGCCTTGAGCTCGTCGGCGCTTACCGGCCCGCCGCGCTCGCCGTTTTTCTCGTAGTACCAGTCGCTCACGCCAGCCTGCCTCGCCCTGTTCAAGTCCCGAAGGACCAAGGCAGCTTGAGCGGACGCCCAGCCAAGCCCGGACGAAACCTCGCCAACCAGCGACTTCCCCAGCCCTTCCCCAGAGGTTCACGCCTCCGGAGATGTTGTTGCGAGAGCAGCCCCTCGCCCATTTACATATTATAGTCGATAAACTCAAAGTATGTAAATCGGCACCGCTTGCGGCATGGATATGCGCAAGCTCGTTGGCAGGAATTTCGCCCGGATTCGTCGGGAAAAAGGCCTCACGCAAGAGCAGGTCGAGGAGCGCTCCGGTTTCAGTCAGCAATATATCAGCGATTTGGAGCGCGGGCGGCGAAACCCAACGGTGATCACGCTGTATGAGCTGGCACAGGCGCTCGGTGTGAGCCATGTGGCACTCGTTGTACCGGACGAGATATCCGAGAAGGAGCCCTAAGCTTCCGGGCTTGGCCCCTAGCTGACGTCGTCAAGGTCTGCTTCAGGCACCTTGCTGAAGCTTAGCAGCCCAGCAGCCGAGGGTGCCACTTGCGGTCGTTGGTGATGCCCGCTTTCATGCAGCTTACTTGAGCATCCGCCTCAATGGCCATGGTTGGCACGTTCCTCACGATGGTAGTGCCCGGTCAATGGCATTTGGCAGTCGGGCGCAAGCTGTCTCTTGGCCAATTTCTGGAAGATTCGCATCATGGCTGCCGACTCAAAGTTTACGCAAGCGGACCAACCAGGCCGATCGCGAGCGCCTGCCATAGCTCATCGGCACTTCGGATGTGTGCGGATGTCGCGTGCGTCCACGACCTTGCCATCCGCCATCGTGAGTTGTGCGCAGACCCGAGACGGTCGGCTGTAGAAGATCCCGTACTGCGTATTTCCCGTCTCGAACGAGTCGACATTGGCGAAGCCGCGCGTCGTCATCTCGTCGATCGCGGCGATCGAGCTCATGCCGGCGATGCCGCCGAGCGCGCCCGGGCGCACGCCGCCGCTGCCTGCGCCCGCACCGCCCGAAACCGAGACCGCGAGCCTGAACCGCCCACTTTCCCCCCGCCGCGCGGACGCGCGCATCTGATAGACCCGGATCTTGTAGGCGCCCGCGGCAGACAACGTTCCCGAGAAGCTGTTGCCTTCGTTCGAGCCGACGAAGATCGCCTCGTCACTGCTGCCGGGCGGAAGGATGTTGAAATAGATGATTGACGGTCCGGTCATCGTCACCCGCAAGGTCTGACCGGCATTGGCGCGGACAAGATAGTCCCGCGTCTGGTCGCCCGAGAGCGAGCCGGACACATTCGCGGACGAGCCGCCTCTGGCGAATTTGATGGTGCTCGTCGTGATCTGGGCCTGAACTGCCCCGGTGAGAGGAGTTGCGAGCAACAGGGCCGCCGCAACGGCGATCGAGCCGGCACTATGGGCAATTCTCATCATAGACCCCTCTGCGCGCAAGGTGACATGGTTGCTGTTCGCAGGCTTCAGGTTGTCGTTCAGCATCGCGACGCGTCGCCCCTCAGCCTAGCCTGGAGCCGCGTGCCTGTTACATGAAGCCTTCGTCCGTCAGCGAGCTGACCTCAGCGACCTTGCCGCGCGAGACGAGGCAGCGCCATTTCGCCCTTTGTGCGCCGACGCCAATGATCACCTCCGTATTGGCCTGTGACTCGTCGGAGCTCAAGACGACGATCTGGGGGTTCTTCGTCTCGCGCCTGACGGCGGTCTCGCACGCCCGCTCGTTCGCGGCGCTACCTGTCCTCATAGGCGCCGTCGCCGCGTTTGCCGGCGCGGTGCCGGCAATGGAGGCAGTCGGCGTGGCCACGGAGGGGGCCCGTGATGTCGTCTCGGTGCAGGCGCCGAGACAAAGAGCAGCTAGCAGCGCCGGAGTCAGATATCGCATCGACGTTTCCCTTTTGCATGCGGGCCTTCGCTGCCCGTCGCGTTCACCAGAACGAGATCCTTCAAGTCATGATGACGAAATCGCGCCCCGAGCGACTGTCGGGGTGTAGCGGCAGATCCGTCAGGATCAGGATAGCGCCGGGATGCAGGGCCGTGCGCATCGCGGAGATGAAGCCTGCGTCGGCCGCAACCCGCTGCAGGGACTGTTCGTCGGGCTGCTGCGAAGCGGTGGCATTCCGGGTGTGACTGATCGCGCTCCAGCGCATGCCCTGAGCGTCCTGCTCGGACCCGTTCAGCACGAAGACATGGCTGCCGAGTGGCGCGTCTCCGGTGATCGTCGCGGTTCCCTCACGCAGCACCGTGCCGTTCTCGATGAGCAGGACACGCCTTTCCGATGACGAGACGATGATCGAGGTGACCGGGCGGGTTTCCGCATCCGCCCAGTCCTTCGGATGCTTCTTTCCATCGAGTCCAGCTTCGACATCGGCGAACTCCGTCCGGGCATAGCCGCTCAGCACCAGGCCGGGATGGACCAGTTCCCAAGGATCGGCATGGGCCCCCGCGATGATGACCGGCGTCCCGAGATGTGTGACGCCGAAGAGGCGCTCCGAGAAGGCGATCGGCAGCCGGACGCAGCCATGGGAAGCCGGATAGCCCGGCAATTGCCCAGCATGGAGCGCGATGCCCGACCACGTCAGCCGGTTCATGTTAGGCATCGGAGCATTGTTGTAAGTGCTGGAACGGTGATGGCGATCCTTCTCCAGCACGACGAAGACACCGGTCGGCGTGTCGTGTCCGGGCTTACCGGTCGAGCAGGTCGACATCGCGATCCTCACCCCGTTGCGATAAACATGCACACGTTGCTCGGGGATCGATACAACGACCGCCACGGGCCCATCTGGCTGCCTTTCGGGATGCCAGGTGAAATCGCCCGGCTTCAGTGTCGACGCGTCAGTCAGCACGCCTTGCGCGAGAGCCTCCATGCCGAGGCCTGCAGCCGATACCGCAGCAAAACCGAGCAAGGCATTCCGCCGCGAGAGATTTGCTAGGGCAGGGTCGTCCCGGTCATTCGACATTCCTCAACCCCCGGATTGGCCGATGAAGTGAAAAGCGATCGAAGACAAGTAGGTACATATTGTCGGATCAAGTTGTCAGCTTTGTCGGCATCTGTCCACCGGCGGATCAGAAGGTTTGAACACCAAAACGCTTGGTAATATTCCTCAAGATCGTGAATAAGAATCATGCATTCTTTGCTCCAAAGCTGGCTGCACCAATCTGGCATCGGTACTACTCAGGTCGCGACCGCCGCGCAGCAGTTCAGCGCCTGATCGTACAGGTCAGCGAATCTCGAATGTGATCTTGTGCCGGCAGGCTTCGTTGCGACGCGCCGCATTTCGCATCAGGTAGACTTGCACGCGGTACTGGCCGGTCGTCGTCAGGTTGCCCGAGAATTCGTTGCTGCCCGCCAGAGAACCGTTCAGCAATGCATCGCTTCTGCCGGGTGCGAAGACGTTCATGTAGCAACTGCGATTGCTCGGCACGAAAAGGATCGAGGCGACTTGCCCTGCCTTCGCGCCGATCGCGTAGGTCAGTGTATCGCTTCCCTTGATCGTTCCGCGCAAAGTGGTGAAGGGTGTGTCGGGCTTGAGCCGAACCTCCATCGTCCTGCCCGTGGCGGAAGCCTCGGAGACGCCAAGCCCGATCATGAAAAGCGCTACGCTCGTCCCGATACGCCAGCGCCTGGCTGCCGCACCTCGCCGACAGATCTTACCGCCATCGTTGACCGTCATGGAAATTCTCCATTCGAGGGTTTCCGCCGACGCCTTCACACCGCCGGCCCGGACCGGCCGTGCACAGGTTTCTTCGCCAGCAGATGCCGGCAGGCGATCAGGCTGCTCATGACCAGAGGCACTGCGAGAAACGCGCCGATAGGCCCCCAGAGATAGGACCAGAAGGCGATCGCGATGAAGATCAGGAAAGGATTGATGGTCAGCCGGTGACTGACCAGAGACGGCGTGATGAACTGCCCTTCGAGCGTCGTCATGCCGAGATAGATTAAAGGGCCGAGAGCGGCATGCCCGAGCGTGTCGAACGTCATCAAGCCGATGAGGAACAGCGTGCCGATGACGATGGCGACCCCGACATAGGGGATGAAGTTCATGATAGCCGCGAAGACCCCCCACAGGACCGGCTGGGGAAAGCCGAGGAGACCGGTCATTATGGCCGTCGTGATGCTAAGGCCGATGTTAACCAGGGCGCAGGTCCCGAAGTAAACGCTCATGCTCTTCTCGATATCGTGGAGAGCAGCCAGCACGCGGCGTTGAAAATCCGCGTCAGTGAAAATGAACGCGATGCCTTGGATAATCTCGCGGCTGTAGATCAGGTTGAAGACCAGCGCGACAAAGAACAGCAGGAACTCGCTGACGATCGGCGACAACGTTTCCAGAATTCCACGCGCAATGCTGGCGGAGGACATGTCGAGCCCGGTCGCCTTCGGAGCGCTGCCCGACACCTCCTGAAGCGAGCGATCGATCTCGCTGAAGAACGCCAGCGGCTCGCTGAGCAGGTGCAGCTTGTCCCGAAGAAGGCTTCGCAGTTCATCAGCGCGCCCGACCCAGCTCGCGAGCGGTAGCGACAGAACCCCGATCGCCAGCAGGATCACCAGGAAAAAACCGGTCGCCACCATTAGCGAGACGAGAGAACGGTTGATACGCTTCGCTTCGAGCCATGTAACGAGAGGTAGCAAGATCGTGGTGATCACCCATGCGACGATGATCGGCACGACGACGCTCTGCGTAGCATGGAGCCCAAGTAGCAGCGCCATCACGAACAGGCCGACAAGCGAAAGCCGCTGAGCCCATAGCCAGGGATCGGGCTCCGGGTCGAGGGCTGAATGCTCAGTAGCCAATCCTGCCTCCCCTCAGCGTCACCTGCGTCCGCCCATCAAGATCAGGAAGGCGGCGGCCAGAAGATCACGCGTCTGGAGGCTCTTGCTCAACGTGCCTGCCGCAAAGACGGCAAGCGCGCCGAGATCGAAGGTCCACGCGACGATTCTCAACATCATGTCGCGCCTGCCGGCTTGGGATCGGCGGGCGGCTAGCCCGAGAAGCGCCCGCGTCAGAACTTCCAGATGAAGCTTCCCTTCACGCCGTGATCCTGGACCTGGTCGGAAATCTGGCCGCTATAGCTGATACCCAACTTCATGGCCGCATTGATGTTCATGTCGAGCCCGGCCTCTACGACAGCTGCGTCGCGTGCAACCGGCAGGCCGGCGACCGAATGCGGAAGCCCGCCAGCCACAAACGCAATGGTGGTCGCCGGATCGACATCGCCGAACGCGTGGCGCCAGCCGACCAGGCCACGAGCCGTCATGCTCATGCCGTTGAAGAGACTGAACTGCGACTGCAGCTTGAGACCCAGCGTGGTGAAGGTGACATTGTCGGTGGTGCCGCGACCGGTGACGGCGGCCGCACCGCCAATCTCGGTGAATCGACCCATGTCGAGATTGACATGGGCCAGGCCGGCGAAAGGCTCGAACTCAACGCTTCCGAGCGCCAGCTTGTAGCCGAGTTCACCGAAGGCCTGCGCCGTTCGGCCCGAATAGCTTGCTTTCAGCCGATCCGCGAACCCGGGAAAGGAAACACTGCGGTCAACGTCGATCTCATGCCAGGTGTAGGCCGCACCGCCGCGCAGCGCCCAATTGCCGAACATGGCGCCGCCATAGATCGCCGCATGGTAGTTATCGATATCAGCATCCGCGTTACGGCCACGGATGCTGATATCCGACCGGCTGTAGCCACCGGCGATGCCGATCGTCGCGTGTGTTCCGACGGCCTTGTCGGCACCAAGCATAAAGCCGCCGATCGAGCGCTTGAGAGAAGCGTCTTCCGCGGTCCGCTCCCGGTTCGACCAGGAGCCGAAGGCATTGCCCCACGTCGTGATGCCAGACGTGCTTGTAAGCGTTGGGACGGCCGGCGCAGCCTTCCGGCTTGGCAAGTCGGCCGTGTAGGTCCCGTCGAGACCGAAGCCGATCATGGCGCCGTTCAAGCGGTTGTAGATTGCCTCTCGGACGAAGCGGCTCTCCTCGATGAGGCTGCTGCGCAGGCTAGCATGCGACTGGCCGCTCAGAGCATCGAGTGCCTGTTGGACAGCCGCGACCGAACGCTGCCCGACGACAGCGTTCGACAGCGTGCTGCCGGCCTGCAACGATTGCACACTCGCCCCGACGGCCGCCTGGTTTGGTGTTGCCGCGACGGCCGAGACCGGCGTCTGGTTGCGCGTGACATCGAGATAGACGTTGTTGGCGTCATAGCTCAGCGACAGCGTAACCAGCGGCAGTTGTTGCGGCTGGTTTGCAAAGGTGCCGCTCACGCCGCCCGCCGATGTCAGGATCGCATCGCGCGTGCCCTGAACGAAAATCGGGTTCGCGGTGACGATGCTGACACCGGCGTTGCCGATCGATGTCGTGCCGGAAACGCTGATCCGATCAGCTGTCCCAGGCTGGCCGAGATCGAGTTGATAAATTGCGCCATTGTCGAGTTGCAGGTTGCCGTTCACCGTTAGCGTGCCAAGCGCCCCCGCACCTGATCCGGGCGCAATGTGACCGCCGGAAACGACCGTGCTGGGCAGTGTCCCGGTGCCCGCGATGGTTGCTCCCGCCGTGACCGAGAGAAGGCTCGACGAGGCGATCGATCCATTTACTTCCAGCGTGCCGCCGCTGACGGTGGTCGGGCCGGTATAGCTGCTGGCTGCAGTCAGGACCGTCGTGCCGGCGTGGACATCAACCGCGCCTGCGCCCGCAATGGCCGGGCTGAAAATGTAGCTTGAGGAGGTGTGATTGAAAAGGATACGGCCGTTGCCGCTTCCGAAGGCGACGCTGGCCGTGTTCAAAGTACCAGGGGCCGTCGCGGCGAGACCAGCGGCCGCCCCGATATTCAGTCTGCCAACTGATCCCGCATTTCCAGCAATAACAACGGCACCACCGACGTTGACCGCTCCGCCATTGTTGAGTGTCAGCGTACCTAAACCGCTCGCGCCAACGGCGAGCGCCCCCGAAACATTCCATGTCGAGCCGGGTCCATCAACGACCACCCCGCCCCCCGAACCTGCAAACCGGCCGATTGAACCAATGCGGCTGTTCACGAACCCGCCATTCTCTATTACTAGCGAACCTGCTCCCGATCGGCCGACGATCAATTCATTGGTCACGGTCCAGTTCGATCCCGGCCCGTTGACCCTGACGCCACCGCTTGAACCGGAAGTGAAGCCGATATCGCCACCTGAGCTGCTTACGCTGCCGCCGTTCTGGATTGTCAGCCGCCCGGTGCCGAGATTACCGATCACGAGTTGCGAGACCCGCGCCCCTGGCGCGCCGACGACTGTTGCATTGGGAACAATTTGGTCGATCACTCCTGTGTTGAGATCTGTCGGGATCCCGCCACCGGCCCAATTCGTGCCGTTGAACCAGTCATTCGAGACCGAACCGTTCCAATCCACTGCGCGCGACGGGGTTGTTGCCGTCAGCACCAACCCCAATGCCACGATGCTCGAAGACGCCAGGAATGCGCGCTGGGACCCGACATGCGTCGAGCCGGCAACAGGCACAACGTTGGCCGGGTTGGCACGAAACTCATCGACAGACCGATCGATCACGAGTCTCTCCGATTGTCGTGATGTGGGAAACCAACTATTTGCGTACGCATAGTGACTTACAACTCTTGCGGGTAAGATCGGTCAAATTCTGGCTCAATTTGCCATCCGGAGGCCGCATCGCGACGGCGCTTTCGAAGACCAAGCGGGTGCTTGGGAAGCCCGAGATGCATAGCCCTTTCAGCGCCGGATCGACGACATTTCCAAAGCGACCTCTCGTTCTCATTTTGTAGCTTTGCCATCGCTGCCAAGCGTTGCTTTAGAACAAAAATTGGATCCCGCATTGCCGTATGTGAAGCGTCGCTTTGTTCATTCAGCCCGTATCAGATCAGAAAGTGAAGAGGGCAGAGTACTAAAGATCGCCCTTTTGCCGCGCGCTGTGTCTAATGGATGACTAAATCAAACAGTTTCTCATGTATTCTCAAAAAAATTCATGCTTATCCATGCGATATCATCGTGAGGGCGCAGGATTTTTTCCAATTCGACCGCGCCTAAGAGTCCGTCCCGGAACTCATGACGCTCGCGCGATGCGGCGGATAAGAACCATGGCGGCGGCTGCGTAGAGGAAGGCCGTCGCGGAGGCGATGGTGGCTTCGGCGTCCTTCCAGAGCC
>Ga0209368_1000122_pt1 | contig 123709 bp, 118 predicted proteins | sample EBPBio242008_DNA_FD_185862 | JGI IMG/M metagenome (GOLD analysis project Ga0209368, IMG submission 185862) | Wastewater treatment Type I Accumulibacter community from EBPR Bioreactor in Madison, WI, USA - Reactor 1_4/24/2008_ DNA (SPAdes)... | ecosystem: Engineered > Bioreactor > EBPR >...
CCGCCGCCAAGTCCCGCTTCCATGAGTATCCGCACCGCTTCTCGGGCGGCATGCGCCAGCGCGTGATGATCGCGATGGCGCTGGCCTGCAAGCCGAAGCTCCTGATCGCCGACGAGCCGACCACCGCGCTCGACGTGACCATCCAGGCGCAGACCCTCGAGCTGATCAAGACGCTGCAGGACGAGGAGGGCATGTCCGTCCTCTTCATCACCCACGACATGGGCGTCGTCGCCGAGATCGCCGACCGCACGGTCGTCATGTACAATGGCGACGAGGTCGAGACCGGCGCGACCGAGGACATCTTCGCCAGCCCGAAGAAGCCCTACACCAAGGCGCTGATCTCGGCCGTGCCGCGGCTCGGCTCGATGATCGGCAAGGGGCGCCCGATGCGCTTCCCGGTCGTCGACCGCAATACCGGCGAGTCCGACGTGCCGGTCGAGGTTCCGGACACCGTCAAGGCGGCCGAGCGTCCGGTGCTCGAGGTCGCCGGGCTGACCACGCGCTTCGAGATCCGCTCCGGGCTGCTCTCCTCGGTCAAGGGCCGGGTGCATGCGGTCGAGAACGTCTCCTTCAGCCTGATGGCCGGCGAGACGCTGGCGCTGGTCGGCGAGTCCGGCTGCGGCAAGTCGACCACCGGTCGCTCGGTGATGCGCCTGATCGAGCCGCTCGCCGGCTCGGTGCTGCTCGACGGCGTCGATGTGCTGAAGCTCAACCAGCATGACCTGCGCGAGCAGCGCAAGCGCATGCAGATGATCTTCCAGGACCCCTTCGCCTCGCTCAATCCGCGCATGAATGTCGGCACCGCCGTCGCCGAACCGCTGCTGATCAACAACCTCGCCACGCGCAACGAAGCGCGCGACAAGGTCGCCGACCTGCTCAAGCGCGTCGGCCTGCAGCCGGAGATGGCCAACCGCTTCCCGCACGAGTTCTCGGGCGGCCAGCGCCAGCGCATCTGCATCGCCCGTGCTCTCGCGGTCGAGCCGCGCCTGATCGTGGCGGACGAGGCGGTCTCGGCGCTCGACGTCTCGGTGAAGGCGCAGGTGGTCAACCTGATGCTCGACCTGCAGGCCCGCATGGGGCTGGGCTATCTCTTCATCTCGCACGACATGGCGGTGGTGGAGCGCGTCAGCCATCGCGTCGCGGTGATGTATCTCGGCGAGATCGTCGAGATCGGCCCGCGCGAGTCGATCTTCCAGAACCCGCAACACCCCTACACCAAGCGCCTGCTGGCGGCGGTGCCGATCGCCGATCCGGCCCGGCGCCTGCAGAAGCGCCCGGTCTCGAACGACGAGATCAAGAGCCCCGTCCGTCCGGCCGACTACGTGCCGCCGGTGCGCCAGTATCGCGAGGTCTCGCCGGGCCATGCCGTGATGATCTGGGGCGAGGAATGGGAAAAGAAGGACCCGGCCGCGATCGCAGCCTGAGCCTTCCGAAGCCTGAAACGATCAGCCCGCGGCGCAAGCCGCGGGCTTTTTGTTGGGTTCGGGCTGCCAAGCGCGAACCGTGACATTCGTTGCGCGGATCAGGCGGAGCCGGCCTGCACCTCAAGAGGGCGCAGCCGCTGTGCCGCCACCTGCCTGACAGCCCTGGTCATGGCGTCGAGAAGCTGCGTGTTCAGCCGCGTGCGCTGCCAGTTCAACGTTACCGCGATCCGACAGCGAGGCTGCAGTTCGATCAGGCGCCCCTGCGCGAGCAGCGGCTCGGCCATGCCGACCGGCGCCATCGACCAGCCCAGGCCTACGAGCGTCAGTTCAAGCATCCCGTGCGTCGAGGGCGCCCAATGCGTTGGCGGCAAGACGGTCTCGCCACAGGCCTCTCGCATCCAGCGGAACTGCAATTCGTCACGCCGATCGAACCGCAGCATGGGAGCCGACCGCAATTTCTGGACAGCGACCCCGTTCGCGAAATGCTCGGCATGGAATGCGGGACTTGCAACGGCAACGTAATCCAGGGCCCCCAACGGATGGATCTTGCAGCCCGCCACCGGCGCCAGGTCGGCACTGACCGCAGCCATGACCTCGCCGGTACGCAGCCTTTCAGCGGTGTGCGCTTCGTCATCCAGCACCAACTCGAGCAGTGCGCCGCTTGCGGCCGTGAACTGCGCGGCGGCGAGCGGGAACCATGTGGCGAGGCTGTCGGAATTGACGGCGACCCGCAGCGTCGGCTTTTCATCCCTCTGCCCGGCCAGGCCCTCCAGATCGCCCGAGATATCGGCCTCCAGCAGCCTGACGCGCTCGAAATGGGCGCAGAGCTTGGCGCCGATGGGGGTCGCGAGGCACGGCGCTCCCCGGGTCAACAATGTAGCCCCGAGACGCTCTTCCAGCCCCTTCACGCGTTGGGAAACCGCCGAGGGCGTGACGCCGAGAGCGGCCGCCGCCTTGTCGAAACTGCCTTCGCGCAGAACCGCCGCAACGGCAGCGAGCGCCAGATAATCGAGCATTAGTTATCCTAATTCTGCCTTAGGAATTTTAGTTAGACTACGCTCCTTCACTGCCGCATCAAACGGCCATGGATACGGCTTTCCTCCCGGCCCTCTTCAAGGGCTTCGTGCTTTCGGCTGGCCTGATCATGGCCATCGGCGCGCAAAACATGTTCGTGCTCAGGCAAGGGCTCAAGCGCGAACATGTCTGGCCGGTCGTGATGTTCTGCGCGGCCGCCGACGCCATGCTGATCGTCGCCGGCGTCAACGGGCTGGGTGCATTGCTTTCGGCAATACCCGGCCTTGCGACTGCTTTGAGCCTTGGCGGAGCCGCCTTCCTGATCTGGTATGGTTACGGCGCCCTGCGTCGCTCCATGACCCCGTCGAGCCTGATCGTCGATCACCAGGCCGGGCTCTCTCTGACGGCCGCCCTCGCCAGCACGGCCGCCTTCACGTTCCTCAACCCTCACGTCTATATCGACACGGTCATGCTGATGGGTACGATCGGGACCAGCATGCCGGTGGACGAGAGACCGTGGTTCGTGATCGGCGCGGCCTCGGCCAGCTTCGCCTGGTTTGCGTCGCTCGGTTTTGGCGCCCGTTTCCTGGCACCGCTCTTCGCGCGGCCGATCACCTGGCGGATGCTTGATCTGCTCATCGCCCTGATGATGGCCGCCCTCGCCGTCAGCCTCCTCCGGGGTGCATTCATCGGCTGATTCAATGCAGCGCTCGGTGTCGACTATGGGTCGGGAGCCGCAATTGCAAAACGGCTGCTTCATGCATATCAAGGCACAGCGTTACCGACCTGATAGGCTGTACCTATGGGGTTTTTATTCGCATTTGCTTTGATCATTATTGCTGCATCGTTTCTCATTTGGGCTCCATCACTTTTATTGGGGCCAAAGGGACAGAAGCGCTATGTATTAGCGCTGATCATCGCGCTGGCCGCTCCGTTTGCGGTCTTCGCGTATGGGCTAGACGGAGCTACTGGGGTTGTGGTGGTTGCTCTGGTGGCAGGCATATTTGTGATCGCGAACACGTCCGCTTGAATAACCGCAATCGCCGAATCATGCCGCTCGCAATTGTCTGCTAAGGGTCGTTAGCTGACATCGCAGTTGCTCTGTTTCGGAGCAACCACGCAATGGACGCCGAGAGACTTGTCGTCGAAACTCCCCAGCAAGACACCTAACCGTTCGACCCGATCGAACAGAGCGATCGAAACAATGCGATAGACAGCACATTCCTTCTCCGACTAGGTCGGCGGAGAAGAAGGTTCTCCTATGACGACGCACGCCTCCGCTCCCGTTCCCGCACCGTCCAGCCCCCTGCTACGGGGCGCAGGCCGCATCCTGCCCGGCCTCGGCCTCTGCGCGGGCATCAGCGCCGTGGCCTTCGCGCTGGAACATGTCGAAGCCCTCGCCACCGGTCGCGCCTGGCTGGAGGCCCTGGTGCTGGCGATCCTGCTCGGCACCGCCATCCGCAGCGTCTGGACGCCCTCCGAAATCTGGCGCCCGGGCATCGCCTTCTCGGCGAAAATGGTGCTGGAGATCGCCATCGTGCTCCTCGGCGCGTCCCTGAACGTGGCGATGATCATGGCCGCCGGACCTGCCCTGCTCGCCGGCATCGCGGCGGTGGTGGCGATCGCGCTCGCCGTCAGCTTCCTGCTCGGCCGGGCGCTGGGGTTGCCGAAGCGCATGGCGGTCCTGGTCGCCTGCGGCAATTCGATCTGCGGCAACTCCGCTATCGCCGCCGTCGCGCCGGTGATCGGTGCGGATGGCAAGGATGTCGCCGCCTCCATCGCCTTCACCGCCGTGCTGGGCGTGCTCGTCGTGCTCGGGCTGCCCCTGCTCGTGCCGCTGCTGCGCCTGAGCGAGACCCAATATGGCGTTCTCGCGGGGCTGACCGTCTACGCCGTTCCGCAGGTCCTTGCCGCAACGGCCCCGGTAGCGGCGGCCAGCGTCCAGATCGGCACCCTCGTCAAGCTCGTCCGCGTCCTCATGCTGGGCCCCGTCGTGCTTGCGCTGTCCGTCTTCGGGCATCGGCTGCGGGAGGATTCGACCGAAGGCAACGCAAAGCCGGCGCCGCGGCGCCTGGCCGTCAACAAGCTCGTGCCCTGGTTCATCATCGCCTTCCTGGGCATGGCGGCGTTGCGCAGCCATGGCGTCATTCCAGAGGTCGCGCTCGCGCCCATCGCCAAGACCGCGACCATCCTCACCATCATCTCGATGGCAGCGCTGGGCCTCGGGGTCGATATCCGCGTCGTCGCCCGCGCCGGCGGGCGGGTCACTGCGGCGGTCACCCTGTCCCTGATCGCCCTGGCAGCCGTCAGCCTCGGTCTCATCCGGCTCCTGGGCATTGCCTGAAGCTTCGGCGCGCGACGCTGGCTCCCAGCCGTCGCCGCCCTCTCAATCCGGTATGCGTTCCCAGTCCTTGAGCCAGGGTGCGGCTGAAGCGTCGCTCGGCGCACGCCAATCGCCGCGCGGCGAGAGCGAGCCGCCGGACGAGACCTTCGGGCCGTTCGGCACGGCCGAGCGCTTGAACTGGCTGGTCTCGAAGAAGCGGCGGATGAAGACGCCGAGCCAACGCTTGATCACGGGCAGGTCATAGGCGACGCGCTTGCCCGCCTCCATGTTCGGCGGCCAGTCTCCTGCCCCGGCATCGCGCCAGGCATGCTCGGACAGGAAGGCGATCTTGCTCGGCCTAAAGCCGTAGCGCGTCGTGTAGAACAGGTTGAAATCCTGCAGCGCATAGGGGCCGACGAAATCCTCGGTCTTCTGGGCCGGCTTGTCGCCATCGCCTGGCACCAGCTCCGGCGAGATTTCGGTCGCCAGGATGTCGAGCATCACGTCCGAGGCCTCGGCGCCGAAGCGGCCGGACTGGGCGACCCAACGGATCAGGTGCTGGATCAGCGTCTTCGGCACCGAGCCGTTAACGTTGTAATGCGACATGTGATCGCCGACGCCATAGGTGCACCAGCCGAGCGCCAGTTCCGAGAGATCGCCGGTGCCCATCACCAGCGCATTGTGCCGGTTGGCGAGGCGGAAGAGCACGGAGGTGCGCGCGCCCGCCTGCACGTTCTCGAAGGTGATGTCGTAGACGGGCTCGCCCTTGGCGAAGGGATGGCCGATATCGATCAGCATCTGCCGACAGGCCGGCGTCATGTCGATTTCCTCGGCGCTGACGCCGAGCGCCCGCATCAATCGCCAGGCATTGTCCTTGGTGCCCTTGCTCGTCGCGAAGGCCGGCAGCGTATAGGCGAGGATGTTCTCGCGGGGCAGACCGAGCGCGTCGAAGGTGTGGGCCGCGACGATCAGCGCCTGCGTCGAGTCGAGGCCGCCCGAGACGCCGATCACGACCTTGTCGAGCCGCGTGCTCTCCAGCCGCTTGCGCAGGCCATGCGACTGGATGTTGTAGGCCTCGAAGCAGAGCTCGTTCAGCCTTGCATCGTCGTTCGGCACGAAGGGGAAGCGATCGACTTCGCGGACGAGGCCGATATCGCTGTCGCGATCCGGCTCCAGCGCGAAGGCGATGCGGCGGAAACCGAGCCGGTCGCGGTTCAGATCGGCGCTATCGCCGAAGGTGTTCTGGCGGATGCGGTCCATCGCCAGCCGTTCGAGGTCGATATCGGCGAGGATGAGCTGCGGCTCGGCGGCGAAGCGCTCGGCCTCGGCCAGGAGCGCGCCGTTCTCGTAGATCATCGCCTGGCCGTCCCAGGCGAGATCGGTGGTCGATTCACCGGTGCCGGCGGCGGAATAGGCGTAGGCCGCGATGCAGCGGCCGGAATGCGCCTTGCAGAGCGCATGACGCCAGTCGGACTTGCCGATGGTGACGTTGGAGGCCGAAAGGTTGAGCAACAGCGTCGCGCCGGCAAGCGCCGCATAGGAGGAGGGCGGGATCGGCGTCCAGACATCCTCGCAGATCTCCATGTGGACGACGAAATCGGGGATATCGCTCGCCGTCAGCAGGATGTCGGTACCGAACGGAACCTCCTGCCCGCAGAGATCGACATAGAGGGCGCCGGCCCGCTCGCCCGAAGCGAACTGGCGGCGCTCATAGAACTCGCGGTAGTTCGGCAGATAGGTTTTCGGGACAGCGGCAAGGATGCGGCCGCGATGGATCGCGACGGCGCAGTTGAACAGCCGGCCCTCGACGCGCAAGGGGGCTCCGACGACCGCGACGCAGCGCAGGCTGCGGGTTTCATGGAGGAGCCGCGCCAGCGCCTCGTTCACCGCATCGAGCAGCGCGTTCTGCTGCAGCAGGTCGTCGATGGCATAGGCGCTGATGCCGAGTTCGGGAAACAGGCACAGCGAGGCACCGCCCTCATCCGCACGCCGGAGCATGGCGCTGGTCTCGGCCACGTTGAAGGCGGGATCCGCCACCTTCAACCGCGGCGCGGCACAGGCGATGCGGACGAAACCGTGGGCGTGGATATTGCGGAAACTCATGCAGTCCTCTCGCACCGGCGGAAGCAGGCCAGAAACCCGCTTATCGCGCAGGCGGAAGGACGCGGGCAAGGGGAGCCCTCTACCGCCCACCCTGTCATTTCCAGATAGGATCTGTTGAGGAATTTCAAAGGCTCCCCGGCCCTGCAGGAAAATCGCCGTATTGCTGAGTGTGAAGGGCGCCGCGACGCCGTGCCAAGCGGCACAGCAGCCAAGCTTCGTATGCCGATATGGAATGGCGGCAAATACTCACAACACAGGGCGCATGAATACCGTTGCCAAACGAGCGATTACCGACCATTCCGCTAGCAGCACAGGTTGACATAGATCTAACACAGCGGCAAAGCGACCCGTCATTCTCGTCCCAGCGCCTACGCGCACTCCGCCACGTGGAAAGCCGTTCATGTCTGCCTCGACGACCGCTCGTCCCGACTCGGTCCCTCACGAGAGCCTGGCTGGGCAACTCGCACGCATCGCTACGAAGAACTACCGGATCGGCATCATCGGCCTCGGCTATGTCGGCATTCCCCTGGCGCTGACCGCCTGCAAGGCCGGCTTCCCGGTCGTCGGCTTCGACATCGACACCAAGCGCGTCGCCCAGATCAACCGCGGCGAGAGCTTCATCAAGCATATCCCGACCGAGGCTATCGCCGCAGCGATCAAGGAAGAGCGCTTCCGCGCCACGACCGATTTCGACGAGCTGCGCGATGTCGACGCCATCATCATCGCCGTGCCGACGCCGCTGACCAAGCACCGCGAGCCTGACCTGAGCTATGTCGAGGCAACGGCCCGGGCGATCGCGCCGCGCCTGCGCAAGGGCCATCTCGTCGTACTGGAATCAACGACCTGGCCCGGCACGACCGACGAGGTCATGCGCCCGATCTTCGAGAAGACCGGCCTGAAGAGCGGCACCGATTTCTATCTCGCCTTCTCGCCCGAGCGCGAGGACCCCGGCAATCCCGATTTCGGCACCTCGACCATCCCCAAGGTCGTCGGCGGCGATGGTGCGGACGCGCTGGAGCTGGCCAACACCGTCTATGGCGCGCTCGTGGTCAAGACCGTGCCGGTCTCCTCCTCGGCCACGGCCGAGGCGGTCAAGCTGACCGAGAACATCTTCCGCGCCGTCAACATCGCGCTCGTGAACGAGCTCAAGATCATCTACGGCAAGATGGGCATCGACGTCTGGGAGGTGATCGACGCCGCCAAGACCAAGCCCTTCGGCTTCATGCCGTTCTATCCGGGCCCCGGCCTCGGCGGGCACTGCATCCCGATCGATCCGTTCTACCTGACCTGGAAGGCGCGCGAGTTCGACGTCACCACCCGCTTCATCGAGCTTGCCGGACAGATCAACACGGCCATGCCGCATTGGGTGATCGACCGCATCGCCGAGGCGCTCGATCGCCAGCAGGGCCGCGGCTTGAGCAAGGCGAATATCCTGGTGATGGGCATCGCCTACAAGAAGAATATCGACGACATGCGCGAGAGCCCCTCGCTGCGCCTGATCGAGTTGCTCGAGGAGCGCGGCGCCAAGGCCGATTATCATGACCCGCATGTGCCGGTGATCCCGCCGACCCGCGAGCATGCCAACCTGACCGGCCGCGCGTCCGTCGCTCTTTCGCCCGAGACGCTCAAGGGCTATGACGCCGTGCTGATCGCGACGGACCATGACGCGGTGGACTACAAGGCCCTCGTGGCCGCGGCTCGCCTCGTCGTCGATACGCGCAATGCCTGCGCCAAGGCCGGCCTGACCGGCGACAATATCGTCAAGGCCTGAGCCGGGACGCCCCAGGGAAACGCCAGAGAACACACCATGACGTCATTCGCACTGATCGGTGCCGCCGGCTATATCGCGCCGCGCCATATGAAGGCCATCAAGGCCGTGGGCGGCGATCTCAAGGTCGCCTTCGATCCCAACGATTCCGTCGGGATCATCGACAGCCATTTCCCGCAGGCGCATTTCTTCACCGAATTCGAGCGCTTCGACCGACATGTCGACAAGCTGCGCCGCCGCGACGAGCGCATCGACTATGTCGCGATCTGCTCGCCGAACTACCTGCACGACGCCCATATCCGCTTCGGCCTGCGCGCCGGCAGCGACGTGATCTGCGAGAAGCCGCTCGTCCTCAATCCCTGGAACATCGACGGGCTGATCGAGATCGAGCGCGACTCCGGCCGCAAGGTCAACACGATCCTGCAATTGCGCCTGCATCCGGCGATCCAGGCGCTGAAGGAGCGCATCGCCACTTCCAACGAGCGCCATTGCGTCGACCTGACCTACATCACCTCGCGCGGGCGCTGGTATCACGCCTCCTGGAAGGGCGACGACGCCAAGTCCGGCGGCGTCGCCACCAATATCGGCGTCCATTTCTTCGACATGCTCGCCTATGTCTTCGGCCCCCTGCAGTCGCAGACCGCGAACCTGCGCGAGGGCGAGCGCGCCGGCGGCCTGCTCTCCTACGAGAAGGCCGATGTGCGCTGGTTCCTCTCGGTCGACGCCAACGACCTGCCCGACAGCGTCAAGGGCCAGAAGACGACCTACCGCTCGATCACGATGGACGGCGAGGAAGTCGAGTTCTCCGAGGGCTTCACCGACCTGCATACGCGCAGCTACGAGGAAATCCTCGCCGGCAAGGGTTATGGCCTCGAGGATGTCCGCTTCTCGATCGAGGTCGTCTCGCAGTTCCGCAACGCCCCGGTCGTGACCGCCGGCGAAACGCATCCCTTCGTCGCCAAATACCTCAAGGGCTAAAGCATGGCCGGCGCGTCGCAGATGCGGGAAGACCCGCGTTTCCCGGGCGCGCTCGTCCACGAGAGCGCCTATGTCGACGAGGGCGCGACGCTCGGCGCCGGCACCAGGATCTGGCATTTCGTGCATGTGCTCGGCCAGACCACGGTCGGCAAGGATTGCGTGCTCGGCCAGAACGTGATGGCCGGGCCGCGGGTGACGATCGGCGACGGCTGCAAGATCCAGAACAATGTCGCGCTCTATGACGGCGTCGAGCTGGAGGCGGACGTGTTCTGCGGCCCGTCCTGCGTCTTCACCAACGTCAACAACCCGCGCGCCTTCATGAATCGCAAGGCCGAGTTCCGCCGCACGCTGGTGAAGCGCGGCGCGAGCATCGGCGCCAATGCGACCATCGTCTGCGGGCACACGCTCGGAGCGTATTGCTTCATTGCAGCCGGCGCGGTGGTGACCAAGGACGTGCCCGACTATGCTCTGATGGCCGGGGTTCCGGCGCGCCGGATCGGCTGGATGAGCAAGGCCGGCGAGAGGCTCGGGCCGGACCTGACCTGCCCGCTGACCGGAACGCACTACCGGGAAGTGAGCCCGGAGCAGCTTGAGGAGATTGCCTGATGAGCGAGCGCCCCGCGATCGAGTTCATCGACCTCAAGGCCCAGCGCCAGTACATCGGCAAGGCGATGGACGAGGCGATCCTCAAGGTCGTCCATGACGGCAACTACATCCTCGGCGAACAGGTCCAGCAGTTCGAGACCGGGCTCGCAGCCTTCTGCGGCGCGAAGCACGCCATCGGCGTGGCGAACGGCACGGACGCGCTGATCCTCGTGCTGGAAGCGCTCGGCATCGGCCCCGGCGACGCGGTGATCTGCCCGAGCTTCACCTTCGCCGCGACCGCCGAGGTCGTCGCCTGGATGGGTGCGACGCCCGTCTTCGCCGAGATCGACGAAGCGACCTACAATATCGACCCGAAGGGCCTGGGAGCCGCGCTGGAGACGGCGAAGCAGCACAAGCTCACGCCCCGCGCCCTGATCACCGTCGATCTCTTCGGCCAGGCCTGCGACTACGAGCCGATCGAAGCCTTCTGCAAGCAGAACGGCCTCGTGCTGATCTCGGATTCCGCGCAGGGTTACGGCGCGCGCTACAAGGGCCGCGTCGCCGGCGCGATCGGCGATTTCGCGACCACGAGCTTCTTCCCGGCCAAGCCGCTCGGCTGCTATGGTGATGGCGGCGCGATCCTGACCGACAATGACGAGCATGCCGCTCTGCTGATGTCGCTGCGCTTCCACGGCAAGGGCTCGTACAAATACGACAATGTCCGCGTCGGCGTGAACTCGCGGCTCGACACGATCCAGGCCGCCGTGCTGATCGAGAAGCTCAAGGTCTATGCCGAGGAGATCGAGAAGCGGCAGGTTGTGGCAGCCCGCTACACCGCCGCGCTCAAGGACGTCGTCGTGACGCCCCATGTCATGGCGGATTGCGTCTCGACCTGGGCGCAGTACACGATCCGCGTCGAGGCCGGTCGCCGCGACGCCTTCCAGGCGGCGCTGAAGGCCAAGGGTGTGCCGACCACGGTCTATTACCCGAAGCCGCTGCACCAGCAGACCGCCTACAAGCACTATCCCGTCGCCGGAAACGGCCTGCCGATCTCCGAGCGCGTCGCGCAGGAGGTCGTCGCGCTGCCGATGCATCCCTATCTCGACGAAGAGACGCAAGGCTACATCATCGCGGCTGTGCGAGATGCGATGCAGGCTGCGGCCGCAGCGTGACGGCCGGAAAGCGGCTGCTCTACCTCTCGCTGGAGACGCCGCGGGAAGGCCAGGCCACCTATACGCATGTCCACGAGATCATTCGCGGACTGCGCAAGATCGGCTGGAGCGTGGACCTCAAGGCGACCAGTCGGGGCGGCGCGAGTTCGGGCAGCAGCCATCTCGCCCGCCTCATGGATTATGTGCGCGTGCAGTGGCAGGCCGCCCTGCGGATAAAAAACTACGACGCCGTGTTCATGCGGGCGCATTTCGCGGCGATGCCGCTCTCCGTTTGGGCAAGACTGCGAGGGATACCCGTCTTCCAGGAGATCAACGGCCTGCCGGCCGATATCCTGGTCACCTATCGCTGGCTGCGCTGGATCGGCCCGTTGATCCGCTGGCTCTACCGCAACCAGATGCAAATGGCCTCCCATGTCTTCGTCGTCACGGAAGGGTTGCGTGGCTGGGCGCTGGCCGAGGCAGGCCACGACCGAGTCAGCGTTGTGACCAACGGCGCCGATATCGACCTCTTCAAGCCGGATGGCGAGCGGCCGACGGAACCCGCGCGCTACATTGCCTTCGTCGGTGGCCTCACTGCCTGGCATGGCATCGCGACGATGATCGCGGCTACGAAGGAGCCAGCCTGGCCAGAGGGCGTCACGCTCATCATCATCGGCGACGGCGTGGAGCGCGACCAGTTGAAGGATGCGGCAGCCCATCCACGCGTGCGCTGGCTCGGCCGGCGCACGCCGAAGGAGGTAGCAAGCTACCTGCGAAGTGCGATCGCCGCCCTCTCGATCACCGAGGATTCGGCAGGTCATCTGAACACCGGCGTCGCCCCGCTGAAGCTGTTCGAGGCGATGGCGAGCGGCGTGCCGGTGATCGTGACGGACCTGCCGTTCCAGGGAGAGGTCGTGCGGGCGCACGAGACCGGCATCGTCATCCCGATGGCGAGTCCCGCCGATCTCGCGCAGGCAGCGGCCGCCCTTGCAGACAACCCCGACCTCGCCAGCCAGCGAGGGCGCAACGGCCGCAACTATGTCGAGCGTTACGCAAGCTGGCAGAGTCGTGCAGAAGAAATTTCGGTTGTACTGGCACAGGCTGTTGGACTATCAGCGGGCCGCGACCGGGGCGATCCAAGCTGCGGCGGATGACCAGCCGTGGCCGGCCCTGCGAGCCAGACAGCCTGCCCTTGCCAGAAGTAAACTCTACTTTTGGATTTTTGTTATTGAAGCCGCGCCGCGCTATTGAATTGGACCATCGGCCTGACACGACAGCGGGCCTCTTGCGCAAATGAAATGATGCCGGATCACCTCACCGCCGTTCTCTCCTTTTCCCGAATTCCGCGTGACCGCCGTGTCCTGCGTCAATGCGCGCTGCTGACGGAGATGGGCGACCGGCCGCTGGTGATCGGCTATGGGGCGCCCGGCGACGATATCGGCTATGAGTTCCGTCGCTGGCCCGTCCCGCAGCCCACCGCGTCGCATCGTGCCAGCACGGTGCTTCGCCAAGGCCCCGCCTATCTCGGCCTTTGGGCCGCGAAGCTCGGGTTCTGGGCGGAGCCGCGGCACCGCTGGGCATTGCAGGAACTCCGGACATCGTCCGCCCGGCTGGTCATCGCCAATGACTGGCCTGCCCTGATCGTCGCCCAACGCTGGAAAGTGGAGACTGGCGGCATCGTTCATTACGATACGCATGAGTTCGCCACCCTCGAATTCGACGAGAACCTTTCCTGGAGACTGATCTACAAGCGCTTCGTCACGCTGCTGGAAGCATCCGCGATCAGCTCAGCCGATACCGTATCGACGGTTGGGCCTCGCCTGGCCGACGCGATGCAAGCACATTACAGCCTGCCGGAACGGCCCCTCGTCATCAGGAACATTCCAAACCAGATCGAGCTGCCAGCCCTCACGCCCCCGCATTGGCCACTGCGTTTGCTCTATCATGGCCAGGTTCTCCCCGACCGCGGACTGGAAGCCCTCCTCGACAGCATCCCCGTGTGGAAGACCGCCCATAGCCTGACGATCCGGGGCGACGGAGACGCAGGCTATCTCAGCGATCTCAAGCGGCGCGCAAGTCCCTTGCCGGCCGGCCGTGTCGTTTTCGAAGCCGCCGTCCCGCCTGACGACGTCATGCCGCTTGCCGCGGCGAACGCCGATCTCGGCGTCCATTTCACGCCGCTCGAAACCAAGCAGCGCCATTTCAGTCTGCCGAACAAGTTGTTCGAGTATATCGGCTCAGGGCTGGCGGTTGCCGTCTCCCCGGGCGCAGATCTCAAGCAGATCGTGCAGGGATACGGCCTGGGCGTCGTCAGCCGGGATGCCAGCGCTGCGGCCATCGCCGAAGCGATCAACAGCCTCGATGCCGCGCAGGTCAAGCAGTATCGCGAGAAGGCCCGGCTGGCGGCCACCGAGCTCTGCTGGGAGCACGAACAGCATATCCTCCGCGAAAACCTGGAGCAGCTGCTGAGTGGCTCGCACGCCGGAATCGCGCGCGAGCAGGCCGGCCATCAAGGTCTCAAGCTAGCGTGACCCGGAAGCGCTCGGCCCAGAGGCCGAGCGAAACGATCCGCCAGAGCTGGAAATCAGCAGGAGCGCGGCCCTCGAGCATGTCCGAGGCCAGGCGACGCGTCCCTGCCGCGTCCAACACGCCCGGCAAGACCCGCAAGGTCCGCTCGACGCCATCCTCGACCGGGCCGCGCAGAGGGCCGCGCATCCAAGAGGATTCCGGGGTGGCGAAACCCAGCTTGTCGCGGCGCTCGCTAACCTCACGCGGCAAGAGATCCTTCATCGCCCGACGCAGGACGCGCTTGGTATCAGCTCCGACGAGTTTGTGCCGGTTGCCGAGACCCAGGGCGAAATCGGCCAGCGGCGGATCCAGGAACGGCACGCGCGCCTCGATGCCGTGCGCCATGCTGTTGCGATCCTCCCAGTGCAGCAGCATGGGCATGTTCGACGCGTGGGCCATGACGAGGCAGAGCGAAGCGATATCACGCGGTGGTGCCAGGCCAAGCGAGGCTGCCGCCGTCTCCAACGCCGTCGGCTGCTTGTCGAGTTCCGCCATCACCTCGGAAGACAGCCAGCCATGCTGCCTCTGGCCGCGATGCGTCCGCCGGACTAAAGCCTTGATACCGTCGGGAGCCAGCGAGAATGCCAGGCGCAAGGCCTGACTCGCATAGCCTTGCCCATGCATTTGGCGGCGGGCAATGAAAGCCTGCGCCAAGGTGTGGAGCCTTGCCGAGCGGGCAAGCTCGGCAAGATAGACCGGGAAGAAGCTGTGATAGCCGGCCAGGATCTCGTCGGCGCCCTGCCCGTCGAGCATCACCTTCAGCCCGGCTGCTCTCGCCGCCTCGAACACGCACCATTGTGCGAAGATCGAGGTCGAACCGAAAGGCTCATCCTGATGCCAGGTGATATCGGAAGCTCGCGCGAAAAGGTCCTCCGCTCGCGGGAAGATGAAGTGCGCCTGCACGCCCGTCTTGGCAACAACGGCATCCATGAACGGCTTCTCGTCCACCGCCTTGTCGGCATAGCAAGCGGAAACCGTGTGCTGGCCGGGGGCTCCCGGAGGGAGCATCGCCGCCATCAGGCAGACGATCGAGGATGAATCGAGACCACCCGACAGACAGGAGCCAAGCGGGACATCCGCCCGCAGATGGAGCCTGACCGAGTCCGACAGCAGATCGCGGAAGCGCTCCGCAGCGGCAGCCTCGTCGATCGCTCCAAGCTCCGGCAACGCCACCTTGTGCCATCGCCGGATGGAAAGCGCACCCGGCCCGGCCTGGCGAGCCGCGATGGTGCAGGTCTCTCCGCCACGCAACTGGTTGATGCCGAGGAACATGGTCTCGGCCGTATGGTCGGAGATGCCGCCGGCGAGGAAATCATGCGCTCGTGCCAGGTTGACCCGGCGGGTTCCACCCGGCAGGTCGAGCAACTGCTTGATCTCGGAGGCGAAGGCGACTCCGCCCGGGAGCGCGGTGTAATACAGCGGCTTGATACCGTAGCGGTCCCGCGCCGCAAAAAGCACCTTCTCCCGATCGTCCCAAATCAGGAATGCGAACATGCCACGCAGCCGCGGCAGACACTCCGCGCCCCAGAGCATGTAGCAGCGCAGCAGGACTTCGGAATCCGACTCACTGATGAAAACCTCGCCCCGAGCCCGCAATTCATCCCGTAATTCGATGTAATTGTAGATCTCGCCGTTGAAGACGAGATGATAGCGGCCAGAGGCGTCCGACATGGGCTGTAGGCCAGCGTCGGAGACATCGATGATCGCAAGGCGGCGATGCCCCAGAGCGACAGTGCCCATGAGACTCGTATATTCCTGCCAGCCCCGTCCGTCAGGGCCGCGATGGGCGACAGTATCGATCCGATCCGGCGTGACCGACAGGCCGACGGATGCAAAGAGACCGCACATCAGTTCACTCCCATCAGGCCAAAGCCGCGCTCGTCAGCCACGATAAGTCCGAACCGCCTCAAGGACGGCCTGCGCCGCCTGCCCCGTTCCATAATCCGTGATGTCCGATCGGGGTTTCCAGTCAGGCACCTTCCACAGTCGGTTCCAGCCATGTTCGATGGTTTCGACCCACTCGGTTTCGTCGCGCAGCGTCACGCAGGGCCGGCGCGCGAAATAGGCTTCCTTCTGCAAGCCGCCCGAATCCGTCAGCACGACCTTCGCACCGTCCAGCAGGCGGACCATGTCGATATAGCCGACAGGGTCGATCGTCCGGATGGAGCCCAGCCTGGTACCATTGCGCGCAATCGCCTGGCGTGTGCGCGGATGCACGGGCAGCACAACCGGTAGGCCACCTGCGGTCTCGACGATCGCGTTCATCACGGCCTGCAGCCGCACCGGATCGTCGGTGTTCTCGGCACGATGTACGGTTGCCAGCGCAAAGCCGCCATCGCTCAAGCCGAGTTTCGCGAGGATGGTCGACATCTCCCGCGACCGCTTCTGCGCGTGCAGCATGGCGTCGTACATGACGTCGCCGACATGGTGGACACCGCCCGTGATGCCTTCGGCCGCGAGATTATGCACGCCGGCCATCGTCGGGCTCAACAACAGCGCCGAGACGTGATCGGTCAGGACACGGTTGACCTCTTCCGGCATGCGACGGTTGAAGGAGCGCAGGCCAGCTTCGACATGCACGACCGGGATGTGCAGCTTGGCCGCCGCCAACGCGCCTGCCAGCGTCGAATTGGTGTCGCCGTAGACGAGCACCCAGTCCGGCTTGCGCTCGAGCAGGCAGGTTTCGATACCCGCCAGCATCTGGCCCGTCATCGCCCCGTGCGTGCCGCCATGGATGGCGAGGTTCTCCTCGGGCTTGCCGATCTCCAGCTCACGGAAAAACACGTCCGACATCATCTCATCGAAGTGCTGTCCGGTATGGACCATGATCTCGTGAAAACCCGCGCTGTCGCGGATGGCGCGGCTGACGGCGGCGGCCTTGATGAACTGAGGCCGCGCACCGACGACGGTGAGGATCGTGGTTTTGGTCATGACAGGGTTCCGGTACGGACGCCGGCAGTCCCTGCCGCACGCGCCGCTTGGTAATCGGCCAAGGTCTGCGCGGCAAGCCGGCGCGGATCATGCCAGCGCTCCGCGAAAGCGCGGGACGCAAGGCCCAGGGCGTGCAATTCACGTCGCTCTATAGCCATCAAGCGCCGCATGACGTCAGCGATGGTATCGGCAGTGGCGCACATCACAGGCAATTCCGCGCGCATGACCGGATCTAGGTAGCCGAAATCCTGCTCGCGCAGATACGCGACCACCGGCTTGCCCAGTGCCATCGCCTCTACGCCCAGCCCGCCATACCAGCCCGCGAGGAGCTGATCGATCACCACATCGGCTGCAGCATAAGCGGCAAGAGCCTGGGGGCGTGACATTCCCTCGATCAGGCGCAGCTCGAACGCATGCCCCTCTGCCTTCAGCATCTCCGCGGCGGCCAGGATGAAGGCAGTGCCCTTGGCATCCCGATGGCTCGGCGCATGCAGGAAGACGAGCGGCTGCGACGCGACCGGCGAAGGTGGACAAGGCGCGATGGCGAAGGGATCGAAGCTGGCATAGGGCTGAAAGCGCGCCTGCTTCGGCAACACATGCAAGAGATCGGGATTCAGGGCGTAATGGAGCGGCACATAGCGGGCGAAGGCGGCAATCGTCCTGCGCTTCCAGCCGTCCGAGTCAGATCGATAATAGCCGTCCTTTGCGGATCTCGCGATAGAGATGTCGAACAGTTCCAAAGACCGGTCGCACTGACGCGCGTCGTCTCCCTGCCAAGTCACCGCAAGAGTCTTGCCCAGTGCCGACAACAGCGGCAGATCCTTCAACCAAACGGCGCGGCAATAGAGTCGCCAGATGACATCAACCAGATTCCGCCATTTCACGAGCCCGAGCGATGGAAAGGCATGCGGAACAAGGCAGCTCTGGCCAAATGAGAAATGCACGACATCCGCCCAGGAGATCGCGCGAAACAGCAGGCGCCAACGGGCAAGTTCACGCGTCCCGATCGAGGGCGCCGGTCCTGCCAGCACTTCGTCGGCGGGAAAACCCAACGCCGTTTCCTCGATCACGACGCAGCGGCTATCGGCTCCGAGCGCCCTTTCTGCGGCGGCCAACTGCGCCGACTGCCCGGCCACATTCCAGGGGCAATGGAGTATCCGCAGCGGCCTTGCTTCCGATGAGGCGTCGTCGTTCACGCGCATGCGCCGATCAGCGCCCAGCCGTCACCGTGGCGGCGATACCTTCGGCAAAGCTGCGAAACCGCGCCAGATCGTATCGCCTCCCGAGCTTGGCAAGCGACGGCACGAGGCTTGGAGCCGAGATCGACCTGCGCTCGAAATAAGGCTCCTTGCCGAGCACCGCACCGATCGCGCATGCCACCTCCTCGATCGTCAAGGTTTCGGGCGCAGCGACATTGAAGGCTCCCGACCAGCTTTCGCGCAAGGCCGTGAGCATCACGTCACAGATATCGTCGACATAAGTCGGGGAAAAGCGCATCCCGCCGCCTTCAGCCGGGAGGGTCACCGCCTCGCCACGCTCGATACGCCCGATGAGATCGGGAACAAGGCGACCGACCTGGCCCGGGCCGAAAGGTGCGAACAGCCGCAACATCGAGACCGGAAATAGATTCGCAAAAGGCCTGGCGAGAATCTCGGCCGCCAACTTCGTCGCCCCGAGATTGCCGGACGGCGCGAGCGGAGCGTCCTCGGCAAATCCGTTGACGAAAGGCTCGTAAACCGTACCGCTCGAAACTAGGCAGAAGCGCGAGACCCCCACCTCCGCCGCCGCCATCAGAACCTGCTGAGCACCGGCCACATTGACGCGATACATTTCATCGGCATCGCCAGGAAATGCGCGGTAGGCCCGCGACTGCGCGAGATGAGCCACCGCATCCACGCCCGACGGGAGTTTGAATCCTTCTCCCCATCCGAGCGAATGGACCAGGGCATCACAGCCGGCAGGAGCTCCCGCGGCATCCCGCACCAGCGCCGTCACGTGATGGCCTTGGGCCAGAGCGCCATGCACGAGCGCACGCCCAACGAAGCCCGATGCGCCGGTTATCAGGATATGGAGTCCGTCGGCCATCGGCATCAGACCGGCTTGGTCGCGAGCATCGAGATACCGTTAGGGTTGGCATCGTTGACTTGCCACTGCCTAACCCCCAGATCGCGCAACCAGCCTTCGACTTCTGCTTGCGTGTGCTGCCAGGCGTTATGGGGGTGATACCAGTCGAAATTGACCATGTTGTTGGTTTCGTAATCGAAGGCCTCGTTCCAGAAGCACTTCACCCAATTGTAATAGATCAACCGCTGAACATCATGCGTGCCCGCGGGTATTCCCAGTACGGGGATCGGCTTTTCAAGCGTAATCTTGGCATTCAGCCGCGACAGTTCACGCCCAAGCTCGGTCAGGCCCTCGCAGGCCGCGTAACATTGCTCCGGGTCCAACGGCATGAAATGCTGGCGAATGTGATTGTCGGTGAAGAGCCGAGACGGACCCATCTTCTTATAAACGTAGAAGAAAAACTGCCCGCCCGGCTCGAGCTTGCGATAGAGCGCCTCAACGGCCGCGCGGGTATCGGGCGTATGGTGCAATACGCCATCCGCGATAATGAAATCGAAATATTCGTCAGGGAATGGCGTTTCCATCAAATCGGCCTGGATGGCCGTGCAGTTGGGGAGATCATGGGTATTTCGAAAAGTTGTCATCGCCGCGGCAGAGATATCCACCGCGAAGACCTCTCCACGGGTCTGCTCTGCCATGAAGCGCGAGTTGAAACCGGAACCCGGTCCGCATTCGAGAATGCGGCGTCGGCCGGCATAGAAGGCCTTGAGCTCATCCTGGTCCTTCAGGCCGAACTTCCGGCAGTACCAATCGAACAGAAAGGCCTGATGCTGAGGATGCAGCCCATATTCGCGAAATCGCGTCCACTTATCCGAGAAGGTCTCGTTGGTCTTGGCCTGCTCCCCTGCCGCATCACGCGCAAAGGTCTCCTGCAGGGATAGGCCGTATTTCTTCGCGAAGCCTGTGAGATCCCGCTGAAGAATACCCGTCAAGCACGAGGGCACGCCCTCCATGATCGGCAGCCATCGGCCGTCCGGAGCACGGAGCACACCCTCCATGACGTGATCGCCATCGGTCGCGAAGGCCTCAAGCGTGACCGATGTCCCACCGAAATGGTGAACACGAAAATGCGGAACGCTCGTCGCACGCAAGTCAAAAACCTCACTTCGATCCGCGAACGCGAGCCGCCGCCACGCGTTCTGGTAACCACCGGGGGCTGATGCGTCCAGCCCCTTTGCCGCGTACGACAAATATCAGTTCGATTGCAGCCAACGGCATCGAGCGGCATCGAACATCTCGTGATAACGAGGCCCCAGAACGCGGTAGCCGTGCTCCTCCTCCACCCATTTCCGCGATGCCGAGCCCACACGAGAACGTTCGCCCGCATCAGACATTCGGATCATCGCCGCAGCAATCTCTCGATCCGTTTTCGCTCCCACCAGCGGAGGGGGGCCACTTTGGAAATGATGTTCCGAGCCCGATGGGACAGGCGCCATGATCACAGGTTTCGCAGCGGCGAGCGACTCGAACACCGAAGCGCCATAACCTTCCATGACGAATTGATCGGCCACGACATCAGCCGCGCGCTGACGACGGCGCAAGACCGGCTTCGAGCACATCGGCAACCATACGACGCAACCTTCGAGGCCGAGCGCCTTAATCAGGGCACGGGAGCGCTCCAGATCATTGCCCCACGCCTGGAGCAGCAAGCGCCATTCCGCATGCCCCGTATCACGGAAACGCGCAAAGGCCTGGATCAGCCTGTCGCTCCCTTTCCATGTCCAATCCTGACGACAGACGCCGAGCAAATAGCGCCCTCCACCAACCTGCGCCCGCCATTCAGCGCGCAGGGCCTCCTCGTCTCCGACAACATAAGTATCCGTGTCGACGATAAGCGGCAGGAAACTGCGCGGGCCCTTCGCTTCCAAGCGGTCAAGATAACCAGGATAATCCGTCTCGCAGACTTGAATCTGGTCGGCACCCCGAAAGCTGGCGCGGAACATTAGTCCCTGAACGTCCTGCTCGAAGCTATTGATGTGCAAATCGCCGCCCAAGGGGCAGACTACAGTCGGCACTGGCGCGAACAGCCCCAGACAGATTGGCCACATCGAGAGATGGACAACGTCGTAGTCCGCCATCGCGCGCAGGTAATCCCACTGCCCCATCCATTGAGCGAGGACCAGAGCCTCATCTAGGACAAGCTTGCGGCCAGTCAGCGAACGGTAACGTTCGATCACCTCTGGTACGGCATCGAGCCGTCCCTGGAAATGCATCTGTTCGCCGATGTTGTAGGGCACATTCCTCACAAACTCCGGCAGCGAATAGTCAGCTGCCGCAATACTCGGATCGTCAATGGCCTCGATCTCGAACTCGCATTCCTCCCAGACCGGGCGGCTCAACGGATAAGCATCGATATTGTCTTGCTGGACCACGAGTTCGGCGTCGTAGCCGAGCCGACGTAAAGCCCGCACCGTGAGGAAAGATTGATTGGCGAGATTCCCGAAGAAGCCGATCTTCAGCGGGCGTTTCATTACTGGCCGATGGCGCTCTACCGGCGCGACCAATCTGTGGTCCCCACGGTCCGCGATGGAACGGGCCGCCGCTTGGACCAGATGCGGCACGACAAGATCGTTATGCCGCCCTTCGAGTTCAGCGATCCGATGGGCATATTCCGTCCTACCCAGAGCAGCGTTCAGCCATTTTGAAAGTTGTTCTTTCAAGCGTTCTGCATCCCCAAAATCCGTTGAACTCAGCAGCAAGCGAGGCTGCGATAAAGAGCCGCAGGTCATAACCTGCTCCAAAGCCCAGGATTAGCTTCTGGCCCTCACCCTATCGATGACCCAGCTGCGTCAGCCCGATCCCAATTTCACGATCTTGCGCGCAACCCAGATAGCTGCTCGAATCGGCCAATAGAGCACATGGAAGACGAAACCGCCCAGTATCGGCCTCCTGGCCTGCAGGCTCCGAATGCTGCGACGCGCCCGGAGCGTCAGATCAGACCCCAAGGCTTGGCGCCCCGCTCGCTCGAGCTTCGACACGACAGTGCTCAGCCAGCCAGACTTAGGCGGATGCTGCTGGAGCAAAAGCTGCGCCTGAATGCCTCGTTGCCCCCTCAGAAGCAGATTGACCGGCTCCGGATGCAGCGACCGCATGAGACCACTGACAAGCCGGGTCGCGACCACAGCCTCGGAGTGAAAACGATCATACCAGTTCACGCCGTCGACCTTGATGCGCTCGCGATAGGCTGGATCGGTCGCCTTGACGAGACCGACATAGACCTCGTCCTCCGTACGGGCGTTGAGCACCGGCGGCATCTCGGGGAAACACCATTCATGCAATGTCTCGTTGAGATAGAGCATGGTGGGTGTCCCCAGCATCATACCGTGCGGCATGATCGCGCCCCAAGCGCCGATCACGAACTGATCGGCCAGCACGTCGGCGACCGCAACATATCGCCCGAGCAACGGCATCGGCTGCGGGGACAGCCAGACAACCCTGTCGCCAATTCCGAGCTCTGCCACCAAATTCCGGCTCGCAGCAACCATCTGCCCCCAGGCGACCATGATCAGCAATGCCTTCGGTCTGTCCTCTCGCTGAAAACGGGCAAATGCGCGAATGAGCCGGTCGTTGCCTTTCTCCCAATTCAGATCTTCGGCGAGCGACCAATGCTGGCGCGAGGGGTGAAAGACGATGAAATCCGCATCATGACGCTTAAGCAGTTCGTCGCGCAGACCCGCTACCGCCGGATCGACACGAAAATCCTCAAGCATCGCGTGGGGCAGGAAGCGGAAGGACCGCAACCCCAATCGACGTGCGGCGACGATATTGTCGCAGTTCGTGATCAGCACATCGTCAGCATGGGCGTAGCTCAAGGCACACATCTGTCCGAAGAGCGTGCCGTCGAACGGGAAGGTGCGGATCGTGCCGTGCTCGAAGCAGGCATAGGGTGTCTTGCGGGCGATCAGCGGCAGGAGACCATCCGTCGCGTAGCCCACGACCAGATCGTAAAGCGCAAAGAGGCGCCGAAGACGATGAATCTCGTTGATGTAACCGCCGAACTGGCTGGCAATCCTCGCGGCAGAGGGCTTGGAATCCCGTTCCGGAAAGGTGGCTTCGAACAAGGCGGCCAGCCTCTCGCTCTCCTTGCGCACGCCTATCGCGTCATAGGCCGCCGGTAGGCTGGAATCCGGAAACACCCCGCCCCCGGAATCGCGCTCCGAGACCAGGCAGTGCCAGAGACGATCGGCTTCCGGACCACCGCCCTTCTGTGCAAGCAGATAGTCGATGCATGTCAGGAACCGCCCTTGCGCGAACCACCGCGGCCGCTCGTAACCGCCAAGATCGATCTGCTGCCAGGTCGGGGCGTCAAAATTGATGTCTTCGGTCGAAAAGGAGGCGAGCTCCCATTCGGGGCAACCCATCACATGATAATAATCGTAACAAATAACATCACATTCAATGCCGTTCTTTCGCAAGATAGCGGCATTCTTGAACGCGTTATTGGCGATATTACCAATATTCAGCACGCGTGGAGCGCGGCCGTTCTCACGCTTGAAGCGGGCGAGAAAGGCGCGATGGCTTTGGTCGATGCTCCACGCATCCTTGGTGAAATCCCGATCCATGTCTTGAGCAGCAGTTTCATACAGTGACACTGGGTCGATCCGCTTCTGAGAGGTCATCACGGCAGCCGGTATTCCAAGTCTCTTCGCGCTCGTGTCAAGCGCGCCGGGAACGTTCTGCAAGCCGCGCACAATGCCCGGCGTTGACACGGAAGGGATGATCGAATTCCGCGGGCGGAATGGCCTCCCGGCGCAAGGTTTCGCCGGCCATGGCGGCTTCGATACGCTCGTTCATAACCTGCGGAAAACCAGCGGTATCGCGGTAGAGCCCGCCGAACCGGGCCGCAACAGCCTCCACCGTGTGCCAGCGTGCGACATAGCTGCGCCCGGCAGCACCGATCGTCGCGAGTGCGGCACGGTTGGCGAGGCACCAGCGCAAGGTTTCCTCCAGCGTGTCGGGCGTGGCATTGATCAACGGGCACTCCGCCGAGGCCTCCACCAGCTCCGGCCCGCGCACGAAGCTGATGACTGGTTTCCCCATCGCCATCGCTTCCAGCGCGGTATAGCCATAGGCGCCGCCGATGAACTGGTCCGCGACCAGATCGGCCTTGTCGAACAGGCGGATGACCTCGTCATTCGGCACGCCCTGGATCTTCACATACTCGATTGCATGGCCTTCGCCGGTGAGCCGGTCGATGATCGCTTCGAGATAATGAGAGCCCTTGAAATGCGTGTGGTTCGGCGCATGCGCTATCAGCAGCGGGCCGCCCTCTGACCTTTTTGCCTGCGCGGGACGCAGGCGCTCCAGGTCGATGGGCCAGTAGTGCAGGTTCACCACGCCCTGCAGATAGACGAGCATGTCGCCAAGCGCGACCGGCGCGGTCAAGCGGTCGCATACCGCATCGAGCGACGACAATCCCGCCGCGTCGTCACACAGACAGTATTTCAAAGGTTGCGGGCACTCAGTGCAAAAATTCCAGCGTCCCAACTCCAATGTCCGCTCCCGCACCCGGACATCCGCACCATACGCGAAAGCATAGATGCGCTTGTCCGCCGCCACGAGCATGTCGAGCTCATCGAGCCGAATGCCGAAACGGCCTGCGGGCCGCATCACCCCTCGGTCAAAGAAATAGTGAAACACGTCATAGCGCAGCAGAGCCCATATCAGGATCAACCTGTCCGCAATGCCGGCTGCCAGGGGTCCCAGGCGCGCTGCGCCATTGACGACGCGACGCAGGTTCAGATCGAAGCCCTGCGTGATGTAGTAGGTCTCGAAGACGAGGCTCGTGCTGTCCAACCCAAGCAACCGGGTCGCGCGCGCCTTCAAGGGGAGCGTCAGGATAGGCGTGGCGGCCCAGAGCGCGCGCCCGCGCCCGCTCGCCAGCCTGCGCCGCCCGAACCAGCGCGCGAGCGGAACCACCACCTTCGCGATGACACGGTCCAGCGCCCGAAGCACGGCGTGCGCCATCTCCGGCTCCGGCTCAGCTCTTCAATGCGCGCTGCACGGTATCGACCACGCGAAGCTGATCGGATTCGCGCATGAACGGCACGATCGGCAGGGTAATGGTCGTGTCCTCGGCCAGGGCCGCATTGGGGAACTGTTCTGCGGCGATCCCGTACTTTTCACGATAATAGCCCAGCCGATGCGCTGCGTGAGTGCCAGGCCGGCTCTGCATCTCCGCAAGCGCCATGGCCGACATCACGCCGTTGCGCCGCTTTCTGCCACCCTCGACGAGGCGAATGACATAGGATTGGTAGGTGTGTCCCTCGACATCGCCTGCGACGGGCAGAACGAGGTCGTTCACGCCCCGCAGCATCTTGGTGTAACGGCGCGCAGTGGCGCGGCGATCCGCGACGAGCGTTTCAAGTTTGGCCATTTGCGCAACGCCCACCGCCGCCTGGATATCGGAGAGACGCAGGTTGAAGCCGAGGCGATCGAAGGTTCCCATGGTCCAGGGGCCGTGGGGCTCGATGTCAGGCGACGGCAGCCCGGTGGTGCCGTGGTTGCGCAGCGAGCGCACGGCAGCGGCCAGCTTCGGGTCGTTGGTCGTGACGGCGCCACCCTCGCCCGTCGTAACCACCTTCCGCGGATGGAACGAAAAGCAACCGAGGTCGCCGATGGCGCCCACCGGCTCACCTTTGTAGGTCGTCGCGATGGCGCAGGCCGCATCCTCGATGATCCGGATGCCGTGCGGTTGGCAGATGGCGCGAATCTCATCCATCTCGGCAGCCAGTCCGAAGAGATGGACGGCCACCACGGCCTTGGTCCGCGGCGTGATCGCTTCCTTGAGCGCCACCGGATCGATGTTGAACGTGGTGAGTTCGATATCGACGAAAACCGCTTTCGCACCGACATACTCGGCCGCATGCGCACTGGTAATCCAAGTGAACGCCGGCACGATGACCTCGTCCCCGGGCTGCAGCCCCAATGCCATGGTCGCCAGATGAAGCGCCGCCGTGCAGGAAGTGGTCGCCATGGCGAAGGCGGCGTTCTGGTTCTCCGCGACCAGCTTCTCGAAGCGCTCGGTCATCGGCCCCTGTGTGACCCATTTCGAGGCCAATACGGCGCGGACCATCTCGACCTCGGCCTCATCGAAACTCGGCTCGGTGATGTTGATCATGATTAGCCCTCAGGACAAAGAAACTGGGTTTTGGGAGCGGATAATACTGACGACGCCATCAGGCGACACCTCGATCCGCCCGATGACGCGCGCGGGGCTGCCGACAGCAAAACTGTAGGGCGCAAGTTCGCCCTTCACGAAAGACTGTGCGCCGACGAGACAACCTTTACCGATCCGGCTGCCGGCAGCGACCACGGTATTAGGCCCCAGATAAACGTGATCTCCGATCTCAGTTGCCTGGTGCTTGTAAGGTGCGATGCCGCCTGAAACCGCCCATTCCACCGTATCGTGCGAATAGATCTGGACCCCGGTCGAGATAGAGCAATTTTCTCCGATCGTCAGTCCGCCCGATCCATCGAGAACGCAATTGGGGCCGATCCAAGTATTGGCTCCGGCCGCCACGTCTCCAATCACAACGGCGCTATCGTAAATACTTGCGCCTGCACCAAACCCCAGGAAACGAGCTTTCTCCCAGCGATCTCCAAAGGCGTCGCCCATCGGCAGGACCCGCTTCCAACGCGCCCTGATCGTCGAGCGCCGGAACCGATGCGCCGTAGCGATCAGGTAAGCGACGAGACGGCTCATCAAGCAGGTTCCTCAGAGCTTCGTCGCAACCACGGTGATGCCAGCCTCCTCAGGCTTCAGATCAACGATCTCCAGCCCGATGTCATGACACCATTGCTCCACCTCCGCGACACTCTGCCGATGCGCATAGGTCGGGGTGAACCAATCGAAATTGATGTGGTTCATTTCGTCAGGCGTCATGTCCGGGCGATAGAACAACTTGCAGACATGCCAATAGAACAAGCGCTGGACGTTGACACGCCCTGCCGGAATGCCGAGCAGCGCGATCTCCTCGGGAATGTCGATTTCAGCGTCGAGTTTGCCGAGCGCAATTCCCAATTTGGTCAGCGACTCCATCAACGCCCACGCTTTCTCGGCGGGAAGATCCTTCACGAGACCCCGAATATAGTCGTCCGTGAACTCGCGCACCGGCGACTTCTTGCGGTAGACGTAAAACGCCACCGCGCCACCCTCACGGGCCTTGCGCGCCACCGCCTCCAGAGCGCGACGGGTTGAGGGCGTATGATGGAGCACGCCTTCCGAGAACACGATGTCGAAGGTGCCGTCCGCGAAGGGCAGCCGCATCAAGTCTGCCTGGACGACCGCAGCGTCGATACCCTTTTCGGCGAAAGTGCGCGCTGCAACATCGGCCGCACGAGAAATATCCGCACCGACATAGCGCAAAGCCGGGAAGCGCTTCTCCAGCAGAATCCCGGACGAGTAAGCGGAACCGCAACCTGCATCGAGCATGAGGGGGCGTTTCCCCCCGTCCGATTGCGCCGCCGGATGCGCCCAAAGCGCGGCGTAACGCTGCTCCAGCCAATTGCGGCTGAACTCGACCATCGCGGGCGAGCCGTAGCTGTCCTCTCGCTGCCACTTATAGGAGAAGGTGGAGCGCGTCTGGGCCTGGCCGTCGTCATGGCTGCGCTCGTCACGCAAGAGCCCGTCGGCGAGAACGAGTGGCACGCCGTGGCTGGCAAATTGGGCGAGCCCTCTCGACAGACCGTTTTCGACCAGTTCGTCGAACCAATCGGGATAATGAAATCTCGTCGTCATACCGGGACACCAATGAATTGATTGGCAGCACTCATGTGCAATGTTCCTTCAGCGTCGGCGCAGCCGTTGGCTGTCGTGCGCGCCTCGCCGATGCGACAGATGATCATAGCCTCACCTTGGCAGCCGCCTCGGACACGTCTGTCACAGCGTTCAATTCGGAAACCCTGTGGTCCCAATCGACGAACGGGTAAAAGACCGCGCCAGACGCGTAGCTGGCCGGGATCACCGAGAACCGATGCACGCGTTGATGATATTCGTAGTAATCGTTCAACCCAACGACGTTAGGCTGTATCGCCAGAGAGAGAATGTACTCCCCTTCCAGCATTTGCAGCTCAGGAATGAAACAAGAGATGACGCCTTTTTTCCCAGGCCTGTGTTCGAACCTCGATTTCGTTGCGAAATCATCACTGCGCCCCGGTGGATTGCAGCTGTTGAACTGAGCCACACGAAGCAAATCCTTCTCGCGCTCGATCGTCATAAGCAGGCCTAGCGGATATTCGGGCACCGCACCGTCGCATTTGTAGTGTATGTCGACGCGCCAGGGATCCCAGGTGCGGAAGATATTGGTCTGAACGCCATCGAGGCCATTGAAGACCACCTTTTCAATGACAACCGGGCCTTTGCGGAAAATTTCGACTTTTCGGGAAGCATCGACGTCCTGCTCGGCCGGATCCGCGCTTCCGGCTGCGGACAGAGCCGTGGGATCGATTGCAATTATTGCTCCGGCCGATTTGGCCAACCGCTCATGCACGCTATAATCGTAACGGCGCGTAACCTCGCGGGCCGTACCACTATCTCGTAATACGCCGTTCTCTATCCAGATCGCCGTATCACACAACATCGCCACCTGCCCGGTGCTGTGGCTGACGAATAACACCGTAGCGCCGGAAGCGCAGATTTCACGGATGCGCTTCGTGCATTTGGCAACGAAATAAGCGTCTCCGGCCGCCAATGCCTCATCGACGATGAAGATTTCCGGCTCCACGGCGATCGCCGTCGAGAAGGTCAACCGCGCCTGCATCCCGCTCGAATAGGTTCGAAAGGGCTGGTCGATCACCTGTTCCAGCTCACTGAATTCGATGATCCAGGGCAGCTTGGCTTCGATCTCCTCACGGCTCATGCCGATGCACATGCCGCCAGTGATGATGTTCTCACGGCCAGTGAAGTCCGGGTGGAAGCCGGTGCCGAGTTCGAGAATAGCAGAGACTCGGCCGTTCACCTCGACTTCGCCGCCCGTCGCGTCGAGCACACCGGTGATGATCTTCAGGAGCGTGCTCTTGCCCGAGCCGTTCGGGCCGATGATGCCGACGACCTGCCCGCGCGGGATTTCGAAGGATACGTCTTTCAGCGCCCAATGATCGCGATGCCGCTTGCGTCCGGTAAAGCTTTCGATCAACAGGTCCCGCGCACCGTCAAAGACCGGGTAAGCCTTCGAAAGCCCCTTGACCCTGATGGCCATGTCGCTGGTTGTCATTGAACCAACCTCAGAGCACGTTGCCGAGGAAGGGGCGGATGCGCCTGAACAGCGCGAGCCCGCCCAAGAAGGTACCGGCCGCCATCACCCCGAACACGACCCATGCGAAGCCGTGCCGGATGTCGCCGAAGAACAGCACATCCTGATAAACCCAGGCCACGTAGGAGAACGGATTAAGATACAGGAATAGACGCAGCTTTTCCGGCACCCAATCCGGCAGGTAAATCGCAGGCGTGAAGTACATCGAGATTGCGGTGTAGACGACGATGACCTCGCGAAGATCGCGCAGAAAGGGCGTGATGACCGAGAACGCCAACATCAAGCCGAGTATCAGGACAAAATGCAGCCCCATCACCAGAGGCAGCAGCAGCGCGAGCGGCTTCAAGCCGCCGCCCAGCACGAGCTTGTAACCGAGCATCAGCGCAATCGACGGTAGGAAAACCAGAAAGCAGGCGACGGTGCTCGCCACCGGCAGCACCTCGATCGGAAAAATGACCTGCTTCACCAGGTTGGCATTCGAAGAGAAGGCCGTCGTCGAGCGGCCGAGTGCATTGGCCGTCAGCAGCCAGGGAACGAGGCCTGTGAGCAGATAGCTGGTATAATCCCCGGGAAAGGTCGTGGTCACAGCCATTTTTGCGCCGATCACGACCCCGAAAATCAACATGAAGGTTGCGACGACCACGAGAGGCTGCGCGAAAAGCCAGACGGCGCCGAGGCCATGGCCAGCGTGCCCGCCCTTGATGTCGCGCAAGATCAACTCCCGCACCAGGGAGCGATTGCGCCGCAAGGATCGGACGAAATCCCCAATGCCAGGCCTTGCCGCCTGACCCGCAGCTCTCGTTTCTGGGCTCATAGATAAGCCTCGCAGAACTGCTCGAGATTGAGCAGAGACCAGATCAGCAGGCGGCGATTCTGCCGGCCTTCCAGATGATCGCTGATCAAACCACGGACTGCCTTCGCATCGAGATAGTCGTAGATGCGGGCCCGCTCGTTGACGAGCCGGCGTTTCACATAGTCGATGCTCTCGCCCTTGAACCAGCTCGCATCCGGCGCCGAGAAACCCTGCTTCTCCCGCTCCGCGATTTGCGACGGGATATGGCGGGTCATCATGTTGCGCAGGATCAGCTTGCCGTCGCGTGTCTTCTCGAAATACCGCTCGGCCTTGCCGCCGGGCTCGTTCTCGTTCAGGCGCACGACTTCGGTGAGGTTGCCAAGCTTCATCTTCGCCGGCAGGCGCATGGCAAAATCCACGAGGTCATTGTCAAGGAAGGGAACACGCCCCTCCAGTCCATGCGCCATACTGAGCTTGTCATCAACGATGAGAAGCCCGTTCAAGAATGTCTTCGCTTCGAAATACAGCGAGTGGTTAATGTAGTCCTCGGGGCGCGTCAGTTGATGCGCATGTTCGTGAAACACGCCGCGGAAGATCGACATCGGATCAACGTGACCCGCCTTGTCCCAGACCGGCGCCATAACATCCGGCAAGATTTCGGCAGGAACCAAACGCTGCCAGAAACCATAGTATTTCTCGACGTAATGATCAAAATCATCGTTCACAACGGCGCGATAATAGCGCCACGGATAGCCGGCGAAGAGCTCGTCGCCACCGGTGCCGGACAGAACGACCTTGACGAATTTCGAGGCAAGCTTGGCCGCATAATAATTCGGGTAGGACTGCCCGACGCGCGGCTCCTCGAGATGCCAAGCGAGCCGCGGGATCGCCCGCTCCATGTCGCCGGCCTTGAGCACCATCTCGTAATGCTCGGTCTTGAACAGATACGACATGTGCTCGGCCTTCGAGCGCTCGTCGTAACCGAGTTCGACACCGGAGGCGGAATTTAGATCGAAGCCCACCGTGAAGGTGCGCATGAACGGCAGTTGCCTGGCCGCGAGCGCCGTTATCGAACCCGAGTCCATGCCGCCCGACAGGTAGGACCCGACATCGACATCCGAAATCATCTGGCGCGAAACGGCCTGCCTGAAAAGTCGATCGAGCTCGTCGAGCGCGTCGGCCTCAGTCAGTGCCTTCTCCGGCTCCTGGAAATGGAAATCCCAGTAGCGTTGCGGCTCGAAGGCGAGTTCTCCGACACCGACCTGCATGTAACAGCCTGCCGGCAGCAGCTTGACGCCTTGGAACAAAGTTTCGTCAGAAAAGAAGTTCTGGAAGGTGAGATACTCGGTCAGACCGGCGACGTTCATCCGGCCGGCAAAACCGGGAAAGCCGCGAAATGCCTTGATTTCCGAAGCGAAGAGCAACGCCCCGTCTATCATCGCGTAATAGAGCGGCTTCACGCCGAAGCGGTCACGCGCCAGCGTGAGCTTCTTGTCTCGCTTGTCCCAGATGCCGAAGGCGAACATGCCGTTGAGCTTGCGAAGCGCATCCAAGCCCCATTCGGCAAACGCCGTCAGGAGTACCTCGCTATCGCCGCTGGAATGGAACAGATGGCCGCGCGCCGAAAGATCTGCCTTCAGCTCGTGGAAGTTATAAATCTCGCCGTTGTAGGTGATCACATAGCGGCCATCACGGGTCGTCATCGGCTGGCGGGCGGCATCGCTCAGATCGATGATCGACAAGCGGCGATGGCCGAGCCCGATCGGCCCGTCGCAATAATGGCCTTCGCCGTCCGGGCCGCGATGGGCGATGATGTCGGTCATCGCCTTCATGACGACCGGCGAGGCCGGCCTGCCGTCCCGATGAAGGACGCCTGCAATACCGCACATGGCGCTAAATTCCGGTGAGAAAATGAGGCCGGCGCGAGGCGCCGGCCGCTCGCCGCGTCAGATCTGGGCCTTGGCCCGGCGCTGCGCGACCTGCTCGATATGGCTCTTGCGCCACTCGATGAGCTGCTTCAGCCCTTCGTCGAGATCGATCTTCGCGGTGAAGCCGATCTCCTTGCTCGCCTTCACCGGCGAGCCGATGCGATTGCGGACCAGTGTCGCCTGGCTGCGCGGGGCATAGTTGATCGGCTGGTTGGAGCCGGTCAGGTTCAGGAGCTTCTCGGCGACTTCCTTCAGCGAGGTCCGCTTGCCGGTGCCGACATTGTAGAAGCTGTCGGTCGCAGTGGACTGCATCGCGCAGAGGTTGGAGCGGGCGCAATCCTCCACCGCTACGAAATCGAAGGCCTCCGAACCGTCACCCATGATGGTCGGACCTTCACCGCGGTCGATCGCATCGAGCATCTTCATGATCACGGCGATATAGGCGCCGCGATAGTCCTGGCGCGGACCATACACGTTCATGTAGCGCAGGCCGACATAGTCAAGGCCGTAGCGGAAGTGATAGGCGCGCGCCATCGCCTCGCCGCAGATCTTGGTGGCCCCGTAGAAATTCTTGTTATTGAAAGGATGATCCTCGGTCATCGGCTCCTCCACGGCATCGCCATAGACGGAAGCCGAGGACGACCAGACCAACCGCTTGACGCCGTTGCGGACACAGCCGTCGAGCACGTTGAACATGCCGCGGACGTTGGTCTCGAAGGCCGTGCGCGGATACTCGTGGCACTGCAGCAGCCAGAGCGCCGCGAACTGAAAAACGCCGTCGGTACCCTTGAGCGCGGCATCCAGGATATCGGTCTGGGTGATGTCGCCACCGGCCTCGAAAATCTTGACGCGCGGGTCCTTGAGGGCCTCGGCGAGGTTCTCATGTGTACCGCGTACGAAATTGTCGTAGATCACGATCTCGCCGACGTCGGTCTTGGTGAGCTGATCCACAGCGTGGGAGCCGATCAGCCCCGCCCCACCGATGACGACAACGCGTTTTCCGTTGAGTTCCACGTTCGACTTCCCTTGCTGCCGTTGCGCCAGCAAAGCCGACGCGAAAATTTCCGAGCTACCGCAGTCCGGGTGCAACGAAAGCGCCCGAACTGCAACCTCCTTTATCCGTCGAACAACCGCTTACGCGGCTATTTCGACCAAATCCTCATCCAGCACGACACGAACCCTGCCCCCGAGCAATTCGAGCAACACGGCTATGCGGTCATGATCCCTGAACCCGTCGAACAGCCCGACCGCTTCGGCGAAGCTTCCCGAGCGGATGCGGATCGCATCCCCCGGCACGAAATCCGGGCGAAGCGACATCGTGACGAAACCTTGCGGATCGAGGCGCGTATGCAGAATTGCGATCAGCGCATCGGGAACAGGTATCGGACCATCTTGGGAGGCGATGACTCGGATGACGCCGCGGGTGCCGTTGATCGAACGCCAGCGCTGGCGCTGCGGATCGAGACGGACGAAGAGATAGTTGGGAAACAGAGGTGTAGCGACGAGCGTCACCTTACGCGTATGCCGGCACTTTTTCTGGTAGCGCGGCAGAAAAACCTCGAACGCCTGATTGGCCAGTTCACGGGCAGCCTGAGCCTCGCGGCGCTGCTGCGTCTGAACGACGTACCACCGAGCGCTTGGTACGGACGAAGTGGGGACCATCGAGAGCGTCTTCACGGACGCACTCCTGACAACCTGATTGACAGCATGGCTGGCGCGAGCACGCGATCGGCACCAAGATCGTCCACCGCGAGTTCATACCAACGCTGTGCGTCATGAATACCGGTGACGATCGCTCCAGCAGCACGCACCGGAGCGGCATCAATAGAGGCGACCACGGGAATATGGAGCAATTGCGTCTTGCGCATGCCGGGGTCGATAACGGCCACGACCTTCACGCCGTGCTCGGAGGCACACAGGACTGCAATCTCCGTGAGGTCGCTACCGCCGTAGAGTGCGATGGTGTCGAGTTTGCTCTGCAGGGCGAGCTCGAACAGCGCCGAACACTGCGCGCGGGCGCGCTGGAAAAAGGACAGAGACCAGGAGAGATACTCTGCTGTCAGCCGAGACTTCTCGGCAAAGCCAGACGGAGTCAGATAATACGCGTAGCGCCGCGACGGCACCTGCTGGACCTTGATCAAGCCCTTTTTTACGCAGCGTTTAATATAGGTATTGACAAGACCAAGCGCGATGCCGAGCTCGCTGGCGAGCGCGCGCTGCGAAACATGCGCCTCGCGCTCGACGAAGGCGAGCAGCCCGGCGATATGGCGCCCTTCGCCTTCGGCGGCGCCGAGCCGTGGGGCGTCGTCGCTTACGGCCGCAGCGGCATTGTTCGATCCGACGATCATGGCCCGTGGCCTATCACGTTCACAACGTGAACGTCAAACTCAGCCGCGTCCGGTCAAATTGTGAAGCGTGATTTCACCGTTCTCCTCTCAGCCCGACGCTTGACCGCTCCGCCCCGATCTCGACGCCAGCCTCCTCCAGGGCGAGCTTGATCCCGCGCAGATTGTTGTGGGTTGGCACACGCCTGCTCTTCTCAAAGTCGCGGATGGTCGAGAGACCGAGATGGGCGGCCTTGGCGAGGTCTTGCTGGCTCCAGTCGAGGAGCGCACGGGCCGCGCGACATTGTGCGGGTGTGATCATGCGTTCGGCATAGCCTGATCAACGCTTTTCGTCGAGCGCCGACCTTTCCAGTTGACTGGAGGCGCTATAGGAAGGGAACCGTCCGTCACCGACGATTTTCGTCGCTGGAGGACGATGATGACCCTGATCCTGGAGTTCGAGCACAAGCTCATTTTCTACAAGCCTGGCATCCTGCGTTACGCGATGCGGCAGGCGGGACCACAGTTTTCGGCGGTGCGAAGCCAGGCCCAGCGACGTGATCTGTTGTCGCTGTCGCTGAAGCGCGGATGGGCTGAGGCCAGAGCCGAGCTGGCGGCGCTTCAACGATTGCAGGCCCTCGTACCGGAAGGCCGTGCCGGGCTGTTTCACCATCGCATGGATATCGTGGCCGCTTCGCCGCATGCAGCCTCTCCGACCGCCCTCGGCTATCGCCAGCTTCACTGAGGGGCCGCCATGCACCGCACTTTGCCCCTCCCTCTCGTTATGCCCCCACGGTCGCTGCCGAGTGGGATAACCGTTGAACCCCTGCCCTCAACCTCTCGGCTCAGCCCAGCCGAACTCGCCCAGGCATACCGAGCCTGGTGGTTCGGACCGGGTCGCTCTGCGTGTCGTGACCATCTCAGCGGGAGGGCCGCACGATGACCAGGCCCTTGCGCCATCTGCGCTCCTCTGCGGGCGCTCGGCTCACAGAGCTGCGCCCTGCCCCCACGATCACCCCATTGAGCCTGTTGAGTTCCGCGCTCGACCGCGGCGCTGATGAACATGTGCTGTCTCAGCTGATCGGCCTGCACGAGCGTAGCCGCGCCGACGATGCCCGCCGAGCCTTCGAGGCAGCTCTCGCAGCCGCCAAAGCCGAACTCCCGGTGATCGCCAAGACTCAGATCGCCAGCATCGGAGCAAAGCATTACCGCCACGAGGATCTGGCCGAGATCGCCCGCACGATCGGGCCAGTGCTGGCGCGCCATGGGTTGGCCTATCGCTTCCGCTCGAACAGCGACGACGACAAGGTGACCATCGCTTGCGTGATCTCGCACCGCGACGGCCATAGCGAGGAGAGCAGCCTTAGTGCCGGCGCCGATCACAGCGGCGAGAAGAACGCGATCCAGGCGATCGGATCGACGCTGACCTATCTGCAGCGGATGACGCTGAAGGCAGCGCTGGGGCTCGCGGCCGCGAACGACGATGACGGCAAGGCTGCAGGGGTGGGCGAGACCATCACCCGCCAGCAATCCCGGGAGCTTCTCGCACTGATCGACGAGGTCGGCGGCGAGCGCGAGGCCCTGCTGCGCTTCTTCAAGATCAACGCCTTCACTGAACTGCCGGCGCGCCGCTTCCGGCAGGCGCTGGTGATGCTCAACGCCAGGAAGGGACGGGCCTGACCATGCTCGAGATCATCAACTGCACACAAGGCTCCCCCGAATGGGCGCAAGCGCGCCTGGGCATCCCGACCGCGTCCGAGTTCGCCTCGATCCTGACCAAGGGACGGGGCGGCACCGAGAGCCGCACCCGGCAGACCTATCTCTACAAGCTCGCCGGCGAACGCCTGACCGGCGAGGCGATGGAGAGTTTCACCTCGCTGCATATGGAACGCGGCAAGCTAATGGAAGAGGAAGCGCGCAGCGCCTACAGCTTCGTCACCGGCCTGGATTGCGAGACCGTCGGGTTCTTGCGACGCGGGCAGGCCGGTGCCTCGCCCGATGCACTAATCGGCAAGGACGGCCTGCTCGAGATCAAGACCAAGCTGCCGCATCTTCTGATCGAGGCCTTGCTGAAGGGCGAGTTCCCGCCCGAGCACAAGGCCCAATGTCAGGGCCAGCTCTGGATCGCCGAACGCGACTGGATCGATCTCGCGATCTATTGGCCGGGCCTGCCGATCATGATCACCCGGGCCCATCGCGACGAAGCGTTCATCACCGAGCTCAGCACGACCGTGGCGCAGTTCAACGAGGAACTCGATCGGATCGTCGCCCAGGTCGCCGCCTACGGTCAGCTGGAGGCGGCGTGATGGGTGGGCGTCGCGAGTTCACCCGCAGCCAGAAGGTCGCCATGCTCAAGCGGGCCATGGACGGGCGCGGCTGCATTCGATGCGAAGGCTGCGGCCACAATGTCTCCGGCAAGGTCGTCGAGTTCGACCATGTCATCCCGGAAGCTCTCATCCTCGACAAGACGAGAGAGCTTTCGATCGATGATGGCCGGGTTCTCGGGCGCGACTGCTGTCACCGTGCACCCGGCACCAAGACGGCCCGCGACCTCGCCGCGATCGCCGAGGCCAAGCGACGCGAAGCCCGCCATCTCGGGATCAGGCCGCTTCTCTCGCGCGGATTCCCAAGACCAACGCCGCAGATGAAGGCGTCCCGCCCTCTCGCCAAGCCAGCCGCATGGCGCCGCGATGATCAATAATCCCGATTGCTCGATGGAGTTCGCATCCGTGTTTTTGACGACGTCTTGCCCAAAACCCGGGCGTAGCCGCTGGCCGGCCCTGGTCTTCGCCATCATCCTAGCCAACGCCGCGGGCGCCTGCAGCCCGCGTACCGCCATGCGCTTCGACCGCTACGACGGACGCAGCGATGCCGGTGCCGTCGCGCAGTTCCAGCAGGACGATGCCATCTGCAAGGGCGAAGCCGCCAAGGCCCAGGCCATGGCGGCCCCGATCTATTCCGGGCGTAGTCTCGCGGATGCCATGGAAGCCGGCATGCTCGAAGGCCAGCGCAACCAGGCGCTGCGCCAGATCATGGTCGGCTGCATGGCCGGCCGAGGCTACAGCATGACCGTTGTCACGATTGAACCTTAGCACCGACAGCGTCGGGTCAGCCCACCGGACGAACACGACGCTGCGGGCGCACGATCCGCTGCGGACGCTCGCGGATCGTCGGCGTCCTCGCGGTCAGGTATTTGAGGGCCTGGCTCGTCGCATCGACCTGATCATCGTTGCGCGCCAGCGGGAAAGCGAGGAGTTCGCCGAGATAACCGGCGAGCCAGTCGACCTCGCGCGGCAGGAACACCTGCCCCGCCTCGAAGCGAGCCGCCTGCGCCATTAGCCGCGCCTGCTTTTCGATCCGTGACGATTGCAGCAATGGATGCAGCGTCCCGGTACGCCGCAGGTCCTGCGACAAGGCCCGCCCGAGCTCGGTATCCTCGACCAGCGTCGCGTCGACCGCGTGTTTCCGGGCGAGATCGATCATCTTGCGGCGCAGCTCCGGTGCCTCCCATCGACCACGGACGAGGTCGATCAGGTAATACGTCTGCCCGATCGCTCCCCAGACCATCCCGACCGACCAGTCGGAATGCTCGGCCTGGGTCGAGGCGGTATCCCAGGATACAATCTTGAGGTCGAACTCGGCCGGCCGCTCATCGTAATAGTGCAGCCAATCGCGCTTGATGATCTGGCCTTCGGCCGGCAGCGGGTTCTGCTGATATTGAGCCGAGAAGTTCAACGCGCCGAGATTGCGCTTAATCGCATCGAGATCTGCGAAGGTATCGCGGCCGGCATGCATAATCTCGCCCTGACGGCGCTGATAGAACGCCTCCGGACCATCCCCAATGCGATAGCGGCAATCGTCCGGCGCGATGGCGGGAATCGAGAGAACCTCCCAATCCTCTTTCTCCAGGACATGCCCGACCAGATCATCCTCGTGCAGACGCTGCATGACGATGACAATGGCGCCGTTCTTACGATCGTTCAGCCGGGAGTAGAGGGTACCATCATAAAACGTCTGCACCCGACGCCGGGCCGCCGCCGAGAGGGCATCATTGAGGCCATTGATCGGATCATCGATGACGATCAGATCGGCGCCGCGTCCCAACACCGAACCGCCAATCGACGAGGCATAACGATAGCCCTGTTCTGTGGTGCGGATCTCCTGGCCGCGATTGGCCCTTATCTCGAACCGCGGAAAGGCGCGACGGTACCAATCCGAGGAGACCACGCTGCGGAACGCCGCGGCGTGGGTCAGCGAGAGCTCCTGGGCGTAGCTGATCGCCATGATCCGCTTGCGTGGATCATGGCCCATCAGCCAGGCAGTGAAGGCAATCGTGACGCAGATCGACTTGGCCGAGCGCGGCGGCACATTGATGATCAGCCGCCTGCACTCGCCGCTCCAGACCCGCATCAGCTGATAGGCGATCGCCTCGATATGCCAGTTATGCTGATAGGCTGTGCCCGGCTCCAGCGTCACAAAGCACTGCTCGATGAAGCTTGCCAGATCGCGCCGCAGGATAGCGGTTAGAAGAGCTTGATCAGCCATCGCCATCACCGGTCACGGTCGCGCGCTTCCGGGCGAGAAAGCGCTCGATCAGCGCCTCCTCTTCTTCGTCAGTTAGCGGCCGCTCCGCCTCAGGCATATTGTCGTTGGCCATGTCCAACTTGAACAACAAAGCAAACGCAGCGATGTTGCCTTCCATCGCAAACGCGAACAGTCGCTCCTGAGCCAAGTCGCGCTTGGTGATCCAGACCCTCTTGCCAGCGATTGTCGCCCTCATCTTCTTCGACAAGAATGGCTGGCCATCATCCTTTCGGGCGCTACTCGATTTGCTCTTGCGGCGCCCCGACGGGTTGCCACTTTTCCCCTTCTGAAAGCGGGTTTTCTGCGGCGGCTTCTTGTAGCCTACGGCCGGGGGATCATCCTCACGAGACATGGCCCCCTCCAACGCTCTCGTCCGACACCGTGCGGGCGCTGGCATCGTACCCGCGCTGCGCCGCCATCTCCGCGAAGGTCACTCCGGTCTCGGCGTGGCGCGCCTCATCCTTGAACAGCCTCTCCCAGCGGCGGATCGCGCCATCGACATAGAGCGGATCGAACTCCATGACGTAGCCGCGACGTTTGGTCTTGGCCGCCGCGATCAAGGTCGTTCCGGAGCCGCTGAAGCTGTCGAGAATGATCCCCTTCGGTTTCGAGCAATCCTTGATCGCGTCCATCACCATGGCGCAGGGCTTCACCGTCGGGTGGCTCGCGAGCTCCGCCATCCGGCCCTTGCGGAAGCCGTTCACCCCGGCATAGCTCCACAGGGTGGTGCGATAGCGGCCATGCTTGCCGAGCTCGATATTGTTGATGTGCGGCGCCTTGCCCTTCTTCCACAGCGTGATCAACTCGGTCTGGCTCCGGTAGAGCGAACCCATCCCGGCATTGGCCTTGGCCCAGGTGATCACCGACTTCAGCTCGTCGAACACGCCATAGCCGGCATTCAGCATCTCGTGCAGGTGCGGGCCATCGATGCAGCTATAGACCAGCGCGCCATCTTGCGACGCCTTCGCGATCTCAGCGAAGACCGCGCGCAGGAAGCCGGTGAACTCGAGCTTGCTCATCTCGCCCGACGCCATCGCGAACTCGCGATGCTTGACCTTCCCGAGACCGCTGACATGGCCATCGACCCGGACGTTGTACGGCGGATCCACAAACACCATCTGGGCGAGTTCACCGCCCATCAGCGCCTGATAGTCGCCACGCTCGCGCGCATCGCCACACAGGATGCGATGCTCGCCCAGCAGCCAGAGATCGCCGCGCACGGTCACCGCGACATCCTGCAGCGCTGGCAACGCGTCCGCCGGGTCAGCCTTCGTCGCTTTCTGAACACCAGGGTCGAGGATCACATCGATCTCACCGATCTCGAAGCCCATCACGTCGACCTCGAGGTCGAGCTCGATCAGCTCGCCCAGCTCCAGCTTCAGGATCTCGTTGTCCCAGCCCGACAACTCGGCCAGGCGGTTATCCGCGATCCGCAACGCCCGGATCTGCGGCGGGCCGAGGTGGGCGACGTGGATCACCGGCACCGTCTTCATGCCGAGCAGCTTCGCCGCCTCGTAGCGGCCGTGCCCCGCGACGATCTCGCCATTCGCCGCCGCAACGATCGGCGACACAAACCCGAACGTCCTGATGCTCTCGGCGATCTTGTGGATTTGCTTCTGGGAATGCGTCCGCGCGTTGCGAACCGACGGCACCAGCTCCGTCAAAACACGCTCGCTCACCTGCGGCGCGAAGCACGCTAGCGCGCCTGCGAGCTCGGGATCTTTGACAGTGGGCGTAACGCGATGGCGAACGCGCGCCTGCGGCTTGGGGGTCTGATCAAGGGACAACATGCTCAACTCCTTCACTCACCGTGAAGGTCAGCCACCCGCTCCTTGCTCACCTTCGGCTCCCACGCAGAGCGTGTGAGCCGAATTCCCCGGCTTAGATGAAGCGTTCCACCCCCGCGAAACGCCCCTCTGAGGATGCTCGGATTGCCAACCTCGCTTCACCCTGCGAATCAGCAAGGCAAGCGCGAAGCTAGGAGGGGGCGCATGCCTCCACAAGAGGGTGTCAGAAATTTTTCCTATTATATTCAATAGGATAGTACTGTGTCTTTGTCACCTGAAGCGCCACACCTGCCGCCCAGACGCCTCACCCGCAAGCGATCGAAGCCCTCCGGCGCGGCAAGCACATTCCCTGATCGAGCCCTGTGTGATCCCTGTTCCTCGCAGGTGAATTCCCTGCTTCAAAAATCAAACAACCGCCGAAAACCGACACTCCCACAAGTACTTAAGCCACAAAAGACCTCGATTCGTTCCTCTAATCAGCGCGGAGATCCCTGATAATTCCCTGATACCAGGGAATTTGGAGCGACGTGGACACCAACGAATGATGCAATTCCGCGCGCTGTCGCACTGCGTTTGCCTATGCCAGACTGCCCATTCCCTGCCGATCAGCAGGCAGTTTAACGGTGATTCCTGGGAGTGCCATGCCTGATACCGCCTCCACCGACCGCCGCCCGATCGGGACCTTCGACTATGTCGTCATCGGGGCTGGCTCGGCCGGTTGCGTCGTCGCCAACCGGCTGGCGGCCAACCCCAAGAACAGGGTCCTGGTGCTCGAAGCCGGCGGCATGGATGACTGGGTCTGGTTCCACATCCCCGTCGGCTACCTCTTCGCGATCGGCAATCCCCGCGCCGACTGGCTGTTCCAGACCGAACCGCAGGCCGGGCTCGGCGGGCGGGCGCTCGCCTATCCGCGCGGCAAGGTCGTCGGCGGCTCCTCGGCGATCAACGCCATGGTCTATATGCGCGGCCAGGCCGCCGATTACGACGGCTGGCGCCAGCGCGGCCTCGCCGGCTGGGGCTGGGACGATGTCCTGCCCTATTTCCTCCGGCACGAGGACCATATGGCGCCGCCGCCGGGCGGTTTGCACAAGGCGGGCGGGGAATGGCGCGTCGAGCATCCGCGCGTGCGCTGGGCGATCCTCGACGCGATCCGGGATGCGGCGGAAGCCGCGGGCATCGCCAAGATCCCGGATTTCAACACCGGCGATAACGAAGGCTCGTCCTATTTCCAGGTGAACCAGCGGCGCGGGCGACGCCTCAGCGCCTATCGCGCCTTCCTGAAGCCGATGCTCGAACGGCACGACCGCGACAATCTCAGGCTGGAGACCGGCGTCCATGTCGAGCGCATCCTGTTCGAGAACGGCCGGGCCAAGGCCGTCGAGTTCACGCATGGCCTGGGCACCGCGAGCGAGGAGAGGCTGAGGGTCGAGATCAACGGCGAGGTCGTGCTCTCGGCCGGGGCCGTCGCCTCGCCGCTCCTGCTCGAACGCTCCGGCATCGGCAGCGGGGCGCGATTGCAGGGCTTCGGCATCGAGACGCTGGTCGATGCGCCCGGCGTCGGCGAGAACCTGCAGGACCATCTCCAGATCCGGCCGGTCTACAAGGTCCATGGCGTCAAGACGTTGAACAGCGACTATGCCAAGCTCTGGCGCCGGCCCCTGATGGCCCTGGAGTGGGCGGCGTTGCGCACCGGACCGCTGACCATGGCGCCCTCGCAGGTCGGTGCCTTCGCCAAGTCCTCGCCGCATTACGCGACGGCGAACCTGCAATACCATTTCCAGCCGCTTTCCCTCGACAGCTGGGGCTCGGGCCTGCATCCGTTCGACGCCTTCACGGCGAGCGTCTGCAATCTCCGGCCAACGAGCCGCGGCAGCGTGCATCTGCGCTCGGCCGATCCGCGCGACAATCCCGTCATCTCGCCGAACTATTTCGACACGGAGGAGGACCGGCAGGTCGCTGTCGATGCGATGAAGCTGACGCGCCGGATCGTGGCCCAAGAGCCGCTCGCCCGCTTCCGGCCCGAGGAGCATATGCCGGGCGAGGCCGCCCAATCCGACGAAGCCCTGCTGGAAGCCGCCGCCCAACTCGGTACCACGATCTTCCATCCCGTCGGCACGGCCCGGATGGGTGGCGATGACGATCCGGGCGCGGTCCTCGACGGACGGCTCAGGGTGCGCGGCGTCGAGGGCCTGCGCGTCATCGACGCCTCGGTGATGCCGACGATCACCTCCGGCAACACCGCCAATCCGACGATGATGATCGCCGAGAAGGGCGTGGCGATGCTGAAGGAAGACGCACGCCGCTAGCGGCTATCGGGTCAGCGGCATGGAATTGCCGCAAATCGCGACCTATGAATCGTAGGGATGCCCGATAACCTTCCGCCCTCACCTGTACCCGAACGCGGCCCGCTGACGCGCGGATTGCTCGCGCTCCTGCGCGCCGTCATCACCGTCTTCGTCATCCTCGACGAGTTCCTGCGGCCGCTCTACCGGCCACTGCTGCGCCGGCTCGCCGAACTGCGCATCATGCGCCGGCTGGAGGAGAGCGTCGCCGCGCTGCCGCGCCCGCTCGTGCTGCTGGCGCTGGCGATCCCCTTCGCCATTGCCGAGCCGCTGAAGCTGTTCGGGCTGCTGCTGTTCGCGCGCGGGCAGTTCTGGGCCGGTCTGGTGGTGACCGCCTTCGCGCATCTGATGAGCTTCGTCTTCGTCGAGCGGATCTATCATGCCGGCCGCGAGAAGCTTCTGAGCTATCGCTGGTTCGCCTGGATCATGGGACAGATCGTGCGCGTGCGCGACAGCGTGCTCGGCTGGGTCCGAGCCACCGCCGCCTATGGCCTGGCGATGCGCACACGCGACGCCGTGCGCCACTGGTGGCGAACGATGCGGGCCTGAGCCTCAGGCCGAGCGGCCGCGTGCCAGCAGCATGAGGGCGCCGGCTGCGAGCGCCGAGAAGGCGATCAGCAACAGCGTCGAGACCGTGACGCCGCCACGCTCCAGCGCGATGGCGAAGGCGAGTGGGGCCGTCGCCTTGATGACGAGGCCAGGCGCCGAGAGCTTGCCCATGGTCGCACCGAAGCCGACCGGACCGAAGAGCTGGAGCGGGACAGTGCCGCGCACGATCGAGCTCAGGCCCATGCTGATGCCGAAGGCGATGGCGAAGAGCCCGGCAACGACCGGGAGCGAGCCGCCGATCAGGAGCAGGACGAGGCCGAGCGGCATGAGCCAGGCCGAGACCCAGGCGGTCGTGACCGGCGAGACGGAGCGCCCGAACAGCATCTCTGTGAGACGCCCGGCGACCTGCGACGGACCGAGCATCGCACCGATGCCGACCGCGACGGCGGCGCTGAGGCCAAAACCCTGCAGCAGCGCCAGCATATGCACGGCCATGGCCGAGACGACGAAGCCCTGCAGCGAGAAGGCCAGTGCCAGCAGCAGGAAGGCGCGGCGACGAGCCTCCCCCGTGAGATAAGTCGTCTCCGGCTCCTGCGAGGAGGACGGGACGGCAACACCGGTCTCGGCGACCACCGGCCGCTTCACGCGCCCCGGCAGGAAAAGGAGATGCAGAGGCAGGCAGACCAGAATCTGCGAGAGACCATAGAGTCGATAGACGCCGCGCCAGTCCATGATCGCGAGCAGACTGCTGGTGAGCGGCCAGAACAGGGTCGAGGCGAAGCCGCCGATCAGGGTGAGCTGGCTGATGGCGCGCCGCGCCTGGCTGCCGCGCGCCTGCGTCAGCGCGGCGAAGGCGGCGTCGTAGAAGACGGCCGTCGTCACCGCCTGCAAGGCGACCATCGCGAGCGTGTAGCTGACGATCCCTCGCGCCTCGGCCAGCGCGAAGAGCGAGAGGCCCGCCAGGCCGGAACCGATCGTCATCACCAGCCGCGTGCCGTAGCGATCGATCAGGCTGCCGGTGACGGGGGCGACCGCGCCACCCAGCAGCAGCCCCACCGCAAAACCGCCGAAGGTCCATTCCGGGGCCCAGCCGAAATCGGCGGTCATGCGCGGCGCCAGCACGGTGAAGGCGTAATAGAGCGCGCCATAGCCGAAGACCTGCGTGACGCCGAGCGCGACGATCAGCGAAGGCCCGCCCGGCCGGGCAGCTCGCGGCAAAGCCATGGCCGTTCCCCCTGTCCCCGATCAGACGATCTGGTTGCGCAGGCCCGTTTCGCCGCGCGCCAGCCGGTCCAGATTGTCGAGGAGGATATCGACCACATTGCTTTCGTAGACCCGGGTCTCGCCCGCGCTATGCGGGGTCACGATGACCTGCGGCATGCGCCAGAAGGGCGAAATCGGCGGCAGCGGCTCCTCGTGGAAGCAGTCGAGCCCGGCGCCGGCGATGCGGCTGTTGCCGAGCGCATCGAGCAGGGCCATCTCGTCGACGACGCGGCCGCGCGCCACGTTGATCAGGTAAGCGGAAGGCTTCATCGCACTGAGGATGCGGGCATCGATCAGCCCTTCGGTCTCCGGCGTCAGCGGGCAGGTCAGGGCGACGAAATCGGCCGCGGCCACCGTCTCGGCCAGCTTATCGGGATGGACGACCGCCTCGACATGCGGCTGCGGCTCGGGGCTGCGGCGCACGCCGATGACGCGCATGTCGAAGGCGCTCGCGAGTTTCGCCAATCTCAGGCCGATGCGACCGATCCCGACGATGACCAGCGTCTTGCCGCCGAGTTCATCCTCGCGCCGCGCGCGATCGCCGATCATCGGACGCCAGACCTGCTTCGCCTGGTTGTCCCGCGCGAAATGGATCTGGCGGGTCAGCGCCAGGATCAGCGACATGGCATGCTCGGCCACGGCCCGCTCGTTGCCGCCCTGGGCGCTGGCGAGGCGAACGCCGGCTGCGCCGATCGCGGACTTGTCGAACTGGTCCGTGCCGGCGCTGATCGACTGGATGAAGCGCAGCTTCGGCAGGCGCGGCAGCAGGTCATTGCGCCACAGGCCGGAGACGACGAGCACATCGGCTTCCGGAGCGCGCTCGCGCAGTTCGTCGAGACTGCGGACCTCGAAGCTCTTCGCCGCACGGCTGCGCATCAGGAACTCGTCGCGGAGCTGATAGGCGGCGTGAGCGAAGCCAATCGTCAGGTCGCCTTCCGGCGGCAGGAATGCCATGCGTTGTCTCTCCCCGATTCCTTATACGGTCGACGTTAGCCGGCCCGCCGGCTCCTGTCCCCGCATCCGCCGCATGCAAGCTTCACGCTGACGGCGATGCTTCCGGGGCATCGAAGGTGAGCGCCGCGCGCAGACGCGACCATTCGGCCTCATCGCCCGGCAGGCCGAAGCGCAGCCGATCCGGCGCGTTCTGGAAGCGGCGGACATAGATGCCGTGCCGGCCGAGATGGGCAAAGAGCGCCGCCGCTTGCGACGTTTCGAGCAGGCGGAACAGGGTGGCGCCGCCAATAATCCGGCCATGCGGCGCAAGCAGGGCGTCGAGGCGGGCAGCATCGCGCGCCCGCGCACTGCCAGTCTCGGCAAGCCAGGCAGCGTCCGACAAAGCCAGCGCACCGACATGGAGAGCGGGACCGGCAACGGACCAGGGTCCAAGCGCGGCCTTGAGCTTCGCCACCGGACCGGGCGCGCCGATGGCGAAACCTAGGCGCAGGCCGGCGAGACCATAGGTCTTGCCGAAGGAGCGCAGCACGATCGTGCCGTCAGGCAAGGCCGGCACGATGCTGGCTTCCGGCGTGAAATCGGCAAAAGCCTCGTCGACGACGAGCAGGCCGCCGCGGGCGACGCAAAGTGCGGCGAGGCTGGCAAGCTCGGCCTGCGACAGCACGCGCCCGTCGGGGTTGTTCGGATTGACCACGACGATGATCGCGGCCGCCTCCGCAGGCGTCACGGTTTCGCTGACGGCGTAGCCAGCCTTGCGCCAGGCATGGCCGTGCTCGGCATAGGTGGAACCCAGAACCGCGACGGGGCCGGCCGGCGCGAGGCGCGGCAGCAACTCGATCAGGATCTGCGTGCCGGGCGCCGCAACGATGTCTGCGTGAGACGGCACCCGATAGGCCGCACGGGCGGCGGCGATCAGTGCAGCCTCGTCATCGGCACCGGGCAAGCGCGTCCAGAGGCTTAACGGCAGCGCCGGAAGCGGATAGGGGATCGGATTGATCCCGGTGGAGAGATCGACCCAGGGCTGCGGCGCCTCCGGAAAGAGCGCGCGGGCCGTGGCGAGATCGCCGCCATGCCAGATACCGTCCTCAGCCACGACCTCGCCTGCGCCCCGCATGAACCTCTCCGCCAACCTGCCGCTGCTCGTGCTCGCGCTGACCATCGAGGCGGCATTCGGCTATCCCGAGCGCTTCTATGCCGCGATAGGCCATCCCGTCACCTGGATCGGCCGCCTGATCAGCATGCTCGATCGCGCGCTGAACCAAGAGACCGCCTCTTTCGTCAGGCGGAAGGCGATGGGGGTTCTGGCGTTGGCGCTGCTGATCGCCACCATCATCACCCTGTCAGCGCTGATCCAGCGACTGTGCCTCTCCTTCGGATTCCTGGGCCTGATCCCGCTCGCCCTCCTTGCCTCGACCCTGATCGCGCAGCGCAGCCTGTACGAGCATGTCGCCCGCGTCGCCGAGGAACTGGAACGTGACGGGCTCGAGGGCGGACGGCGCGCCGTCTCGATGATCGTCGGCCGCAATCCGCAGACGCTGGACGAGGCCGGCGTCTCGCGCGCCGCGATCGAGAGCCTCGCCGAGAATTTCTCGGACGGCATCACCGCGCCGGCCTTCTGGCTCGGCGTCGGCGGATTGCCGGGCATCGCCGCCTACAAGGCGATCAACACCGCCGATTCGATGATCGGCCATCGCACGCCGCGCCATCTCGCCTTCGGCTGGGCGGCGGCGCGGCTCGACGATCTCGTCAACCTGCCGGCTTCGCGATTGACGGCGCTTCTGCTGGTCGCCTCGGCCGCGCTCGACCGGTCGGCGGATGTTGGCGGCGCCTGGCGGGCCATCCGGCGCGATGCCGGCAAGCATCGCTCGCCCAATGCCGGATGGCCGGAAGCCGCCATGGCCGGGGCGCTGGGCCTCAGACTTGCCGGCCCGCGCGTCTATGGCGAGACCCGCGTCGAGGATCACTGGATAGGCGATGGCCGGGCCGAGGCCAATGCCGCCGATATCCGCCGGGCGCTCACGCTCTACAAGCGCTCCTGTACTCTGCTCTGGGCGTCTGCCGCGCTGCTGGCGGCCGTGACGATGCTCTGAAGCCTCACTCTGACACGGGCACGGCCCGCCGCGCGATGGCCTGCAGATCGGCGCCCTGCGGCAGGGAGCCGAAATGGCCGGACCAGCCGCCCGCCAAGCGCGAGGCGACATAAGCGTCGGCGACCGCATGCGGCGCGTGACGGATCAAGAGCGAGGCCGACAGCGCCAGCGCCATGCGCTCGACGAAGCGGCGCGCCAGATGCTCATGCCTGAGCACATCGACGAGATCGGTTTCCAGCTCGGCGAGGAAGGCGTCGTAGCGCGGATCGCTGCCGCGGGCGGCACGCAATTCGTCGAGCAAAGCCGGCACACAATCGGGATAGCGGCGGATCGAGCGGAGCACGTCGAGGCAGACGACATTGCCCGTGCCCTCCCAGATGCCGTTGAGCGGCGCCTCGCGATAGAGCCGCGCCATCAGGTGGTCCTCGATGAAGCCATTGCCGCCATGGCATTCCAGCGCCTCGACCACGACCGGCGTGGCGCGCTTGCAGTTCCAGTATTTCGCGATCGGCGCGCCGATGCGGCCGATCAGCTTCTCGGCCTCGCTCCCGCCCTCGCGGTCGAGTGCATGGACGAAGCGGAAGGCGAGCCAGGCGGAGGCCTCGGCCTCCAGCGCGAGGTCGGCGATGACGTTCGTCATGATCGACTGGTCGATCAGCGCCTTCTGGAAGGCACGGCGATGGGCGGTGTGATGCGCGGCCTGCGCCACCGCATGGCGCATCAATCCGGCCGAGCCTACGGCGAAATCGAGCCGCGTATAGTGGTTCATCTCCAGCCCGGCGCGAATGCCGTGACCGGGCTCGCCGATCAGATGGGCGATGACGCCGCGAAATTCGACCTCGGAGGATGCATTCGACTTGTTGCCGCACTTGTCCTTGAGGCGCTGGATCTGCAGGCGATTGCGCGAGCCGTCCGGGAGCCAGCCCGGCACGACGAAGCAGGACACGCCCTCCTCCGTGCGCGCCAGCGTCAGGAACACGTCGGAATGCGGGACGGAGAAGAACCATTTATGGCCAGTGAGGGAGTAAGTGCCGTCGGCATTGCGTGTCGCCACCGTCTGGGTCTGGCGCAGGTCCGAGCCGCCCTGTTTCTCGGTCATCGCCATGCCGACCGTGCCGCCACGCTTCTGCACCGCCGGCAGCGGACGCCCATCGTAGTCGGTGGAGGTGATCAATCGGCCGAACTCGGCCCAGCGCGCGGGATCGCGCTGCAGGACGGGGATCGCCGAATAGGTCATGCCGAGCGGGCAGCAGATGCCGTTCTCGCCCTGGTTCCAGAGATAGGACACCGCCGCCCGCGCCACCTGCGCGCCTTCGCGCGGTTTCGTCCAGCACAAGGAATGGAACTCGTCGCGCATCGCGAGCCCCATCAGTTCGTGCCAGGCCGGATGGAACTCGATCTGGTCGACGCGCCGACCCCAGCGGTCATGCGTGCGCAGTTCCGGCAAGCTGCGATTAGCCTGCCGCGCCAAGTCCTGCACGCGTTGAGAGCCGACATGGTCGCCTACCACGCTCGCCTGCTCGCTGAACCAGCCGGCGCCAAAGGCATCGAGGATCGAGCCGAGCGCCGGATCGGCGGCGAAGGCGTCATAATCCGCCAGCGCCGGCGCCTGATTCAGCACTTCATGGGTGTCGTAGCCGTAAGCGTCGAGCGCGGTCATGCGGCCTGTCCTTCTCGGGAAATCAGCGCGGCGATGGAGAGATCGGCAAGGGCGGCGGCGATCTCGCGGCCGCGCTCAGGTGTGATCGGGCGTTCCGGCGAGAGCGGGCCGATCAGCGCCTCCATGAAGCCGCCGACGATCATCGCGGCGGCGGCATCGGGGTCGACCGGGCGGAAGGCACCCAGCGCTCCGCCTTCGACGACGAGCGCACGGAAGATGCCGGCGATCTCGCGGCGATAATCGAGCCGCGTCGCATCGACGGCGGGGTCAGCGGGCTCGGCGATCATCGACCAGGCCAGGCGCCGATTGGCGAAGGCGCGGCGCGCGAAGGCCTCGACCGCTGCGGTCAGGCGCTCTGCGACGGGGGCGTCGCTCGCGGCGATCTCACGCAGCACGGCGAGCTCGCGCGACGACACGGCCGCGACGATCTCGGCCATCAGTTCGGCCTTCGAAGCGAAATAGGAATAGACGCTGCCGGTCGAGACGCCGCTGGCGGCAGCCACCGCGGCGATCGAGGTCTCATGGAAGCCGACTTCCGACACAATGCCGCGCGCGGCGGCGAGGATCGCCTCGCGCTTGCCGGCCTTGCGGGGTTGCTTCGATGCGCCGTCGGCCATGCTTGATCTCGAAATTGAATTTGAATTCAGATTCAATCTGAAGACTGGATCGATCACCGTCAAGTGGATGAGCCGGTCGAGGCGATCGCTCCACATCGAGGATGGCTTATCGCAACGGGAGGGGTGTTGGCCCGCGCCGGAGATACTTGGTCATCCCGGGCTTGACCCGGGATCCATGCCGGAACCTCTTTCGGGCAGGTTCCGGAATGGATCCCGGATCTCCGCTTCGCTGCGTCCGGGATGACTCAATGCTGCCGAGGCACAGAGCGGGCTCTCAGAACTCGATGCCTTGCTGCGCCTTCACACCCGCAGCGAAATGATGCTTCACCAGCGTCATCTCAGTGACGAGATCGGCCGCCTCGATCAGCTCCGGCTTGGCGTTGCGGCCGGTGACGACGATGTGCAGGTCAGGCCTGCGGGCAGACAGCGTCGCGACAACCTCGGCGAGCGGCAGATAATCGTAGCGCAGGGCGATGTTGAGCTCGTCGAGCACCAGAAGCCTGATCTCCGGATCGGCCATCAATTCCCTGGCCTTTGCGAAGGCGCGTTCGGCCGCCGCGATGTCACGAGCCTTGTCCTGCGTCTCCCAGGTGAAGCCCTCACCCATGCTGTGCCAGCTCACCTGATCGCCGAAGGCTTCGAGCGCCCGACGCTCGCCGGTCGACCAGGCGCCCTTGATGAACTGCACCACGCCGATGCGCCAACCATGGCCGAGCGCGCGCAGGATCAGCCCGAAAGCCGCCGTCGACTTGCCCTTGCCGGGGCCGGTATTGACGATCAGCAAGCCCTTCTCGAGCGTCTTGGAGGCGACTTCGGCGTCCTGCACCGCCTTGCGCTTCTCCATCTTCGCCTTGTGGCGGGCAGCATCTTCGGTGTCCGTCATCATTTCACTCGCATCGGCAATCCGGCGACCATGAAGACCACGCTGGCCGCCCGCGCCGCAAGCACCTGATGGAGGCGCCCCGCCTCGTCGCGGAAGCGGCGGGCCAGCGCATTCTCCGGCACGATGCCAAGCCCGACCTCGTTGCCGACCAGCACGAGTGGGGCGGAAACGCGTTCGCAGGCGGCGATCAGGGCCTCGCGCGCAACGGCCGTATCCTGCTCCCCAAGGATGAGGTTGGTCAGCCAGAGCGTCAGGCAATCGACCAGGATCGGGCGCCCCGCCGGCTGGGCCGCAATCGCCTCGGCCAGTTCGAGCGGAGCGTCGACCGTCTCCCAGCCGGCCGGGCGCCGGGCGCGATGCTCGGCGATGCGCTCGCGCATCTCGTCGTCATAGGCCTGCGCCGTCGCGATATAGGTCCAGGGCGCCGGCAGGGCCTCGATCAGCGCTTCGGCATGACGGCTCTTGCCGGAGCGGGCGCCGCCGAGGACGAGGGTGAGCTGAGGGATCGGAAGAGACTGCATCGGCGGCTTGGTTTCGCTGGCCGTCATCCCGGGCGACCATAGGGAGACCCGGGATCCATGCCGGAACGCTTCCGGTAGAGGTTCAGGCATGGATCCCGGCTCTTCGCTGCGCTCCGGCCGGGATGACCGCATGTATGTGTCGGACCGTTCTTGCATTGCACAGCAACACGGCGATGGCTAATGATGATCCGTGACGGTGCCTCCGCGAGGAGGTGAAAAGGGAACGCGGTGCGGGCTTGCTTTGCCCAATGCCGCGGCTGCCCCCGCAACTGTAAGCGGATGTCCTTCGCCATCGGCCACTGGAGCGCTCGCTCCGGGAAGGCGGCAAGGGGCGCGAAGTCCGCGAGCCAGGAGACCTGCCGTCAACCCGCAGAGATCCAACCGGCTGCCGGCGGGGCGGCCACGGAGAACGCTTATGAACACCGCTTCGGTTTCCACCCCTACACTCAGCGTTTCGGAACGCGTCAAGGCGGTTGCCGCCGCGCTCGTGATCGGCGTCGCGCTGATCTACACGACCGGCTTCGCGGCCTCGACCAATGTCCACAACGCTGCGCATGACAGCCGTCACGGCCTCGCCTTTCCCTGCCACTGAGGGAAAGCATCCATGGTCACGCGTGTTCTCACGGTCAGCATCCTGGCCGGGCTTCTGGCTGGCTTGATCGTCGCCGCCCTGCAGCATGTCACCACCACCCCGCTGATCCTCAAGGCCGAGACCTATGAGGCGGCACTCGCCCTGAAAACGCCGACGCTGGCAGCCTTCGACGGCGAGGCGAAGATCATCCTCGCGCATGGACCGGCCGGCGACGCGCCCGGCCACGACCATGCCGAATGGAAGCCGCAGGACGGCTTCCAGCGCACGCTCTTCACCAGCGCGGTGACGATTGCGACCGCGATCGGCTTCGCGGCTCTGCTGCTCGCAGGGATGATCGCGGCCGGCGACAGCATCGACCAGCGCAGCGCGCTCGTCTGGGGCGCCTGCGGCTTCCTCGCGCTCGGGCTCGCCCCGGCGATGGGGCTGGCGCCGGAACTGCCGGGCGCGGCATCGGCCGCGCTGGAGCAACGCCAGCTCTGGTGGCTGTGGACCGCCATCGCCACCGCGGCCGGGCTCTTTGTGTTCCTGCGCTTCGAGCAGCCCTGGCTCAAGCTTGTGGCGGTCGTCCTGATCCTGCTGCCGCATGTCGTCGGCGCCCCGCATCCAGCCGCGCCGGAGAGCAAGGTGCCGGCCGAGGTCGCCGCGCATTTCGCGTCGCTCTCGCTCGGCATCCAGGCCGCGCTCTGGCTCGTCACCGCCTTCATGGTCGGCGTGCTTTGGCCTTGGGCGAGCCGCCGGGCCGCGGACGCCTGAGGACAAGCCATGTCCGAGGGTGACCTCACCATCCATGTCTGCACGGCCTGCCGCCGCGCCCGCGCCGATCTCCCGGAAGGTTACGACCAGCCGGGACTGGCGCTGGCCGAGCGTCTCGCCGCGCAGCTTAAAGCCAAGGGCAGCACGATCCCCGTGCTGCCCGTCGAATGCCTCGCCGTCTGCAAGCGGCCCTGCACCATCGCGCTCAGCGCCGACGGGAAATGGACCTATCTGATCGGCGATCTCGACACCGACACCCATCTCGACGAGATCGTCGGCGCCGCGGAGGCCTATGCCGCCAGCGCTAACGGCATCGTTCCCTGGAAAGAGCGGCCGCAGTCCTTCCGCAAGGGCGTGGTCGCGCGCGTGCCGCCTTTGCCAGCGCGCCAGCAAGGATGACATCATGAACGCTCCGCAGACCACCAACCTGGGCAAGACGTCACTCAGCAAGACGCCCTGCACGATCATCACCGGCTTCCTCGGCGCCGGGAAAACGACGCTGGTGCGCCATCTCCTCGAGAATGCGCAAGGCAAGAAGCTCGCAGTACTCGTCAACGAGTTCGGCGATCTCGGCTTCGACGGCGAATTCCTGAAGGGCTGCGGCATTGCCGGCTGCAGCGACGAGGACGTGGTCGAGCTGCCGAACGGCTGCATCTGTTGCACCGTCGCCGATGATTTCGTGCCCGCACTGGAAAAGCTTTTGAACCGGCCGAACCCGCCGGAGCACATCCTGATCGAGACCTCCGGCCTCGCTTTGCCGAAGCCGCTGGTGCAGGCGTTCAACTGGCCGGCGATCCGCTCGCGCGTGACCGTCGACGGCGTCATCGCCGTGGTCGACGGGCCGGCCGTGGCCGAGGGTCAGTTCGCCGATGATCCGGAGGCGCTCGCGGCGCAGACGGCAGCGGACGCCTCCGTCGATCACGACAACCCGCTGGAGGAGGTGTTCGAGGACCAGATCCTCTGCGCCGACCTGATCCTGCTCAACAAGAGCGACCTCGTCGACGAGGCCGGCCGCGCGCGGGTGAAAGCCGAGATCGCCGAGCATCTGCCGAAAGCGATCAAGATCGTCGAGACCGCCCATGGCAAGGTCGAGCCGGCGCTGATCGTCGGCCTCGGCGCTGCCGCCGAAAGCGACCTCGCCGCCCGCCCCTCGCATCATGGCGAAGGCGAGCACGATCACGACCATGACGATTTCGACTCGGTCGCCGTGCCGCTGCCGGCCGGCCTCTCGCCGGAGGAGCTCACGGCGCGCGTCGCCAAGGCGGCCGAGGCCGAGGGCGTGCTGCGCCTCAAGGGCTTCACCGCCGTTCCGGGCAAGCCGATGCGTCTGGTCGTACAGGGCGTCGGCCGGCGCCTCAGTCATCATTTCGACCGGGCCTGGAGCGCGAGCGAACCGCGCGACGGGCGCCTCACCGTGATCGGCCTCAAGGGCTTCGATCTCAAGGCCGTGGAAGCGGCTCTCGCGGGGGCGTAGCATCGACCGATGCATCTTCTCCCGACCAGCGAGATCAGGCTCGACGACGGCGAGGACGCCGTCGATCTCGCCCTGCCGCCGGGAGACGTGCTCGTGCTGTCCTTCACCGACAGCGACCTTTCGGCGCTGGCGGTGGCGGCAGGTGACAGCAAGCTGTCGGTGCGGCTCGCGCCGCTCCGGCGGTTGAGGCACCCGCTCTCGGCCGATTTCCTGATCGAGAAAACGGCGGCGCAATCCCGCTTTATACTGCTGCGTTGCCTCGGCGGGCTCGACTACTGGCGCTACGGCATCGAGCAGCTCGGCATCGCCTGCCGCGAGCGCGGCATCCCGCTCGCGATCCTGCCCGGTGACGAGCGCGACGATCCGAGGCTCGGCGAACATGCGACGGTGCCGGCGGAATTCGCAGGCGAGCTGCTGGCCTATTTTCAGGCCGGTGGCGGCGCCGAGAACATGCGGCGGCTGCTGCGGCGGGTTTCCGATTATGTGACGGAGGTTCAACCCTCATCCGACCCGGCTTCGCCGGGCCACCTTCTCCCCCCAGGGGAGAAGGAAGCGACGGATATCACATCGTCCTTCTCCCCTCGGGGGAGAAGGTGCCGGCAGGCGGATGAGGGCCGGCACGACGCCTCCGACCTAGCTCCCGTCCCGCTGCCATCGTTCTTCGCGCTCGGCAGAGACGGCACCCCCCTGCCATGGCGCGAGGCACTCGCCGCCCTGCCCCCCGATCGCGCGCTCGTCCCGGTCCTGCTCTATCGCTCCGGCGTTGCAGCCGGGGACACCGCCATGGGCGAGGCGATTGCCACGACGCTGGCGGCGCGCGGCCTCGCGCCCCTGCCGTTGGCGCTGACCAGCCTGAAGGACCCCGCCGTCACCGCCGAACTTGCAGCGCTGATCGCGACGCGCAAGCCGGCGCTGATCATCACCACCACCGCCTTCTCCGCCCGCGAAGGTGCGGATTTCGTGCTCGACGGCGCGGATTGCCCGATCCTGCAGGCGATTCCTGTCAGCAGCCCCCGCGAGGCCTGGGAGGCATCGCCGCGCGGGCTATCGGCCGCCGATCTCGCCATGCAGGTGGCACTGCCGGAATTCGACGGGCGCATCGGGGCGATCCCCGTCGCCTTCAAGGCGGAAGCGACCGATCCGGCAACCGGGCTTTCCATCCGCCGGCTGATGCCCGCTCCTGAGGGGGTCGCCGCACTGGCCGATCTGGCGAAGGGCTGGATTGCGCTGGCAGGGAAGCCTGCCGCCGAGCGAAAACTGGCGCTGGTGATGTCGGATTATCCCGCGCGCGGCGGACGGGCCGGCTTCGCCGTCGGGCTCGACACGCCGACGAGCGTGACGGCGATCCGGGAATTGCTGGCAGGAGCGGGGTATGAGGTCGGCTCTACCACCTCCGCCGTCATCCCGGGCTTGACCCGGGATCCATGCCAGAGCGCTTCCAATCAAAGTTCAGGCATGGATCCCGGATCGGCGCCGCTGACGCGGCTTGTCCGGGATGACGGCGCAGATGTGGATGAGAGCGCGCGGCTCATGGCCGCTCTCACCGGCGGCTCGGCCGATCTGAGCATTCCCCTCGCAACCTATCGCAACTGGCTTGCCGCCATTCCTGCCGCAGCCTGTGAGCGCCTTCATGCCGCCCACGGCAAGCCCGAAGCCGACCCCGCCTGCCACGGCGGCGCCTTCCATTTCCGCACCGTCCGCTTCGGCAACCTCACCGTCGCCCTGCAGCCGCCGCGCGATGCGACGCCAGACCGCAAGGCTGTTTATCACGACCCCGACGCGCCGCCGGGCCACGCTTATCTCGCCTTCTATCTCGCACTGCGCCAATCCGAGACCGCCGACGCGCTGATCCATCTCGGCACGCACGGCACCACCGAATGGCTGCCGGGTAAGGCGGTCGCGCTTTCAGGCGGCTGCTGGCCGCGCCTCGCTGTCGGCGGACTGCCGGTGATCTACCCCTATGTCGTCGACGATCCCGGCGAGGCGGCGCCGGCAAAAAGGCGGCTCTCGGCCGTCACGCTCGGCCATCTGCCACCACCGCTGGCCGAGGCGGAGGCCTCCGGCGAGACCGCGCTCCTGCGCGATCTCGTCGAGGAGTTCTCGCAGGCGCAGGTGCTCGATCCGCGCCGCGCCGATATCGTCGCCGGCGAAATCCGGGCGCGGGCCGAGGCGGGCGGTCTCGCCGCCTCCTGCGGCGTCACCGATGATACCGAGATGAACGAGGCGCTGACGCTTCTCGACGCCCATCTCTGCGACATCGCCGAACTGCCCTTCCGCGACGGCCTGCATATCTTCGGGCGCTCGGAGATCGACCCTGCCTCCGCCCGCAACGAGCGCGAAAACCTGCTCGCCGCTCTCGACGGCCGCTTCGTCCCGCCCGGCCCGGCCGGCTCGCCGCATCGCGGCCGCCCCGATGTGCTGCCGACCGGACGCAATCTCTCGACGCTCGACCCTCGCGCGATCCCGACGCGCGCGGCCGCAAGGCTCGGCAGGTTGGCAGCCCAGGCCGTCGTCTCGCGCCATCTCCAGGATCATGGCGACTATCCGCGCCGGATCGTCATGGACCTCTGGGCCTCGCCTACCCTGCGCTCGGGTGGCGAGGATATCGCGCATGCTCTCGCGCTGATGGGCGTCGAGCCGCTCTGGGACAATGCCTCGACCCGCGTCACGGGCTTCAGCATCGTCCCGCAGCCGAAGCTCTCCTATCCGCGTCTCGACGTGACCGTGCGCATCTCCGGCACCTTCCGCGATACGTTTCCGGGGCAGATCGCCTTGCTCGACCAGGCCGCGCGGGCCGTCGCCACGCTGGACGAGGCGGACGAGTGGAACGAGCCCGCCGCCGCTTATCGCCGGGGCGAGTCTGGCGCGCGCATCTTCGGCGCCGCGCCCGGCCGCTATGGCGCGGCGATGGCGGACCGCGCCCTTGATGGCGACTGGACCCACCGCGAGGAATTGGGTGCGGCCTATCTCGCGGCGTCAGACCATGCCTATGGCGGGGCGGGGGGCGTGGGCGCCGCCGATGCCGGCTTCACCGAGCGCATCCGCGTCTCCGACGCCTTCATCCATGTCAGCGACACAGCGGGGCGCGACATCCTCGAAGCGAGCAGCGCTGCCGACGTGATCGGTGGGCTTGCGGCGGCGGCGAAAGCGCTCGGTGCCGACCCCGCGCTCTACAGCCTCGACAGCTCGAACCCGGAAGCGCCGAAGGCGCGTACGCTGGCACAGGACATCGCCCGGATCGTCCATGGCCGGTTGACGCATCCGCGCTGGATCGCGTCGCAACTCGCCCATGGCTGGCGCGGTGCGGCGGAGCTGGCCGAGGCGGTGGATACCCTCTTCGTCTTTGCCGCCAGCACCGATGCCGTCGCCGACGGGCTGTTCGATTCCGTCTTCCAGGCCTATTGCGCCGATCCGCAGGTCTGGACCGCGCTCGAAGCCGCCAATGCGCCCGCTGCCGCCTCGATCCGTTCGCGATTGGCGGAAGCCGCACGACGCGGGCTCTGGACCAGCCGCCGCAACTCGGTCGGCGCCTTCCTGGCACGGGACGCGGCGGAATGAGCGCGCGGTCACAGGAAACGTTGCGGCGCGGCTGGTGCCCGAGCACGCTGAGGCCGATGGAGACCGGCGACGGCTGGCTGGTGCGGCTGCATCCTCCCGGGGCGAAGCTGACGCCCGCGCAATTGCGCCGGATCGCGGCGCTCGCGACCGAACATGGCAACGGGCTGGTGGAGATTTCCGCCCGCGCCAACCTGCAAATTCGCGGCGTAACGGCCGAGAGCCATCCGAGACTGGTCGAGCACCTGCTGGCGGAACATCTCGTCGACGAACATGAAGGCGATGGGCCGCAACGCGTGACGCTCATCTCGCCGCTGGCGGGACGAGACCCGACGGGCCTGATCGACGCCGCTGCGCTGGCCGCACAGATCGAGCAACGCGCCCGTACCGTACCCGGCCTGCCGGCCAAGCTCGGCGTCGTCGTGGACGATGGCGGCACGCAGACCCTCGATGGCTTTGCCAGCGATATCCGGCTTGTCGGCATCGGTCCCGGGCGCGTGGCCCTGTGCCTTGGCGATCGTCTCTGGCGCGGCCCGATCCCAGTTACCGACGCCGCGGAAGTCGTTGCAACGATCCTGTCCGCCTTTGCGGCACTACGGGCCGGGACTCCGGATCAGATCCGCCGCCTGCGTGACCTGTCGCCCGAAGCCTTGGCGAGCCTGAGCGCCCTGCCCGAAGCCGCCGCTCCGGCGCCACGGATGCCGCCCCGACGCGCCGGGCTGTTTGCTCTGGAGGGCGATCGTTTCGCCGCGCTCGTCGGCCTGCCCTTCGGCCGCTGCGATGCGGAGACGCTCGACAGGCTCGGCGCGGCCCAGGCAAAGGCCGACATCCGGCTTTCGCCCTGGCGCGGGCTGGCCTTCCGCGATCTCGACCGCACCGGAGCAGAGGCGCTGCTGCGGCTGGCCGGCGATCTCGGCCTCATCACGCAGGACGACGACCCCCGCCTCTCGGTGCAGGCTTGCGCCGGCAGCCCCGCCTGTTCGCGCGCCGAGGCGCCGACCATGGCGGATGCAGCCAGGCTCGCCGACGCTGCCGCCGATCTGCTCGCGCAGGGTGTGACGCTGCATGTCTCCGGCTGCGTCAAGGCCTGTGCTCATCCGGCAGCGGCCGATCTCACGCTGGTGGGGCGAGACGGGCGCTACGACGTCGTGCCGGGCGGGACGACGCGGGACAAGCCGGTCGCGACGCTTGACCTTTCGGCGCTGCTCACGCGATTGCAGCCCGGACAAGACATTCACGCGCGGCTGGCCAAGGCCCTGCGCACGACGGGATCGCAGGGTTGAGCAAGGCATACGACTACATCCAGGACGGCGCGGCGATCTATGAGCGCTCCTTCGCCATCATCCGCGCCGAGGCTGACTTGACCCGGTTCAGCGGCGCGGCCGAGCGCATCGTCGTCCGCATGATCCATGCCTGCGGCATGACCGACCTGCCCAGGGATGTCGAGATGTCCGCCGGTTTCGCGGAGGTTGCGCAGGCCGCGCTCAGGAGCGGCGCGCCGATCCTCTGCGATGCCAAGATGGTCACCAATGGCGTGACCCGCGCCCGCCTGCCGGCGAACAACGAGGTTCTCTGCACGCTGGACGATCCGCAGGTTCCGGCGCTCGCCGCTCAGATGGGTACGACCCGCTCCGCCGCCGCGATGGAGCTCTGGAAGCCCCGGCTCGCCGGCTCGGTCGTGGTGATCGGCAATGCGCCGACCTCGCTCTTCCGGCTGCTCGAAATGCTCGATGCCGGGGCGCCGCAGCCGGCGGCCGTGATCGGCATCCCCGTCGGCTTCGTCGGCGCGGCGGAATCAAAGGACGCGCTCGCGAAGGACGGGCGCGTGCCCTTCGTCGTCGTGCATGGACGGCGCGGCGGCTCGGCCATGGCGGCGGCGGCCGTCAATGCGCTGGCGCAGGACAAGGAATAAGCCATGAGTGGGACGAACAGGACCCTGCTCTACGGCGTCGGGCTCGGGCCCGGCGCGCCGGACCTGATGACGGTCAGGGCGCGGGAGATCATCACCACGGCCGACCGGCTGGTGCATTTCTGCAAGCGCGGCCGGCGCGGCAATGCCCGCGGCACGGCGGACGCGATCATAGCGCCCGATCCCGCCCGCGAGATCGAGCTTGCCTTCCCGGTGACGATCGAGGCCAGCGTCGGCGAGCCCGACTACGACGGCCCGATCGCGGCTTTCTACGAGGAGGCGGCCGAGCGACTTGCCGCCGAGATGCAGGCCGGGCGGACGCTTGCCGTGCTCTGCGACGGCGATCCGTTCTTCTACGGCTCCTTCATGCATCTGTGGCGGCGGCTCAGCCACCGCTTTCCGACCGAGGTGGTGCCCGGCGTCACCGGCATGACCGGGGCCTGGGGCGAAGCCGGCGCGCCGATCACGTGGGGCGACGACGTCATGACCGTGCTGCCAGGCACGCTGCCGGAAGCCGAGCTGGCGCGGCGCCTCGCCGATACCGACGCCGCCGTCATCATGAAGCTCGGCCGCAACCTGCCGAAGGTGCGCCGCGCGCTTGTCGCCGCCGGGCTGGAAGGGCGGGCGATCTATGTCGAGCGCGCGACGATGGCACGACAGGTGGTGGCGCGCCTTGCCGACAAGAGCGATGACGAGGCGCCTTATTTCGCGATGGTGCTGGTGCCCGGCGAAGGGCGGCGCCTGTGAAGGCACTCCCGTCTCTTTTTCCACCTCCCCGCTGTCATCCCGGACGCAGCGAAGCGGAGATCCGGGATCCATGCCTGAGCTTCCCGAGGTCGGCGTTCCGGCATGGATCCCGGGTCTCCCTGCGGTCGCCCGGGATGACGGCGCGAAGGAATATGGGGCGGAGAAGGAGAGACCAGGCATGACCGGCTCCCTCACCATCGTCGGGCTCGGCCCGGGCACAGCGGAGTGGATCACGCCGGCCGCGCAGGCGGCACTCGATGCCGCGACCGATATCGTCGGCTACGGCCCCTATGTCGACCGGGTGCCCGAAAGGGCGGGATTGACCAAGCATGCCTCCGACAACCGCGTCGAGGTCGAGCGCGCCTCGCATGCGCTGCAACTGGCGGCGGACGGCCGGACGGTCGCGGTGGTCTCGGGCGGCGACCCCGGCGTCTTCGCCATGGCGGCGGCGGTGTTCGAGGCGCTGGAGGCCGGGCCAACGGAATGGCGCGGACTTCCGATCAGTGTCGAGCCCGGCATCACCGCGATGCTCGCGGCGGCGGCACGGGCCGGTGCCCCGCTCGGCGGCGATTTCTGCGCGATCTCGCTCTCGGACAACCTGAAGCCCTGGGACGTCGTGACGGCACGGCTCGAAGCGGTGCTCACTGCGGATCTGGTGATCTGCCTCTACAACCCGATCTCGAAGGCCCGGCCCTGGCAGCTCGGCAAGGCGCTGGAGCTGGCGGCCAAGCAGCGCGACGCGACGACGCCGGTGCTCTTCGCCCGCGCCGTCGGGCGGCCGGACGAAAACCTGCGCATCCTGACGCTGGCGGAAGCCGTCGCGGCTGCCGGCACCGCCGACATGGCGACGCTGGTGATGATCGGGGCGTCGAGCACGCGCCTGATCGCGCGCGAGGGCGCCGCGCCTTACGTCTACACGCCGCGCTCGGTCGCGAAGATGCCCTGCGCCACCAGCCAGGGCAGGACCTGATCGATATGATCGACGGTCTCGACATCGGGCTTGGGCGGGCGCTCCACCATCACCACCGGCAGGGACAGCCGGCGCGCCGCCACGAGCTTGCCGACCGTCGCCGGCCCGCCGGAATTCTTGCTGACCAGGATCTCGACGCCCTCACGGCGCATCAGATCCTCCTCATCGTCGACGTCGAAGGGGCCGCGCTGCTGGATGACATCGACATGCGGCACCGGCAGACGGTCCCCGATCGGTTCGATGACGCGGACGAGATAGCGATGCTGCGGAGCGTCGGCGAAAGCGGGCAGCTCCAGACGACCGACGGTGAGGAAGACGCGCCGTGGCGCGTCGCCCAGCGCCTGTGCGGCGGCCTCGATATCGGGCACGGATTTCCAGCGATCGCCGGCACGCGGCTTCCAGGAATCGCGGCGGATCGCGAGCAGCGGCACGCCTTCGGCCTTGCAGGCATGCTCGGCATGGAAAGGCATGATCGCGGCGAAGGGATGGGTCGCGTCGACGACGGCGACGATGCCTTCCTCGACCAGATAGCGCCTCAAGCCCTCGACACCGCCGAAGCCCCCGATGCGAACCGGCAAATTGGTCGGGCGGGGATCGACGGTGTGGCCCGCCAGCGAGATAATGGCGCGGATATCGGGAGCCTGATCAGCCAGGTGCTGGTCAAGCGCAGCAGCTTCAGTCGTTCCGCCAAGGATGAGGACGGTCATGACGACAGTTTTGCGTGAATCGGGTGTTCTGTCGAGCGTCGAGGTGCCAGCTCCCTGGCTCGCGCTGATCGGTCTCGGCGAGGACGGTGCCACGGGCTTAAGCCGCGAGGCGCTGGCCGCGCTGAACGAGGCCGAAATCGTCTTCGGCGGTGAGCGGCATATCGCGCTCGTCGGCTCCGTGCCGGGAGAGCTTCGGCCCTGGCCGCAGCCTTTCCGCAACGCGCTCCCGCAGATTTTGGCCGAGCGCGGCCGCAAGGTCTGCGTGCTCGCGACCAGCGACCCGTTCCATTACGGCATCGGCAACAGCATCAGCCGGGCGATCCCGGCCGAGGAGATGCGGATCATCCCGCAGCTCTCCTCCTTCTCGATGGCCTGCACGCGGATGCGCTGGCCGCAGGAGGAATGCGCGCTGGTCTCGCTGCATGGCCGCACGCTCTACCGGATCGTGCCGCATCTGCAGCCGGAGGCCCGCATCCTGGCCCTGTCCTGGGACGAGACGACGCCGCGCGCCGTCGCCGAACTGATGACCGCCCGCGGCATGGGCGCGAGCCGCATCGTGGTGATGGAATCGCTCGGCGGGCCACAGGAACGCATCCGCGAGACCCGCGCCGACGCCTTCGCGCTCGACGATATCGTGCCGCTCAACCTGATCGCGGTCGAGGTCGCGGCCACCCGCGACTCCCGCATCCTGCCGCTGGCGCCGGGGCTCGACGAGGAGTGGTTCGCCCATGACGGGCAGATCACCAAGTCGGAAATCCGCGCGATCACGATTTCGGCACTCGCCCCGCGCGGCGGCGAATTGCTCTGGGATGTTGGCGGAGGCTCGGGCTCCGTCGCGGTCGAATGGTGCCAGCGCCACCTGCGCAACCGCGCTATCGCCTTCGAGGCGAAGCCGGAGCGGGCCGAACGCATCAGGCGCAACAAGCTCGAGCTCGGCGGGCTTTCCGTCGAGGTCCTCGGCGAGGCGCCGGCCGGCTTCGTCGGCCGCGAGGCGCCCGACGCGGTGTTCATCGGCGGCGGCCTCACCGAGGAAGGCCTGTTCGATGCGGCCTGGGCCGCGCTGAAGCCGGGCGGGCGGCTCGTCGCCAATGTCGTGACGATCGAGGGAGAGGCCAGGCTCGCCGCGCTCCATGCCGAGCATGGCGGCTCGCTCAGGCGCATCTCGATCGACCGGCTCGCGCCTGTCGGCGGCAAGCATGGCTGGCGCCCGGCGATGCCGGTGACGCAATGGCGGGTCGAGAAGCCTTGACGCGCCTCGTTCAATCCACGCGGTCATCCCGGACAAGCCGCGCCAGCGGCACCGATCCGGGATCCATTCCGGAACGGTTCAGGCATGGATCCCGGGTCTTCCTTCGGTCGCCCGGGATGACGGCGTGTATTATTACAGGGATTTCCCGATGACCGGCCGCCTCATTGCCGGCATCGGCATCCGGCCCGGCACGGAGGCCGCCGATATCCTCGCCTGCCTCGATCAGGCCCTGGCGAGCGCAGGGCTTGCGGGTGCGCAAACGCCACGCTTCGCTACGCTGGCGAGCCGCGTGGCGGAGGCCGGCATGGTCGCTGCCGCCAACGAGCGCGCGGCCGAACTCGTCGCCATCCCCGACGAGGCCCTGAAGGGCTTCGAGGCCGCCTGCGCGACGCGCTCGACCCGGATTGCCTCGCTCTACGGCGTCGGCTCGGTGGCGGAAGCCGCGGCGCTGGCTGCCGCAGGTCCCGGCGGCGAACTGGTGCAGCCGCGCATCGCAACCGCGCGCGTGACCTGCGCGCTCGCCAGAAGCCCCGCATGACCATCCATTTCATCGGCGCCGGCCCCGGCGCGCCCGATCTTATCACCCTGCGTGGACGCAACCTGATCGCGGCTTCGCCTATTTGCCTCTATGCGGGCTCGCTGATCCCCAAAGCGATGCTCGACTGGTGCCCGCCTGGCGCGCGCATCGTCGACACCGCCCCGCTCGATCTCGACGCGATCATCGCCGAGATGGAGGCGGCGCATCGCGCCGGGCAGGACGTGGCGCGGCTGCATTCCGGCGATCTCTCGATCTGGAGCGCCTGCGGCGAACAGATGCGCCGGCTCGACCGGTCAGGCATTCCCTATACGGTGACGCCGGGCGTGCCGGCCTTTGCCGCCGCCGCCGCCGTGCTGAAGCGCGAGCTGACCTTGCCGGGCGTCGCGCAGTCTCTGGTGCTGACGCGCACCTCTGGGCGGGCCTCGGCCATGCCCGAGAAGGAGAAGCTCGCAACCTTCGCCGCCTCCGGTGCGACGCTCGCCATCCATCTCTCGATCCATGTCGTCGAGCAGGTCGTGGCGGAGCTGACACCTTTCTACGGGGCCGATTGCCCGGTTGCGGTCGTGTTCCGCGCGACATGGCCGGATGAGACCGTGCTGCAAGGCAGGCTTTCCGACATCGCGGGACAAGCCCGAGACAGCGCGCTCGAACGCACCGCGCTGATCCTCGTCGGACCGGCGCTGGCGGCCGACGATTTCGGCGAGAGTGCGCTCTATTCGATCGATTACGATCGCCGCTTCCGGCCGCGAGGCGGACAATGAACGCGCGCGGGCTGCTCATCGCCGCGCCGCGCTCCGGCTCCGGCAAGACCACAATCACGCTCGGATTGCAGCGCGCGCTGGCACGGCGCGGCCTCACCGTGCGCGGACTGAAATGCGGGCCTGACTATATCGACCCGGCTTTCCATGCTGCCGCAACCGGCGCACCCAGCGCCAATCTCGACAGCTATGCGATGACCGACGGGTTGCTCGGGCGGATTGCGAGGGAAGCGACCGATGCCGCCGACATCGTCATCGCCGAGGGCTCGATGGGGCTGTTCGACGCCGTGCCGGGCGAGGTTGGGCATACCGGCGCCGGCGCCGATATCGCCGCGTTGACCGGCTGGCCGGTCGTGCTCGTCATCGACGTATCCGGGGCGGCGCAATCGGTGGCGGCGGTCGCACTCGGCTGCAAGCTCTACGATCCGCGCATCCGCATCGCCGGCGTGATCCTCAACAAGGTCGCGAGCGCCCGTCATGAACGGCTGGTCCGACAGGGCATGGAGCGCATCGGCTTGCCGGTCCTCGGCGCGCTGCCGCGCGAAGCGAGCCTGATCCTGCCGGAACGCCATCTCGGGCTGGTCCAGGCCGGCGAGACCGCCGACCTGCATGCACGGCTGAATGCCCTTGCGGAAGCCGTCTCGAAGGCCGTCGATCTCGATGCGGTCCTGGCCGCGGCCGGCACGACGATGCTCCCGACCGTGATCGACGACAACGCGCCGGCCCTGCCCGCACCCGGCCGCCGGATCGCCATCGCTCGTGATACCGCCTTCTCCTTCGTCTACCCGCATGTCGAGGCAGGATGGCGCGCGGCGGGTGCCGAACTTGCTCCATTCTCGCCCCTCAAGGACGAGGCGCCGCCGGATCATTGCGATGCCTGCTGGCTGCCGGGCGGCTATCCGGAGCTGCATGCCGGCACGATCGCGGCAGCGAGCCACTTCCTTGAAGGTTTGCGCGACTTCGCACGGACCCGACCGGTGCATGGCGAGTGCGGCGGTTACATGGTTCTCGGGCGCAACCTGACCGATGCCGGGGGCGTCGTGCATGAGATGGCCGGCCTGCTCTCGGTCGAGACCTCCTTCGCGAAGCGGAAGATGAATCTCGGCTATCGCCGGGCGGTTCTGGCGGCGGATGGCCCGCTCGGGGCAGCCGGCACGACCTTGACCGGGCATGAATTCCACTATGCAAGCATCGTCGCGCAGGGCGAGGACCCGCCCTTCGCCGTGGTGACGGACCCGCACGGCTCGGCGCCTGCCCCCGCCGGAAGCCGGCGCGGCCTTGTGACGGGCTCGTTCTTCCACGCCATCGCGACGGCAGGCCCAGCGTGAGCCAGGCGCCGGTCTTCGACGAAGCTTTCGCCCGGCAGTTCGAGGAGCTGCTGCGCTGGCGGCGCGATGTCCGGCGGTTCAAGCGTGATCCGGTCCCGGACGCGCTGATCGAAGCGCTCCTGGCACAGACCAGCCTCTCCCCCTCCGTCGGACATGCGCAGCCCTGGCGCTGGGTCGCCGTGGCGCAGCCAGCACAGCGCGCGGCCGTGCAGGAGAGCTTCGGCCGCTGCAATGCGAATGCACTTGCGTCCTATGACGGCGAACGGGCGGCGCTCTATGCCCGCCTCAAGCTGGAAGGCTTGCGAGAGGCGCCCGTCCAGTTCGCCGTGTTCTGCGATCATGGCACCGAGCGCGGCCATGGCCTCGGCCGGGCCACCATGCCGGAAATGCTGGACTACTCGGTCGTCGCCGCGATCACGCAGTTCTGGCTGTCGGCGCGCGTCCACGGGCTCGGCGTCGGCTGGGTCTCGATCCTCGATCCCGGCGCGATTACCGCCGCCCTTGATACACCGCCGGCGTGGAAGCTCGTCGCCTATCTCTGCGTCGGCTGGCCGGAGGAGGCATGCGACGTGCCCGAGCTGGTCAGGGCTGGCTGGGAGCGCGGCTGAGCGCGAGGCCGGCGAGATCGCGGCGCAGGCCGAAGGAAACCAGCACCGCCAGAACGGCGAGGATCGCCACGAGCCAGGCCGATGCCGGAGATCACCAGCCCGACCACGGCCGGTCCCAGGACCTGGCCGAGATTGCTGCCTTGCATCAGCAGCCCGATGCTGGCCGGAACCAGATTGCGGCGGCGCTGACGCGACTTTGCGCCGAACCACAGCTTCACGACGGCTGAAACGAAGAAGGCCGGCCCAAGGGACCGGCCTTCGATGGTATGAACCAGGAACGGTGCGTCAGCGGCGGAAACCGCCGCCGATCGCGCCACCGAGCACGCCGCCGACGATCCCGCCGAAGATCGCCGCGCCGGCGCTGTCACCGGCATCGCCTTCACGGGTCCGGACGCGGCCCTGATAGCCGGTGCTGGTCGTGCCCCGACGCGGTGTCGTGGTCGTGCCCTGATAGGCTTGGCCACGCTCGCGGGCGAGGTCGCGCTGGTACATCTCGTCGCCGTCATAGGAGGAGACGTTGCGGGTGGCAGCCTTGCCTTCCCCGGCGGTCTTGGTGCTGCGCTTCTTCTCGGCCGCGGCCTTCTCCTCGGCGAGGACAGCCTGATAGGCGGTCTCGCTCTGGACGCGGAGCGCGCTCACCTGCATCGCGGTCAGGAAGCCTGTCTCCGGGATGCTGCGCGACTTCTGCCAGGCCTGGATCGCCTTGCGATGGCTCGGACCGAAGGCGGCGGCAGCCTTGCCCGGCTGGAAGCCGCTGACGCGCAGGCGGGTCTGCACTTCGCGCCGGCCCTTGGCGTCGAGCTTCATCGCGGTCTCGGTCTGCGCGGTGCCGATCTCCTTCTTCAGCGCCTCTTCGGTGACGCCCGGAGGGGTCGCCAGGAAACCGCTCGCAGGCTTCGACGCCTCGAGGCTGGCGAGGCGGTTGCGGGCGAAGGTCGCGAACTGGCCCGACGGGAAGGCGTCGAGATAGGCGCGGTAGTCGGCGGCTGAATTGCCGCGCTCGGCGACTTCCCAGGTCTTGATGTCGATCTGGGCGCGATCGAGCGCAGGAGCGGCAGGCATCGCCGGCATCGGCACGGCCGCGTCGATGGTCTTGGTCGCGGCCACGCCGGCATCAACCGCGGCGAGCTTCAACGTCGGGTTCATCTTGAACTCGCCGATGATCGAGGAATTGGTCCAGGGCTTCTGCTTCTTGTTGGTCGTTTCCCAGACATCGGCACGCACGCGGTCCATCACCGTGGTGATCGACACTTCCGGCGTCTCGATATGCTTGAGCAGCGCACTGGTGAAGGGGCTGTTGCCGTCGCGCTCGCCATCGAGCGCCGTGGCGCGCGGGTCGGTCGCGAAGGCGATCAGGATGCCTGAGGCCGATTGCGTCTCGATCGCGGTCAGACCACGGGTGACGGCACGCGACTTCGCGGCGAGCTGGGCGGCGAAGGGGTTGTCGCGGCAGGCGTCGAGGATGACGATGTTGACGCGCTCGTCGCGCTGCATCTGGCGCAGCACGAGCTGGACGTTGACCGCGCGGAAATCGAGATCGGCTTCCGAACGCAGCGAGGCGTCGACGGGGATCAGGTAGTTCTCGTCGCCGACGGCGATGCCGTGGCCGGCATAATAGACGAGGCCGGCCTTGGCGCCGTCGAGCTTCTGCGCGAACTCGCGCACGATGCCCGTCATCTCGTCCATCTTGAGGTCGTAGCCCTCGACGACGTCGAAGCCGAGACGCTTCAGCGCAGCGGAAATGCCCTTGGCGTCACGCTGCGGATTGGCGAGCGGCGGCACCGCCGTATAGGCGCTGTTGCCGATGACGAGCGCGACCCGCCGCTCGGGCACGGCCGCAGAGCCGGGAGAGGCCAGCGCCACCGCTGAGAGCACCAGCGCAAAGGCGACAGCCATTCGGGCACGGAACCCTGGAACCAGAGACGCGAAGTTCACGACAACCTCCCCAATTCGGCAATCGGCTGCCCGCCCGCAACGGTCGGCGCAGCGCACAATCAAAAAACACGGCGGCAATATGGACGAAAGGTGGCCGTCTTTTTTACCGCAACACGCTCCGGTGGTAAACCGGAACATCCCTTCGTCGCGCGAACCCCGGCGTCGGTTCAAACACTGCGCCGAATCGCGCGCCGGATCGCGAGCATCGAACCGGCGCGGAGGCGCCTGCATCCTTCGTTTGCATGAGACGCGCAGCATAAGACGAAGGGATGAGTGCACGCCTGCCAAGACCGCTTTGAAACCCTCCAGCGTTGACTTATGCCCGGAGCGCGGTGCAGCATGACATGCAAGGGGAACCGCTTAAAAAAGAAAGAGCAAGCTGATGAAGGCTGGCAACCGGCATGTCTGAGGATACTATTCTTTCGACATCAGGCCTTACAAAAGAATTTGCCGGCTTTACAGCTGTGAACGGCGTAGATCTCCGTGTACGTCGCGGGTCTATTCACGCTCTGATCGGGCCGAACGGCGCCGGCAAGACAACCTGCTTCAATCTGCTGACCAAATTCCTGGCGCCGACGCGCGGCTCGATCGTCTATAACGGCCGCGACATCACGCGCGAGAAACCGGCCGAGATCGCAAGGCTCGGGCTGGTGCGCTCGTTCCAGATTTCGGCGGTGTTCCCGCAGCTCTCGGTGCTGACCAATGTCCGTATCGCCCTGCAGCGGCGCAAGCGCGGCGATTCGTTCGATTTCTGGCGTTCCGAGAGTTCGCTCAAGGAGCTCGACGCCGAGGCCGCGAGCCTGGTCGACGCCGTCGGCCTCACCCCGTTCCTCGGACTGACCGCAGGCGAACTCAGCTACGGCCGCAAGCGTGCGCTGGAGATCGCGACGACGCTGGCGCTCGACCCCGAAATGCTCTTGCTCGACGAGCCGATGGCCGGCATGGGCCGCGAGGATGTCGAGCGCATCGCGGCGCTGATCCGCAAGATCTCGGCCAACCGCACCATCCTGATGGTCGAGCACAATCTCTCGGTCGTCGCCTCGCTCTCGGACCGGATCACCGTTCTGGCGCGCGGCCAGGTGCTGGCGGAGGGCGACTACGCCACCGTCTCGAAGGATCCGCGCGTGGTCGAGGCCTATATCGGCTCGGGAGTCGGCCATGGCCACCACTGAAGCGCTGAAGAACCCCGTGGCTGCCGCAGGCACCGCCCCGCTGCTCAAGGTCCGCAGCCTGGAAGCCTGGTATGGCGAGAGCCATGTCCTGCATGGCATCGATTTCGACGTGGCGCCCGGCGAGGTGGTGACGCTGCTCGGCCGCAACGGCGCCGGCAAGACCACGACGCTGAAATCGATCATGGGCGTGATCGGCAAGCGCAAGGGCTCGGTCGCGCTGGAGGGCAAGGAGACGATTCAGCTGCCCTCGCGCGCCATCGCAAGGCTCGGCATCGGCTTCGTGCCGGAGGAGCGGGGCATCTACTCGACCCTCTCGGTCGAGGAGAACCTGATGCTGCCGCCGCAGGTGAAGCCGGGCGGCCTGCCGGTCGAGCAGATCTTCACACTCTTCCCCAACCTCAAGGAGCGGCTGAAGAGCCAGGGCACCAAGCTCTCGGGCGGCGAGCAGCAGATGCTGGCGATCGGCCGCATCCTGCGCACCGGCGCCAACCTGCTGCTGCTCGACGAGCCGACCGAAGGTCTCGCCCCCGTCATCATCGACCAGATCGGTGCCACCATCCGCATGCTCAAGCAAAAGGGCTTCACCATCATCCTGGTCGAGCAGAACTTCCGCTTCGCCCAGACGGTCGCGGACCGGCACTACGTGGTCGAGCAAGGCAAGGTGATCGACATGATCCCGAATGCCGAGCTCGACGCCAATATCGACAAGCTGCATCGCTATCTCGGCGTCTGAAGCAGCGCGATCCACCAGAACAGCACCGGCTCGCCGGTATCGACAGAGGGAGAACGATCATGAAGCTGAAGACGATTCTCGCGACCACGGCGCTTGCGACCCTGATGGCGGCCCCCGCGCTCGCCCAGCAGATCTCGGTCAAGGCCGGCGTGCTGAACGACCGCTCGGGCCTCTATGCCGACCTCGCCGGCGAAGGCTCGGTGATCGCGGCGCGCATGGCGGTCGAGGACTTCAAGGCCGCCGAGAAGGGCATCAAGGTCGAGATCGTCTCGGCCGATCACCAGAACAAGCCTGACGTCGGCTCGACCATCACCCGGCAGTGGTATGACCAGGACGGCGTCGATCTGATCCTCGACGTGCCGACCTCCTCGGTCGCGCTGGCGGTGAGCCAGATCACCAAGGAGAAGAACAAGATCCACATCAACTCGGGCGCCGGCTCGTCGGACCTCTCCGGCAAGGCCTGCAGCCCCAACACCATCCACTGGACCTACGACACCTATGCGTTGGCGCAGGGCACCGGCGGCGCGATGGTGAAGGCCGGCGGCGACAGCTGGTTCTTCATGACCGCGGACTATGCCTTCGGCCACGCGCTGGAGCGCGACGCCAGCGCCACCGTCATCAAGAACGGCGGCAAGGTGGTCGGCGCGGTCCGCACCCCGTTCCCGGGCACCGACTTCTCGTCCTTCCTGCTCCAGGCGCAGGCCTCCAAGGCCAAGGTCATCGGCCTTGCGAACGCCGGCAGCGACACCACCAACGCGATCAAGCAGGCTGGCGAATTCGGCATCGTCGCCGGCGGCCAGAAGCTCGCGGGCCTGCTCGTCTTCCTGACCGACGTGCACTCGCTCGGCCTGCAGGCGGCACAGGGCCTCGTCCTGACCGAGTCGTTCTACTGGGATCGCGACGACGGCACCCGCGCCTGGTCGGAGCGCTTCGCCAAGCTCAATGGCGGCAAGAAGCCGACCATGGTCCAGGCGGGCGTCTATTCCGGCCTGCTGCACTATCTGAAGGCGGTCGAGGCGACCAAGAGCAAGGACTCGGCCACCGTCATGGCCAAGATGAAGGAGATGCCGACGGAGGATCCGCTGTTCGGCAAGGGCTCGATCCGTCCGAACGGCCGCAAGATGCACGACATGTATCTCTACGAGGTCAAGAAGCCGTCGGAGTCGAAGGGCCCGTGGGATTACTACAAGCAGGTCTCGGTGCTGCCGGCTGAGCAGGCCTTCCAGCCGCTGGCCGAAACCGGCTGCTCGCTCGTCAAGTGACGCCGCGGCTGAACGCCGCCAAGACGTCCTCCGCCGTCATCCCGGGCGACCGCAGGTCGACCCGGGATCCATCGGAGGGCTCCGGAACTCTACGATGGATCCCGGCTCTGCGCTTCGCCTGGCCGGGGTGACGAAGAGGATCGAGAGCCCACCCCACACGATGATCTGAGTCCCGCATGTTCGAGCTTCTAGGCGTTCCGCCGCAAGCGCTGTTTGGTCAGGTCCTGCTCGGCCTGATCAACGGCTCGTTCTACGCCATCCTCAGCCTCGGGCTGGCGGTGATCTTCGGGCTGCTCAACATCATCAACTTCACGCATGGCGCGCAGTACATGATGGGCGCCTTCGTCGCCTGGATGTGCCTGAACTATCTCGGCCTCAACTACTGGGCGGCCCTGCTGCTGGCGCCGATCATCGTCGGCGCGACCGGCGTCGCGGTCGAACGATTGCTGCTGAAGCGCATCGCCCATCTCGACCATCTCTACGGGCTGCTGCTGACCTTCGGCCTGGCGCTGATCATCCAGGGCCTGTTCCGCAACCAGTACGGCTCGTCCGGCCTGCCCTACGCGATCCCGCCGCAGCTGACCGGCGGCCAGAATCTCGGCTTCATGTTCCTGCCGAACTACCGCGCCTGGGTGATCGTCGCTTCGCTGATCGTCTGCCTCGGCACCTGGTTCCTGATCGAGAAGACCAAGCTCGGCGCCTATCTGCGGGCCGCGACCGAGAACCCGACGCTGACCCAGGCCTTCGGCATCAACGTGCCGCTCCTGGTGACGCTGACCTACGGCTTCGGCGTCGCGCTCGCCGCCTTCGCCGGCGTGCTCGCCGCGCCGATCTACTCGGTCAACCCGAACATGGGCGGCGACCTGATCATCGTCGTCTTCGCCGTCGTCGTGATCGGCGGCATGGGCTCGATCATGGGCGCCATCGTCACCGGCTTCTCGCTCGGCCTGATCGAAGGCCTGACCAAGGTGTTCTATCCGGAAGGCGCCGCCACCGTGATCTTCGTCATCATGGTGCTGGTGCTGCTGGTGAAGCCCGCCGGCCTGTTCGGCCGCACGGCCTGACGAAAGACGCAAGGACTGAAGACATGACCGACCTTGCCTCGACCGACGCCCCCGCCGCCGGCCTCTCGCTCGCCGAGACCGACAACGGCACCGCGCGCCTGCACCGCAACCTGTTCATCGCGATCGCCGTGATGCTCGCGATCGCGCCCTTCGTCGCCTATCCCGTCTTCGTGATGAAGGTTTTGTGCTTCGCGCTGTTCGCGCTCGCCTTCAACCTGCTGCTTGGCTATGGCGGGCTCTTGTCCTTCGGCCATGCCGCCTATTTCGGCATGGCGAGCTATGTCTCGGCCTATACCGCCAAGAACTGGGGCCTGACGCCGGAGCTCGCGATCCTGCTCGGCACCGCGGTCGGCGCGGGGCTCGGCCTCGTCTTCGGCGCGCTCGCCATCCGCCGCCAGGGCATCTATTTCGCGATGATCACGCTGGCGCTCGCCCAGATGGTGTTCTTCTTCTCGCTGCAGACGCCGCGCTTCACAGGCGGCGAGGACGGCATCCAGGCCGTGCCGCGCGGCAAGCTCTTCGGCCTCGTCAGCCTCGCCGACGACCGCGCGCTCTATTGGCTCGTCGCCGCCATCTTCATGGGCGGGCTGCTGTTGATCTACCGCGTCATCCATTCGCCCTTCGGCCAGGTCTGCAAGGCGATCCGCGACAACGAGCCCCGCGCCATCTCGCTCGGCTACCGCGCCAACCAGTACAAGCTCATGGTCTTCGTGCTCTCGGCGACGCTCGCGGGGCTGGCCGGCGCGACCAAGGCGATCGTCTTCCAGCTGGCCTCGCTCACCGACGTCTACTGGACGATGTCCGGCGAGGTCGTGCTGATGACGCTGGTCGGCGGGCTCGGCACCGTCTTCGGGCCGATCGTCGGCGCCATCGTCATCGTCGCGATGCAGAATTATCTCGCGACGCTCGGCGCCTGGGTCACCGTCGTCCAGGGCGGCATCTTCGTGCTCTGCGTGCTGCTCTTCCGCGAGGGCATCGTCGGCGTCATCTCGAAGGCGATCAAGAAGCCGCTCTAAGAGCCGCGATCAAGGCAGCCGAACGACCGCTGGACCACGTCTGGACACCCTTGTCATTCCGGGGCGCGCCTCAGGCGCGAACCCGGACCCATGACTGGGCGCCCTCGATAGCTCCTTGCTGGCAGCTCACCCGGTCGTGGGTTCCGGGTTCTTCGCTACGCGAAGCCCCGGAATGACAAGGGTATCGCTCAAGCCACTGCCATCCAGTCAAACAACATCTAACGGATCAGCTTCGAGATCGTCCGGAACTGCGGATGCTCGGCACTCCCTAGCCATTCGAACAGCACCATCTCGGTGGTGACGATCTCGGCGCCGTGGCTTGCCATGCGCTGCAATGCGATCTCGCGCGATTGCGGCACGCGCGAGCCGATCGCATCGGCGACCACGACGACCCGGCGGCGATGCTCCAGCAAGGTCAGCACGGTCTGCCCGACGCAGACATGCGCTTCACAGCCGCAGATCACCAGTTCGCGATCCCCCGCCACGGCTTCGAGGAAAGCGGGCTCGCCGCAGGCGTCGAAGCTCATCTTGGCCACGGCGGGAGCAACGCCAGCCAATTCCGGCACCGTCGTGCCAAGGCCGCGCGGATATTGCTCGGTCAGGACCGCCGGCACGTCGAGCAGACGCGCCGCCTCGGCGAGGCGCCCGGCATTGAGCAACGCCGTCTCGCCGTCATGGATCGCCGGCATCAGCTTGGCCTGGAAGTCGATGACGACCAGCATGGCATTCTTCGCGGCGAGCAGCGGCATGATGGACCTTTCCTCCTGTGGCCGTCCGAGGACTTTCGCAAGGCCCCGGGGCGCAGCTCCGCCGACCGGCGTGGAATCTGCGGAGCAAGCCTGGCTTGACTTGCCTAACGGCAGTCAACATGCAGACGACATGAACGGCAAACGGATCGTTCCCTTCGCGACGACGCTGCATGTGCGCGACCATTGCCTGTGCCTGCATGTGCAGCGCGCGGCGCGGGCGCTGGCGCGCCGTTTCGACGAAGCCTTGCGCCCGGTCGGGCTGACGAACGGCCAGTTCTCGCTGATGATGGCCCTCAATCGCCCGGTGCCGGCCTCGTTCGGCCCGCTGGCGGCGCTGCTGGCGATGGATCGAACGACGCTCACCGCCGCGCTGAAGCCGCTGCAACGGCGCGGACTCGTCGATATAGCGGTCGATCCGGCCGATCGCCGCGGCCGCCTGCTGACGCTGACGGAGGACGGGATGGTGCTGCTCGCCTCGGCCGTACCGATCTGGCAACGGACGCACGAGATCGTCGAGGCTGCCATGCCAGACGGCGCGCCCGCGACGTTGCGCGATACCCTGCCTAAGCTGGGCTGAAGTCCAAGCTGGGTTTGAGCTGCGGCAGCTTGCCCCGCCCGCGCCGCAGAGCCGCTCCGCCAACGCGCATCTGGCGCATGGCCCACGCTGCGATTACCGTCCAGCCATTCCTCAGACGCAAGCAAGATCACAATCCACATGGACAAGCGGCTCGACGCCCCAACCCCGGCCGCAGCCATGTCCCCAGCGGATATCCGCTCGGTCCTGATCGGCGTCATGCTGGCGATGTTCCTCGCCGCGCTCGACCAGACCATCGTCGCGACCGCGCTGCCGACGATGGGGCGCGAGCTCAACGACGTGACGCATCTCTCCTGGATCGTCACGATCTACCTGCTGGCCTCGACTGCGGTGACGCCGCTCTACGGCAAGCTCGCCGATATCCATGGTCGCCGGGTGACGCTGCTCGCCGGCATCGTCGTCTTCGTGATCGGCTCGATCGCCTGCGCGCTGGCGCCCTCGCTCTGGCTGCTCGTCCTCGCGCGCTTCGTGCAGGGGCTTGGCGGCGGCGGGCTGATCGCGCTGGCCCAGACCATCGTCGGCGACATGGTGCCGCCCAAGGAGCGCGGGCGCTACCAAGTCTATTTCGCCAGCGTCTTCATGTCCTCCTCTCTGCTCGGCCCGGTCCTCGGCGGCTTCCTCGCCGAGAAGCTGCACTGGTCGGTGATCTTCTGGATCAACCTGCCGCTCGGGCTCGGCGCCTACTGGATGTCGAGCGCAGCCCTGAAGCGCCTGCCGCGCCACGAGCGGCCACACAAGCTCGACGTGCTCGGCGCCGTGCTGATGACGCTGGGGACGGTTTCGCTGCTGCTCGCCCTGTCCTGGGGCGGCACCGCCTATCCCTGGCGCTCGCCTGAGATCGCCGGCCTCGTCACGGCCTCGCTCGTACTCTGGGCGCTGTTCGCCTGGCGCCTGCGCCGGGCGGCCGAGCCCTTGATTCCGCTCGACCTCTTCGGCAACCGCGTCGTCCGGCGCGGCACGGTTGCGGCCGGCTTCGGCATGGGCACCTTCATCGGCCTGACCATCTACCTGCCGCTTTATTTCGAGACGGTGATGGGCCTGAGCGCCACCCATTCCGGCCTCGGCCTGCTGCCGCTGACCTGCGGCACGGTGCTGGGCGCGACCAGCTCCGGCCGGGCGATGTCGCATCTCACCCATTACAAGCGCGTACCGCTGGCCGGGCTGTTCGTCGCGATGACGGGGACGGCTGTTCTCGCCGCCTTCTCCGGCCGGATCCCGCTCCTGCCCTTCTGCGTGATCCTGGCGATCGTCAGCATCGGCTTCGGCACGCTCCTGCCCGTCGCGACCGTCTCGATCCAGAACGCCGTGCAGGCACATCAGCTCGGCACGGTGACGGCGGTCGCCAATTTCTTCCGCCAGATCGGCGGGGCGCTGATCGTCGCGGTGTTCGGCGCGATCGTGCTCGGTGGCGTCGGCGCGGCCGGCGCGCAGCTCTCGCCGGAGGCGTTGAAGCTCGGCACCGTCGACCGCGAGACCATGGTCGTGCTGTTCCGCTATGTCTTCGCCGCTGCGAGCCTCGGTTTCGCTCTCGCCTGGCTGTCACTGGCACGCATGGAGGAGCGGCCGCTGCGCGGCCGTGCCGTGGAGACGGCCAAGGCGATCGGCGGCGAGTAAGGGGAAACGGAACCGCCGCGCCCAGCTGCGCGTTGCCAAGAGCCCGTCATCCGTCCGGGCCAGCATGCCAGCATCCGCTAGCCAGGAGTTCCGCCATGTCCGATCTCGTCGTCATCGTCTATTCGACCGAGGCCCGCGCCGAGGAAATGCGCCAGAAGCTGATCGGCCTGCAGAAGGAATACCTGATCGAGATCGGCGATGCCGCCATCGCGGTGATGCATGAGGGCGGCAAGGTGAAGCTCAACCAGCTCCTGAACACGACCGCGATGGGCGCCGTGTCCGGTTCGTTCTGGGGGCTGCTGATCGGCGCGATCTTCCTGATGCCGATCTTCGGCGCGGCCCTGGGCGCGGCGTCGGGCGCGCTCGGCGGGGCGCTGACCGATTACGGCGTCGACGACAAGTTCATGAAAGACCTGTCCACCAGCCTGCAGCCCGGCAATGCCGCGCTGTTCGTACTGGTCAACAAGGTGACCGGCGACAAGGTGCTGGAGGCGATCCGGGGCACCGGAGGCACGGTGCTCAAGACCTCGCTCGACCGCTCGCAGGAGCAGAAGCTGCGCGATGCGCTGGCCGATGTGCACAGCGCAGCGCCGGCGGCGGCCGAGCCGCCGGAACCTTACTCGCAGGGCACGGGCGCGCCTTCGCCGGTGGGTTGAGGCGCGAACACCACCACAGCGTCATTCCGGACAAGCCGCAATAGCGGCGCCGATCCGGAATCCATCCAAGGGCGTCTCGCTCCATGATGGATTCCGGGTCTCCGCTTCGCTGCGCCCGGAATGACGGCGTTGTGTGAGGGGATCAGTCCCTGAGCAGCTCGTTGATGCCGGTCTTGGAGCGCGTCTGCGCGTCGACCGTCTTGACGATGACGGCGCAGGAGAGCGACGGGCCCGGCGTGCCGTCCGGGAAAGGCTTGCCCGGCAGCGAGCCCGGCACCACCACCGAATAGGGCGGCACCTTGCCGACATGGACCTGGCCGGTGGCGCGGTCGACGATCTTGGTCGAGGCCGAGATGAAGACGCCCATCGAGAGCACCGAGCCCTCGCCGACGATCACGCCCTCGACGACCTCGGAGCGGGCGCCGATGAAGCAATTGTCCTCGATGATGGTCGGGTTGGCCTGCAGCGGCTCGAGCACGCCGCCGATGCCGACGCCGCCCGAGAGATGCACGTTCTTGCCGATCTGGGCGCAGGAACCGACCGTCGCCCAGGTGTCGACCATGGTGCCGGAATCGACATAGGCGCCGATATTGACGAAGGACGGCATCAGCACGACGCCCGACGCGATGAAGGAGCCCTTGCGCGCCGCGGCCGGCGGCACGACGCGGAAGCCGGCGGCGCGGAAGCGATTTTCGCCCCAGCCCTCGAACTTCGACGGCACCTTGTCCCAGAACACGGCCTCACCCGGACCATTCGCCATGATGACGTTGTCGGTCAGGCGGAAGGAGAGCAGCACCGCCTTCTTCAGCCATTGGTGGACGATCCAGTCGGCACCCTGCTTCTCAGCGACGCGGGCCTGGCCCGCATCGAGCATCTCGATCGCCTGCTCGACGGCCTCGCGGACGGCGCCCTTGGTCTGGACGCCGATCTCGGCCCGGTTTTCCCAGGCGGCGTCGATGGTCTGGTTGAGATCGGCGAGGGACATCAGGTGGCTCCGGCGCTTCCAGAAAGATCGGCGCGAGCGATGGCGGATGCCGGCGGCTGCGTCAAGCCGGGCGGCGGCGCAGCAGATATGTGTCCATGATCCAGCCATGCCGCGCGCGGGCCTGCGCCCTCGCCTCGGCGATCTCGGCGGAGAGTTCGGCCAGAGGGCCGGCGCGCAGGATTTCGTCGGGCGTGCCGAGATAGGCACCCCAGTAGATGTCCAGCCCGGCGGGATCGATCTTGCCGAAGGTCTGCTCACCATCGAGCATCACGACGACGCTGTCCTGATCGGCCGGAAAGCCAGCCGCCAGCTTACGCCCGGTGGTGATCAGGATCGGCGCGCCGATCGTGTTGAGCGGGATGCGATGGCGCGCGGCGAGCACCTGGACGCTGCTGATGCCGGGATAGACCTGCCAGTCGAGAGCGAAACCGGAAGCGGCGACGCGCTCCATGATGCGCAAGGTGGAATCGTAGAGCGCCGGATCGCCCCAGACCAGCAGCGCGCCGGTCTGCCCATCCTGCAATTCCGCTTCGAACAGGGCGCGGTAGCGGGCCGCGATGCGCTCATGCCAGACATCGACGACACCGTGATAATCATCGCCCGCCTCGGCGCGACGCGGGATCTCGACTGGAACGGTGCGGTAACCGGGCTTGCGGATGAAGCGCGCGCAGATCGCCTCGCGCAGGGCCCGAAGCGCGGCCTTCTCCTCGCCCTTGTCGGGAATGAACAGGATATCGGCGCGGTTCAGCGCCTCGATCGCCTCGATCGTCATGTGCTCGGGATTGCCGGCCCCGATGCCGATAATGAGGATGTTGCGCATGCTGCTCCGCCGTTCGCGGCGGCTTAGCACGGTCTCAAGCGCGAATGCGAGATCAGGCCCGGCCGAGCACGGCCATGCGGGCGAGATCGGGCTGCGTCGCGGGCGTCGCGTTCAGCGCCAGCGCCGCCTGAAGCGCCTCCAGATCCGCCTGGAGGCGCGGATGCCAGCCGCAAGGGCATGGCTGGTCACCGCAATGAGCATCCGCCACCTCTCTGTAGACAGAACCGACCGCTGCCGCCGCCAGCTCGATCAAAGCGAGCGGCGGCAGGCGAGTATCGTGGAGCGCGGCGCAAAAAGCTGTCATGACCGCCTCCCGGATCTCGGCACGGGCGGTCTCCAGCGATTCGGCGCTCCCCCGATCAGGCTGCACGTTCGATGCCCTTGATGGCGGCATGGCGGCGGCGCTGTGGCCCTTGCAAGGGTTTGGGCCCCTGCTCCGGCAAGGTCACCGCCAGCAGGTCGACGAGGCGCTGCATGCGCGGCGGCAAGGCCGCATCGGCGTCGAGATCGCCCGGCCCTTTGGCCAGCGCGAGCGCCCGGCGCAATTCCGGCCGGCTCGCGCCGGTGCGGACGATTTCGCGGATGATGATCTCGTCGATGCGGCCGATCGCGGCTGCGACATCGACCTCGGTGACGCCACCCATTCGGTTTCTCCGTCGGCTGATTCACTGATCGCGAGGGAGAGATAGGCGCGCCGCCGATTCGATGCAAGCTCTTGTTTTTACTACATAAATAGAACTATTTTAAGGTAACGGGCCACTCTCGCCTGCAGGCGTGACCGCATCATGACGGCGCCAGCGGCTAGAGGTCGCGGACGATTTCCAGGCGGGCGCCATGAGCCAGGCCGTCGTCGAGGCGAGCATCATCGGGACCGTAAAAGGAGATGGCATAGGCCCCCTGCCCTCGGCGGACGAGATGCTCGCCAAGGCCGGCAGCGGCCGAGCCTCGCGCCTCGGCCAGGGACAGGGTCTGTCGGCCGATGCGGAACTGGGCGAGCCCGAAACCGAGACCGGGAACGCCGCCGATAGCGACCGGCTCGCGCCCGAGCAGGGGGCGGTAGCGGGCGACCGAGGTTGCGAGGTCCTGCACCGCCACTGTGACACCCGCGACCCCGGTCACGCCATTGGCATGGCGACGGCCCGGCCCTTCGGGAACGCGCAGGCTGCGGGCCGTGACGTCGGTGCAGAGGAACGGGATGTCGGGCTCCGGCGGACGCGCCGAGCGCCAGGCGATGCGCGTGCCGTCGGGCTGGAGGCGACCGCCGTCGATCGGCCCCTCCATGACGATGCCGGCGGCGCGGGCACGGGCGAGATCGGCATCGAGATCGTCCGGCAGCACGGCATAATCGACGAGACCGGGGCCGGCACGGTCCAGCACCTGCCACCAGCGATAGTCCGGCAGCGGACGCGGGAAGGCGATGATCTCGAGATAGGCGCCATCCTCGAACACGACCAGCGCGTTGCGCGAGCCGCGCGGATGTTCGCCGCCGAGCAGCACGGTGAAGCCGAGCGCCGTGTAATCGCGGATGGCGGCGTCGAGGTCGGCGACGGCGATGACGATATGGTCGATCGAAAGCGGCATGGTTCTCGTCCCGTCGATGCTGGTGTCAGCGGCTCTGCGCGATGGCTTCGATGCCCGACATGCCGCCGAGCTGCGGCGCAAAACTCTCCCAGACCTTGCGGGCGCCATCCTGCCAGCCTTGGCGATCCTCGGCCGGCACGACCTTGCCGCCTTCGGCTTGGGCGCGCGCCATCGAGGCTTCCTCATCGGCGCGCATCAACTCGTCGAAATAGGCGATGCCCTCGGTGACCGCAGCGGTCAGCGCCTCGCGGTCCTGTTGCGTCAGCGCCTTCCAGAAGGGTGCTGCGAACATCACGACGCCGCTCGCCCAGATATGGCCGGTCTCGATCAGCACCGGCACGACCTCGTGCAGGCGGAAACCGACATAGGCCGACTTGGTCAGGTCCATGCAGTCGACCACGCCGGTCTTGAGCGCGTTATAGGTCTCGGGGATCGGGATCGGTGTCGGGTGTGCGCCGAAACCCGACCAGAGCGCGGTATGGAGCGGGCTCTGGATGACGCGGATGCGCTTGCCCTTGACCGAAGCGGGGGTGGTGAGCGCCTCCTTCGCCAGGAGATGGCGAGCGCCGTAGTTGATGAAGCCCGGCACGACGAAGCCCTGCGCCTGATAAAGATCCTTCAGTGCGGTCCCCAGCGGCCCGGCCAGCACCCGTGCGAGATGGCCGCGATCGCGGAACAGGAAGGGCAGATCGAGAATCTGCCCCGCCGGCACCCAGGTCGAGAGCGAGGACACGGTCGAGAGCGCCGCCTGGATCGAACCCAAGCGCAGGCCCTCGGCCACCTCCTTCTCGCCGCCGAGCGCGGCATTGGGCACGACCCGCAGATCGAAACGGCCGGGCGCCGTGCGCTCCAGAATATCGGCGATGCGCCGCCAGATCTTGGTCTCCGGCTTGTCCTCGCCCAAGAGCGAGGCAACGGTCATCGGCCGGCCGGCGGCGAAGGCCTGTCCGCCCTTCAGGATGGCGGGCGCGGCGAGCGAGCCGGCGGCGAACTGGCGGCGTGTGATCAGCAAGGCTTGCCTCCTTCGGCATAGGTAGCGGGATCGCGCGAAATGCGCCCCGCTGCAAGAGGCGAGCGCTCAACCCGCGAAAATGCCCTCGAAAACGGTCGCGCTGATCGGGTTGCGCTGGCTCGGCGTCTCGCGCGCCTGCAAGGCTTCCGGCAATTGCGCCTTGTCGCCGGGCTTGCCGATGGCAACGGCCGCCTCGACGCGGTAGCCCGCCGGCAGCTTCAGGGTCTGCGGAGCTCGCGCCTGATCGAAACCGGCCATGCCATGCGCCTGCCAGCCGATACGCACCGCCTGCAGGGCGAGATTGGCCCAGGCGGCGCCAGCGTCGAAGGAATGAGTATAGGACGGCACCTCCTCGGCCTTGCCGGGAACCGCCATGGTCTCCTTGGAGACGACGAAGATCAGCGCAGCGGCATGCTTCGCCCAGGACTGGTTGAACGGGTTGAGCAGGCCGAGCAGTGCCGGCCAATGGGCCGTGCCACGCCGCGCATAGATGAAACGCCAGGGCTGCGAGTTGTAGGAAGACGGCGCCCAGCGCGCCGCCTCGAACAGCACCTTCAGCTCGGCCTCGGAGATGATCTCGTCGGTGAAGGCACGCGGCGACCAGCGCTCGAGGAAGAGCGGGTCGATGGCGTGATCGGCGGCGCGGCTATTGGCAGTAACGGTCATCGATGGTCCTGACGGCGTGGGCAGCGGCGGCGACAGCCGACGCGATAGAGGCAGCAGAATCGGCATCGCGGATCGACCCGTCAAGGAACGGGAAATCTCTAGAAAGGCCATTTCCTGCAAAGCCTTGCTGATTTCGATTACCTTATGGGGAAGTACCTCCATCGCATGACGGTCGCACTGACACTGATCAACCTTGCGTGAAACGCATGTCATAGCCGACCGGCTCCCGCAGCGGTGGATTTCTCGGATGCCAATCGGCTATCCCGAGAGGTGCCGCCGACGGAGACGATGATGACCGAGACCCATGAGATCGCCTCCGACAGGCTGCGCGCGACGGTGCGGGCACAAGGCGGCGAATTGATCGCGCTCTCCGACGCAAACGGGCCGGCGCTCTGGAACGGTGGGCCGGAATGGCCGCGCCATGCACCGGTGCTGTTCCCGATGGTCGGGCGCCTCACCGACGACACGTTGATCCATCAGGGGCATTCCTACCGCCTGACCCAGCATGGCTTCGCGCGCGACAGCCTGTTCTCCTGGGTCGAGCGGAGCGCCGACCGAGCGGTGCTGGAATTGCGGGAGAGCCCGGAGACGCTGGCGATCTATCCGTTCCGGTTCGTGCTGCAGATGATCTACGCGGTCGCGGGCGATACGCTGACCGTGACCTCGCGCGTCAGCAATCCGGCCGAGGTGCCCTTGATCTGCGGTGTCGGCGCGCATCCGGCCTTTCTCTGGCCGCTGACCGAAGGCATCGCGAAACAGGCGCATCGGCTGACCTTCCCGCAGGCGGAGCCGGGTCACGGCCTCGGCGTCGAAGCCGGCCTGCTGACCGCGCCGATCCCCCTGCCTTTCTCCGGCAAGGAGCTCGATCTCGACGAGCGCCTCTTCGTCAACGATGCGATCGTGATCCCCGATACCGCCAACCGCTCGGTGCGCTTCGCGGCGATCGACGCGTCAGGGCGGGAGAGCCGCGCCGTGACGGTGAGTTGGGAAGGTTACAAGGACCTCGGCATCTGGTCGAAGCCATCAGGCGCGCCGTTCCTGTGCATCGAGCCCTGGTACAGCATGGCGAGCCCCGCCGGCTGGCAGGGCGAAATCGCGGAAAAGCCCGGCATCCTCCGGTTGGCGCCGGGCGAGAGCCGCGATTTCGTCTGGCGGGCGACGCTTTAACGTTTCACCCGCGCCGTCATCCCGGGCGGAGCGAAGCGGAGACCCGGGATCCATGCCGGAGCGCATCCGATAGAAGCTCAGGCATGGATCCCGGATCGGCGCGGCTGACGCCGCTTGTCCGGGATGACCGTTCAAAGGGGAAGCGGGGAGAATTTCCCCTCGCGTCACTTCTTCTCGACGTTCCAGAACAGCATGACCGGCGCGGCCAGGACACCGGCGACATTGGTGCGCCGGGCATAGGGCTGATCGAACTGGCCGAGCACCCGATAGGGCTGCATCTCGGTCAGGCGCTTGTGCAACGCCTCCAGCGCCAGCTTGCGGCTGGCGTCGTCGGGCGCATCGACGAAGGCGCCGCGCAGCTTCTCCGCCTCGGCATCGCAGGGCCAGCCGGCCCAGGCCCGCTCGCAGGCCATGTTGGTGCCGATATTGGTCAGGGGCGACTGCATGGTCGCGCCCGAGGCGTAGGTGACGAAGAGGTTCCAGCCGCCCTGGTCCGGCGTGCTCTTGTTCTGCTGGCGGGTGGTGACGGCGCCCCAGTCGGCGAACTGGACATCGACATTGAAGCCGACGGCCTTGAGCGCGGAGGCCGCGACCTCGGCCATGCGGCCGATCGGGGCGATGTCGTTGCTGGTCGAGAGCACGAGCTTCTCGCCCTTGTAACCGCTCTCCTTCAGCAGCTCGCGGGCCTTGTCGAGATTGGGCTTGGCATAGCCCTCGCTGCCGATCTCCGTGCCGTTCGGGCCGCCGCAGACGAAATAGGCGTTGCAGCGCTTCCACCATTCCTCGTCGCCGAAGCCGGCCGCGAGGAAATCGGCCTGCTCGGTGGCATAGGCCAAGGCGAGCCTCGCCTTCGGATTGTCGAAGGGCGGATGGAGATGGTTCGGCCGCAGCATCACCTGATTGGCGAGGTTGGAATAGCGGTCGACCTTGACCTGCTTGTTGGTCGAGATGACCGGGATCAGGTCCTGGCTCGGCTGCTCCCAGATGTCGATCTCGCCGGTCTGGAGCGCGGCAGCGGCGGTCGCCGCATCCGGCATGATCTGCCATTCGACGCGGTCGACCTTGACGACGCGCCCGCCGGCGAGCCCGTCGGCCGGCTCGGAGCGCGGGACGTAATCGGGATTGCGGTCGTAGACGACCTTCGAGCCGCTGCGCCAATCCTCGCGGTTGAACTTGAACGGGCCGGAGCCGATCGTCTCGGTGATCGGCTTCATCGGGTCGGCCTTGGCGTCGGACTCGCGCATGATGACGGGGATCTGGCCGACGGCGGAACCCAGCGCGAAGGGCACCAGCGCCATCGGCCGCTTCAGCTTGAGCCGGAAGGTGGCGTCGTCCACCGCCTCCATGCCGTCGGTATACTCCGCGAGCTTGCCGCCGATGGTGTCGCGCTTCATCCAGCGGCCGAGCGAGGCGATGACGTCCTTGGTCGTCACCGGCTGGCCGTCATGGAATTTCAGACCGGGACGGAGCTTGAAGGTCCAGGTCAGCTTGTCCGGCGAGGTCTCGAAGCTCTCGACCATCTGCGGCTTCGGCTGGAGGTTCGAATCCCAGGCGAAGAGCGTCTCGTAGATCATCAGCCCGTGCATACGGGTGATGACGATGGAGGCAGCGACCGGATCGAGCGTCTTGAGGTCGGCATGCGGCGCGACACGCAGGATGCGGTTCGAGGCCGGCTGCGACTGCGCCGATGCCGGAAGCGGCAGGAACGTGGCCGCCGACAGCAGCAGCGCGGCGGTGAAACGGGACAGTTGCATCAGGCGTTCTCCTCCTTCGTCACCGGCCCTGCGGCTCGCCCCTCTGCGGAGCCGCTTCAGCCGGCGCGTTTCATGCTCGTTGCATCTGCAAAATTCTTGCCCGATGGCCGGCGACCCGCAAGCTGCCTTCCGCATCGAGCCAGAGGCAGGGTCGCGCAAGCCAGGGGCCGTGCTGGTGGCTGGCGAGCGCACGACCATTCGGCAGCGGCGTCAGGCGCGACACCGTCCCGCCGGAAGGCCAGGGCATCAGGGCCGTACCGTCGGCCCGGATTTCGATCTCCGTGCCGAAATGCGGATCACGCCAGCGCCCGACCAATCGCGCATCGAGCGGCGTATCGGCCGGCACGCGAGCGAGCGAGCGCTGCACGCCGCCGATCAGGCCGGTGAGGCGATCCTTCCCTTCCTGTTTCAGGCGGATGTCGAGATAGGCCGGCAGGCTGCGCAGACCGCCGGCGCCATCGGTGATCAGGCGCTCGAAACCGCCCATGAAGCTGATCGAATCAGCGGCGAGCTCGGCCCAGAACGGCCCTTCGTCGCTGACGAACAGCCCGACAGGCGCCTGCGCGATCGTGGGGAGTTCCTGCCCAAGCAGGGCCGCCAGCACCGTCAGGGCGGGCCAGAGCGCCTCTTCCTCGCGATTGGTCAGCACGACGACGCCGACGCCATGGGCCGGTGACATCCAGAAATGGTTGCGATAGCCGGAAAGCGAGCCGCCATGGCCGACGATCCCGGTCTCGCCCAACCGGCTGCAGACGAGGCCCAGGCGGTAGACGCTCTCGCTGCCGTCAGCGAAATGGCGCGGCGCGGTCAGGCGCTCCAGCATGCCGGCAAGCGGGCCGCGGCCAGCCAGCAGGCCTGAGGCCCAGCCGGCGAGATCGGCGGCGGAACCGACGATACCGCCCGAGGCCGAAAAATGCGGACCGTTATGGCCGCGCCGCCAGGACGTGCCATCGTTCCAGTAGCCCGTGGCGAGGCCGGGCACGATCTCCGAGCCGTCATAGGGCAGGCGGAAGGCGGCGCCCAGCTCGCCGGAGAGTTCCGCGACGGTCTCCTTGTAGGGCTTGCCCGTGACCTGCTCGAGGATGCGCTGGCCGAGCCGCCAGCCGGTGTTTGAATAGGCCATCTCGGTGCCGGGCTCGGCACTCAGCGAAGGCAGGCGGCAGGCAAACGCGAAGACCTCCTCCGCGCTCAGTGTCGCGGTGAAGGGCACGCCCTGCTGCCAGAGGGACTCCATCATGTCCGGCAGGGCGCCGGTCATGTCCAGCGCCCGGCCGAGTTCGACCGCGGCGAGCGGCGCCGGCAATTCGCCGAGCCAGCGGCCGAGCGGCGCATCGAGCGGGATGCCGGCGCGCAGCAAGGCTACCGCCAGGACATGCTTGCTGATCGAGGCGAAGCGGTTCGGCGTCTGCGGCGTGAAAGGCACGCCGTATTCGATGCTGGCGAGACCGCCGGCAAAGGCCTCGCGCACGCCGTCGCGGTCGAACAGCACGACGGCGCCGCCCGGCCCCGCCGCGCTTTGCCAGTTGGCAACGATCTCCTGCGCGCGGCTCGCGGCGCGGGTCCAGTCCAGAGTCATGCGTGCCTCCCTCAGCCCTGCGGCCGGGCTTCGCCAAGGAGATTGCGCAAGGCCCGCATGAAGACGCGCGCGCCGGGCCCGATCGCATCATCCGGGAAATCGAAATCCGGATTGTGCAGATGCGCCGTCTCGCCCGAGCCGAGCAGGAACATCGCCGACTTCGAGCGGCGCCCGAACAGGCCGAAATCCTCCGAGCCGCGCGAGGGCGACGTCGGGCCATGCGGCACCTTCTCCTCGTCCATCGCCCGGCGCAGCATCGCGACGGCTTCCGGCTCGTTCTCGCAGTGGTGGAAGATGTCGTGATAGCTGATCTCGACAGTCAAACGACCGGCCTCGGCCGCCTCGCGCGCGAGCTTCTCGGCGGCTTCGCAGAGCGCGCCCATCTGAGCGTCGTTGACGGTGCGCAGCGTCGCCCAGAGTTCGCCATGGCCCGGCGCGATGCCGAAAGCCTGCTCGCCGATCTCGACATGGGTCACGGTGACCAGCCGGAAATTGGCGTCGAGCGGCCCGCCCGGCCCGAGCGCAGTCAGAGCGGGGATCAGCGTCGCGATGGCGGGGGCCGGCGAGCGGCCGTGCTCGGGCGTCGAGGCATGCGATGTCTCGCCGGTCAGGATGATCTTGATGCCGCGCGAGGCGCAGTTGGCGGCGCCTTCCGAGATACGGGCGTGACCGACCGGGACGCCGGGGCGGTTGTGCAGGGAGAAGGCGTAATCCGGCACGATCTCCTCGAATTTCGGATCGGCCATGACGGCAGCGGCGCCCGCGCCGGTTTCCTCAGCCGGCTGGAACAGCAGGATCGCGCGGCCCTTCTTCGGCGGGTTGCGCTGCAGGCCGCGCGCGAGGCCTGCAAGGATGGTCATATGACCATCATGCCCGCAAAGATGGCCCTTGCCGGGGATTTCGGAGCGGTGCTCGCTGTCGGAGATTTCCTCGATCGGCAGCGCGTCGAGCTCGGCACGGATCAGCACGGTAGGGCCTGGCTCGGTGCCCTCGTAGATCGCCGCGACGCCGTGGCCGCCGAGTTCGGTGACGATGCGGTTCGGGCCGGTCGGCTTCAGGAAATCGACGATGGTCGCGGCGGTCTCGCGCTCCTCGCCCGAGATTTCAGGCCTGCGATGCAGCCGATGCCGGAGATCGACGAGATCGACCATATCGCTGTTGGTCAGAAACACGGATGAAGCCTCCCGGGCTGTTTCGCCGGCGGATCACCGGCTCTTTCCCGGAAAGGTTCGACACTTCAGCCGCTTCGGCAACCCGCGTCATCGCCGGGGGCGGCATGCGCGGGCGCGGGATCAGGGCCTTTTCCAATTTCTCCGAAATCGCGAAAGGCCCTGAATTCTTGTTTATCGCATTTTCTTCACGCGAACCGGTGCCCACTTCGCTCGAAAATGCTCTAGTTCCCGAGTTCGGCCTCGACCTCGGCGTCGAAGGCTTGCGCCAGCATGGCGCGGCAGGCCTCGGCCTGCTGGCGCGCCGAATCGAGCGCGATATGAGGGAGAATCTCGGCGAGATCGCGCAGGGCGAAATCGACGGCCGACATCAGCCCGAGCACCGGCTCGGCGGCAGCAGCCGGCTGCTGCGGAAGGCGGAACGCAATGACCTGACCCATAGGCATACTCACGCTGAAAGCGAATCGGCCTTCAGTGTGCGGGGGCAGTCTTCAGAAAGTGGTTAACGGCGGAATTGCGGCAGAGCCTTCGGCTTAACCATAGCCGTGCAGGCTGGCGCCATGGCGCTTCAGCCAGGCCTCCGCCTCCTCGGTATGGGGGCAGAGCTTGTGGGTCAGCGCCCAGAAGCGATGCGAGTGGTTCATCTCCTTGAGATGCGCCACCTCATGGGCCGCGAGATAATCGAGCACCGGGGACGGCGCCAGGATCAGGCGCCAGGAGAAGCTGAGGTCCCTTTGAGAGGAGCAGGAGCCCCAGCGGCTGGTCGTGTCACGGATGGTGATCTTGCGGGCGGAGATGCCGAGCGTCGCCGTGTGGCGGCGCACGGCCTTCTCGATATCCTCGAGCGCGAGCTTCCGCAGGAAATCCTTGACCCGGCGCGAAACATGGGCGGCATCGCCGGCCACTGCGATCACCGGCGCGCCGTCGGCATCGCGCGTCGCCTGCGTCAGCCCGCGCGCCTTCGACCAGTGCACGATGCGATGCGGCACGCCGCGCAAGGGGATGCTCTGGCCGGGCTCGAAGGGAACCGGGCGCGGGCGCTTGGCCATGCGCGCGGCGATCCAGCCGCCATGATTCTCGGCAAAGCTGCGGCCTGCCGCGAAATCGGCACGCTCGGGCAAGGTCAGGGTGATCTCGCCGGTCGCCTGCGAGACGCGCAGCGTCATCCGCCGTGCAGCGGCGCGGCGCTTGATCAGAACGGCATAGCGCGCGCCGGCATGCACGACCTCGATCCGGTCGGGATCCGGCTGGCGCCTGAACAGGGAGATGCGCATCGCCTGCGATTGTGCGGGATTCGCGGGCGATGGGAAAGGGAGGTCTTAGCGGACGACCTTGAGCGCCTTGCGCTGCTCCTTGGCGCTGTCGCCGCGACGCTCCTTGGCCGCTTCCATGTCGAGGCTGACCATGAAGTCGGAGATGCGCGGCTGGATTTCGGCACGGAAGCGCGAGCCGTTGAAGACGCCGTAATGTCCGACCTTCGGCTGGAGATAATGGGCGCGCTTGTCGTCGGGGATGTTGACGCAGAGATCATGCGCGGCTTGCGTCTGGCCCACGCCGGAGATGTCGTCCATCTCGCCCTCGACCGTCATCAGCGCGACGCGGCGGATGGCGGTGAGATCGACCGGCTTGTCGCGATGCATCATCTCGCCCTTGGGGAGGGCATGCTGGACGAAGACGGTGTCGACGGTCTGGAGATAGAACTCGGCGGTCAGGTCCATCACCGCCAGATACTCGTCGTAGAAATCGCGATGCTTCTCGGCGGAATCGCCGTCGCCGCTGACGAGATGCTTGAACATGTCGTAATGGGCGGTGACATGGCGGTCGATATTCATCGCCATGAAGCCCGAGAGCTGCATGAAGCCCGGATAGACCTGCCGGAACGCGCCCAGGCTCGGGAACGGCACGACGGTGATGCAATTGCGGCGGAACCAGTCCGTGCCGCGCTCCATCGCGAGCTGGTTGACGGCGGTCGGCGAGCGGCGGGTATCGATCGGGCCACCCATCAGCGTCATCGAGCGCGGCGCGCAGGGGTCAGATTCGGCCTCCATGCGGGCGATCGCGGCGATGACCGGCACAGATGGCTGGCAGATCGCCATGACATGGGTGTCCGGCCCCAGCATCTGCAGCATGCCGATGACGTAATCGATGTAATCGTTAAGGTCGAAGCGGCCCTCGGAGAGCGGCACCAGGCGGGCATCGACCCAGTCGGTGATGTAGACCTCATGGCCAGGCAGGAAGGCCTCGACCGTGCCGCGCAGCAGCGTGGCGTAATGGCCCGACATCGGCGCGACCAGCAGCACCTTCGGCTGCGGCTTGCGGCGGCTGGATGGAATCTTGCGGTCGAAATAGACCAGCTTGCAGAAGGGGCGCTCCCAGACGACGCGCTCCTCGACCGCGACCTTGACGCCGTTGATCGTGGTCTCGTCGAGGCCGAAGGCGGGCTTGCCGTAACGGCGCGTCATGCGCTCGAACAATTCGCAGGAAGCCGCGACGCTGCGGCCGAACGGCGTGTAGGTCAGCGGATTCGCCGGATTCTTGAAGGCCAGATGCATCGCATCCGAAACCCCGCGCACCGGGCTCACCATCATGTGAACCGCTTCGTAGGCATGGTAGGCAAACGACATGGCGGCCCCGTACATACGATCCAATGTCCTTCTGGCGACGCAGCATGCGATGATGCGACGCAGCATCGCACCTTACGTTGATTTTGTTCTCATTCAACCCGGCTAAAGGCTAAGATTTTCCTGCGATGTGGATGAAGCAGGCAAAACTGTTGGCAGGCGCCGCGCAGGAGATCCTCGAATCTTGAGCTTCCCGGACCTATCCGCCCCGGTTCTGGCGCGCTCCAGCCGTCACCTGCGCCTCGATACGCTGGTCCGGCTGCGCTGGCTTGCCATCGCAGGCCAGAGCCTCGCCGTCGCCGGCGTGCATTTCGGCCTCGGCTTCCCCCTGCCCTTCGGCTGGTGCTTCAGCGTCATCGCGGTGTCCGCCTGGCTCAATATCGCGCTCCGCATCCGCTTTCCGCTGAGCCACCGCCTGCAGGACAGGGCCGCGACCGCCCTGCTCGGCTTCGACATCGCCCAGCTCGCGGCCCTGCTCTTCATGACCGGCGGCCTGCAGAACCCGTTCGCGATCCTCTTCCTGGCGCCGGTGATGATCTCGGCCACGGCCCTGCCGCCGCAGCGCACGCTTGTGCTGGGCCTGCTGGCGATGGGGCTCGCGACCCTGCTCAGCCGCTATCACCTGCCCCTGCCCTGGGCTGGGGACGACCGGCCGGTGCTGCCGGCCTTCTACCAGCTCGGCAACTGGGTGGCGCTCGTGCTCGGGCTCGCCTTCACCGGCATCTACGCCTGGCGCGTCGCCAAGGAGGCGCGCGACCTCTCCGACGCGCTCGCGGCGACCGAACTCGTGCTGGCGCGCGAACAGCACCTGTCGCAGCTCGACGGGCTCGCCGCCGCCGCCGCGCATGAGCTCGGCACCCCGCTCGGCACGATCGCGCTGGTCGCCCGCGAACTGACCCGCCTCGCCCCGCCCGATGGCGAGATGGCCGAGGACATCGCGCTGCTGCGCGAGCAGGTCGAGCGCTGTCGCGGCATTCTCGGCAAGCTCTCCAGCCTGCAGGACGAGGATGCCGGCCCGCTCGGCCAGCTCACCCTGCGCCTGCTGATCGAGGAGACCGCCGGACCGCAGCGCCCCTTCGGCGTGCCCTTCGAGATCACCATGACCGGCAACAAGCCGGAACCGGTCTGCCGCCGCAATCCCGGCATGATCTACGGCCTCGGCAATATCGTCGACAACGCCGTCGATTTCGCGCGCTCGACCGTGGCGATCACGGCGGAATGGAACCAGAGCCAGGTGGTGCTGGTGATCGCCGATGACGGGCCGGGCTTCCCGCCCGACGTGCTGATGCGGGCGGGCGACCCCTATCTCTCGCGCGGCTCGGGGGAAGGTCGCGCCGGCGGCGGCCTCGGGCTCGGGCTCTTCATCGCCAAGACGCTGCTGGAGCGGGGTGGCGCGACGCTGGAATTCTCCAACCGGCCAGCGCCCGCGAGCGGCGCTTCGATCCGGATCACCTGGTCCCGTGACGATTTCGAAGCCGATCTGCCGGTTGATGGGGGTACCCAGGCGAACGCATCGGCCTTAAATGAACCTGGCTGAGCGGGCTTCACAGGAAGCCTGACGACCAACCGAAACCCTAATGCGCGCAGCCGCAGCGCGCCGAGAAGCGGCAAGGAGAAGACGATGCAGGACGCAGCGAGCGAAATCGACAGGCCCGACCCGGCGGCCGACATGTCCCTTCTGCTGGTGGACGACGACAAGCCGTTCCTGACCCGTCTCGCCCGCGCCATGGAGGGCCGCGGCTACGCAGTCCGCATCGCCGACAGCGTCGCCGCCGGCATCGCTGCCGTGGAAGAGGCCGCTCCGGCCTTCGCGGTGATCGACCTGCGTCTCGGTGACGGCAACGGCCTTGACGTGATCGCGCGTCTCAAGGAGCGCCGCCCCGACGCGCGCGGCGTCGTGCTGACCGGCTACGGCAATATCGCTACCGCCGTCAGCGCTGTGAAGCTCGGCGCTTTCGACTTCCTCGCGAAGCCCGCCGATGCCGACGAGATCCATTCCGCGCTCGCCGCGCAGCGCGATGCCCGCCCGCAGCCGCCGGAAAACCCGATGTCGGCCGACCGGGTGCGCTGGGAGCATATCCAGCGCGTCTACGAACTCTGCAGCCGCAATGTCTCGGAGACGGCGCGCCGGCTCGGCATGCACCGGCGCACGTTGCAGCGCATCCTGGCGAAGCGCGCGCCGCGCTGATCCGAGCCGGCCTTCAGGCCGAGCCCTCGGGGTCCTCGACCGCAGCCAGACGGCTGGAGGCCAGCCGCGCCAGCGCGATGGTCAGCATCTTGCGGCGCGCCGCGCTCAAGGGATGGCGCGGCGGCTCGCGCAGCAATTCGCCGCCATAGGCATCGGCGACGATCAGCCCGACATCGTCGGGCAGGATCTCGCGCGGGAATTCCGGCGCGACGGCGAAGAGGAAGCCGTCGCAATAGTCGCGGTAATCCGGCCACTTCCCGTCGACACGGTAGTCGGCGATGCCGGACTTGACCTCGACGACCCAAAGCTCGCCCGAAGGCGAGAGCGCGACGATGTCGCCGCGCCGGCCATTGGCGAAGGTCATCTCCTTGACGATGGCGTAGCCGCGCTCGCGCAGATGCCGCGCCGCGCCACGGCAGACGATGCGCGTGATATCGGGCCGCGCCGGTGGCGGATTGAGAACGGAATCCGAGAGAGACATACACGTATGTTCCCTCTTTGTTTCTCAGAATGCAAGCCGGGTCTTATACCGGCAGGCAGCCATCCGTGCCGGCGCCGCAGACCAGCGCACAGACCTTCTCGCCACCCGACAACGCAACGCGCCCCGACTGGAGCGCGGCCAACGCCGCCGCGCCCGACAGGTCGGCCGCGATGCCGAACTCGAACCAGAGCGATTTCGCAGCTCGCTCCATGTCGGCATCGGTGATCAGTACGATCTCGTCGACATTTCGGGCTGTCGCCTCGTAGATCGCCTGGTCGGTCTGGCGGCAGGACATGGTGGCGACGCGGGTCTCCAGTCGGTCGAGCGCGACGAGACGGCCGGCGGCGAGGCAGGCATGGAGGGTCGGCGATCCCACAGGCTCGATGCCGATAATCCGCGTCTGCGGACGAAGCGCCTTCACCGCCGTCGACAGGCCGGTGATCAATCCGCCCCCGCCGATCGCGACGAGGATGACATCGACATCCGGCATGTCGTCGAGGATGTCGAGGCCGAGCGTGCCCTGTCCGGCCACAACGACCGGATCGCTGAAGGGATGCGCATAGGTCGCGCCGGTCGTGCTGGAATGGGCGAGTGCGGCGGCATTGGCATCGTCCCAGATCGCGCCGACGATATGGACGTCCGCACCCCAGTCGCGCAGCTTCGCGATCTTGTCCGGCGCGGCATTGGACGGCAGGAAGATCGTCGCGGGCACACCGAGGACATGGGCGGAACGGGCGATGGCGAGGCCGTGATTGCCGCCGGATGCGGTCACGACGCCGCGCGCGAGTTCATCCTTCGACAGGGTCAGGAGCCGGTTCATCGCGCCGCGCGCCTTGAAGGAGCCGGCGGCCTGCAGCAGTTCGAGCTTCAGCGTGACGTCGCCGCCGAAATCGCTGCCGCGCGTCCTGGTGTAGGGCAGCGTCGGGGTTTTGCGAATGTAGGGCGCGATGCGCTGGCGGGCGGCGCGGATATCGTCGAGCGCGATCATCACAGGGTCCCGCGATAGGGCGCCGCGACGATCAGGCAGCAATTGCCCGGCTTCACCCGGCCCGGCTGGCGCCGGCCGTAGAGGATGCCATCGGCGGCGTAGTGCAGCGTCTCGGGCGGGCGCGTCGGGTCCCAGGTGCAGTGGATGCGTCCGGCCGGCTCGCCGGCGCTGACCTTGGTGCCATTGGCGTGGAAGGGCTCGAAGATGCCGTCCGCCGTCGCATAGACGTAGGCGGAGATGCCGGGCAGTTCGAGGATCTGGCCGTCGCCGCGCTTCGGTTCCGGCTTCTCGCGCACAACAACACCAAGATGATCCAGCACATTGGCGACGCCGCGCCGGCAGACCGAGAGCGCCTCCAGCGAGACCGTTCCGGCGCCGGCCATCTCGGTGCCGACCGTGACGAGCCCGGCGCGGCAGGCGGCGGCGGTCGCGGTGCGGGGCTCGCCGAGATTGCTGATGACGACCATCATCGGCGCGTCGAAGACCTGGACGGCCGCGACATTGCGCTTGTGCAGGGCAGGATCGTCGGTCGGCTCGACGATGGCGCTCGGGATGATGTCGAGCGAGGAGCCACCGGAATGCAGGTCGAGGAAGGCGTCGCCGATCGGCAGGATATGGTCGCTGACGAAGGCCGAGATCTGCTGGGTGATGGTGCCGCGCGGATCGCCCGGGAAGGTGCGGTTGAAGTTCAGCCCATCGACCGGCGAAGTGCGCTGGCCGGCCATCACGGCATGGACATTGTTCGCCGGCATCAGGATGAGGCGGCCCTGGACGCGGCCGGGATCGAGATCGCGGATCAGGTCGCAGATCGTGATCGGCCCCTCGTATTCGTCGCCATGGTTGCCGCCCTCCATGATCACGGTCGGGCCGGTGCCGTTCTTGATCACGGCGATCGGCACGCGGGTCGCGCCCCAGGCGTCGTCATGCGGCGAATGCGGGATCATCAGGAAGCCGGTCTGCTTGCCCTCGCGGTCGAGATCGACGGTGAGGAAGGCGCTGGACGGGCGCGGGGTCGGTTTGGGGCGCGCGGCGCTGGCTGTGCTCATGGGATCACGCAGGGTGCAGGACAGGGATCGGCGCCGCTGGCGGGCCGTTGGAAAGCATGGAAAGGCCGGGCGCGGCGGCGCGCCCGGCAGGAACCGCTACGACGTCACAGCGTCGGCAGCGGGTCCATCGGCATGTCCAGATACTTGCGGTGCAAACGGTCGAGCTCGCCGTTCATCGAATTGAAGAAGATGAAGCCGTCGAGCCAGCGCACGAGATTATGCTGGTCCATCTGCACGCCCATATGAGCCGGGCTGCGGCGGATGACGAACTTGCGCTCGAACTCCTTGTTCGGATTCTGCTTGGCGAGCGCCTGCGCCACGATCGAGTTGGTGGCGAGGAGATCGGCCTGGCCGGTGATATAGGCGGCGGCGGCCGTCGCGTCGTCCTCGGTGCGCATCAGGCTGGCCTTCGGCGCGGCGGCCGAGATGGCGAGCTCCTGCGTTGTGCCCTTGGCGGCGGCGACGCGGGCCGAGCCGATCGTCTCCGGGCTCGATACGGTCGAGCTTTTCGAGCCGTAGACCGCGAGGAAGGTGTTGGCATAGGGCGCCGTGAACTGGATCTGCTTGGCGCGTTCAGGCGTCAGGCCCATCACCGAAATCACGATGTCGACCTTGTCGGTCATCAGGAACGGGATGCGGTTGGCGCCGGTGATCTGCTGCATCTCCAGCTTCACGCCCAGGCCCTTGGCGACCATTTCGGCCATCTCGATATCGAAGCCGATCGCCTTGCGGTCCTTGTCCTGCGAGCCGAAGGGCGGCGCATCGAGCGGCACGCCAATGCGGACCACGCCCTTGGACAGGATGTCCTGGAGCTTGTCGGCCTTGGCCTCGGCTGCGCCGAAGGCGGCGATGGCCAGGGCGGCTAAACCAGCGAACAATGAACGCATCGTCTTCTCTCCCCTCGTTGATGTTGTTGGCATTCCGCCTCAGTGCAGGACTGCGCTGAGGAAGGTCTGGAGTTCCGGCGTCTTCGGCTCTGCCAGCACGGCGGCGGCGGGGCCCTGCTCGTGGATGCGGCCCTCATGCATGAAGACGACGCGCGAGCCGAAGCGGCGGGCGAAGCCCATCTCGTGGGTCACGAGGATCATGGTCATGCCCTCCTTCGCGACGGATTCGAGGACCTTGAGGACCTCGCCGGTGAGCTCGGGATCGAGCGCGGAGGTGACCTCGTCGAACAGCATCAGCTTCGGCCGCATGGCGAGCGAGCGGGCGATGGCGACGCGCTGCTGCTGGCCGCCGGAGAGCTGCGCGGGATAGGCGTCGAGCTTGTCCTCCAGCCCGACGCGGGCGAGCACCTCGCGGGCCACCTCACGGGCGGCCTGCGGCGCCTGCTTCTTCACGACGCGCGGCGCGAGCGTGATGTTGTCGCAGACCGAGAGATGCGGAAACAGGTTGAAGCTCTGGAAGACGATGCCGACCTCCTGGCGCAGCTTGCGCAAGTTCGTCTTGGGGTCGTTGACCTGCGTGCCGTCGACGCGGATGACCCCGGCCTGTATCGGCTCCAGCCCGTTGATGCAGCGCAGCATCGTGCTCTTGCCCGAACCGGAGCGGCCGATCACGGCGACGACCTCGCCCTTGGCGATATCGAGCGTGACGTCCTTCAGCACCTGGACCGAGCCGTAGCTCTTGTTGATCCCGTGGATTTCAACGAGCGACATCGAGCTTCCGCTCGATCGAGCGGCTCCATTGCGAGAGGGGGAAGCACATCGCGAAATAGATCGCGGCGACGGTGATGTAGACGGCGAAGGGCTTGTAAGTGCCGGCTGCCGTAAGCTGGCCCTCGCGCGTCAGTTCGACAAAGCCGATCACCGCGGCGAGCGAGGTGTTCTTGATGAGCTGGACGAGGAAGCCGACCGTCGGCGGGATCGCGACCCGGATCGATTGCGGCACGATGACGTAACGCAGTTGCTCCCCGAGCGAGAGGCCGAGCGAGGCGCCGGCCTCCCATTGCGTCTTCGCGATCGAGACCAGCGCGCCGCGCCAGATCTCGCCCAAAAAGGCGCTGCCATAGACCGAGAAGGCGGTCGCCGCCGCAAGCCACGGATTGACGGAGATACCGGTGAGCGGCAGGCCGAAGAAGATCACGAAGAGCCAGACGAGAAGCGGCGTGCCCTGGACGATGTGGATATAGATGGCGGCGAGCCAGCGCAGCGGCGCGAAGGGCAAGATGCGGGCGATGGCGATGACGATGCCGATCAGCGACGCCCCAATGAAGGCGGTCGCGGTCAGCGCCAGGGTCCAGCGCGCCGCCGCGATCAGGTACATCACATCGATGAGGCCGAATTCGCGGATCATCGCCTGACGAACGCCCAGTAATAGATGCCCGCGAACAGGCCGCGGAAGGCGAAGGCGAGCCCGAGATAGAGCACGCCGATGACGGTGTAGACCTCGAAGTCGCGGAAGGTGCGCGACTGCACGATCGAGGCCGCGTGGAACAGGTCCTCGACCGAGATCTGCGAGACGACGCTGGTCGCCAGCATCAGCAACACGAACTGGCTGGCGAGCGCCGGGAACATCGCCTTCAGCGCCGGGAACATCACGACATAGCGGAAGACCTGCAGGCCGGAGAGCCCGAGCGAATGGCCGGCCTCGACCTGCGCCTTCGGCACGGCCTCCAGCCCGGCGCGGACGATCTCGGTGGTGTAGGCGCCGAGATTGATGACCAGCGCGATGATCGCGGCGGTGAGCCCGTCGAGCCTGACGCCGAAGCTCGGCAGGCCGAAGAAGATCAGGAAGAGCTGCACGAGCAGCGGGGTGTTGCGGATGACCTCGACATAGGTGCCGACGATGCGACGCAGCCAGGACGGGCCGTAGACGCGGGCGGCGGCGCAGGCGATGCCGATGACGAGGCCACCGATCATCGCAACGGCGGACAGCAGCAGCGTGATCCAGACGCCTTCGAGGATCGATTCCCAGGCGGCGAAGACATCGCGGAACTGCAGGCCGTATTTCATCGCCGGCCGCCTCGCGACAGCGGCGCAACGCCCCCAGAACCTGCGATATGATCCGACGATCGTACCATCCGCCTCCCCTTTGACGGGGAGGCTAGGTTCGTTTCTTATTTGATGTCAAGCTTCATATATGAAACAGAGAGACATGAGCGACCTGCCGGATACCGAGAACGGAGACAAGGGCAGCTACGCGGCGCCGGCGCTGGAGAAGGGGCTCGACATCCTCGAACTCCTCGCCGAAGTCGGCGAGCCGCTTTCGACCCGCGAGATCGCCGAACGCCTCGCCCGCTCGAAGAGCGAGATTTTCCGCATGGTCTTCGTGCTGCAGCAGCGTGGCTATCTCGCCCGCGAGGCCGGGACGGACCGGCTCGGCCTGTCGCGGCGGCTGTTCGACCTCGGCATCCGCACGCCGGCCGGGCGCCAGCTCACCTCGATCGTGCTGCCGGTGATGGAGCGCTTCAGCGAGGCGAGCGGCCAGGTCGCGCATCTGGTGGTGCTGAGCCGGGCGCAGACGGTGGTTCTCGCAACGACCTCGGGGCATCTCGATGCCAGCGTCATCGTCAGACCGGGCTATGGCCGGCCGGCGCTCGACGCCAATTCCGGCCTGCTGATCCTCGCCTTCCAGAGCGAAACGCGCAGGCGCCAGTTGATGCGGGAGGCGTCCGAGGCCGACAAGCAGCGCCTCGAAGCGGCCGAGACCGAGCGGATTTTCGCCGAGATTCGGGCCCTCGGACATCGCGTCGCCGCCAGCCGCGACATCATGGCGGTGACGGACATCGCCTGCCCGGTCATCGGGCCGGGCGGGCATGCGGAAGCGGCGATCCTCGTGCCCTGCCTGCAGCGCCACGGCATCGCGACCGACGAAGACGCGATCCTGAAAGCGCTCAAGGCGAGCTGCGCCGAGGCCGGCTCGCAATTGTCGCTGTAGCGGCGATGCAGGCCTGTATGTCAGGGCCGCTCTGAACTCTCCGGCGGCTGCGCTTCCCAGTCCCGGGCCGCCCCGGAGAGATGCTCGACGAGCAGTCTCACGGCGCCCGGCCGGTCGCCCTTGTCCAGCGCGGCGAGGATGGCGAGGTGGTCGCGGCAGGATTGCAGGATCTGCTCCGGCTCCAGCTCCCAGAAATCGGCGAATTGATGCATGCGCCGCAATGCGTTCTGACGCCTGACGGCCTGCAGAAAGAAGCGGTTGCGCGACCATGAGGCGAGCGTCTCGTGGAAGGTCGAGTTGACCTCGAACCAGAGCTGCGGCGTGACCGCGCCCACTGGCCGGCGCATCAGCGCCTCATGCGCCGTGCGCAACCGGTCAAGCTCCGCGGCATCGACGCTGTAGCCGGGCTGGCTCAGTGCCGCCGTCTCGATGGCGATGCGGAAGGCGTAGGATTCGAGGATGGCCTCCGGCGTATCGAGGCTCTCGGTAAAGCGCCAGCCATGGCCGCGCTGGCGTTGGACCAGCCCTTCCGACGAAAGCCGCATCAGCGCCTTGCGCAGATCGCCCTTGGCTGCGCCGAAATGCACCATCATCGCATTCTCGGTGACCTCGGTCGGGAGATCGCCTCGCGCCCGCTCGGTCAAAATTCTCTGGTAGAGTTCGCCGCGGCCTGCCGGCGCCGGCATATGCGCGGCGACCGCCACATCATCGACCGGCCGCAGCAGGCTGAAGCCCTCCTGGTCACGCGTCAGCAAGCCGGCCTCGACCAGCATCAGGAGCGCGCTTCTGACCGGCGTGCGCGAAACGCCGAATCGCGCCGCCAAAGGCTTTACGCCGACGGCCGCGCCCACCGGCCAGCCCTCGTCACGGGCCAGCCGCAGGATATCGCCGATGATCTCGCCGCGCAGGCTACTGGCCATGTCGTGGTTCCGCTTCTTGGGGAGCGATTTGACAATCTGCGGAATGATGCGCCACTGTGTATATTGGTCAATCAAAAAACACGACAGTGTCTCATGATCGAACCGTTCCCCTTCGTCTCGGTCTCTGGCTCACCCTATGAGCGCGGGCGCAGCTATGGCGCGGCAGTGCCGGATCGCATCGCCGGCAGCGCCCGGTTCTATTCCGGACAACTGGACGGGCTGGGTTCCAGCCCCACACTTCGCAGCAGACTGATCGACGAGGCCCGGCAAGGGATCGCCGCCTTCGACGAAGCCTATCTGGAGGAGATGCGCGGCATCGCCGACGGTTCCGGCGTGCCGCTCGACGCGATCATCATGATCAACGCCCGTACCGAGATCGTCGCGAAGGCAAGGCTGATCGCAAACCGCGCCGACGAGGAGGAGGAAGACGAGGCCGACAACGACGGCTGCACCGGCGCGATCATCCTGCCCGAGCGCAGCGCGACCGGCGGCGTCATCCAGGGCCAGAACTGGGATTGGCAGCCGGAATGCGCCAACACCGCGATCGTGCTCAGGGTGCAGCGAAAGAACGGGCCGGACCTCCTGACCTTCGTCGAGGCCGGCGGGCTTGGCCGGCACGGCATGAACGAGGCCGGCATCTGCGTCACCGGCAATTACCTGCGCAGCGACCGCGATTATTGCCAGGAAGGCGTGCCGCTGGCGCTGGTCCGCCGCAAGGCGCTGGAACAGGAGCATCTGGCGCTGGCGATCAAGGTGGTCGCGACCACGCCCAAGGCCTGCTCGACCAACATGATGCTGAGCCAGGACAAGGGCTTCGGTATCGATCTCGAATGCGCGCCGGACGAGGCCTTCCCGATCCTGCCCGAGGACGGGCTGATCGTGCATGCCAATCACTGGACCAACCCGACGGCGCTCTCGAAGCTGCGGGAGACTGGTATCGCCAGCGCACCGGACAGCCCCTATCGCGACTGGCGCGTCCGCCAGCTCCTGAACGAGCCGCGCCGCCCGCTCGGCCGCGAGGACCTGAAGGCGGCACTGTTCGACGATTTCCTGTCGCCCTTCTCGGTCTGCCGCCCGCCGCGCCCCGGCCAACGCGGCGACATCACCGCCAGCGTGGCGATGATCCTGCTCGAACCGGGCAAGGGCGTGATGGAGGTGGCGCCGCTGCCGGCGCTCAACCGGCATTTCACTTGCTACAGCCTGACCGGCGAGCCTTTCGCGACCGAGCAGGCCGCCTGACCGAGACCGACCGCGCCGCTTGTGGCGACACCTTGAGGGAGCCGATGCCATGAGACGTCCACTCGCCCTTGCCGTCCTGCTCGCAGCCTGCGCGAGCCCGGCGGCGGCCCAGTCGATCACCGTCGCAGTCGCCGCCGACATCCGCAGCAACAATCCCGGCGTCAACCGCGACGACAGCACCGATGACTTCGCCTTGCAGCTCGTCGAGGGCCTCGTCGGCTACAACGAGGGCGGCAATGCCATGCCGCTCTTGGCGCAGAAGGTCGATCTCTCGGCCGACGGCAGGACCTATACCTTCACGCTGCGCGACGGCGTGACGTTCCACAACGGCGCGACGCTGACCTCGGCCGACGTGCTGTGGAGCTGGACCCGCTACATGGACCCGAAGACCGAGTGGCGCTGCACGTCGGAATTCGACGGGCGCAGCGGCCTCAAGGTCGAATCCGTCTCGGCGCCCGATGCCAAGACCTTCGTCATGACCATCGACAAGCCGAACGCGCTGTTCCTCGATACGATGGCCCGCACCGACTGCGCGATGACCGCGATCCTGCACAAGGATTCCGTCAAGGCCGATGGGAGTTGGGACAAGCCGATCGGCACCGGCCCCTACAAGTTCGGCGAATGGAAGCGCGGCGAGTATTTCACCATGTCCGCCTTCGACGGCTACCAGTCGCCCGGCCAGGGCAAGATCGACGGCTATGTCGGCTCGAAGCGCCCGCTGCTCAAGGACGTCAAATTCCTGGTCGTCAAGGACGCAGCGACGGTGAAGGCCGGCCTGATCTCCGGCGCGCTGCAGATGAGCGAGACGCTGCCGAGCGATGTCGAGGAACTCAAGAAGGTGCCGAGCCTGAAGGTCGCGGTCGCGCCCAATGCGGTGCGCCACATCTTCCTGATCCAGACCAAAGACCCCGTGATGGGCAATAAGAAGCTGCGCCAGGCGATCGCGGCGGCGCTCGACTACCCCGAGCTGGTCGCAGCCGCCTCCAACAATCTGGCCACGCCGAACAACTCGCCGATCTACTCGACCTCCGGCTATTTCGGCGAGGTCGAGAAGCAGGGCCATAAATACGATCCGGCCCGCGCCAAGCAGTTGCTGCAGGAGGCCGGCTACAAGGGCGAGAAGATCGTGATCCTCGCCAACAAGCGGCCGACCGTGCCGAGCTTCCCCGCAGCCGTGGTCTGGCAGCAGATGCTGCAGGCGGTCGGGATCAATGCCGAGATCGAGATTCTGGACTGGGCGACGCAGCTCGACCGGTTCAACAAGGGCAACTACCAGATGCAGTCCTTCTCGTTCTCGGCCCGCTTCGATCCCGCGATCGCCTTCGAGCAGTTCTCCGGCCCGAAGGACAAGCAGCCACGCAAGGTCTGGGACAACCCGGACGCGCAGGCGCTGATCGACAAGTCGATGCTGATCTCGGACAAGGCCGAGCGGCAGACAATCTTCGACGAGCTGCACCGGCGGGTCATCGACGAGGTGCCGCTGATCTTCCTCTATAACGGCCTCGATGCGGTCGCGATGAACAAGGCCATCTCCGGCTTCCAGCCCTGGCAGTCCAAGCTGCGGATGTGGGAAGTCACGCTGGCGAAGTGAGCCAGGGCCGGACCGGTCTCCCGGAGGCAAAGCCGACACTACCAAATATAAATGCGTCTCATTAGCAATAATGAGACGCTGCCGACCCATGCAGCGGCTGCAGCATTCCGCGCTCGCGCTGCAGCTTGACATGGCCTTCGCGGCCAACCGAACATGACGATCACATTGTCGGAAAGGTAGCTTATGCGCCTGTTTGCTGCGTCGCTCGCAACCGAGACCAATACGTTCTCTCCGATCCCGACATCCCGGGCCAATTTCGAGGCGTCCGCCTATTTCCCGGCGGGCCAGCATCCCGACCGGGCGACCCACACCACCGCCCCGCTCTATGTCGCGCGGCAACGCGCCAAGCGCGAGGGCTTCGAGCTGATCGAAGGGTCCTGCTTCTGGGCCGAGCCGTCAGGCACCTGCGCCAAAGCCGATTACGAGGAGATGCGGAACGAGATCCTCGCCCAGCTCAAGGCGGCAATGCCGGTCGACGGCGTGCTGCTCGGGCTGCACGGTGCCATGGTCGCGCATGGCTATGACGATTGCGAAGGCGACATCCTCGAACATGTCCGCGCCATCGTCGGCCCCTCCGTGCCGATCGGCGTCGAGCTCGATCCGCATTGCCATCTGACCGAGAAGCGCGTGCGCCTCGCCAATGCGGTCATCCTCTACAAGGAATACCCGCATATCGACTTCGTCGAGCGGGCCGAGGAACTGGTCGACATCATCCTCAAGACGATCCGCGGCGAGATCAAACCGGTGATGTCGCTCTACGATTGCCGGATGATCGAGCTGGTACCGACGACGCGCGAGCCCGGCCGCTCCTTCGTCGACCGGATGAGCGCGCTCGAAGGCAAGGACGGCATTCTCTCGGTCTCGCTGGCGCATGGCTTCCAGCAGGGTGACGTGCCGGAGATCGGCACCCGCGTCCTTGTCATCACCGACAACGACAAGGCGAAGGGCGATGCGCTCGCCGCGAAGCTCGGCGAGGAATTCCGCTCGCTCAAGGGGCAGTTCGCTCCCCCGGTGACGCCGCTCGACGAGGCGCTCGACCGGGCGCTCGGCGGCGCCGCCAACGGCCCGCGCGTGATCGCGGATTCCACCGACAATGCCGGCGGCGGCGCGGCCTCCGACAACACCAACATCATCCACCGCCTGCGCGAACGCGGCATCGGCGATGCTGCGGTCGGCCCGGTCTGGGACCCGGTCGCGGTCGAATTCTGCCTGACGGCCGGCGTCGGCGCGACCATTCCGCTGCGCTTCGGCGGCAAGGCGGCCTCGACCTCCGGCACGCCCGTCGATGGCGAGGTGACGGTGCTCGGCGCGATCCGCAACGGCACCCAGAGCTTCGGCACCGCCAAGGTGCCGATCGGCAACGCGGTCGGCATCCGCATCGACGGCATCGATGTCGCGCTGCTCTCGCACCGGACGCAGGCGCTCGGGCTGGAGATCTTCACCAGCGTCGGCATCGACCCCACGCAGAAGCGCATCGTCAGCGTCAAGTCGACCAACCATTTCCATGCGGCCTACGGCCCCATCGCCAGCGAGGTGATCTACACCGATGGCGGCGGGCCCTCGCATCTCGACGTGCGCAAATATCCCTATCGCAAGATCAACCGGCCGCTCTGGCCGCATGATCCGCTCCCGCCGGGCCGGCTCGTCGTCTGACGCCACCGCACCCGAAAGGAACAGGAGAGAAGAAGCATGACCCGATGAGGGCCAGACGAGGCGAATGCCTGCGGCCCTCTGTTGCAACGCGGAGGAGAACGACATGACCACGACACGCAGACGCTTCGTACAGGGCGGATTGGCAACCGGCGCGCTCGTCGCCGCACCAGCCACGATCCGCGCCCAGACCACGCCTACAGCCGCCCGCACCATTCGCGCCGTCCTGCACGGCGATCTTCGCGTCTTCGATCCAATCTGGACGACGGCGAACATGACCTCGTACCACTCCGGCATGGTCTACGACACGCTGTTCGGCGTGAACGACAAGTTCGAGCCGCAGCCGCAGATGGTCTCGAAATGGTCGCTCTCGGACGACCGCAAGACCTATACGTTCGAGCTGCGCGACGGATTGAAGTTCACTGACGGCACCCCGGTCACCGCCAAGGATTGCGTCGCCTCGATCCGGCGCTGGGGCGCCCGCGACGGCGGCGGCCAGCACATGATGGCGCGTCTGGCCGACACGCCGGTCAAGGACGACAAGACCTTCCAGATCGTGATGAAGGAGCCCTATGGGCTCGTCGTGGAATGGCTCGCCAAGGCCGCGACCAATGTCTGTTACATCATGCGCGAGAAGGAGGCCGGGACCGACCCGAACCAGCAGATCAGCACCATCATCGGCTCGGGCCCCTTCACCTTCAACGAGAGCGCGGTCGTCCAGGGCCAGCGCTATGTCTACGACAAGAACCCGAACTATGTACCGCGCTCGGAACCGGCGGTGATGACCTCGGGCGGCAAGGTCGTGAATGTCGACCGCGTCGTGTTCGAGAACATCGCCGACGAAGCGACCGCGATCGCCGCGATCCGGGCCGGCGAGATCGACATGATCGAGTATCCGAACGTCGATCTGCTCGACTCGCTCGCCGGCGAGAAGGCGATCAAGCTCGAGGTCTTGAACAAGCAGGGCCAGCTCGGCTGGGCACGCGTGAACTGGCTCCATCCGCCGTTCAACAACGTCAAGGCCCGCCAGGCCATGCTGCACCTGATCCACCCGACCGAGGTGATGAAGGCGACCTTCGGCGACGAGAAATATTTCCGCGGCTGCTCCTCGCTGTTCGGCATGGGCACGCCGATGGAGAACGACGCCAATATCGACTGGTTCAAGGGCGCGCCGAACATCGAGAAGGCGAAGCAGCTCGTGAAGGAGTCCGGCTATGACGGACGCCCGGTCGTCGTGCTGCAGGCGACCAACATCGCCTATATGAACAACGCCGCCAACCTGATCGCCCAGCGGATGCGTCAGGCCGGGTTCAACGTCTCGCTGCAGGCCTCCGACTGGGGCGCCGTCGTCACCCGTCGCGCCGTCAAGGCCGCGCCGGACCAGGGCGGTTGGAACGTGTTCTTCACCTCCGGCTCGGTCAATGCCTTCGGCAATCCGGTCTCGCTCAGCGGCCATGCCGCCAGCGGCGAGAAGGGTTGGTTCGGCTGGCCGAGCAACGAACTGCACGAACAGCTGCGCGACAAATGGGCGGGTGCCTCGAGCGATGCGGAGCGCAAGCAGATCGCTCGCGACATCCAGCAGAACGCCTGGGATTTCGTGCCGCACGCCTATTTCGGCCAGTGGTTCCAGCCGGCGGCGCTACGCAACCTGACGGGGCTGATCGGGATGCCCGAGCTGATCCCGTTCTGGAACGTCCGGAAGGGCTGATTCCAGCCCGATCCTGGACCGATCCGCGGAGTCCGCCCCTCGGCGGGCTCCGCTTGCCCAGCCGTCTTCAGGTCATCGTGCCGGCGACGTGAGAGGCGAGCACGCAATGCCGTGCCCGAGTGGGCGTTCCGCAGCGCCCCCAAACAAGCAAGCCGACGGAGGACGAACGACGCAATGCTGAGTTATCTGGTACAGCGCCTGGCATCGACCATCCTGGTGATGACGCTGGTGGGCATCTTCGTCTTCCTCCTGCTCCACCTCTCGGCCGGCGACCCCGCCGCCATCATCGCCGGGGACTACGCCACGCCGCAGCAGATCGTCGCGATCCGCCAGCGGCTCGGCCTCGACGATCCCCTGCTCGTCCAGTTCGGGCGCTGGGGCTTACGCGTGATCCAGGGCGATCTCGGCGTCTCAATCTTCTCAAGCACACCCGTCTCGACGCTGATCCTGCAACGGCTTGAGCCGACGCTGTCGCTCGCCGTTCTCACCATGATCTTCGCGGTCTCGATCGCGGTCACGCTCGGCGTCCTGGCAGCCTGGAAGGCCGGCCGGCCGGTCGACCGTCTGCTGATGGGCTTTTCCGTGCTCGGCTTCTCGATGCCGACCTTCGTCGTCGGCTATTGCCTGATCTATGTCTTCGCGATCGAGCTGCGCTGGCTGCCGGTGCAGGGCTACCGGCCGATCCTGGACGGCGTCGGTCCGTGGTTCCTGCATCTCGTGCTGCCGACGGTGACGCTCGGCCTCGCCTATGTCGCGCTGATCGCACGCATGACCCGCGCCTCCGTGCAGGAAGTGCTGGAGGAGGATTATATCCGCACGGCCAATGCCAAGGGCGTTCCAGCGCGCACCATGCTGATGAAGCACGCGCTGAAGAATGCCGGCGTGCCGATCATCACCGTGATCGGCATCGGCGTCGCCCTGCTGATCGGCGGCGTCGTGATCACCGAGACCGTGTTCAACATCCCCGGCATCGGCCGTCTCGTCGTCGACGCGATCTCGAAGCGCGACTACCCGATCATCCAGGGCGTGATCCTGGTCTTCTCGGGCGTCTATGTGCTGATCAACCTCGCGGTCGATCTCTCCTATTCGCTCATCGATCCCCGCATCCGGCATTGAGGAGGCGAGACCGATGACTGCAATCGATGCCCCGACCGTCCCCGCTCCCGCCGCCGGCAGTCGCCTGGCCCGCCTCGGCCGCTTCGCGCGCCGCAACCCGACGATGCTGCTGGGCGCCGCGATCCTGATCTTCTTCCTCATCGTCGCCATCATCGCGCCGCTGATCGCCGGCGACCCCATGCTGAAGGCGCCGAACCGGCGGCTCCAGCCACCCTCGCCCGAACTGCGCTTCGGCACGGACCAGCTCGGCCAGGACGTCTTCGCGCGCACCGTCTACGGCGCCCGCGTCTCGCTCATCGTCGGGTTCAGCGTCGCGACGATCTCGATCCTCGTCGGCCTGACGATCGGCCTCTTCGCCGGCTATTATCGCCGCTTCGACGCGATCGTGATGCGCCTGATGGACGGGTTGATGGCGATCCCCGCCATCCTGCTGGCAATCGCCATGGTCTCCCTGAACCAGGGCAGCATCGGTATCGTCATCGCCGCGATCTCGATCCCGGAACTGCCGCGTGTCGTCCGCCTCGTCCGTTCGATCGTTCTCAGCGTCAAGGAACTGCCCTTCGTCGAGGCCGCGCGGGCCTGCGGCTCCAGAACGCCGCGCATTCTGTTCCGCCATATCATGCCGAGCACGATCGCGCCGCTGATCGTGCAGGCGACCTATATCTGCGCGTCCGCCATCCTCGTCGAAGCCTCGCTTTCCTTCCTCGGCGCCGGCGTGCCGCCGGAGGTGCCGAGCTGGGGCAACATGATCGCATCGAGCCGGCTCTACCTCGCCCGTGCGCCCTGGACGATCTTCTGCCCGGCGATCGCGCTCGCGCTGGTGGTGCTGGCGGTGAACCTGCTCGGCGACGGCCTGCGCGACCGGCTCGATCCGCGCCTGTCGCGGCGGCTGTAGCTTAAGCTCAGACTGCACGCCGGGCATGCATTCGCGCGCCCGGCGAATCCCCGGCACCGCGCTATGCTGCCCTCGCCATCAATGGCGACAAGAAACTGGGAGCCTGCCGGGATGAACCGCCGCAACACGATCAGACTGGCATTGCTGCCGACGCCTTTCGAGCAACTCCCGCGCCTGTCGCAGGCCCTCGCCCGCAGCGGCAAGGGCCCGTCGATCTGGATGAAACGCGACGACTGCACCGGCTTTGCCGGTGGCGGCAACAAGGTGCGCAAGCTCGAATATCTCGTCGCGGAAGCCCTGAAGCAAGGCGCCGACACGCTGGTCACGATGGGCGCGATCCAGTCGAACCATGCCCGCCAGACGGCAGCGGCCGCCGCGCGCAACGGCCTCGCCTGCGTGCTGCTCCTCACCGATTCGGTGGCTAACCGCAGTGAATCCTACCGGACGAACGGAAACCGGCTGCTCGACCAGATTTTTGGCGCCGAGATTCGCCTGCTTCCGGCCGGCGGCGATGCGACCGTGATCGCGGACGAGGCTGTGGCCGGACTGAAGGCGCAGGGAAAACGCCCCTATTTCATCCCGGTCGGCGGCTCCAATGCACTGGGCAGCCTCGCCTATCGCGATGCCCTTCTGGAGCTGGCCGGACAGGCGAAGACCGAGGGTGTCCGCATCGACCATCTCGTCGTGCCGACGGGCAGCGGCGGCACCCATGCCGGCATCCTCGCCGGCATCGAGGATGCCGGACTCGGTTGCCGCGTGCGGGGCGTCAGCGTCTCCCGCTCGGCCGAGCAGGCGGGCGCCATCGTCTCCGGTCTGGTGAACGACATCTACGCACTGGAAGGCCGGCAGCGGGGCAAGCAGGCCGCGCTTGAGATCGATGATTCGCAGGTCGGCCCCGGCTATGGCCAGCCCACGCCCGCGATGATCGAGGCTGTCGAGCTGGTTGCGCGGACGGAAGGCATCCTGCTCGACCCCGTCTATACCGGCAAGGCCATGGCGGGGCTCGTCGCGCTGGTCAGGAGCGGCGCCATCGGTCCCGACGAGACCGTCGTCTTCTGGCATACCGGCGGTGCACCGGGGCTCTATGCCTATCCGGAAGTGTTCCAAGGGTAGAATCGACTGACGGCATCACTCCGTCGTCTTGCTTGCGTCATGGTCGGGCTTGTCCCGACCATCCACGTCTTCCTTCGGCAAACGTGGTGTTCAAGACGCGGATGCCCGCCACAAGGGCGAGCATGACGACTGCGCTTTCCGTGCCATTTCCCGGCACGTTCCACGTCACTTTTGCCTGCTCCGCGCCCCGTCAAGGAGCTGTGGAAAGCCTCCCCCAGACCGTATCGAGAAGCCCCCTCTGAGGGCCCGGTTTACCCTCTGTTAACCATTCCCTCGATACACCGAAGCAACCGAAAATTTACCAAGATAACCGACGTGTTAACTCAACCCCGGCCCATCCGCCTCAAGGGGCGGTCCTATCTTGCGCTGACGCTGACCCCGGAGCTGCCCTTCGAGGACTGGCTGGCGCGGCTCGACGATCTCGCCTCGCGCTCCGCCGGCTTCTTCCTGCGGCGCCCCGTCGTGCTCGACATCACCGGGCTGGATATCGACCGGGCGCAGCTTCGCACCTTCGTCAGCCAGCTCGGCTCGCGCCAGGTCAGGATCATGGGCATCGAGGGCGCCTCGCCGTCCCTGCTCGGCTCCGACCTGCCGCCGGCGATGGCGGACGGGCGCCCGACGTCCGATTTCGAGCCTCCGGCCGCTGCGGCAGAGGCGGCTACGGCCGAGGTTGCCGTCGCCGAGCCGGTGATGCCGGATCTGCCCAAGGCCGTGCCGTCGATCATCGTGACGCAGCCGGTTCGCTCGGGCCAGTCGCTGGTCTTCCTCGAGGGCGACGTCACCGTCGTCGGCTCGGTCGCATCCGGCGCCGAGATCGTCGCGGGCGGCTCGATCCATGTCTACGGCACCCTGCGCGGGCGGGCGATGGCCGGGACGATGGGCAATGCGGCGGCGCGCATCTTCTGCCGCAAGCTCGAGGCCGAGCTGATCGCCATCGACGGCTACTACAAGACAGCCGAGGACATGGGCCCGGAATTCCGCGGCAAGCCCGTGCAGATCTGGCTCGACGGCGAAACGTTCAAGGTCGAAGCGCTCGCCTGAGGCGAAGGCATCAACAATCAGAAGGAGCGGTCAATGGGTAAGGTCATCGTCGTCACATCGGGCAAGGGCGGCGTCGGCAAGACGACGTCGTCGGCCGCGCTCGGCGCCGCGCTCGCCCAGGGCGGGGACAAGGTCGTGGTCGTCGATTTCGATGTCGGCCTGCGTAATCTCGACCTGGTCATGGGTGCCGAGCGGCGCGTGGTCTACGACCTCGTCAACGTCATCCAGGGCGAGGCCAAGCTCACCCAGGCGCTGATCCGCGACAAGCGGGTCGAGACGCTCTACCTGCTGCCGGCCTCGCAGACCCGCGACAAGGACAACCTGACGACCGAGGGCGTCGCCGCGGTCATCGGCGCGCTGAAGGCGAATTTCGACTGGGTGATCTGCGACAGCCCGGCCGGCATCGAGCGCGGCGCGACGCTGGCCATGCGCCATGCCGATGTCGCGATCGTCGTGACCAACCCGGAAGTCTCCTCCGTGCGCGATTCCGACCGGATCATCGGCCTGCTCGATTCCAAGACGCTCAAGGCCGAGAACGGCGAGCGCATGGAGAAGCACCTGCTGCTCACCCGCTACGATCCCCTGCGGGCCGAGCGCGGCGACATGCTCAAGGTCGACGACGTGCTGGAGATCCTGTCGATCCCGCTGCTCGGCATCATCCCCGAGAGCATGGACGTGCTGCGCGCCTCCAACATCGGCTCGCCGGTCACCCTGGCCGACCAGGGCAGCGCCCCGGCCATCGCCTATTTCGACGCGGTGCGCCGGCTCAAGGGCGAGCAGCTCCCGGTCACAGTCCCCGGCGAGAAGCGCGGCTTCTTCGGCAAGTTCTTCGGAAGGAAGGCGGCATGAGCATGAATCTGTTCCGCCTCTTCTCCCGTCCCCGCTCGGCCCCCGCCGCCCGGGAAAGGCTGCAGGTCCTGCTCGCCCATGAGCGCGCCGCGACCGGCGGCGATGCCGACCTGCTCGGCAAGCTGCGCGACGAAATCCTGCGCGCGATTTCCAAGCACATGCAGATCGACGATGACAAGGTCAGCGTCCGGATGGAGCGCGGCGCCCAGGTCTCGACGCTCGCCGTCGATATCGAAGTGCCGCTCGACGCCGGCAAGAAGGCCGCCTGACGGCCAGATACCCAAGCGGGCGCGCGGCGGCTATCAGCCCGTCGTGCGCCCGCATATCTCATCGACCTCGTCGCGATCGATGCGGCGGCGGTCGAACAGCCGTCGGGCAATCATGGCCTGGGCCGCCAGCATCGGCGGCCGGTAGAGAATCGCCGTCGCCGCATTGGCGCAGCGGGCTTGCAGCGCGGCCTCATCCGGCGGCTGCAGAAGGGCGATATAGGGCTTCATCTGCCGGAGATCGTCCTCATGGGAGGCGATCGCGCCCGGATACCACTTCAGCCCCTCTTCGTTCCAATAGATCATCTCACCGCAATAACCGGCGGACAGGATGGTGATCTCGATCTCGGCCCGCTGGCGATCGATCGGACTGCCGGTTTGAAACCCGCGCTTGTAGGGCTCGAAACAGGTTTCACCCGAGACGCCATGGGGCGGCCGCAGCCAGGCATGCGTGATGCAGCGCCGATGCTCCCAGCCGACGACGATATGGCCGGCCTCGTGAAACGCGCAGGCGGCGCGCCGGATGTCGGCGGGGATATCGCTGAGAATCGGCATCGCGCCTCACTGTCACCGCCAGCGCCTCCTGCGCAAGAGCGCGGGAGGCCGGATGCCGCGGGAGTGCTCGCTGCCGATGCCAGCACCATCAGCCGGCCGACACCGGCGGCGCGGACCGGCCGTGAGCGTCGGGCGGCCCGGAAGGAGGCTCAGGCCTCGTAGCCGAACGGATCGTCGACACTATGGGCCGGCTCCGTGAACCAGCGCGCGCCGTCTTCCGCCATATAGGCGATGTCTTCCAGGCGAACGCCGAATTCGCCGTAGATGCACATCATCGGCTCGACCGAGAAGCACATCCCCGGCGCAAGCGGCGTGCGGTTGCCCTTGACCATGAACGGCTCCTCATGGATCGCAAGGCCGAGACCATGACCGGTGCGATGCGGCAGGCCCGGAACCTTGTAGCCGGGGCCGAAGCCGGCGGCCTCGATCACGCCGCGTGCGCCCTGGTCGACCGCTTCGCAAGGCGCGCCGAGCACGGCCGCCGCGAAACCGACGAGCTGCGCGCGCTTCTCCAGGTTCCAGATCTCGCGCTGGCGCTCGGTGGGCTCGCCGAAGACATAGGTGCGGGTGATGTCCGAGTGGTAGCCGCCAAGCCGGGCGCCCATGTCGATGAGGACCATGTCGCCTTCGGCGAGCGTCTGCGGATAGGGCACGCCATGGGGATAGGCGGTCGCCTCGCCGAACTGTGCGGCACCGAATGTCGGGGTCAGGCCGAGTTTGCGATGGGCCTTATCGAGGAAATCGACGAGCTCGGTCGTCGTCATGCCAACGCGCAGCGTGCGCGCCGCCGCGCGATGGACCGCCATCGTGACGTCCATGGCGCGCTGAATCAGAGCGATCTCGGCAGCCGATTTCAGCTGACGACAGGCGGCGGTGATCGCGCCACCGCTGGTGAAATCGAAGCGGTTGCCGGCCTTCCGCAGTCCGTCGACGGTATAGAACGGAGCTTCCGGGTCGAGCGCGACGGAGCCGCTCTCGTAGCCGAGGCTGCGGATGGTCTCGACGACCAGCGCGGTCGGGTCCTCATGCTCCTCCCAGCAGCGCACGTCATCGCCGAACTGCATATATTCGCGCGTCTTGGGCTCCTCGAAAGCCGGGCTGAGATAGACGACCTCGCCCTCGGCCGGGATGATCGCGCCGTGCAGCCGCTCGGTGAGCTTGAGCTCGATGCCGGTGAAATAGTGCAGATTGATCGAGGTATCGAGATAGAGGGCTTGCAGGCCCTGCTCGCGCATGAGGCGTTGCGCCTTCGCGATCCGCGCCTTGAACTCGCCGACCGCGATCGGCGCGACGCCGGCGGCCATTGCCTCAAGCTTGGCCAGCTCCGCTTCGAAGCTCGAGCCTCCCACTCCAATGCTCATCGGTCGACATCCTCTTTCGATCGGCTCTTATGCCATCCGGCTTCGACTGGCCTTGCTGCACCAGCCGGGCTGGCGATCCGGCAGCCGTCGACGCCAGCACGATGTCGCCACCGTACATTGCATATTTTTTGTCGACAATAGGCGCGCAGAGGTTGCCGAGCGGCGATCCGGGACTCCTCGCCAACGCCAGCCCCGGCAACCGCGCCCTCAGTCGAACAGGGCCGCGCCGAAATTCCGCTGCGGGTCGATATCGGCAACGAGGCGCCCGGTCGGGGTCGCCGCGCTGCCGCCGGTGCGCGCAAGCCAGCGGCCCGAGCCCGGAGCCGCGTGCAGCGTGCCGCCGCTGACGACATCCTCGCCCCGGACGAGAACATGTTCCGGCCAGCCGGTGACGCGGCGCCCCGCGAAGGGCGTGAAGCCGGTGAGGTCATGCATCGCCGCGTCGGTGATCGTCACCTGCCTGCCGGGATCCCAGATCGCGATATCGGCGTCATAGCCGGGGAGCAGCGCACCCTTGCCGGGCAGGTTGTAGATTTCGGCTGGCGCCGTCGCCGTCAGATTGACGAAGGCTTCGAGCCCGCGCCCGGCGAATTCCGGCCGGCCCTTGGAAACCAGCGCGTCGAAGAGCAGCGGCAGCCGCGTCTCCAGCCCGGGCAGGCCATTGGCGATCTGCTTGAAATTCGGGTTGGGGCCGGCCGAGAGCTTGCCGTTCTCGTCGAAGCGATAGGGCGCATGGTCGGAGGAAACGGTCTGGATGTCGCCGAGCGCCAGCGACTGCCAGAGCGCGTCCTGATCCGCCACTTCGCGCGGCGGCGGCGAGCACATCCATTTCGCGCCCTCCAGGCCCGGCCTGTCGAGATCATGCCGGGTCAGGAAGAGATATTGCGGGCAGGTCTCGGCGAAGACCTTGAGGCCCCGCCCGCGCGCATCGCGGATCGCCTGCGCACCCTCGGCGGTCGAGACATGGAAGATCATGATCGGCTGGTCGAGCAGCTCGGCCGCCGTAATCAGCCGGTTGAAGGCCTCGGCCTCCGAACCGCGCGGATGGCTGATCGCGTGGTATTTCGGCGCGACATAGCCCTTCTCGACGAGCTTCCTGCCCATCCAGGAGATCATGCCGTGGTTCTCGGCATGGACGCAGATCAGCGCCCGGTGCTGCCTGGCCGTCAACAGCAGGTCGAGCAGCGGCTCATCGTCGACCTTGATCAGGTCGTAGGTCATGAAGACCTTGATCGAGGCGTGGCCCTCGCCGATCAGCGCCGGCAGGTCCTGCTGGATCGTCTTGGCGTCCGGATTGGCCACGATGAGGTGGAAGGCGTAGTCGATCAGCGCGCCGCGCCGGGCAAGCACGGCATAATCGTCGACGACCTTCCGCAGATCGAAGCCACGATGCTGCGCGGCGAAGGAGATCAGCGTCGTATTGCCGCCGAAGGCAGCCGAGGTCGTGGCGCTCTCGAAGGTATCGGCATTGAGCAAGCCGCCGGCCGAGACCTGCTCGACATGGGCGTGGGTGTCGATGCCACCGGGCAGGACGAGCTTGCCGGTAGCGTCGATCTCGCGGGCACCAGCCGCAAGGCCGAGGCCCAGAGCGGCGACCTTGCCGTCCTTGACCGCGACATCGGCACGAAAGCTACCGGTCGCAGAGCCGACCGTGCCGCCGCGAATGACCAGATCGTAGTTCGCCGTCATCTGCCTTCGTCCCTTCTCAGCGTACCATCAGCGTGCCGATCGCCATGGCGACCGCAGCTTGCGTCGGATCGATCACGGGAACGCCTAATGCATCTTCCAGCGGGCGGCGATGGCGCGCCATGCCGGCGCAGCCCATCACGATGGCGCCGGCGCCGTCCGCGTCCCGCAGTTCCCGCCCGACCGCGATCATGCGCTGGAGCGTGCCCTCGCCCGAGGCACTCTCCGCCACCGACATTTCCAGCGGCCGCTCCCCAGCCAGCCGATCCATCAGCCCCATCTGGCGGAGATAGCGGATATGGCGCGGGATCGAGCGCGACTTGATCGCGATCACGCCGAAACGGTCCGCCCGCGTCAGGGCGGTCAGCACGCCGCATTCGGCGATGCCGAAGACCGGGCTTGCCGTGCCCTCGCGTGCGACATGGAGGCCCGGATCGGAATAGCAGGCGATGACGAAGGCATCGACGTCGCCGGCCGCCTCGACCCGGCGGCGCAGCGGCAGGGTGACGCTTTCGACATGTTCCTGCGTCTCGATGCCGACCGGCCCCTCAGGCAGGCTCTCGCAAATGATTTCCGGCCCCTCCGCGAAGGCGAGTGGCACCAGCGCCTGCCGCAAGCCCTCGGTGACCATCTCGTTGGAGTTGGGGTTGATGACGAGAATGCGGGGACGGCGATTCATCGCGAATGATCCGAAATGTCAGGTCTGTGGTTCAGCATGGCATTGCCAGCCGGCTCAGGCGACCTCTCGCACGACCCAATCCGCCAGAATGGTGCAGGCCGCCAGGAAATCGTCGACCTCCATCGCTTCCAGCGGATTGTGGCTGCCGTGCTCGTTGCGCACGAACAGCATGGCGATCGGCACGCCAGCGGCGGCAAAGGCGGCGGCATCATGGGAAGCCGGGCTGCCGAGCGGCATCGTCGCGATGCCCTGCCGGGCCGCCGCAGCCTCAAGACCGGCGACAATGGCGGGATCGACCGGACCGACGGCGGCGCTGGCGCGGGTGCCGAGTTCGAAGCTGACGCGCCTGCGCGTCTCGATCTCGCTGATGCCGGCCAGCATTCTGGCCTCGACGCGCTCCAGCACGACCGGGTCATAGGCGCGCACATCGAGGCTGAAGGCGAAGCTGCCCGGCACCGTGGTCAGGCCGTGGACGGCGGGATCGGTGTGGAAGCGCCCGAGCGTCACCGCCATCGGGAAGCCCGCTTCCTCCTCCTCCTGCCAGAGCTTGTCGAGCATCACGGCGAATTCGGCGCCGGCCATGGCGGCGTCGCGGCGGAAGCGGCGGGGCGTGCCGACATGGTCGTGACGCCCGGTGATGCGCGCATCGGGATAGCGGAAATTGCCGGGCACGCCGGTGCAGATCGCGACCGGCAGCTCGGATTCGACCAGGCTCGGGGCCTGCTCGATATGGACTTCGAGAAAAGCCCGGATCGCGGCTGGGTCGAGATGGCGCTCGCGCCGGCGGATCGCCTCGGACATGCCGCCGCTGGCGTCGATGCTTGCGGCGAGGACGCGACCGTCATCAATGCGGTTCGCCTCCAGCGCCCCGTCCGGCAGGGTGCCGAGCGCCGAGCGGCTGCCGATATAGGAGACCTGGAACCAGACGCTCTCTTCCGCCCGCACGCCCATCGCGGTGACGTCGCAGCGCGGCGCGATGCCGAGCGCCCGCAAGGTCTCGATGACCACGAGCCCGGCGATCACACCTGCGGCACCGTCGAAATTGCCGCCATGCGGCACGCTGTCGAGATGCGAGCCCATCAGGATATGTGGCGCGCCCTTCTCGCGGCCCGGCAGGGTGACATAGGTATTGGCGGCGAAGTCATGCGAGACGGCCAGCCCACGGGCTTGGCCAAGCTCCGTCAGCAGGCGATGGCCGAAATCCTCGCCCGCGCCATAGGTATCGCGGGTGATGCCGGGGTTGTCGCGGCTGCCCTCCGCCAAGCGGGTAAAGAGGCTCTCCACCCAGTTGCGCTGGGCGGCGACGGCCGTGGCGATCGCCGCGTCGGTGTGGAGCGTCCTGGCGGTGGCAGTCATCTCGGTCCGGTCGGGTGTCGGGCGCAACCCTGCCACGTGCCGGTGATCGGCGGGCGTGACCAAGCCTGCGTCGTCTCATGATAGGCGCCGCCGAAAAGCAGCCGGAGAACTTTGAGCCAGCCCGTGCGGCCGGACAATGGCGCGATCTATGCGCATTTCCGTGGTGACATTCGCAGGCTGAATAGCGCGGCCCTCTCAGCCGGAGCCGAGCTTGGCAGCCGTTTCCGCGGCGACGAGCCGGACCTCGCGCAGGAAGGCGTCGGCAGCGCGCGAGATCGGGCGCTTGCGCGAGCGGACCGCCGAAGCCCGAACCTCCGAAGCCGGCGCGAAGGGGCGGATGGCCAGGTCGTAATGGCCGCTGAAGACCGGCGACAGCGGATCGACCACGGCGACGCCGACACCGCTTTCCGCCAGCACGCAAGCCGTGTTGCAGTAGCGGACCTCGACGGAGAAGCGGAAGGGCACATCGGCCTGGGCGAAGGCGCGGCGGACGATCGTACCCATGCGGGTGCCTTGTTCGAGCGCGATATAGGGCGCGTCGCGCAGATCCTCCGGGATGATCGTCGCCTTGGCCGCGAGCGGATGCTCGGGGCGCATGACGCAGACCATGTCGCCGGCGAAGAAGGTCTCGGCATCGAGTCCCCGATCGTCGTCCAGCCCCATGACGAAGCCGAGTTCGGCCGTTCCGTTCTCGACGCTTTCCAGGACATGCTCGAAGCGGCGGATGTCGAAGGAGACCCGGACCTTCGGCCGTTTGATGAGAAAGTTGCGCAGCGCCGCCGGCAGGACGCCATAGCCCAGAGGCGGCGTCGCGATGATCCGGATATGGCCGGCGCGATTTTCCTTGATGTCCTGCACCCTCGCCTCGAGGGCTGCGTGCAGGGTGAAGATCGGCTCGGATTCCTCGTAGAGCGTGCGGGCTTCGGCCGTCGGGAACAGGCGGTTGTTGACGCGCTCGAACAGCGGGAAGCCGACCTGGCTTTCGAGATGCTTGATCGCGTTGCTAACCGCCGGCTGCGACAGCCCCAGTTCCTGCGTGGCACGAACCGTCGTCTCGCAGCGGACGACGGCGCGCAGAAGCTCGATCTGGCGAAGATTCATGACAGCGTCCCGAATAGAGCAGGCCAACTCTATTCGGTTAGCAAATCATAGGCCAGCCTCACGCCCAGCGCAGGCTCGGCGGCGAAAGCTCGTCGACCGAGCGCCCGGCCCAGTCGAGCGAGGACGCCTTGGCGAGCGCACGACGCTGCGCCTGTTCCAGCCCGTCGGAGGCAGCGCGATAGTCCATGGTCAGCACCTTGCCGTCGGCGACGACCTGCCTGCCCTGCACGAAGACATGGGAGACGGCGCGGTCGGCCGCGGCATTGACCAGGCTCTTCAGGGGGTCGCGGGTCGGGCGCATCATCGGATGGGTCAGGTCGACCATGACGAGATCGGCCTGCGCGCCCTTGGCCAGCCGGCCGATATCGTCTCGACCGAGGAGCTTCGCTCCGCCCAGCGTCGCGGCACGGAAGACCTGTCCGGTCGTCACCACCGCATGGCTCTCGCCGGTGATCCGGGCATAGACGCCGGCATGACGCAGTTCCTCCAGCATGTTGTGCGGGAAGGTGTCGGTGCCGATGCCGATATTGACGCCAGCCTTCAGGTAGCGGCCGAGATCGCGCAGCGTGAAGCCGCGCCGGCCGAAGACGGTCGGGCAATGCGCAACCGAGGTGCCGGTCTCGGCGAGGCGGGCGAGATCGGCGCGGGTCGGCCAGCGCACCCAGGGGTGGTCATCGAGGAAGATCGCATGGGCGATCGAGGCGTTGGGCGCGAGGAAGCCGACGCTGTCGAGCCACTGGATCGGCGAGAGGCCGCTGCGGCGGACCATCTCGTGGAACTCGCTGATCGACTGGCCGGCATGGGTCTGGATCGGGATCTTGCGCTCGGCGGCAGCCGCGATCGAGGCGCGGAACAGCTCTTCCGTGCAGGTGTCGATCTGGGCCGGGCAAGCCATGCCCGAGAGCCGGCCGGATTCATGGGCGAGCGCAGCGTCGATGACCTTGAACGCGTCTTCCATCGCCTTGCGACCGGCCGCGTCGTCAAGTTCGTATTCGACCTGATAGCCGTTGCGGGTGAACCAGCGGCCATTGCGGTACATCGGCGCCATCACCATGCGCAGACCGCTCGCCGCGGCGCGGTCGAGCCAGCCGTCGCTCGGGAAGGAGAGATCGACCAGCGTCGTCGTGCCGGACATCAGCAGTTCCGACCAGGCGACATGGTTCAGATGCGGAATACCCTCGGCATCGGCGCGGAACAGCCAGAGGAACTCGTAGAGCGAGGAATTGTAGAGTTTCGGCGTGCCGACCTCGTCGGTCATGCCCTTGTTGCCGGGCTCGCTCGACGGGTGGGAATGGATGTCGACGAGGCCGGGCATGACCATGAAGCCCTTGCCGTCGATCTCGCGCGCGACCTCGCCCGTGAAGCCGTCGCCGATATGCAGGATGCCGCTTTCGTCGAAGACGACATCGAGATCGCGGCGATAGACATGGTCGTCGGCCGCCGCGTCATAGGCGATGACGATGTCGGCTTTGCGGATGCGGGTGGTCATGGCAATCTCGTTTGCGCTCGTCTTTTCGAAGAGGACCGTCATCCCGGACAAGCTGCGCAGCAGCGCCGATCCGGGATCCATCATAGGGCTCCAGAGCTCTACGATGGATCCCGGCGCTCCGCTTCGCTGCGGCCGGGATGACGGCGTCGCGTGTGGTTCAGGCCTGCGCCTTCTTTTCCTGCGCGATGAAATGCTCGGCGAGCTGCTGGCCGGTCGCGATCCAGACGTCGCCGAATCCGCGGGCGCGGGCCAGGAATTCGCGCATGATGCCGATCCGCATCGGCCGGCCGGAGACCTGCGGGTGCATCACCATCGAGACGAGGCCGCCCCATTCGCGGAGCTGGTCGAGCTCGTCGTTCCAGATCGAGAGCACGTGCTCCTTCGGGAACATCGGGCGCGGGGAGAAGCGCTGGGACAGGCCGTAGAGCCAGTCGTCGAAATACATGTCCACCGGCAATTCGATCGGGCCTTTCGAGCCGTCGCGCAGCTTGTGGCGATAGGGCCGGATGTCGTCGCGGAACGAGGAGGAATAGAGAATGCCCTTGTCGCGGAGATAGCCGAGCAGTTCGTCGTAGTTCTCGCCCGAGGGGGCGCGGTAGCCGACCGGCGTGACGCCGAGGATGCGCTTGAAGATGTCGAGCGTCTTGTCGATCTCTTCCTTGTCGACGGCGAAGTCGCCGGGCTCCGGCCGCTTGTGCGAATAGCCGTGATGGCCGATCTCGTGCCCATCCTTGGCGATGGCTTCGCACATTGCCGGATGCACCTCGACGACCCAGCCGGGGATGAAGAAGGTCGCCTTGATCTCCTGGAGGCGGAGCTGCTCGAGGATCTTCGGCACGCCGACCCGCTGCTCGTAGCCGCCATGGGAGAGCGTCACCAGCCGGTCGGTGTTCTTCGCATCGTAGTTCAGCCAGGCCGTCTCGGCATCGACGTCGAAGGCCGGGAAGACCGCGCTGCGATAGCCCTCCGGCCAGGGATAATCTGGCGCGGGATCGGCGAGATTGGCGATGCGGTGAGGGAAGTCGGTCAGCATGAGGTCGTCTTTCGAGAGGGGCGCCCCTGCCGGATGGCCGGGGCGCGACGAATGCGGTTAGTGCGTGATCAATTCTTGGCTTCGCCGTTGATCATCAGCTTGTCGACCTTGGCCTCGCCAAGCTCCCACTTCTTCAGCACGGCAGCATAGGTGCCATCGGCCAGCATGGCAGCGAAAGCCTTAGCGACGGCGTCGCGCAATTCGGTGTCCTTCTTGGCGAAGGCCAGGCCCTGGTAGACGGTGGTGAAGGGCGTGCCGAGGATGGCATAGACGCCGGGCTCCTGGCCCATCAGATAAGGCAAGGTCTCGCTGCCCTGCACGGCGGCGTCGAGGCGCTTCTGGCGCAATTGCGTGCGAGCATCGGCCGAACCTTCGGTGCCGACGATCTGCATGGCCGGCTTGCCCTTGGCCTCGCAGTTCTCCTTGCTCCAGGTCTCCATCTCCTTCGGGAAGGAGGTGCGGCGGCTGGCGCCGACCTTCTTGCCGCAGAGATCGGCGAGGTTCTTGAACTCGTCCTTGCGATCGGCATTGGTGTAGAACTGCGCGCCCGAGGCGAGATAATCGACGAAATCGAGAGTTTCGCGCCGGCTCGGCAGGTCGCTCATCCCCGACAGGATCATGTCGACGCGGCCGGTTGTCAGCGCCGGGATCATGCCCTCGAAGCTGATCTCCTCCCATTTGATGGTGATGCCGAGCTTCTGGGCGATCGCGTTGCCGAGATCGATGTCGAGGCCGGTCAGCGTGCCGGTCTTGGGATCCTTGAACTCGAGCGGCGGGTAATTCGGCACATTGGCGACCGAGATCGTCTTCTTCTCCAGGATGCGCGCGGGCAGGCTCTGGGCCTGGGCGAAGCCGGCAGTGGCGCACAGCGCGATGGCCGAGAGGCCGAGCAGGATGGATGTCTTCGACATGGTATTCCCCTTTTTGTGATCAGTGACGGACGGCGTTGATGAAGGCGCGGGTGCGCGCCTCCCTGGGATCGGTCAGCACGGTGCGCGGATCGCCGAGTTCGACGATCTGGCCCTGGTCCATGAAGGCGACGCGATGGCCGACGTCGCGCGCGAAGCCGAGCTCGTGGGTCACGCAGATCATGGTCATGCCGGTCTCCGCGAGGTCGCGCATTACCTTCAGCACCTCGGAGACCAGCTCCGGGTCCAGCGCCGAGGTCGGCTCGTCGAAGAGCAGCAGTTCGGGCCGCATGGCGAGCGAGCGGGCGATGGCGACGCGCTGCTGCTGGCCGCCGGAGAGCTGCGAGGGATAGGCGTCGCGCTTGTCGGCGAGGCCGACGCGCTCCAGCAGCGCGAGCGCCCGCTTCGTCGCGTCAGTGGCCGGCTCGCGCAGCACCTGCACCGGCCCCTCGATGATGTTCTGCAGGGCGGTGAGATGCGGGAACAGGTTGAAGCGCTGGAACACCATGCCGATCGACCGGCGCTGGCGAGCAATGGCCTTGTCGTCGAGCTCATAAAGCTTGTTGCCCTCGCGGTGATAGCCGACCCGCTCGCCGGAGACCCAGAGCGCGCCGCCATCGATACGCTCGAGCTGGTTGATGCAGCGCAGGAAGGTGCTCTTGCCCGAGCCGGAGGGGCCGATGATGCAGAGCACCTCGCCCTTGGGGACGGCAATGTCGATGCCCTTCAGCACCTTGAGCGGGCCGAAATGCTTCTCGACCCTCTCGGCGAGGACCAGCGGAGCGCCGGCGGCGAGATGATCGGGATCGGTCGTGCGGACCTGAGGGAGGGTATCGGTCATCCTGCCGCTCCTCAGCGCTGCGCCGGCGCGGCGACGCCGCGGGCGTAATAGGCCTCGATCCGGCCCTGGATCAGGCTGAGCACGGTGACCACGACCAGGTACCAGATGGCGGCGACGATCAGCAGCTCGATGACGCGCGAATTGGCGTAGTAGATGTTCTGCGCGCTGTGCAGGATCTCGGCGAACTGGATGACGCTCGCCAGCGAGGTGAGCTTCACCATGCCGATGAACTCGTTGCCGATCGGCGGCACGATCACGCGCATCGCCTGCGGCATGATGATCCGCCGCAGGAGCTGAAGCCGCGTCATGCCCAGCGTCTGCGCCGCCTCATACTGGCCGTTATCGACCGAGAGCAGGCCGGCGCGGACCACTTCAGCCGTGAAGGCGCCCTGCTGGATGCCGAGCCCGAGCAAAGCCGCGACAAAGGGCGTCATCACCTCGACGGTCTTGAACGAGAACAGGCCGGGGATGCCCAGCGTCGGGAAGACCAGCGCGAGGTTGAACCAGAGCAGCAATTGCAGCAGCGCCGGCACGGCCCGGAAGAACCAGATATAGCCGATCGCCGTGTTCGAGAGCACGGGATTGGCCGAGAGCCGCATCACCGCGAAGACGACGCCGAGCGTGATGCCGAGCACCATCGCCAGGATCGCCATGACGATCGTGTTGACGAGACCGGTCAGGATCGCCGGCACGGTCAGGAATTCGGCGACATAGTCCCACTCGATCTGGCCGACGGCGAAGGCGCGCACGATCGCAGCCAGCGCGATGCAGACGATCGCTGCACCTATGATCCGCCCGAAATGCCGGCGGGGGACGATGATGAGGTTTTCGGTTTCGGCGGTCATCTGGCCTCGATGGCTTGAGGTCGTCGGTGAAAG
>Ga0209368_1000124_pt1 | contig 121758 bp, 137 predicted proteins | sample EBPBio242008_DNA_FD_185862 | JGI IMG/M metagenome (GOLD analysis project Ga0209368, IMG submission 185862) | Wastewater treatment Type I Accumulibacter community from EBPR Bioreactor in Madison, WI, USA - Reactor 1_4/24/2008_ DNA (SPAdes)... | ecosystem: Engineered > Bioreactor > EBPR >...
TGGACTTTGACTAGCGGGTACTCTTTGCCGTCTTCCCACTTGGCCTTTTCTTCTGCCTTAACGGTGCTGCGGGTTAGGATGCGGGCGCCGTTGTTTAGGTCCTCAAAAATGACCAATTGATAGTTGTCTGGGTGGATACTCTTTTTCATACTTCTGGGATACTTTAGCACATCTGTTGCCCAGGAGTCAACGTCGGTGTATAGTTGAGCCTAGAAAAAAGCCAAAATAAATATGAGCGAACAACCCGATTTATCCCACGCGCAAGTGTACGGCGATTACGCACAACAACCGGATGCAAACCCTGATTTACTTGGTCGTATGCGGCGGCTTGCAGCATCTGAAACCTCCGGGCAGTTGGCCGTGTCGGAGACAGTGCATGCAGACGAAGCCCCGCCTAGCCCAGAAGTAAACCCTTTTGAGACATTAGAGCAGCATAGTCAAAGACTGGCCAAAGAGAAGCGGATTGCAGAGCTGAAGCAGAAGCCACAGGGCGAATGTGCGGATACTGCAATATGTATCGTAGAAGCGCTCAATGATGAAGAGTTACCGGCAACATTTAATCATGAAGAACTGGAGGCGTTAGTATCCGCAGGAAAATGGGACGAGCTTGATATTAGTCAGGCAAGAAAATTAATTACGGCCATAACACTTAATAGGGAAAAATTTGGCGATACAAACCAACTTGATGATCTGGTCGATATTGTTGCAAGCAGCCTCTCCCAAGAAAAGCTCGACAGGCTATATTTTCAAAAGGGTAGCGATGGATCGTTGTCCCCGCTCATGACCTATGTTATGTGCCCCACGACAGATTTTGATCATAAATCGACTGCGTCAAGTATTGTCAGTTATGCATATCAAGATAAGGGTGGTGCAATGTGGGTACCGCCGGGTCAAGATGCGGCAGTGGATCTACTCCATGATTTTAGTAATTATGCGCATTCCGCTATTTTTGATTTGCCAATAAAGCCAAACGATATTGATGACGGAGGAAGCGTGGAAGAATTTGAGTTGGAAACTCGGCATAAAATTCATTTTATTCTTAGGCAGCACATGGGATTGTCGGAAAAGATTACCCAATCATTTATGAGGGCGCACGACAGCGCTTGGCACAGGAGCCCTATCGACAATGATATTGCCCAGGACTACCACAACAAAACAGCCGTCAAAACTTCCCTAGAGCTGGCACTGTACGCCGTAAAAGGGCTGAGTGAATCCCAACTAGATTTGTTGACGCAGCAACTGGGAGTAGTTAATTTTGATCGCTATTACCCAGATGATTTAGCTACCTTGCTTAGCATCTTAGGCGGTGAGCAGGGAACCATTGAACATCTTAAAAAAGGCGACGTAACCGTAATTTTTGCGGATGCTTTTGGTGACCGAAACGGCGCCTTACAGCGCGTAAACGAAAAGTACCAAAAACCTTCCGGCCGGACGCTACAGTTTGAGATTGCGCAGCGGCGAGACTTTAATCGAGCAATTACCCTTTTAATGCGCGCTGGTATTAAGCCCAGCACGATTGTTATTGCTGCCCACGGCAGACCAGGAGAGACCTATTTTGGCGAAGGGCAGGATAGATTTGTATTTGCCACAAGTGAAAAACAGGCCACAAAAGCTTTTGATGCCGACAAGAAGTATCACCTAAATTACGGAAGTCAGATAAAAGACTTGGTCTGTGACTTTATGCAAGATAGCAGGGGTGTCGATGACCCTGCAACATGTATCGATCGTCGTCGCATTATTGTGCACTCTTGTTCGAGTGATGTAAATCCGGAACAGTTTGCAGCCTCAACCGCAAAAACATTGGCCCTGCTTGCTCGGCACCCAAAACTAGATGTATATGCCGCAAAAGATGTGACTATGGTATCTTCTAATGGCACTTCAATTCAGTTCATTGATGAAAATGGTAAGGCAATCGGGAGTCGGAGCCGATTGACGAGGTCGGTAGACGGGGAACCCGTCGTAAAGACAACACATGTGTCGGAACTTGGCGTAAGGAAGTAGCTCCCCCAAGGAGTGGTATACTAATTAACAAATGCAAAAAATCCTCCTATACTACAAATTCACACCCATTAAAGACCCGGAGGCGGTCAAGCTTTGGCAAAAAACGCTCTGCGCCAGCCTGAATCTTAAGGGACGGATTATTGTTAGCCATCAGGGGCTAAATGGCACCGTGGGCGGTGAAATAGAGGACCTAAAAAAGTACATTAAGGGCACCAAGGAGTTTCCGGGCTTTAAAAACACGGTCTTTAAGTGGTCCGCTGGCGGGCGGGAGGATTTTCCGCGGTTGAGTGTTAAGGCGCGCCGGGAGCTAGTGGGCTTTCAAAATTCTGAAGATGAGTTTACCGTTGATGCGCACGGAGTTGTGGGCGGCGGCAAACATCTTAAGCCAGAGCAGGTACACAAACTAGTAGAAGAGTTTGGCGATGATGTTGTGTTCTTTGATGGCCGCAACGCGCATGAGGCCAAAATCGGCAAATTTAAGAACGCTGTTGTGCCAAACACGCGGACCAGCCGCGACTTTATAAAAGAGCTAGAAAGCAACAAATATGACCACATCAAAAACAAAAAGGTGATTAGCTACTGCACCGGCGGCATTCGCTGCGAAGTAATCAGCGCCATGATGAAAAAGCGCGGTTTTACCGATGTCTACCAGATAGACGGCGGCATCGTAAAATACGGCGAAAAATACGGCGATGACGGCCTCTGGGAAGGCTCCTTGCGCGTCTTTGATGACCGCCTAAGCGTAGATTTTAGCGACCATGCGGCCGTCATTGGCAAATGCCACCACTGCGGCGGCAAAACCAAAGACCTGGCCAACTGCGCGCTCAAAAGCTGCGACAAGTTGATGGTGGTTTGCAAAGACTGCCAGCAGGTGCCAGAGCAAAAGTTCCATACTAGGTCATGCGCGATAAAAAAATTGTAGCTCTTGCAATATGGTCACGATATGTTAATATACATAAATTATGCCAACATTTGCAGGTAATTACACCCCAGAGGAATACAAGGCGCTTCAGAATGACCTCAATAATCAGCAAGAAGTTTCTCAAGAACTTCGGACACAATTGGATGATGTTAAAGAGCAGTTACGAAGACACGAACTTGCCAACGATGCAGCAAGGGTAATTTTGGATGAAATTGATGTCAACGTTAACAATGGTCATATACCCGAAGTTGCCGCAGAGTTAGCCAAGAAAAAAGTTGGCACGACGCTGCAGGACCAAAAGGCAAAAGAAATAGCAGACACTCTTCTTGAGCAGACGCGTAATTCGATACAAGAAGAAATTAACACACCAGAGTGGGTGTCTCAGCGTCGAAAAGCCTATGAAGAAATGTTCCAGCAGGATGGAACTTTTGAGAAAATTAGAGAAGAGGAGTCTGAAAAAGCAGACAATGAGGTAGAAGCTAAAGTCCGTGCCGATTTTACAGAGAAGGTGCTGGCGGACTTTTCTGACCCTGAAGTAGAAAAGGTTCGGCTCGAGGAAGCCAAAATAAAGTTCGCAAAATCTGAGGCGGCAAAAAAACTACGGGAGGAGATAGAATCTGATTTCCAACAGAAATGGAATCAGGGTGCACTAGAACTTTTTGCAGATCAGGTTACTGCTGAGGTTGAGTCTGGTAAAGAAGAGTTCATAGAAGACTTTATTAAAAGCTACCCACATACTAGAGATGGCAAGAGGTTAATTCAGTGTGCTAAAGAAGAGGCAGAGAAGCTCTGGCAAGACGATATTGATGCTGTTGCAAAAGCGCTAGGAGATGAAAAACTCATGTCAGTTCTAAAGGAAAAAGCAGCCGCAGAAACCGCCAGGATTGAACAGGGCCTTTTGCACGATAAGCTCGCCGCCGAATTTCAGAATGGTGGTGTTGACACACTTCAGATTGCTAAAGATACATCCATTGGTATTTATTTAGGATTTCCTACCACAGCTGAAGTCACAAAGAAAGATAATTATGGGAATCACAGGAATTTCACCGTTCCCGCCGCAAAGGTTTTGCGCAAACTGGCACTAACTAGCGTGGGGAACGGTCGCTTTGTGGTTAATAAAGACTCGCTTGAAGACAGTGAGAACAAATATGCAGCATCTCAGAGCATTCCAGCGGGAACTGTCATAGCCATCGGCCACAAAATGCACGATAAAACAAAAGAGAAAATTGATATTCTAGACACTCGTATTAGAAAAGACGTACCGTTCTACTACGACGACAACACTAATAACGATTCTATCGTTAACGCAGAGTACCCGGTTGTTGATTTGCAAGTCGGTGACATTTATCTGCGCGATGGCATTGAGAAGCGGGTGTACGAATTACTGTAGTTCTTGCGTAAGCAGTGCGTTATCTGTTACAATACCGCTACATCAAACTAAGCAGGCGGGAGATGATTCTCCAACTGGCAGCCACTCCAGGCACCAGAAGGTTTCCCAGCTGTAGAACCAAGAATCAGAAAGGGAACTATTTTTACTATGGCTACAGATGTAGACATGAAAACACTTTTGGAGGCCGGAGCGCACTTTGGCCACAAGACCAGTCGCTGGCACCCTAAAATGGCGCCGTTTATTCACTCTAAGCGGGGTGGTAGTCACATTATTGACCTAAGCCAGACCGTTACGCGCCTGCAAGACGCCTGCAAATTCCTGCAGCAGACCGCAGAAAAGAAGCAGATTTTGCTAGTTGGCACCAAGAAGCAGAGCCAGGACATCGTTAAGAAATTGGCCGCAGACACCGGTATGCCGTATGTTACGGAGCGCTGGTTGGGCGGCATGCTGACCAACTGGAACACCATTGGCGGCCGCATTAAGCACCTAAAGGACCTTGAAGCCAAGATGGAATCCGGCGAGCTTAGCCACAAGTACAACAAGCTAGAGGTGCAGCGTTTCCAAGAAGAAATCGATGAACTCAACCGCCTGTACGGTGGTATTAAAGAGCTGAACGGTCGCCCCGGCGCTGTCTTTGTAACAGACATGATTGCCGACGCCAACGCGGTAGCAGAAGCCACAAAACTGGGTGTTCCAGTGGTCGCTATTGCAGACACCAACGTGGATCCATCTAAGGCAACCTACCCAATCCCAGCCAACGATGACGCCATTAAGAGCGTACAAACTATTTGTGACGCCGTAGGCACCGCAATCGCATCCGGCAAGACTAAGACCGCAAAAGAGGGGGACAAATAATGGCACTAGATATTGCAGAAATCAAGCGTTTAAAAGAGCTCACCGGCGTGGGCCTAACAGATGCCAAGCAGGCACTAGAAGAAGCCAAGGGCGACTTTGACAAAGCCCTAGAAGCCATGCGCAAAAAGGGCCTAACCAAGGCAGAGAAGCGCGGTGAAAAAGAAGCCCGCGAAGGCGTCATAGGCTCCTACCTACACGACAACCGCATCGGCGTATTAGTAGAAGTTAACTGCGAGACAGACTTTGTGGCTCGCGGCGAAATTTTTGCCGGCTTAGTCAAAGATGTGGCCATGCACATTGCCGCGTCTGCCCCTGTCTACGTCAGCGCAGACGACATCCCAGAAGCAGACCGCGATGCCAAAAAGCAGGAGCTTCTGGCCAGCGACACCCTAAAGGGCAAGCCAGCCGACATGGCAGAAAAAATCGTTGACGGCCAGCTCAAGAAATATTTTGCTGAACTATGCCTGATGGACCAGCCGTTCATTAAGAACCCGGACCAAACCGTTGGTCAGTACGTCATAGAAAAAGCCGCGCTCTGCAATGAAAACGTCGTGGTGCGCCGCTTTAGCCGCATGCAGCTCGGAGAAAAATAATCCTACAATGGCCGACTTCTATCTGGCACGAGAAGTGTTTGAATCCATTAAAAATGATCAATCACTTGATGTAATTGCGCACCCCCTAGGCTTAGCAGATGATATAGCTTCCGGGCGCTACTCCACAGACCAAGAGCTAGTTTATGACGGGCTGATGCGGGTCAAGGAGCAATTTTTCTGTGGGTACGGGACTGACGAAATTCGCGAGCAGAACGACCGGACCATAGACTTAGTAAAAGCAGAGCACGCCAGGCGGCTTCGTGAAGATAGAGCCGTGGTTGCTGGCATGCTGCGGGCAAATCCTGGTGCAATCATTCTTAGACAGGACACGGGTTTGGTCTTGGTGCACAAAATTGTAGAAACCAATACACACACGAAACTGCGCTCGCTTGAGCTTAGGGGTGCCAAGCCACTTGTAGGCCAAAAACCCTTTGAACTGTGGTGTGACACGAGTATTCTCCGGAAAAATTTTACACTGCCTGATTTTGATTAAGGTATACTAGCACTCAGGAACTACAAGGAGAATACATGAACCCAGGCCAAGCCGTCCAAGACGCAACTACCAAATTTAAAGCCGCCGGCGCCCATTTTGCCGACAATCTAAAGGCGCTGCGCACCGGCCGCGCCAATGCCGCCATGCTAGACGGTATTATGGTAGAGGCCTATGGTACGCCCATGCCCATTAACCAGGTGGCTACGGTATCGGTGCCAGAGGCGCAGTTGCTACAAATTACGCCGTTTGACCCATCTAACTTACAGGCTATTAGTGCGGCGATTCGCGCCAACCAGCAGCTAGGATTAAACCCCATGGACGATGGCCGTGTAGTGCGCGTACCGGTGCCACCACTGACAGAGGAGCGTCGGCGTGATTTAGCAAAGCAAGTGGGCGAGCGCCTGGAACAGTGCAATGTGCAGCTGCGCGGCGTACGTCATGACGCTTTAGATGTCATTAACAAAGCTCTAAAAGCCAAAGAACTGGGAGAGGACGAGGCCAAGCGCCTAGAAAAGCAAGTAGACGATGCGCTTGCCGCCGCCCGCACAGAGGCAGATGTCGCGGCCAAAGCCAAAGAACAAGAAATTATGACTCTGTAGTACAATAGACCAGACATGGCAGTAGCATTACTAATCCTAGGTATTATCTTATTTATTGGCCTGATTCTTATCCATGAGTGGGGCCACTTTATTGCCGCCAAAAAGGGCGGTGTAGAAGTAGAAGAGTACAGCGTTTTTTTTCCGCCAAAGTTGTATAAGCGTAAAACAAAAGGCGGCTGGCAATTTGTAATTGGCGCGCTGCCACTAGGCGGATACGTCAAGCTCAAGGGGGAGCACGATACGGACACCGCCAAGGGCAGCTACGGCGCTGCCGACCTCTGGACCAAGACCAAAATCATGGGTGCTGGCGTTTTTATGAATCTGGTTACGGCTTTCTTGCTGCTGATGGTTTTAGCCTGGCTGGGCATGCCAAAAATTATGGACAACCAGTTTACAGTGGCATCGGACACCAAGGTGATTAGTCGCGGCCAGCAACACGTGGTGCTAGAAGAAGTGACTAAAAATCAACCCGCCGCTAAGGCTGGTCTAAAGCGCGATGATATTTTGCAAAAAATTGCCGACATTCCTGTTACCGATGTAAAAAGCTTACAGCAGGCCAGCAAAAAATATGCCGGACAGACAGTTACGGTAACGTACGAGCGAGCCAAAAAGCAGCAGACTGCTACCGCTACGCTTAACTCTGTAGAAAGCCAGCAAGGTAAGCAGCAGCCAACGTACCTAGGGGTATCGATTAGCGAGGTCAAGCAAGGCGCAGACCTACGGCGATCCACCTGGTCCGCACCTATAGTGGCCGGGGGTCTGATTGGCCAGTTTACCTGGGCTACACTCCAGGGCTTGGGCAACGCGCTGCAGGGCTTGGGTAGCCTGATTGCCGGCGCAGCTACTGGCAACACGGTGGCTCGGCAGCACGGACAATCGGAGGCGGCCGGGCAGGTGTCTGGGCCGATTGGCATTGTTATGGTGCTTAATCTTGTATCGCATATGAACTACCAATTCATGCTGCTGATTATTGCGCTCATTTCTTTAACTTTGGCCATTATGAATCTGTTACCAATCCCGGCATTGGACGGTGGCCGGCTCTGGCTGACGCTGATTAGCCGCGGCATTTTTAAGAAACCGCTGACGCAGAAAGTTGAAGAGAACGTCAACGCCGCCGGCTTTTTTATCTTAATTGGCCTGACGATTATTATTGCATTCGTGGACATAAAAAGGTTCTTCTAATGGAGCAAAAAAAAGTACCATGGAACGGCTGGGTGGCGCTCATTTATGGCGTGGTTTTGTTCTTTGTGGCGCAGATTATCGGCGGTTTGGCAGCGGCCATGTACGGCGCGCTCCAGGGGTGGAGTGCACAAAAAACCACCGACTGGCTGCAATCGGCTGTGGCCGGACAATTTGCTTATATTCTGATTGCGGAAGTACTAACCATTGCCGGCATTTTTGCGTTTATTAGCTTCTACAAACAGCCGCTGAACATCATTGGCTTTAAGCGTCCCCGCTGGGACGATTTGTTCGCTGGACTAATGGGCTTTCCAATCTACTTTGTGCTCTTTGCGATTATGTTGGCCATAGCTAGCCAGGTCTTCCCGGGTCTTGACGTCAACCAGGAACAGCAGATTGGCTTTAAGGATGTGGCAGGCACATGGCCCTTAATTATGACATTCATTAGCTTGGTGATCTTGCCCCCATTAACAGAGGAAATATTGCTGAGGGGCTTCTTATATACTAGCCTCCGTAAGTACTTCAAATTTGGTCTGGCGGCGTTGATTGTCAGCGCCATCTTTGCTGCCGCGCACCTACCGGAGGGTGGCGATGCCGGGCCGCTGTGGGTTGGGGCAATCGATACATTCATGCTGTCATTGGTGCTTTGTTATGTCCGGGAAAAAACCGGCAGTTTGTGGGGCGGCATTGTTATTCATGCGCTTAAGAACTGCCTGGCATTTATTCTGCTGTTTATTATTCAGGTCCGCTAGGGCGGTCGGCTAACATAAGATAACAAAGCATGCTAAAATACACCCCATATGAGAGCATCAAATTTATTTACCAAAACCAGCAAAACTGCGCCCGCGGACGAGGTCGCCAAAAACGCCCAACTATTGATTAGAGCGGGCTATGTGTACAAAGAAATGGCTGGCGCCTATGCCTATTTGCCACTTGGTCTACGTGTCATAGAAAAAATTAAAGAAATTGTGCGCCAGGAAATGAACGCCATTCATTCTAATGAACTGGTCATGACCAGCCTGCAGCGCAAAGAAATTTGGGAAAAAACTGGCCGCTGGGACGACAAAGTTGTAGACATATGGTTTAAGACTCAATTGGCAGATAAAACAGAGGTGGGACTGGGCTGGAGCCACGAAGAGCCAATCGTAGAGATGCTGCACCAGTATATCCACAGCTACAAGGATTTGCCGGTTAGTTTGTATCAGTTCCAGACTAAAATGCGCAATGAAAAGCGGGCTAAATCCGGCGTCATGCGCGGCCGCGAATTTATCATGAAAGACATGTACAGCTTCCACGCCACCAAAGAAGACCTGGACCACTATTACGACCAAACCATAGAAGCATACAAGCGGGTCTATGACCGGCTAGGCATTGGCCAGGACACATACGTCACGTTTGCTAGCGGCGGTGCCTTTACCAAGTTTAGCCACGAATTCCAGACCATTTGCGACGCTGGTGAGGACGTTATTTATCTGCACCGTGGCCAGAACATCGCCGTCAACGAGGAAGTGGTTGACGATGCGGTCAAAGAGCTGGGCATTAAGCGGGAGGAGCTAGAAAAAGTCAAAACCGTAGAAACTGGCAACATTTTTAACTTTGGCACCCAAAAGACAGATGAGATGGGCCTGTACTTTACTGATCAGGATGGCAAGCAGGCATCACTTTGGATTGGATCATACGGCATTGGCATTAGCCGCGCCATGGGTGTGATTGTAGAAAAAATGGCGGACGACCGCGGCCTAGTCTGGCCGGCCAACATAGCTCCGTACACCGTCTATCTAGCGCGCCTGGGCGTGGAAGACAATGTGGTGCAGGCCGCAGATAAACTGTACGATGAACTAACCGCCGGAGGCGTAGAAGTCTACTACGATGACCGCGACGAGCGCCCCGGCACCAAATTCGCCGACGCCGACCTGTTAGGTTTCCCGCTGCGCGTGGTAGTCAGTGCCAAAACAGAAGAGCAGGGCAAGTTTGAAGTTAAGCTGCGTACGGAGTCGGAATCGGCCTTGGTGGACCGCGCAGAGCTTGAGAGCCAGCTGAAACAACTGGCAAATTCATAGTTGCATTCCCTGAAGTTCTGCTATAATGGTGGCGAATTAGTGTAAACGATGTGGGTAACAAAAGAGGCCGCCAGGTGCGGCCACATTAAGGAGTAAAAGTAATGGCAGTAAAGAAACAATTTAAGTTAACCAAAGATGGTGCCGCAGAATTGCAGGCAGAGCTAGATCAGCTCCACGCCACCCGGGCAGACCTGGCTGAGGCAATTCGTGTTGCCCGCGAGTTTGGCGATTTGTCAGAGAACACAGAGTACCAATCCTTGCGCGCCACGGCAGAGCGCAACGATGCGCGCATTGCAGAAATTGAACACATTTTGCAAAACACAGAGCTCATTAAAGACGGCGGCAAATCAGACAAAATTCGCTTAGGCTCGCACGTGACGCTAGAGGGCGTTGGCGGCAAAAAAGAGTTCCAGGTGGTTGGTACCATGGAAGCAGATCCGCTCAACGGCAAAATTAGCGATGAATCCCCGATTGGCCACGCCCTCATGGGCCGCAAGGTTGGCGACGACGTAGAAATTAAGACTCCCGCAGAGACCGCCAGCTACAAAGTTGCTAAGATTGGCTAATTTGCGGCAACGACTTCCAGCAGATATACTAGGGGCATCATGGCAACCCTAAAAGAACTGCGCGATGAGCGCCTACGCAAGCTTCAGGATCTTACAGAAAAAGGCATCGAGCCCTATCCGGCCCAGGCGCAGCGCACGCACACGCTGCAGCAAATCAAAGATCAATTTGCTGACCTAGAAAATCAGCAGGTAAGTGTGGTGGGGCGCATTCAGGCCATCCGCAAGTTTGGCAAAATCGCCTTTGTGGTTATTAAGGACCAGACCGGGGAGCTACAATTGTTTGTAGGTCCAGACCAGTCGGCCATTATTGAGCTGCTGCCACTTTTAGATAGCGGCGATTTTGTAGAGGGCCACGGGCCAGTCATAAAGACCAAAACCGGTGAAGTTAGTGTTGGTGTAACAGAGATAATACTGTTAACAAAGTCGCTGCGGTCGTTACCTACAGAGCTGACAAATAAAGAAGAGCGACTGCGCCGTCGGTATGTAGACATGGCCGTAAATGACGATGTGCGCCAGCGTTTTGTGCGCCGCTCTAGGTTCTGGCAGGCTACCCGCGATTTCCTGAATCAAAACGGTTTTACAGAGATAAATATTCCGGTGCTAGAGCACACCACTGGCGGGGCAGATGCCAACCCGTTTGTGACGCACATGGACGCGCTGGACCAGGATTTTTACCTGCGCATTAGCCACGAGCTGCCGCTTAAGCGCCTCCTGGGCGCCGGCTTTGAGAAGGTCTACGACATTGGCCCCCGCTTTAGAAACGAAAACTACAGCGATGAGCATCTGCCAGAACACATCGCCATGGAGTGGTACTGGGCCTATGCGGATTGGCAAGACGGCATTCAGTTCCAAGAAGATTTGTTTAAGCATGTGCTTAAGGCCACCTTTGGCACGCTGCAATTTAAGCTGGGCAATTTTGACGTGAACCTAGAGGACGATTGGCCGCGCTGGGATTACGCCCAGGTTATTAAGGGCCACTACGGCCTGGACCCATTTAGTTGCACGCTAGAAGAAGTTAAACAGGCGCTCAAGGACAACAAACTAGAAGTAGCCCAAACAGAAAACAAGGCCCGCGGTATTGATAAACTTTGGAAGAACGTGCGTAAAGACGTGGCTGGGCCAATCTGGCTGATTAATACGCCGCTGTTTGTTAGCCCGCTGGCCAAAGCCAACCCGGATCGCCCAGAAACTACCCAGCGCGCTCAGGTAGTCATTGCCGGTTCAGAGCTGTGCAACCTATTCTCTGAGTTAAACGATCCCCAGGAGCAGTTAGCCCGTTTTGTGGAGCAACAAAATATGCGCGACGCCGGGGACGATGAAGCCATGATGCTCGACATCGACTACGTAGAAATGCTGGAATACGGTATGCCGCCGGCTTGCGGCCTGGGCTTTTCAGAACGAGTGTTCTGGATTTTTGAAGGTGTTTCTGCGCGCGAGGGCGTGCCGTTCCCGCAGCTGCGAGCGGAAATCGACCCGGTTACAGCCGGCCTGTACCCGGACGTAAAACTGTAATTACTATGAGCGCTATTGAACAAATCGGTAGAGAATTTGCTATCTCTGAACGAGTGCAGCGGCAGGTAGTAGTAGATGTGGAACGCACGTATCCCTATGCTAATCCCGATCAGAGCGTGGCTACTTATGTCGGGCGGCTACCACTGAGAATTAAGCCTAACGTCCGTACATTTGCATCAGCTACATTTGCAGCAGTTAGATTAATAGACGACCCAAAAGAAGTCTATTTGCCCAGGCATGAGGCAGTTTTCAAGGCGGGCGTCTATGTAGCGTTTCAGGCGATTCGTCAGGAACATGGCAATCACTTTGCGGACTGCCTTAACCCCTCGCTGGTTAATGGGCTGTATCCCAGACAAATCGACCCCAGCAGAGCAGTCACAGACGTGGAATCTCAGGCCTGGCTGAACGGTGTAGCAGAGGATGGGCTAGATATTGCCCCAGAGCTGGCTTTAGATGTTAGCAAATGGTCGTCAATTTTTGACCACATGGAGGACCGGCCGGCGTTGTTCACGACTGGCTTTGGTGTAACTTTGGCCCTTGCAAAAAACAAATGGCAGCAGCAGGCCGATGTTGCCTTTGCTGACCTTTTAACCGGCTCCGGAATTGATGTTGCGGACTGGGGAGAAGGCAGCCTACATGATTAGCGTTTCCGACAATCAGTTTCAGGCCATGATAAACGAAGCCGCCGCGCGTCTGCCGGAGCCGCACAAGAGCCAGATTACAAACGTGGCGCTACTGTACGCCGATCAGCCATCGGCAGAACAGGCGGATAAAATCGGTCTGCGGCAGGACCAGCTGTTACTAGGATTGTATGAGGGCGTGCCACTGACGCAAAGGCAGGGCAGGCAGCCGCATTTGCCAGATAAAATTACACTCTTTAAAGACGCCCTGCAGTTGTTGTCTACGGACCAAGACGATTTACAGCAGCGCATTTATCACACGCTCTGGCACGAGGTTGCGCACTACTACGGCTTGGACCATCCAGCCATACACGCGCTGGAGTAGTGTGACAAAAACAGGTACAATAGAGCGTAGTGAAGAAACAAAACCTATGGAACAAAATTTGGCGCGACAAGCGCGGCCACGTGGTTATTTGGCAGTGGCCAAACCTATGGCTGTGGGGGTGGCTGGCATGTACCGGCATCTCTTTGTTTGTTCCGCAGTCCGTGGCCAATTGGCTGTGGTATGGTGGCCTGATTTTTTTGACCGTTTGGGCTGGATTAGAAATTTTTAGCGGCGTTAATTATTTTAGGCGCGCGTTGGGTGTGGGCGTAGCAGTGCTGATACTTTTGCAATTATTAAATTTTGGTCGATAAGGACGCGCGCATGCAGGCAGTAATTTTTGATTTTGACGGAACACTTGCCAATAGCTTTAATGAAGTCGCTGGCTTTTTAGCAGGGCAGGCAGGGCGGCAGCTATCAGACTTTTCTGCCGCTCAGCTTAAGGACATGCACGGTCTGTCCATGAAAGATTTAGCGCTTCATCTTGGCGTCCCAGCCTGGAAATTGCCACTAGTGTACTTTAGAGGCCGCCGCTCTATGCATAAGCGTATGACCGGCGTTACCTTATTTCCTGGCATTGCTGAGGTTTTAGAGGCGCTCCATAAAGACAACTATCAGCTGCTTATTCTAAGCAGCAACAGCGCGCGAAATATTAAAAAATTCTTAAGTCAGCATGGTTTGTCCGGGTATTTTAATGGGGTGTATGGCAGCGCTGGTTGGTTTGGCAAGGGCACAGCGCTTAAGGCGGTTGTTAAAAAACGGCGCCTATCGCCAACTTCTACGGTCTATGTGGGCGATGAAGTCCGCGACGTCTTCGGTGCTCACCGCGCCGGCATGCCTATTATTGCTGTAGACTGGGGCTTTGCCTCTAACCAGGCGCTGCTTGATCGCAGTCCAACTTTATTGGTGCACACCCCAGCGCAGCTGCAAAAAGCGTTGCTAGATTGGGGGCGTCCGTAATGGATTTAGAACTGATTCATATAGAAAAATTGGTGCCGGGCGGGCAGGGGCTTGGTACGTTGGCGTCTGGCCAAAAGGTGTTTGTCTGGAATGTGCTGCCGGGAGAAGAAGTCCGAGTGCGTCTTATTAAGAAAAAGCGTTCATATGCAGAGGCTATTGCGGAAGAAGTGCGGCACCCCTCGCCAGCCCGTATAGAACCGCGTGAACCAGAGGTGTACTTAGGGTCATCGCCCTGGCAAATGATGGATTTTGAGGCAGAAGATGCCTACAAAGCAGAACTGGCGCATGAGTCCATGGGTCAGGAAAAAGTGCCGCTGCCGCATGACGTGCCAATAACCGCGGTAACGGTGGGACCAGAGTGGCACTACCGTAACAAAATGGAATACTCTTTTTGGGGCGATGATGATGGTCTGCACCTAGCGCTGCACCAACGCGGCTCCAAGGGCAAACAAATTGTAGACGGCTCTGCTTTGGCCATGCCCGCCATAGACGCTGCCGCCCGCGCACTCGTGGAGCAACTACAGGGCATACGTGCCGGGGATTTAAAAACGCTCATGCTGCGCTGCTCCGCCGACGGTCAGGTAGTCGCCGCCTTGTTTATTAAAGTGCACGAGGCGCCAGCACTAACACTGCCGCCAGAGCTGAAAGGCTTGCGGATTTACCATTCAAATCCCAAGAGCCCAGCCAGTGTGCCCACAGAACTGTTGCAAGAACTAGGCAACTGTGAACTAGTAGACACACTTCTTGGTCAGCCATTTACTTACGATGTAGACAGCTTCTGGCAAGTTAATTTGCCGATTTTTGAACGCGCCCTAACAGATATAAAAGAGCATTTAGCTGCCCCACGGGTGATTGATTTATACGCCGGGGCGGGCAGCATTGGCCTGAGCGTGGCCGGCCAGCAGACTACTTTGATAGAACTAGACACCGCAACAGCGCGCATGGCCGGTTTGAACGCCGCCGCAAGCCCACTGGATGCAGAAGTAGTGCAAACCAGCGCAGAGGCCGCGCTGGAGCACATTTTGTCAGATGTGCCGCTGACGTTGGATCCGCCGCGCGCCGGACTGCACCCTAAAGTCACGGCTTGCATTTTAGAGGTGCGGCCGCCGCGTATCGCCTATCTAAGCTGTAATCCGTCTACCCAGGCGCGGGACCTAAAGCTGCTGACAGATGGCGGCTACAAAATCACGCATTTTCAGGTGTATAACTTCTTTCCGCGCACGCCGCATATTGAATCACTTGCTATACTAGAACGGTAATGAGTTACTGGAGGGAACGTTCGCAGCCGTATCGGCCCGGCCAGACCGCGCCGTTTAAGGTGAGCCGGTCTAAAATTGAGTTGTTTATGCAGTGTCCGCGGTGTTTCTGGCTGGATGTGCGGCTTAAAATTACGCGGCCCTCTACGCCGCCGTTTAACATCAACAAAGCTATAGACGAGCTGTTTAAAAAAGAATTTGATAGGTACAGACGTGCCGGCCAAGCGCACCCGCTCATGCAGGAGTTTAAGGTGCAGGCCGTGCCGTTCCAGCACGCCCAAATTGACACCTGGCGGGAAACATTTACAGGGGTGGTGGCGCTCCATAAGCCAACCAATTTGCACGTGTTTGGTGCGGTGGACGATTTGTGGGTTAACCCAAAGGGGCAGGTAATTGTGGTGGATTACAAGGCCACCGCCAAAGACCGGGACGTGTCCATAGACTCTGATTGGCAGATTAGTTACAAGCGCCAAATGGAGGTCTACCAATGGCTGCTGCGCCAAAACGACCTAGACGTTTCCGCCACCGGCTACTTTGTCTACACCAACGGCCGCATGGACCTGGACAGCTTTGGCGACCGCCTAGAATTTCGCACTAAAATCATCCCGTACAAAGGTTCTGACGATTGGGTGGAGCCAACGCTGGAGCGCATGAAAGCTTGCATGGATTCAGATACGATGCCGCCCGTGGGCGATGATATCATGGGCGGGCCGTGCAGCTACTGTAGCTATGCGCGGGCACGGACTGAGCTGACGTTGGCGGCCATCAAAAAATCGGCTACACTAAAAGCATGATTGAGCTCAAGGAAGTAACCAAAACCTACGGCAAGGGAGACAACACCTTTACCGCGTTAGACAATATTAACCTAACTATTCCAGACGCCGCCGTGGTGGCGGTGGTGGGCAAGTCCGGCAGCGGCAAATCCACGCTGATGCATATTATGAGCGGGCTAGATCGGCCGTCGGAGGGCAGCGTTACGGTTAATGGCCGCAACCTGCACGACCTCAAAAAGAAAGAGCTGGACCAATTCCGCGCGCGTGAAATTAGCTTTATTTTTCAGAGCTTTTTTGTGCAGGGGGGAGACAGCTGCTACGACAATGTCAGCCTGCCGCTAGAAATTGCCGGCGTCCCGCGCAGTAAGCGTCAGCAAAGGGTAGAAAAAGCCCTAGAAAGTGTGGAGTTAACAGATAAGACCCGCCAAAAGGCCAAGAACCTCAGTGGTGGCCAGAAGCAGCGTCTGGCTATTGCCCGCGCCATTGCCGGGCAGCCGCGGATTTTGTTTGCCGATGAGCCTACCGGTAACCTAGACAGTGCCACTGGCGCAGTGGTAGAGGAGCTGTTATTTGACTATGCGCGCGCCAACAAAGCCACGCTGGTAGTCGTAACGCACGACCAAGATTTGGCCGCAAAATGCGATATCCAAATCCACGTTAAAGATGGCCGCATAACAGAGGTAAAACAATGAAACGATTAGACATTATCCGCCGCGCCGGCCGCAACTTAAAGCAGGCAAAAGTCCGCACACTCTTAACCGCGCTGGCTATTTCTGTGGGCGCGTTTACGCTGACGCTCAGCCTGGCTATTGGCGCCGGCACGCGTGAGTATTTTGCCAAGTTTTTAGAGACCAACGTTAATCCGCAGTCGCTATTTGTGGTGGCAGACAAGAAGCTGGTCGGCTTTGAGGGCGGCAATACCGGACCCAAAGAATATGACCCCGGCGCGGCCAACATCAGCGGCAGCTCCTACAAAACATTGGGTCAGTCTGATTTGGATAAAATCGCCGCCAACAAAAACATTAGCAGCGTACAGCCCAACTACAACCTAGAGGCCACCTACTTTACCTACCAGGGAAACAGCAAAAAGTTTACTGGCCAGGTAGGTATGTATGACAAAACAATTCGCGGCGAAGCCGCGGCCGGTAACCTGCCAAAACTTGGCACAATGATTGGCGCGGATGACATCGTGGTGCCAGAATCGTACCTAAAAGCGCTGGGCATAAAAAACGCCAAAGACGCCATTGGCAAGACCATTACCGTGCACGTTGTGCAGCAAGCCCAGACCAAAACAACAGAGGAGCTACAGGCTCTGTACGCCCAGGGCGGGCTAGATGCCTTAACTGCCGCCACCCAGGGAAAAAGCCAGGACGTGTCGTTTAAAATCAGCGCCGTGGCCGCCAAACCAGCCACTGCATTAAGCGATAACGTGCAGCTCAATATCTCTGATACTCGCGCCCAAGAATTAGCCGACTTTACCACACAAGGCACCTCGCAGCACAAACGCTACATTGCCGCCATTGCCATGGTTAAAGATGGCGTTAAGCCAGAGACCGTCAAGGCAGAGCTAGAAAAAACCGGCCTAACCGTTAAGACGGCGCGCGACCTACAGGGCATCTTGTTTACAGTGGTTAACGTGGTGCAGGGCATTGTGGCCGGCTTTGGCATTTTGGCCCTGCTGGCCAGCATTTTTGGCATTATTAACACGCAGTACATCTCTGTCCTGGAGCGCACCGGCCAGATTGGCCTTATGAAGGCGCTGGGCATGAGCAACCGTGCTATAGGCCGCTTATTTAGGTATGAGGCAGCCTGGATTGGTTTCTTGGGCGCCATTTTGGGCGCTTTAGGCGGCATTGGTTTGGGTACTTTGCTTAACCCCTGGATTAGCCGCAAAATGAGCCTTGGTGCGGGCAGCCATCTGTTAATTTTCCAGCCGCTGCCAATTTGCTTGCTAATTTTGGCACTTGTTTTGGTGGCGATTGTGGCCGGCTGGTTCCCATCGCGCAAGGCAGCGCGGCTTGATCCGATTGAGGCGCTGCGGACGGAATAGCTCCATTGGCGGCACTTGTTGTGATTCACTCTACCTTCCAGTGTAAAACGCGTACAAAAGGTAGAGTGGCTACCCTGTCGGTGATAGAATAGAGCTATGCTAGACATCCAACTCATCCGCGATGACCCGGAAGGGGTCAAAACCAAGGCTCTGCAAAAGGGCTACGACATAGATATTACCAAGCTGGTCCAGCTGGACGAGCAGCGCCGCCAACAGTTATCAGACATAGAAAAACTGCGCGCCGAGCGCAATGAGCTGACGGCCGCTACCAAGGGTCAAAAACCGTCAGAAGAGCAAATTGCGCGCGGCAAAGACCTGCGTAATCAGGTGCAACAGCTAGAAGAAGCACTGGCTCAAACAGACCAAGACTATTGGCCACTACTAAAGTCTGTGCCGAATATGCCGCTGCCGGAAGTGCCAGTTGGCGCAACAGAAGAAGAAAATGTGGTAGCCAAAACCTGGGGCCAAAAGCCGGAGCTTACAAATCCCAAAAACCACTGGGAAATTGCGGAAGCTAAGGGCTGGCTAGACAAAGAGCGGGCCGCTAAAATTGCCGGGAATCGATTTGTTTACCTTAAGGGCGACCTGGTGCTGCTAGAATTTGCGCTGTGGCAGTACGGCCTAAACGTGCTGACCAACCCGGATACGCTCCAAAAAATTATTCAAGAAAATGGTCTACAAGTTCCCAGCAAGCCATTTACGCCCGTGCTGCCGCCAGCCGTGGCTAGAACAGAGGTGTTTGAGGCTACGGGTCGGCTCAACAAGCTGGAGCAAACCTACAAATTAGAGGACGAGGATTTGTGGCTCAACGCCAGTGCGGAGCACACGCTCAGCCCCATGTACATGAATGAAATCCTTCCGGAGGAGGATCTGCCGCTGCGTCTGGTGGGCTACACCACCGCGTTCCGGCGCGAAGCCGGCACCTACGGCAAAGATACGGAAGGTTTCCTGCGCCTGCACCAGTTTAATAAGCTGGAAATGGAGTCGTTTACCACCGCAGACACCAGCTTGCAGGAGCACCTATTCATGGTTGCCATCCAAGAATACTTAATGCAGCAGCTGGGCCTACACCACCAAGTCATAGAGAAGTGTACTGCCGATATTGGTCGTCCCAACGCCAAGGGCGTAGACATCAATGTGTGGCTGCCAGGGCAGGGTCAGTACAGAGAAACGCACACCGCGGACTACATAACCGATTTCCAGACGCGCCCCATGAAGACGCGCGTCCGCCGCACGTCCGGAGAAGTGCAACTGGCGCACACTAACGACGCCACCGCGTTTTCCGAGCGGCCACTCATCGCCATTATAGAAAACTTCCAGACGCCGGAGGGTGATGTGGTTGTGCCAGATGTACTGCGCCCATTCATGGGCGGTCGTGATAAGATATAAATAAGCATGAACAAAAAACAAAAATGGTTCTGGGTAGCGCTGGTCGCCGTGTTTTTGGCGGCGCCCAACGCCATGTTTATGAAAGTCGCCGTTAACGGCCTGGACCCGTTTTTGGTTAACGTAGCCCGGTTTAGTTTAGTTGCTTTTGCTTGTACGCCATTCTTAGTAAAAGCATTCCCCAGGCTTAAAGGGGCGGCACTGCAGGCTGTGCTTGCGGCCTCTGCCGCCATGACTGTCGCGGCTTTTGCCTTTATTTTTGCGCTTAAATACAGCACTGCTAGTTACGTCAGTGTGCTGTTACTACTGCAGCCAATCATGCTGGTTTGGTACTCTGTGCGGCTTAACAAAGAACGGGTCAGCAGGCGAGCTTTGGCGGGTATAACATTGGCGGCAGCCGGTGCTACTTTAATTGTGCTCCTGCCGCTGGCGCTCACGCAAAACGAACAGTTTGTATTTTACCCTGTGGCCACAATACTCTGTTTGCTAAATTGTTTGCTGCAGCCGCTAGCGGTCATAAAAATTAAGCAGGCGAATGAAAAAGGTGGCGTGCCACTCCTGGCTATTACAGCAGTAATGAGCTACATCATAACCGCCGCTAATGCGGTATTTTGGCTAGCTAAAGGCGCACCAATACCGGCGCATGTTGACGGAGCGGTTGTAGGCGCAATAGTCTATGGGGCGATTATCAACACACTTATTGCTCGCACGCTTTTGGTCAAGGGCTTTGAAGTGATTGGCTCGGCTAGCATTAGTGCGCTGACGTATTTTGAGATGCTCCTATCTGTGCTGCTTCCGGTGGCGTTTCTGCATGAAAAAATATCGCTACCCATGGCGCTTGGCGGGGTGCTGATTTTGCTGGGCGTGTACGTGGTCCAGCACCATAAAAGCGACCACCACAAGCACTATCATCTATATCGATTAGGCTAAGAAGGCGTATACTAGAAGTAGCTTCTTAAAACCAAGGAGGGACATGATGATTCAAAAAACGGAAATCAAGGGTGTACATGTTAAGGTGGACAAAGACCTGCAAAAATATGCAGAGAAAAAACTGGGCGGACTAGATAAATACCTGTCCAGCCGGGCTGCCGCGGGCGCCCACCTAGAGGTGACATTTAAGGAAGAAAAACCCAAAAAGGGCGAACTCCAGCACCACTGCGATGCCGTCTTGCACCTACCTGGCGATACGCTAACTGTCAAAGAAACCGGCCCCAACTTGCTAGCAGCTGTAGATATCACAGAAGCCAAAATGAAGATTTTACTTAAGAAATACAAAGCCAAATACGAGCCGATGCGCTTGCACCGGCGGATTTTGCGTCGGTTACACCGCCGCGGCGAATAAATCCCGCTTTGGGGGGCTAATCACCAAGCGGCGACTCTGTCTGTTTTTGTAAAAAAATCTAGAAGCACACGAGTGTCCAAAGTGTGTGCTTCTAGAAAAATCGTTTCTGAAGGGCAGAATATCTCTTTTAAAACTGCGCCAACACCGGTATACTAAGTAAGAAGTTTTCCGGCCAGTGGGGGCCGATTTAATACGGGGGTAACCAAAGTCCACACCATGCACACTGTTTTTAAAAAAATTCTGGGCGATCCACAAATCAAGACGCTAAAGCGCCTAAACAAGCGCGTCAAAGAGGTCAATGCCCTAGCAGACAAATACCAAGCTATGACAGATAAGGAGCTGCAGAATCAGACTGGAGTTCTTAAAAAGAGATTAACTAAAAAAGGCCAGACATTAGACACTATCTTGCCGGATGCCTTTGCGGTTGTTCGTGAGGCGGCCACAAGAACCATTGGCCAACGGCACTATGATGTCCAGCTGGTCGGCGGCATGGTCCTGCACGAGGGCGCTGTGGCAGAAATGAAAACCGGTGAGGGTAAAACCCTAGTAGCCACCCTGGCTGTCTACCTAAACGCCTTAACAGAAAAGGGCGTGCACGTGGTTACGGTTAACGATTACCTAGCTCAGCGTGACGCCGGCTGGATGAGCCAGATTTATCATTTTCTAGGTCTTTCAACAGGGGTCATCAAAGCAGACCAGAGCTACATCTACGACCCTTCGTTTACCAGTGATGAACACCAAGACCCACGCATGAAAAACCTAAAGCCGTGCTCTCGCCAGGACGCCTACAAAGCAGACATTACCTACGGCACCAACAACGAATACGGCTTTGACTACCTCCGCGACAACATGGTCCGCGAGGTTGATCAGCTCCGCCAAAGAGAGCTCAACTTTGCCATCGTGGACGAAGTGGACTCCATCTTAATCGATGAAGCCCGTACACCGCTGATTATTAGCGCCCCCAGCGTCACCCCCGGCAACGCCTACGACCAGTTTGCTAAAGTGGTCCGTCAGCTGGTTAAAGAAAAAGATTTTGAAGTAGATGAAAAGCGTAAACAGGTCATCCTAACAGATAAGGGCGTAGACAAAATGGAGAAGGCACTGGGCCTAGACAACCTGTACGCCTCTAGCAACATCCGCACTATTTACCACTTACAGCAGGCGCTCCGGGCGCAAGCGCTATTCCATCGGGATAAAGATTACGTGGTCACCAAAGAAGGGGAAGTCGTTATTGTGGACGAGTTTACCGGCCGTTTGTTGGCAGGCCGCCGCTACAACGAGGGGCTGCACCAAGCCATAGAGGCCAAAGAGGGTGTAGAAGTGCAGCAAGAGTCCATGACACTGGCCAGCATTTCTTTCCAGAACTACTTCCGTCTCTACAAAAAATTATCCGGCATGACCGGTACGGCTCTGACGGAAGCGGAAGAGTTCCACCAAATTTACAAGCTCAATGTAGTTTCCATTCCGCCTAACCGCCCCATTGCGCGCACAGATAAGGCTGACCGCATTTACCGCACGGAAAAGATTAAAACCAATGCCATTGTTAAAGAAGTAAAAATGTTGCACACCAAGGGGCAGCCGGTCCTGATTGGTACTGCTAGCATTGAGAAAAACGAAGCCATTGGCGCCGCGCTGGCTAAGGCCGGCATTCCGCATCAAGTGCTCAATGCCAAAAATAACGAGGGTGAAGCCGCTATCGTAGCTAAAGCCGGCCAGCCCGGTGCCGTAACGCTTGCTACCAACATTGCCGGCCGCGGTACGGACATTGTGCTGGGAGAAGGTGTTAAAGAGCTGGGCGGCCTGTTTGTCTTGGGGTCAGAGCGACACGAGTCGCGCCGCATAGACAACCAGCTCCGTGGCCGCGCCGGCCGGCAGGGAGACCCCGGCACTACCCAATTCTTTGTAAGCACAGAAGACGATCTTATGCGCATCTTTGGCGCGGACCGCATCGGCTCCGTTATGGCCCGACTCAGCGCCGATGACGACACGCCCATTGAAAACCGGGTCATTAGTCGGTCTCTAGAAAAAGCCCAAGAACGGGTAGAAGGCTACAATTTTGACCAGCGTAAAAGCGTGGTCCAATACGACGACGTCATGAACCGCCACCGCAAGGCCGTCTACGCCATGCGCCGCGACATTCTAACCCAGGCCGATGTTTCTAAGCGCATCAAAGTGCTGATAGATGAAGAAGCCCACGCTCTGGCCACCAGCCCGCTGCTGATGAGCGACCAACTAGAGGACGTAGTGCGGGAAGTCTTCCCGCTGGACGACAAGCAGCTAGACAAGCTGTTTGATAATAATGCCACAGATTTTGAATCGGCTCTTAAAAAAGCTGCTCAAGATTTGTACAAGGGGCGGGAGACTGCCTTTACTCCAGAAATCATGCGCCGCGTAGAGGCGGATATTTACCTGCAGGTGCTGGACAACCTCTGGATGCAGCACCTAGAAAACATGGATCACCTTAGGGAAGGTATCCACTGGATTAGCGTCGGTCAGCGCGACCCGTTGGTAGAATATCGCAGCCGTGGCCAACTGCTGTTTGATGAAATGCAGCTTCAGCTGCGCCACGACATTGTCCGCGCCCTCATGCATGCCCAGCCAGTTGACCTAGCGGCCGCACCGGTAGAGACAGAATTAACCCTAGCCGCCCGTGCGTCTGTAGATAATGCATCGCAAATCAACCAAGGCGGGGAAGAGTTTGACGCTAGCGACTTTAGCGGTAAATCGGCAAAACAGGCCACGCAGCCCAAGTCCAAGCAGCAGGGTCAACGCAAAAAAGCCCGCAAAACAGAGCGCAAGCGTAAAACTGCTGCCCGCAAGAGGAAATAATTTGAAACATACCGTATCGGAAATTGCCCTAAAAACTGGCGCTCGTGGCCTATTTATAGACATTCCTGATACAGAGGTCATGACGTTTCAGCTCAACTTCCGGGCTGGGGAATACCTAGTTTTGCCAGAAAAATACGAGGCGCCGCACCTTATGGAGCATGTGCTGCTTGGCGCTAACGAACTTATTCCGCGGGCCCGCGATTTTCAGGCAGAGTTAGAAAAGAACGGTGCCTACTCTAATGCCAGCACCAGCTGTTACGACATTACCTACGAGGCCGAGTGCGCCGATTTTGAGTGGGACCGCATCTTAGGCCTCATGCTGGCTGCCATTACTCGGCCACTGTTTCTAGAAGAAGAATTTAAGTCCGAGTTTGGTAACGTGCAAGAAGAAATGGCTGCGCGGTCCAACAACCACTTTAGGCGGCTGAGCCTAGAGATGCGCCAAGCGTTTGGCCTTGTGGCCAAGCCAGATGCCGAGCGCTTGCGCATCATGGACAATGTTGGTGTAGAGGATGTGCGCAACCACTACCAGCTGACGCACTTTTCTCCCAACATGCGATTTGTCATTGCCGGCCAGCTTCCGCCGGAGCGCCGAGAGCACATTATTAATCTGTTAGAACAGGTGGATTTGCCCACGGAAGGCAAGCGCTTTGAGCTCCCGCACGAACTGCCAGTCGGCCTCAAAAAGCCCATTTACGTAGCCAACGACACCGTAGAAAACCTGTATTTTTACATAGACACCTTTACCAAGCAGCGCCTGACAGACGCCGAGTCTGACGCGCTCAACCTGGCCAACGTGCTGCTCACAGAAACACTGTATTCCCGCATCTTGGGCACCGCCCGCGAGCGCGGCCTGGTCTACGGCATGAACAGCGGCGTCAGCCAAACACGCGGCTCCAGCAACTGGTGGTTTGGCGCGCAGGTATCAGACAAAAACATCGAGCCACTACTTGGCATTATTAGACACGAGCTAGAACGCCTTATGAATGGCGATATTTCCCCCGCCGATTTAACCACCATTAAGCAGTACGCCCTAGGCCGCCATCAACGCGGTGCCCAGCGCGCCGCAGACACCGCCGATGCCTACGCTCAGCGCTATTTCTTTGACGGCGTCATAGAAAATTATTACCAAGTACCAGAACGCATAGAAGCCGTAACTAAAGACCAGATTGTAGCAGTCTGCCGCGCCATGTTTAAAGAGGCCGTCTGGGGTTTTGGCGTTTTGGGCAGCTGTGGCTCGGACTATGCCGCCAAGCTGCAGCAACAGCTGGCGCCACTCTGGGAGGGCAAGTAAATGTCGCTCCTGGCCGATGTCCAGGCCGCCTGTGACCAGCTTAAAATAGATGCTCTAGCCGCGGAGCTAGCCGCGCTGCAAACAGAGGCGGCAGCGCCGGATTTTTGGCAGACCGCGACTGACCCGCAGGCTGTCATGCAGCAAATTGCCAAGCTAGAAGCGCGCACTGCGCCGTGGCTAAGTTTGCGTCAGTCTGCCACAGAGCTAGAGGAACTAGCCGCGCTGGGGGACTCGTCCATGCAGGCAGAGCTCAATCAACAAACGGCCGCTTTGACCACGCAGTTTGAGTCCCTAAAAAAAGACCTACAGTTTAGCGGCCCCTACGACGACCACGACGCCGTTCTGACCCTGAGCGCCGGCGCCGGCGGCACCGACGCCCAAGACTGGACCCAGATGTTATTTAGAATGTATCAGCGCTGGGCAGACGCCGCGGGCTATAAAACTACGCTGGTGGATGAATCGGCTGGGGAAGAGGCGGGGCTAAAGTCTGCCACCCTGGAAATCAGCGGCCCGTTTGCTTACGGCAAACTCAAGAGTGAGCACGGCGTGCACCGCCTAGTGCGGCTGAGCCCGTTTAACGCAGAGAGCCGCGAGACCAGTTTTGCAAAAGTAGAAATCACCCCCCAAATAGACCGCCCTGAAGAAGTCCAACTAGATGACAAAGACCTCAAAATCGATGTCTACCGCGCCGGCGGCCACGGGGGCCAATCGGTTAACACAACAGATAGCGCCGTGCGCGTGACGCACCTGCCCACCGGCCTGGTGGTGGCAATCCAGAACGAGCGCAGCCAGCTTCAAAACCGCGAAACGGCCCTAGCTATTTTGCGCGGTCGATTAGCGCAGCTGCAGCTAGAGCAGCACGCCGCCAATCTAGAAGATTTACGCGGTCCATCAGAGCAGGCCGCATGGGGTAACCAAATTAGAAGCTACGTGCTGCATCCGTATAAACAGGTTAAAGATTTGCGCACTGGACATACATCGTCTGATCCAGACAAGGTTTTGGACGGGGAACTGGAGCCGTTTATGCAGGCGTATCTAGACGACACAATAGCAAAACTTGCATAAATATGCTATAATACACTAATAATGAGTGAGTTACATCAGGCGCTTGGCGCTCCTGTTACGGGGCGTCATGCAAGGCAGCTAGCCTATTACTATGGTTATGGCCAGGAGTATCCCCAGGGTATAGAAGCACTCATGGGTGACATTCCGGCATGTGCAAACGTTATTGACGTTGGGAGCGGCATATCTAATCTTGGTATAACTGTTGCCCGGAATCGGCCGGATATAACATGGGTAAATTATGACTTTGGTTATCATTTACCGGAGAACATACAGCGGCTTGGCGCCGTTCCACCTAATGTTTATATTGAGCCGGGTGATATCACCCAACCTCTTAAGCAAGAATTATTAATGTCGTTTGATAATGTTTTTTCATACTATTTGTTGCCGCATCTATCTTTAGAAGAGAATAAAACTCCGGCAGTGGCGGCTGCAGCAAACATGCTGCACTTACTCAAAATGGATGGCTTACTCCAGGTTGGTCCCACGGAGTTTGACTTTGATAAGTTGGAGGGAGCAGTCGTAAAGATGAGGAAACCAGAGAATGCCCAAAAAACAGCAGCAGCCATTGATACATTGGTGGCTTCAACTATGATGCCCCTCAAAGTCGTTAACACACATCTAAACTCCAATAAACGTGGCTTAGAACGTTACCGTGGTGTTGCCGCCCTACAAGAATAGCCTAGAATGTCCCCGTAGCAATCACCGCCATGTTGGCGGTGTAAATACCCGCCGCTGTGGTGTTGCTGGCGGTGGCGGCAAATTTCCAGGTGTTCATGACATTATCCGTTGGCCCGGTACTAGAGACTACGCGGCTGCCAAAGGTAGTGGTGGCGTTGGCGCCGCTGGTAGTGGTGTCCATGCCGTAGTAGCCTAATGAGCCGTCGCCATCGTACGGTGCATTGGTTGTTACGTTGGCGCTGCTTGGAACCGATAAGCCCAGTGCCGCAGTGCCCGCCGCCATAGCACTGGCAGGCGTGGTGGCAGCTCCAGCAAAAACAGGTGGGATGCCGCAGGTGGTGCCGCCGTCTACGCTTAGGCCGCCACAAGCGTTGTTGTTGTGAATCCTAATAATCACGCCGTGTAGGGCATTAGTAGAGACAAAGCTGTACACCTGGTTGGTGTCTACTGAGCCGGCGTCCAAGACGTTATTGGGGCCGTGACCCAGGGTAATAGCCGGGCTGGTGGCGGCGGCGTCCGCGCAGTCGGTTGGAGCAGTTTGTGTGGGCGGGGTGGTGGTGCCCAGCATGCAAAAGGTCAATGTTTCCTGGACCTTGGCGGTAATCTGAACAATTTGGGCGGTGCTGAGCGCAAAGCCGCCATAGTCCTGGTAGGAGCCAGGGGTATCGTGGCCGTAGGTAGCAATATCACCGGTGTCACTGGTGTACGTTAAGAGTCGACCATAAAAGGTGCCTACAGTGGATGGGTTGGTCACGCCGGTGATGGCAAAGGTATAAAGTGTGCCGGCAGTGACCGCTAGGCCAGTGGAGTTGGTGAGCTTGAGCGTCTGACCACTATTAACAGAAGTGGCTGTCCAGCCACTGCCAATGCCAGTGGCAGTAATGGCGCTTTCCGTATTATTGGCAGTGTCCATAGCTGGGGTGGTGCCCAGGGTAAAGCTAGTTGGCTTAGAACAGGAGACATCGCCGATGAGCGGCGTGCCCGCACCGTCACAGATGTCTAAGACGATACCTTTCATGGTATACGATGTTGCTGCCTTAAAGGTGACGCGGTAGGTTACGTTGGTGCCGCTGCCCACGCCGCTCGTTATGGCGCCGCCACTGGCACCGTTATCGCTCAGGCGGATTGATCGTTCTGGCGTTAGACCGCCGGCGGCGGCTGCCCAGACCTGCTCAGCTGTTGTAGCCAACAAAAAGACACTGGCAACAAGAGTCCAGACGATGTGGCGACCGACAACAGATATATTTCGCATGATTAATGCTCATGTTTAGTATACGATTTTATGTTGGTCCACGTCCACTGCCTGATATAGACTATAGTCGATAATATAGATCATGGTCTATATGCGGCGCCAGATAGCCTGTGCGATTAAGCGAGCCGTAAGCCCCTTATGCTACAATAAAAACAATGATTCTACTGGATAGGGTAAGCAAAACATATAGTAAGGCCATGGGGCCGTCTCTGGACCGCATAAGTCTGCATGTAGAGCCCAAGGAATTTGTGATAGTGGTGGGGCAGTCCGGCGCTGGTAAAACCACCTTGCTACGACTCCTAACTAGAGAAGAGCGTCCCACCAGCGGCAAAATCGTGATTGGCGGGATTGACTACGATAAATTAAAAGACCGCGACATTCCGCTGCTCAGAAGAAAAATTGGTGTGGTCTTCCAGGACTTTAAGCTGCTACCTAACCGCACCGTGTTTGAAAACGTGGCCTTTGCGCTGGAAATCGTAGGTATGGGCAAGAAAGAAATTGAGCATACCGTGCCTAAGGTGCTCGATATTGTCAATTTAAAGGGCAAAGAAAAGTTTATGCCCCAACAGCTGTCTGGCGGCGAGCGCCAGCGTGTGGCCATCGCTCGCGCCATTGTGCGCCAGCCGCGCATTTTAATTGCCGATGAGCCCACCGGCAACCTAGACCCCAAACACGCCTGGGACGTTATTAGAGTTCTAGAAAAAATTAACAGATATGGCACCACCGTGCTGCTTACAACGCACAACCAAGAAATCGTTAACAAGCTGCAGCGGCGAGTAGTAACCTTGCGGCACGGCAAAGTTCTCAGCGACCGCGCCAACTCTGGCTACACACTTTCAGACACGGATGACGATGGCATTATAGATCAGCCAACGCGGGCGGGCAGGCCCAGCACCCAGAGGATTGGCCGCCTATGAAGCGCAAATGGATAACCTTTGGTCGGGTGCTGCACACCGGCATAGTCAATTTTATTAGAAACGCCAGCCTGGCCATTGCCGCCATGGCGGTTATGGTGGTTACACTGACCATTGTGCTGTTTTCCCTGATTACCAACGCAACACTTACCAATACTATTGACGATATAGCCTCTAAGGTCGATGTATCAGTTTTCCTAAAAGACTCTGTAACAGAGGCGCAGGGCAAAGAACTGACAGCCAAAATCAAGCAGCAGCCTAGCGTGCAGAGTGTGGAGTACCTAAGTAAAGAGCAAGCCTTGGCGGCCTATGTAAAGCAAAATGCCAACAACCAGGCCTTATCGGCGGCTGCTACATTGTCCAATAATCCGATTCCGGCCACGATTCACGTTAAGCCAAAAGAATTAAAGCAGCTCGGTGAGCTTAAGAATTATTTAACAAGTCCCGCTAATTTGGCACTACAAACAGAGGGGTCGCCATCGTACTCTGGTGATCGGCAGAAGGCCATAGACAACATCACTAAAGCCACAGAGGCGCTGCGCATGATTGGTTTTATTGCGGTCATTGTCTTTGCGGTTGTTAGTGCGCTCATTATCTTTAACACCATTCAAATGGCCATCTTTAACCGACGCGATGAAATTCAGATTATGCGCCTTTTGGGCGCCAGCAGCAGCTATATCCGCGGACCGTTCATTGTAGAGAGCATCATTTACGGTGTTTTATCGGCAGTGATTTCTGTATTGATTATTAATGCCACGTTTGCCGCAAGTAGTGGCGCGCTGCAGGCTAGTAGTTTGGGGCTTCTAGATATAAACTATGCTAGCCAGTACTTCACTGATCATTTTCTGCGCTTTTTGGGCATGCAGATTGGAGTGGGTGTGTTAATTGGGGCTGTATCGTCTTTTATTGCAACGCGGCGCTACCTAAAATTTAAGACTAAGTAGTTTCTCAGGTTTTGTCTGTAAGCTGTTTTGGTAAGGAGGGTTTTAAGGTCTTGACATTTTGTGCTACAATAATGCATAGCATAAGCAAAAACAAAACTATGCCACAAAAACCAGTCAAAAACCGATTCAAATCTTCTGCTCGCATCTCTTTTGCGCTGCTGCTTGCCGGCCTTTTAACCTATGGCTCCGTGCCGCTCTGGCGCCAGGTGCGCGCAGCTACTTGCGCTACTATTTCTGAATGTACGGCTCAAATTAATGACAACAACCAAAAAGTGGCCGATTTACAAAATCAGGCCGTTAGCTATCAAGATGCGATTCAGCGTTTGCAATCGCAAATTGGTATTTTGCAGGGGGCAATTAGCGAGAGTCAGCGCCAGCAATCCGTTTTGGAGCAGCAAATAACAGAGGCGCAGAATGAGATTAATCGTCAAAAAGAAATTCTGGGCCACGACCTGCGCACTATGTACATTGATGGTCAGATGACCACTATAGAGGCGCTGGCAACCAGTAATGACTTAAGCGAATACATTGATAAGCAAGAATATCGCAACGCAATGCAGTCGGCTATTCAGAAAACCCTCAAGAAAATTGGCGACTTGCAGGCCAAACTACAAACGCAGAAGCGACAGGTGAGTGACTTGCTTGCTCAGCAGCAACAGCAGGCGGCGCAGGTACAGGCCGCCAAAGCAGAGCAGGATCAAATGCTGGCCATGAATAACGATCAGCAGGCCCAGTACAATGCGCAGACCGCTGACAACAGGGCTAAACTAAACTCGTTAATCGCCGCGCAGCGCGCTGCAAACAGCGCTGGGGCTAGCTTTAGCAGCAGTGGCGGCGGGTATTACTTCATTAGAATTCCGGGTGCTGTTGGTGCGCACAATATTGACAGCAACGACTACCCATACATTGGTTCTGGCTTTAGCATGAGCACCGCGCCCGGCTGTAACGATGGCGATGGTCCCGACCGTTGGGGCTACTGTACGCGCCAGTGTGTCTCTTACGCCGCTTGGGCAGTAGAACGCTCCGGCCGCACCGCACCACGCTACTGGGGCGATGCCGCCAGTTGGCCGGCTCGCGCTCGAGCTGCTGGTATCCCAGTATACGGATCACCGCAGCCTGGCGACGTCGCCATTAGCATGGCTGGTTACTGGGGACACGCTATGTATGTAGAAGCTGTCTCAGGCAATAAGATGCTTGTCTCTCAGTATAACCAGTTGCTGACCGGTTCGTACTCTACGCAGTGGCGGCAGTGGCAGTAAGTGCCTCCTGAAATCCAGGGATTTTAAACTTCCCAAACTACCGGCCAAACGGTATACTTAAGCGTAATGAAAAAAGCACGACTACTTGCGCTGCTTACAGCGCTGATTTTTGCGGGGACAACCTTTTGGGCGGGACTTCAAATAGGACAGGGCACCTGGAAAGCGCCCTGGAAAAAACAGGCTGCTAGCGGCAACTTGCCGGCCCAATTGGACTACACCAGCGTAAATCAAGTTTACCAATCGCTCAAAGAAAATTACGACGGTAAGCTAGACACCCAAGCATTAAACGATGGTCTTAAGCACGGGCTAGCTACTGCCACCAAAGATCCGTACACATCGTACTTTACACCAGAAGAGGCCAAGCAGTTCCAGAGCCAGCTTAATAACAGTTTTAGCGGCATTGGAGCAGAGCTAGGCAAGAATGCTGCTGGCAATATCCAGATTATTTCGCCTATTGGCGGCTTGCCGGCAGACAAAGCCGGGCTAAAAGCCGGGGATTTGATCGCGTCTATAAATGGCAAATCTACAGCAGACATGTCCGTAGACGATGCCGTCACTAACATCCGCGGCAAGGCCGGAACAGAGGTAAAACTACTGATTGTTAGAGCTGGGGCGCCGCTGGACTTTACCATTACACGCCAAAACTTGCAGGTACCAAGCGTAGAATGGAAAACGCTCGACGGCGATCTGGGCTATATAAGAATCCTAACATTCTCTAACGACACGCCAGACCTTATTGCAAAAGCCGCCAACGAGCTTAAGGGCTCCAAAGGGATTATCTTGGATTTGCGCGGCAACCCAGGCGGCCTAGTTAGCTCTGCGGTGGCGGTGGGCAGCCAATGGCTGTCCCAGGGCGACATCATCATGCAGGAAAAACGTGGTTCAGAAGTGGTGCAGACCTACAACGCTACTGGTGGCAACGTGCTCAAGGGTGTGCCAACAGTCGTGCTCATAGATAGCGGCTCGGCATCAGCCTCAGAGATTACGGCCGGCGCGCTTAAGGACCACAAGGCAGCGACCATTATTGGCACTAAGAGTTACGGTAAGGGCGTGGTGCAGCAAATCATTAATTTTGCCGATGGTTCGCAGCTCAAAGTCACCGTAGCTAGCTGGTACCGCCCCGGCGGGCAGAGCATTAATCATAAGGGCATCTCCCCAGACCAAGAAGTCAAAGTAGCCAAGGGCGACACCGCTGGTGGCGCCGACGCGCAGTTAGATGCCGCCAAAAACTTTCTTAGCAAATAGAATCTAGCCATGGTACTATAGAAGCTGAAAAGAGAGGAGAGACGCGCGTGGCGGACAAATCCACGAAATATATCTTTGTGACTGGTGGTGTGCTTTCTGGACTAGGAAAAGGCATCGCTGCCGCCTCCATTGCCAACCTCTTAAAAGCCCGCGGGCTATCTGTTAACCTTCAAAAATGCGACCCCTACTTAAATGTCGATGCTGGCCTCTTAAACCCGCGCGAGCATGGCGAGTGCTTTGTAACCAAAGACGGTGCAGAAACAGACCTAGACCTTGGTCACTACGAGCGCTTTATTGACCAAGACCTAACCCAGGCTAGCAGCCTTATGTCTGGCCGCGTTCTGCTTGAGGTCATAGAAGATGAGCGTCATGGCCGCTACCAGGGCCGCAGCGTCCAAGTTGTGCCGCAAGTCACAGGCAAGATTCAGGACTATATCCAAGAAGCCGGCAAGGGCTTTGACGTCCATATTGTAGAAATTGGCGGCACGGTGGGGGATTATGAATCACTGAGCTTTATAGAGGCAATTCGCGAATTTAGTCAGCGTGTGGGCCGCGAGAATTGCTGCTATATCCACCTAGTCTATCTGCCATATCTGGGCGCTAGTCAAGAAACCAAGACTAAGCCGGCTCAAAATTCTGTTAGAGATTTGCGCGGCTTGGGTATTCAGCCAGATATTCTTATGGCTCGTTCAGAGGAAATGCCGCCAGAAAACGTTAAAGATAAGCTTAGCCAATTCTGTGGTGTGGCGCCAGAGGCAATCGCGCTTCTGCCTAACGCCAAGAGCATTTATCAGGTGCCGCTCACGCTAGAGGACGAGGGCATTGTAGATGTTATTGCAAGCAAGCTAGATTTGCCAACCGGCAAGCCTGACCTAAAAGACTGGCGTGAGATGGTTAGCCGTGCTACCACCAAATACGACAAAACAGTCACCATCGGAATTGTAGCTAAATACATGGACAACGCAGACACCTACCTCTGTGTCTTTGAAGCTCTGAGGGCTGCAGCATGGTGGAACGATGTAAACATTGACATCCAGTGGATTGACGCCGCCGGCCTAGAAGACCAGGCTACACTAGATTTCAGTACATACGATGGCATTGTGGTGCCGGGCGGCTTTGGCACCCGTGGCGTAGAGGGCAAAATAAAAGCTGCGACGCTGGCGCTAGAATCAGAATTACCTTATTTGGGCCTCTGTTATGGCCTGCAAATTGCAGTTATTGCGGCGGCACGCAAATCCGGCCTAAAAGATGCAAACACAACAGAAATTGATCCTAAAACTAAAGATCCAGTTATTACCACCATGGCGGGCCAAGAGGGCAAGGAGAGCACCGGCGGCACCATGCGGCTGGGCAATTACAACTGTCACCTGGAGCCCAGTAGCAAAGCGGCAGCGTTGTACGGCGCGGCAGATATTGTAGAGCGCCACCGTCACCGCTACGAATGCAATCCCAAGTACGTAGATCAGTATGACAGCTGGGGCATATCCGCCGTTGGCCACAATCCAGAGACCAACCTAGTAGAAGTCATAGAGGCCAAAAACCATCCATTCTTTGTTGCCAGTCAGTTCCACCCAGAATTAAAAGGTCGCCCAGTGCGGGCGCACCCCTTATTTGATGGGCTCATAAAAGCCGCCAAAAAGCGTGCCAAGTAGTTGCCAACAAGGGTAATCTGGGTTACCATAAGCGTATATGGACAACAATAACAAACGAATTTTATTAGTAGAAGACGACGATGCACTGGCTAATGTGTACCAGATGCGCCTAGAGGCAGAGGGCTTTACGGTGCGCCGCGTGGCAAACGGGGAAGAGGCTTTAGCAGCGGCCTTAGCTTTTAAGCCAGACCTAGTACTGTTAGATGTCATGATGCCTAAAGTCAGTGGCTACGATGTGCTAGATATTCTTAGAAACACCCCAGAAACCGCCAATCTTAAAGTTGTTATGCTGACTGCTCTGAGTCAGGAAAGTGACAAGCAACGCGCAGAAGCCCTTGGGGTAGATGACTACATGGTTAAGTCGCAAGTTGTCATTGCTGATGTTGTAGATCGCATTCGGCACCATCTTGGCATATAATAGCCCTATGTCCGGGAGACTGAGGCCCATAAAAAAGGGTCAAATCATCTTATATCAGGGTGAAGCAGCATGGCAGATTCATCGTCTGAAGACTGGTTTGGTGCGCGCCTACAGTATTTTGCCTGGTGGCAATGAAGTTAACATTGCCCTGTTTGGCTCGGGTGACTTTTTTCCCGCAGAGGTCATGCACGAGTCCGCCCCAGCCACACTCTTTTATTACGAAGCCATGACGGATTGCCATGCAGAAATTATCAGCCAAGCCGATTTTGCCGCCAGCCAAGCAGCGGACCCAAATGTTGCCGCCAGCACCGCTAAGCGCTACGTGGGCGCTCTGCTGCACATCAACGCCATGGGGCAGGCCACGGCGTATCACAAGATAGGCCACACCCTTAGATACTTGGCTATGCGTTTTGGCAAGCCGCTGACTGGCCCGGGGTTTGTTAGAATTGTGCCGCGGCTGACGCAGCAAGATTTAGCCAACCTATGTGGCATTTCCAGAGAAACAGCCAGCGTGGAGCTGGGCAAGCTAAAAGAATGCGGTGCCGTAACAGAGAAGAGCAAGCAATATTCTGTGCACATGCCGTCGCTTAACAAGCTAATGGGCGATAATATTACGCTGGAGTAGGAGTGGCCGCTAGAGCGTCCTCTATGACGCGTACCAGCTCTGTAGGCGTGGCCCAAGCCTTGAGCATATAACGGCTGGCGCCTAGGTCCATAACTTCTTGAATTTCTGACTTGCTGTCTAGGTTGCTAAATACAATAATAGGCACGTGGCCGGCATTGTTAAACTGCTGCAAAAATTCTTTGCCGCCTAAGACCGGCATAAGTAAATCTAACAATATGATGTCTGGCTGCACCTTTTTTAATAAGTCCAGAGCCTGCCGGCCGTCAAATGCGGAGCTGACCTGGTAGCCATTTTTAGTTAGCATTATGGTGAATGCATCGTTTAGGGCTTTGTCATCTTCTACTAGTAAAACTGTTCTACTCATATTTCAGAAATAATTGTAATGCTAACAGTGGTGATTAATCTGTGAGCTGGGCCACATTTTGCTCTTTTGCCGATGTTTTTGGCAGCCGCAGCGTAAACAGGGCACCCTTGTCCGCCGAGGAAGCTACTTCTAAGGTGCCGCCGTGCGCTTCAGTAAGTACACGGGCCAAGTACAGACCCAGGCCGCTGCCGCCCTCTGATACTGACAAATCATTATGAATCCGACTAAATTTTTGGAACAGCTTGCCGTGGTCTTCTGGCGCAATGCCCACGCCCTCATCGCGGACGGTGAGCTCTACGTGATCAGATCGGCCTTGCAATTTTATCCAGACTGATCCGTTTGGATACGAGTATTTTATCGCGTTACTAATTAGGTTTTCTGCTACCATGGCCAGGAGACGCTCGTCGCCAACCAAGGGGAGCTGTTTGCGGCCCTGTAGCTTGATATTGAGCTGTTTAGCTTTGGCGGCAGCGGTTAGATTAACAGTAGCGTTTTTAATTACGGCCGCAAAATCAAACTCTGTTTGCTGCAGGTTGAGCTGGCCGGCATCGGCCTTAGCCACGTAGAGTAGCTGATCAATAATTTCTAGCTGGCGATCGTTGGCGGTGGCGGCTTTAGTAATGACCGAGTGCTGCTCTGGTTCTAAGTCGCCAAAATACCCGGCTCGCAACATGCCCAGGTACTGCTTAACACCGCTTGCTGGCGTGCGCAGTTGGTGACTGGCCAGCGCCAAAAGTTCATTGCGGGTGTCTTGAATCTCTGCGTCGTGCAGGTGCCGCAGGTAGGTCAAGCGCCGATCAATCAACAGATACACAAAGCCGCCCAGCAGCACACTAATGAGGCAGCCGCTAATAAACAGGGCACTGGGCGCCATCCAGCCTTGCGGGGTAGATGTGCTAAATTGCTGCAGTTGCCAACGCCTATCTACGACTTGTAAATCTTTCTGGACGACATCGCTTGTCTTACCGGAACGCGGAGTTGTGCTTTGGACCATGAGCTGGGGCTTGACGGTAATGTCCGTCAGCACGTATCCAGCGCCGACTTTTTGCAGGGCCTCTGCCCGCACCGACATTATATCCGCCAACCTAAAGGCCATATATACATACCCAGTGATATTAGCTTGGCGATCTGCCAGCAAATCGTGCGGGCCCTCGTACAGCGGGTAGTAGAGCAATGCACTTTTTGGCGGGTTAGATTTGTCCATATCTTGGCGTAGCACCACAGATGATGTCAGAGCAAAAGTGCCGCTGTTCCGAGCAGCGGCCATGGCGGCGCTGCGGGCTGGATCGGTCTGCATATCAAAGCCAAAAGCAAGCTGGTTAACAACATCAAACGGCTCAATAAACGTAATAGGGGAGTAGCTGGCGCGTTCGCCGCTTGGGGTTATGGCAAAATCCGCAAAACCTTCTGCTTGGCGCTGGGCAATGTAGTCTGGCAGGGCATCGGCGTTGACGTGCTGCACATAGCCAATGGCCAGCGCTTTAGGGGCCCGCGCTTGAACCTGGCTGCTGTGGTAGAACGTTTGCCAGTCAGCCCTAGTCAGCCCCTGGCCGCCCTTAACGTTACTGACGCTGGCAGCCGCCAACAGAATCTGCTCATAGTCTGCAATTTTTTGGTTGATATGTTCTGTGGTCAGCGCGAGTTGCTGCTGTTTAAAGTCGTTATATTCCTGTGTGTGTTGCCGCTGAGTGGTAAAGGCGCTAAGGTAGCTGGCCAGCGAACCCAGTAGTACCAGCACCAGCGCCACCACAATTGCCATGACATGCAGGTCCTGCAAAGACTGCTTCTTAGACCAAAACCGCCGGAAAATGTCCATGAATCTAGCATACAGCCCTGAGGTGGCTCTGTCGATGTGTGGTCCAGCTCACAAAAACGCTGTGCGCGATTTCATAGTTCACCAAGGCCTGACCGCGGTAAGCTGGGGTTAGTTCTTTAACAAAGAGGCAAGGAGAAATTAACAAAAGGGAGATAAATTATGAGCTACAACAACGAAGCTTTGGAATCCCGCATATCGGCCTTTATGAGCCGCAAAGAGCGTGAGTTTCCGGAACTAACAGACGTCAGATTCTAGATTATAGATTTAAGATTTAAGTAAATTTTTTAAGGAGAAAATAGTATGGGAATTATTGCATGGATTGTTTTAGGTGCGTTAGCTGGTTGGGTTGCTAGTATTATTGCTGGCACAGATGCTCGTCAGGGCGCAGTTGCCAACGTAGTCGTAGGTATTATTGGTGCATTCTTGGGCGGCTTCTTAATGAGCCTGATTGGCAAAACTGGTGTAACTGGCTTTAACCCGTACAGCTTTATGGTGGCCCTAGTCGGAGCCGTAGTGCTGCTGTTTGTATACAAAGCTGTAACTGGTCGTACCGTCTAGGAGCTAGCAGATGCGGAAACTGTTTGGAAGAAGCTTTAACTACAGCATCATAGCACTGGCCGGCCAAGCCCTGTACTACGTTTTTGGTGCCCTAGGTGGCAATCCAAACAGTCCTGTTTGGAGCCCCGCATACAACTGGTTTGCAGTCTGGGGCGCCGCCATCCTTGTGGCCGTAGCCCTAGCTGCCGCAGCAACCATGATGCTTGACTACCGACCAGAACCCAAGTACAAACTTACCTCTGGCTCCTCTGGTGGACCTGCCATAGCCAAATAGAACTGTACTTTGCAAAAACACCGCCGCTGCGAGGGCGGTGTTTTTATTTTGTAATAGTATTACTTTGCCAGGGGATTGACAATTAATAAAGCTTGTGCTAATATGTAACTAGTTTAAACAAACCAAACAAGGAAACAGAAAAATGATCGAACAAGTACCAGACCATATTATGAACCCAGAGGCAGCGCGACGTGAAATGCCAGTTGAGCAAGTTCAAGCAGCCGGAGAGCTTGCTGCCGCACATACGGTTGATTCGGTCCCCGCTCAAACAACACATCGGGAAGGGTACTGGAAACAGCCCACACAAGAACAAACTGACAGAGCTGCAAAATCTGGCTATGATTTGAACGCGCAGTCAAAATACTACTCATAAGTTCAATAAACTAAAAACAGCCCCTTAGGAGGCTGTTTTTAGTTTATGTAAGGCCGGTTATTTAACAGTAACTTCAGTCCGGCGGACGCTGCGGCCGGTAAAGAGGCGAACTTTGCGTGACTCAAAGTTTACAATGCCGTCTTTGGCAGCGTGGATTGTAAAGTTACGGCTCACGGTGGTGCCAACGCCGGGGCGCTTGGTCATGCCTACCTGGCGAACAAGAACCTCGCCGGTGCGGACTTTTTGGCCGCCGCTGCGCTTAACGCCAAGCCGTTGGCCGGGGGAATCGTGTACGTTTTTGGCGGTACCGCCAGCTTTTACGTGTGACATGTTACTTCCTTATAATTACTAGTAATTCACGGGCAACAATTTGATCTGGCCGATGATAGGTCAAATGCAAACCCTTGGTTGCCTCAAAATCTACTGTATTATAACCCAGCTCAGGTAAATGGTCAATAAGGGGCAAATGCATGATTTTGGAGCCCATGTGCCAGGCCGGTACGGCAAGGCACAGGCGGGTGCCGCTAGGCAGCTGCTTGGCTAGGTTTTGCAGGGTTTTTCTAATGATAACGTTGCACTCGTTCATAGTCTGGGCCAGGACGTCTCTTGGCGGTGCGGTGGTAAAGGGTTTGCCCAGGTAGCCCTCTGCCGCCACCAGGTTAGGGGCGGGGGACCAGCTGTGATTGGCGGCATCACCTTGCTCTAGCTGGATAGAGGCATCGGCTAGCTGATACTTGTCTGTGAGCCAGTCCAGGTTGCGGCGGCTATAGTCAATCATGCGCTTTTCTATGTCTGTGCCGTAGGCGGCGTAACCCATTAGCAGGGCCTCTTGTAGCAGCACGCCGGTGCCGCAGAAGGGGTCCAGCACTGTTTGGTTTAAGATGGTGGGCGGTATGGGGTCGCCCGCAGGGATGTCGCAAATATTTTGCTGCGCGGATTCTGGTAGCGGTCCGGCGGCCAGGTTTATGATAATCTGTGCTAGTTTAGGCGGCAGCATACCCACGCGGCTGTCGCGCGCCGGTCGCCCCTGATCCCGTGCTCCATAGGCAGCAATATCCTGCACTTTTACAGTTTGCGCCACTATGGTCTGCTGGCCGTCCTTAATAAACACCAGCTCCCAGCCGTTTGGCGTGGTGAGGTTGTTGTGGATGACCTGCGCGGTGTTTAGAGCCGATTCTTTATTTGGCACCACGCGCACGGACCTATTTGGGTCTGCGCTGCGGATGGCCTTCTTGAGCTTAAGCCCAGTGGCCTGGATACGCTGGGTGGTTTCTTTAAAATCGTAAGCGCTGAGGCCCAGGTGCATTTTGCCGTCCGGCATATTCTGCGCGTGGCCGGGCGCCGCGCCCAGCAAAAACTTTTCTATTTTGGACCAATCGGTGGTGTCTAGGGTGGTGAGTACTTTGCAGAATTTTTGGCTGCCGCCTAGACGATTAAACGTTAGCAAACAGGGGTCAACATCAACCAACGCCGCCTGCGAACCAGCGGCCCGGACCTCCCCTGGGCCGTACAGGCTCTCTAGTTCTGCAAGACCTAGCTCTGGCTGGCGGCCTAAAATCAGTAAACTCTGCATACCTCTAGTATATCGTATGTCCGGCGTGTGCGTTTTAGGCGTAGAAAAAACACATAAAGAGCACATACCCCTGACGTCTCCGGCAAAAGCGTATACAATAGAGGCAATGGCAGAATTTTTCAAAAAGCGCTGGAAGTTGGTGCTCAACATTGTGACCGTGCTGGCGCTGGGCGCGGTGGTCTATGCTAGTCGGCATGATGTACTGGCTACGATTGATAACCTAGGCAAGGTTAACACCTGGGCGCTGCTGCTAATGATTCCAATTCAGCTCCTAAATTACCACGCGCAGACGCGCATGTATCAGGATATGTTTGGGGTGGTGGGGAACAAGCTGGAGTACAAAGATTTGTACAAGTTATCCCTGGAGCTTAATTTTGTAAACCATGTTTTTCCCAGCGGCGGGGCAGCAGGAATATCGTACTTTAACATTCGGCTCAAAAATGCCGATTTAACGGCTAGCAAAGCCACGTTAGTGCACATCATGAAGCTGGTGCTGATGTTTGTGTCCTACGAAATTCTGCTGATTGCCGGCATGTTTAGCTTGGCGGCTATGGGTCGGGTTAATAATCTGACTATTTTGGTGGGCGCCACTATTAGTACGCTACTGCTGGTGGGCACTGGTCTGTTTGCCTATATTGTTGGGAGCCAGGCGCGGATTAACAGCTTTTTCTTATCTGTTACAAAGGGGCTTAATAAAATTATTCAGCTGGTTAGACCGCGCCATCCTGAGACAATCAATTTAGACAAAGCGCGCGATGTTTTTGAGGATTTCCATCACAACTACAAGCTGCTGCGCAGCAGCCTGCCTAAATTAAAAGCGGCATTTTGGTATTCGCTTTTGGCGATTTTTACAGAAATTTTGTCTGTCTATGTGGTATTTATTGCCTTTGGTCACATTATTAATGTGGGCGCCGTTATTTTGGCGTACGGCGTGGCCAATTTTGCCGGGCTGGTTAGTGTGCTGCCGGGCGGCGTAGGCGTGTATGAGTTCCTAATGGCCGCTGTAATGGCCACGGCCGGTGTGCCGGCCGCCTTAAGTGTGCCGGTGATTGTTATGTACCGCGTCATTAACACCATTATTCAGATTCCGCCGGGTTATTATTTGTATCAAAAGCATTTGGCGAGTCGACGTGGCTGAACCAGTTTCTGTTAGCGTTAGTGAGCTAGTTGGCCTGCTGAACCAGACACTAGACTACGCCTATCCCAGCATAGAAGTAACCGGAGAGTTGGCAAATCTGCGTACCTCCAGGGATCGCTGGGTATATTTTGACCTAAAAGACGACACGGCCTGTGTTAAGTTTTTTGGCACCGTCTTTATGCTGCCCGGGCCGCTGGAGGACGGCATGTTACTGCGCGTTACGGCCACGCCGCGGCTGCATAATCTGTACGGCTTTTCTATGAACGTGCAGTCTATGACGCCAGCCGGGGAGGGGTCACTAAAAAAAGCGGCGCAGCTATTGCAGGCGCAGCTGACAAAAGAAGGTTTGTTTGCGCCGGAGCGCAAGCGGCCATTGCCATATCCGCCGCAGCGGATTGGCCTCATTACCTCTATGCAGTCCGCCGCTTACGCCGACTTTACCAAGGTTTTAGCAGCGCGTTGGGGCGGCTTATCTATAGAAGTTATTGACGTACAGGTGCAGGGCGAGCCTGCGCCGCGCCAAATCACGGCCGCAGTGGACTACTTTAATAGTCAGGCTGAACCGCCGGAGGTACTGATTTTGATTCGCGGTGGTGGCAGCGCAGAGGATTTGGCGGCATTTTCTACCGAGCAGGTCACCCGCGCTGTGGCCGCCAGCCGTGTGCCTACGCTGGTGGCGATTGGTCATGAAGTCGATGTAAGTTTGGCGGAGCTGGCGGCCGACATGCGGGCCAGCACACCAAGTAACGCGGCCGAACTACTTGTGCCGGACCGTGCGGCGTCCTTGGCTGCACTCCATACTGCAAGGCGTCATGCCGCCCAACTTTTACGGCAACTCACCAAATTAAAGCAACGTGAATTAGGTCAAATCAGCCAGGGTATGCAGGAAGCGGTTGAGCGGATTATGGAAAGTGCGCAAAAGCAATTGGAGCTACAAGCTCGTTTGCTTGCCGCGGTCAACCCGTCTACGGTGCTGGCGCGTGGTTATGCTATTGTGCGCTCCAATGGCAGGGCAGTTACATCTGTACAGAAGCTAGCAAGCGGGCAGTTATTAGAGCTGCAACTGCAGGACGGAACCGCATCAGTAACAGTAAAGGAGGTACAATAATATGGCAACATACAGAGAGCAATCAGAAGAGCTGGAGCAAATACTTATGCATTTGCAAAGCGGCGACCTAACGGTGGATGAGGCGTTGCCGTTCTATGAAAAAGCCCAAAAACTGATTAGTAGCTTAGAAAAGCAGTTGGCCGCGGCAGATAATCAGATAAAAAAACTGACCGTACAGCTGCCGTAATGACCTGGTTGCTTGTTCTTGGCTTGGCTTTAATTATCTGTTTTGCAGGCGTGCTGCTAGTAGGGGCGCCGTATGTGCCCACCCTGACACCGCAAGTAAAGGCGGCCCTGGAACTGGCAGACTTAAAGCGCGGGCAAACATTGCTAGAGCTCGGCTGCGGCGACGGCAAGGTGTTGATTGCTGCCGCCCGCGCAGACCTGCATGTTGTGGGCTATGAACTCAATCCTATCTTGGCGCTAATTGCTTGGGTTAGGGTTAGAAAATATCCGCACGCAAGGGTGGTTTGGGGCGACTTTTGGCGCGCAAAGTGGCCGTCGGCAGACGGCATTTTTGTCTTTTTGCACCCGCGCTTTATGGCCAGGTTAGACAAAAAAATTGTTCAAGAAAATACTAATTTTGTCAAACTTGTGAGCTTTGCATTTGTGGTGCCAGGGAAAAAAATCGTGCAAGAAAAAAATGGTGTCTACCTCTATACATACAAGGGTAGACCTGTTACTATTAAGGCATGAATAAGCTTAACCAAGATGGCAGCGGGCTGGCAATCGGATTAATTTTAGTAAGCGTTTTGCTGGTTGCAGCTCTAGGCTTTGGCGGCTGGGCCTTTAGCGGTCGTCAAGATTACAAAAATAATGTGGATCAAAAAATCGCTGTTGCGGTAGATGACGCCAAGAAGAAACAGCAGTCGGAGGACGCTGTAAAATATGCAGAAGAGGCAAAAAATCCGCTCAAAACGTATACTGGCCCAGAGCAGTTTGGTAGCGTGAGCGTGACCTACCCTAAGACCTGGAGCGCGTACGTACGGACTAATAGTAATCTGTTTAACGCCTATTTTCACCCAGATTTTGTGCCAACAACAGATAATCAAAATAACAACTTTGCGCTGCAGGTAGAGGTAGTGCAGCAGACCTACAGTAGCGTGCTGGGCGGCTTTAATGGTCAAAAAGAAGTGGCCGTTAAACCCTATGCGCTGCCAAAAGTCCCCAAAGTTGTAGGGGTTAGAGTAGATGGCAAAATCTCTAGCAACAAGACCGGCTCTATGATTGTTCTGCCGTTACGCGGCACTACGCTTAAGATTTACACGCAGTCAGATCAGTTTAAGGCGGATTTTGATAACATCATTTTGCCCAACATCTCCTTTGTACCCTAGTCGTTGTTAACAAAACGTTTTCTTAGTGGCCGTGCAGGTCTATACTAGGGCATAGCAGTAGTGAGGGGAGTATTTAGCAAATGGCGATTCATGGTAACCGGCAAGGTGCGATGTCGCAGCAGCTACTGCTGGCTTTAGCAGAGCAGCTTAAGCTGCCTCTGCTGCAGATTGCCCGCCAAGCAGAGCTAGGCCAGCCCAGTGATTTACCGGCAGTGCAGGCCACGGCAGAATCTGCGCTCAAACTTATCGATTCTTATCTGTTAGGCGTGCGCTTGAGTACAGAAGGCCAAACTGCTTTGGCGCTGGAGCCGGTGTCTGTTTCTTCTGTTTTATACGATGTTGCCACGGATCTTACCGCTGCCGCGCAGTTCTACGGTGTGCAGCTAGATTTAAAAGTGGCAGGGCGCTATGGGCCAGTGCTGGCAAATCGGCAGGCATTAAAATCTGCCTTAACCTCTTTAGGTATGGCATTAATAGAATCGTTGCCGGCGCTGGACGCCAAGCGGCTCAGTTTAGACTTGGCCGCGCACAAATGTCGCTACGGCATTGTAGCCGGCATATATTCTGATAGTGTTAAGATGCGCAGCGTACCCCTGGCCGATGGCCGCCGCCTCATGGGCCAAAGTCGCCAGCCGCTGCATGATATTTCTGGCCAGAGTGCGGCCGGCATTTTTGTAGCAGATCAACTCTTTAGCGCCATGCAGCTCAAGCTCCAGTCCAGTAAATTTCAGAACCTGCATGGGCTAGCGGCAGTGTTGCCCGTAAGCCCACAACTATCGCTGATATGAGAATTTTGCTTATTGAACCGGATAAAATCTTGGCCAGCACGTATAAGCGGGCGCTGGTTTTGGCAGGGCATCAGGTAACCATGTGCGCCGGTGCGCAGGCAGCCATTATTGCCGCGGACCAAACGCAGCCAGATGTAGTGGTGTTAGAATTGCAGCTGCCGGGCCATTCCGGCATTGAGTTTTTGCACGAGTTTAGGTCGTATTCTGATTGGTCTAAAGTCCCGGTTATCGTCCAGTCCATGGTGCCGGCAGGTGAGTTTGCGGCCAGTTGGCCACTGCTGTCTGGCCGCTTGGGCGTTACAGAATATTTGTATAAACCGCTGACATCACTGCAGCGGCTGACGCAATCTGTTGCCGCAGCATGAAACAGCAAGTAACCGATGCCATTGTGCTGCGCCGGGTTAACTACGGTGAGGCGGACAGAATCGTAACCCTTTTAACGCCATCTGACGGCAAGCTGGCTTTAGTGGCGCGCGGCGTACGCCGACCAAAATCCAAATTGGCTGGCGGCATAGAGCTGCTGAGCATTAGCTCCGTAACCTATGCTGGCGGCCGCAGCGGGGGCCTGGGCACCTTGGTGTCCGCGCGGCTTGAGCAGCATTTTGGCAACATCGTTAAGGATTTAGCCCGCGTGCAGCTAGGATACGAACTCCTGCAAACCACCGATAAAATTACAGAGGACCAGCCAGAGCCAGAGTACTTTACGCTACTAGCCACCGGCTTGGCCGCCTTAAACAAGCCTGATGTGCCAGTGGAACTTATAAAGGTTTGGTTTGCTGCGGGTCTGCTGCGGCTTGCTGGCCTAACGCCCAACTTAATAACAGATACAGAAGGGCAGCGCCTGGAGCTGGAACGGACCTACAATTTTGAGTACGATAGCGTCTGCTTTACGCCCGGCCAAGACTTTACCGCGGACCACATTAAGGTGCTGCGGCTGCTGTTTAGCGGGACATCTCCGGCGGTGATTGGCAAGGTGCAGGGGATTGATAGGCTGACGGCGGAGGTGTCGCCCCTTGTCACCATGCTGCAAAGTACCCTACAATAGCCGTATGAATCCAAGTTTAGAAGACATTGTTAGTTTGTGTAAGCGCCGCGGTTTTATTTTTCCCGGCTCAGACGTATACGGCGGCCTGTCCGGCACCTGGGATTACGGCCCCTTGGGCGTCGCCCTCAAGCGCAATATTATGGCGCTCTGGTGGGAGATGTTTGTCACCTCTAGAGACGACATGTACGGTGTTGACGCCGCCATTTTAATGAACCAAAAAGTCTGGCAGGCCTCCGGCCACGTCGACACTTTTACCGACCCCCTAGTGGAGTGCTCTAACTGTCACGGCCGCTTCCGCGCGGACAAAATAGATGTTTCTAAGTGCCCAACGTGCGGCAAAACAGACACGTTTGGCGAGCCCAAGCAGTTTAACATGATGTTTAAAACATCGGTTGGCCCAGTAGCTTCCGATGAAAGTATTTCCTACCTGCGTCCAGAGACCGCTCAAGGCATTTTTACCAACTTTAAGAACGTAGTAGATAGCCTGTACCCGGACGTGCCGTTTGGAATTGCGCAGCAGGGCAAGGCCTTCAGGAACGAAATCAGCCCGCGCGACTTTATCTTTAGAAGCCGCGAGTTTGAACAAATGGAAATCGAGTATTTTGTTCATCCCTCTGACTGGGAAAGGATTTTTGAAGACTGGGTCAAGCTGGTGCACGATTGGTGCCGCGCCTTGGGCCTGCCAGAAGACAAAGTCCATGAGCTAGAAGTGCCAGCAGAAGACCGCGCGCATTACTCTAAGCGCACCATTGATTTTGAATACGACTACCCAATCGGCCGCGAGGAGCTGCTGGGTCTGGCCTACCGGACAGACTTTGACCTAGGCAACATCCAGCGCGCCAGCGGCAAAAGCATGGAATACCGACCCAAGGACGGCAGCGCGCCGTTTGTGCCGCACGTTATTGAGCCATCGTTTGGTCTGGAACGCGCCGTTATGGCCGTGCTGTGCGCCGCCTACACCGTAGATACAGTGGGCGACGATGAGCGCATCGTGCTCAAGCTGCCGCGGGCTTTAGCTCCTGTAAAAGTGGCCGTGTCGCCGCTGCTTAAGAACAAGCAGGAGCTGGTCGCCAAAGCACGTGAGGTGTATCAGCTGCTGCAAAAAGAAGTCGGCGCCGTGATGTGGGACGACAACGGCAACATTGGCAAGCGCTACCGCCGCCAGGACGAAATCGGCACCCCGGCGTGTGTGGTGGTTGACTTCCAGACACTAGAAGACGGCACGGTGACGGTGCGGGACCGAGATACCACAGAGCAGACGCGGGTAAAGATCGACCAACTGACCCTAGCGTTAGAGACTCCGCGATGATTCATGAAAATTGGGGCTATGTTGCCGCGCTCTTAAACTTGCTCGGCACAGTTACCTACCTAGTCGATACGGTGAAAGGCAAGGCTCGGCCAAATCGCGTAACATGGTTTGTGCTCAGTATTGCGCCATTGGTTGCGTTTGCGTCCATGCTTTCCCAGCAGGTCAGCGTGGCTCAAGCTGCTATGACATTGAGCGCCGGCCTGAGCCCGCTTTTGATTTTTGTCACCACGTTTTTGGTTAAACATCCCGCATGGAAGATTCAGCGATTTGATATAGCCTGCGGAGCCTTGGCGGTACTAGGAATTGTGGTTTGGTGGTTGACTGGCAAGGGGAATGTTGCGATTGTGTTTAGTATTCTGGCCGATGGCCTAGCCTTTTTGCCTACGCTTATTAAAGGCTACAAACACCCAGAAACAGAAAGTCCATGGACCTTTATGGTGGGTGTCTTTGCCTGCGTTTTGGCGGCCCTAACAATCTCTACATGGGACTTCCAGCACGCCGGGTTCCCAGTTTATTTGATTATAGCTAACGCGTTAGCCGTGCTGTTTATTTACGGCAAGATCGGCGTTCGCGGGGCAAAGAACAATGCAAAAATATTATAATTTTATTGTAGTATTTTAAGATACGTGCAACATTTATGGCATGAAGCAGTACAGGTTCACCCAAAAGGTCCTAAAAATTGGCCATAGCGCCGGTGTTACGCTGCCGGCCAAGCAGCTTAAGGCCATGGGTGTACAGTACTCATTGAACAAAATAATTACTGCGTTATCGCTCAGGCTGGCGAGCTAGAGAACTTTGCCGTCCAGATTGCCGTGGAGCGACTGGATGTGACACAAATCGCCGATTGGCTGGCCGCTCATACAGAAAAATAGTAAATCTGTAAGACCAAAAGTATACTAAAAACAATATAAGGAGCAGGCAAGTGACTCAAAATAACCTAGAGATCGAAGGAAAGATTTTGGATATTGCGCCGGCGGATGTTATCCAAAGGCTAAAGGAGCTAGGGGCAATAGTTGCTACAATAGAAGCATGAAAAAACTTTACAGGTCCAGAAAAGACAAAATGATTGCCGGCATTTGCGGCGGGCTAGGCGACTACTTTGACGTAGACAGCACGCTGGTGCGCGTCCTATTCCTGGTGCTAGTCTTCTCCGGCGTGTGGCCAATTGTGTACCTACTGCTGTGGCTGGTTATTCCGCGGGAACCAGCTAAATGATTATTTATTACACCGATGGCTCCGCCAGCCCCAACCCCGGTCCCGGCGGGTTTGCGGTGGTATCCGATGGCAAACCGGTCGTCTTAGGCGGTGAACCGGGCGGCAAACTAGAAACCACCAACATTAGAATGGAAGGCTACGCCATTATGGCAGCGCTCAAGCATGCCAACGGTCAGCCATGCCAAATCTTTACGGATAGCGAGTTCTGGATTAATGTCATTACCAAATGGTCCCTGGGCTGGGAACGCGCAGGCTGGCGCAAGAAGGGCGGGGAAATCAAAAATCTAGACATCGTACAAGAAGTCTGCCCGCTGTACCGCGCAAGCCAAGCTACGCTTACCTGGACCCGTGGCCACGCTGGCGACCCCGGCAACGAGCTGGCGGACCAGTGGGCCAACAAGGCGCGCGAGCAGAATATTGCTGCCGCAAAATAATTCTACGCTTTGAGTCACCCGTAAAATGGCATAGAATCTTTTTAACTATGTCCGGAGAAGTTGATACAGATACTATGATTGATGATGTAGCCTTGCTTAGTGAAGGCTGGGCGATTGAAGCGCCACGATTGCAAGAGTCAGACCTGCAGAGCCTTGGGAAATCAGAAAGCACACAACACATGCGCGCTACCGTGCAAATGATTTTTAGCAGAGACTTAGAGTATACTAAGAGTAATGAGACGCCGCAGAAATCAAAAACCAAACTACGCCTTTATAGATAGCCAAAACCTAAATTTGGGCACGCAAAAAGTCGGCTTTAAGATGGATTGGCGCAAGTTCCGTATCTGGCTTAAGGACAATTACAACGTAGACAAAGCCTTTATGTTTATTGGCTACATGGCGGAAAATGAGGCACTGTACGAGCAGCTGCACGAGCAGGGCTATCTGATTGCGCTCAAGCCCACCGTGGACATTCAGCAGCATGACGCCGATGGCAAGGAAGAGCCTGTCACCGTAAAAGGCAACATCGATGCCGACCTGGTGCTACACGCCATGAAAGAGCTGCCCAATTACGGTAAGGCCATCATTGTCTCTGGCGATGGCGACTTTTTTGGCCTAGTAGAATACCTGGCAGAGCAGAAAAAACTGCTCCACGTCATGACGCCCAACTGGCAATACTCCAGCTTGCTCAAACAGTTTGACGACTATGTGGTGCGGCTGGACGAGCGCCGCAAGGAGTTGGCGTATCGGGACCACAAGCGCCGCAGCGGTCCAACTAAAGCACAGAAGCCAAAAGCAGACTAGTACGCTGCAGGCGTGATACAATCAGGGTCTAATGCGGCAACTCCAAGCACTCCAAGTTATGCTTTCCGGCCAGAGCGCGTTCTTAACGGGCGCGCCAGGGGCGGGCAAGACCTACGTCTTAAATGAGTTTATTCAGCGTGCCCGCGGCCGTGGCCTAACTGTGGCCGTCACGGCTAGCACTGGCATTGCCGCCACGCATATTGGCGGCACCACGATTCACTCCTGGTCCGGGCTGGGTATCCGCGACTCGCTGTCTGAGCACGATCAAGTTTGGCTGGCCTCTAATGACAAGCTGCGCAAACGGTACTTGTCTACGGATGTGCTGGTGATTGATGAAGTTTCTATGCTGCACGGCGCACGGCTAGACATGGTCAACCAGGCGGCCAAGCTTTTGCGCGGCTCCAACGAGCCGTTTGGTGGTCTGCAGGTTATTCTGGTGGGCGATTTATTCCAGCTGCCCCCAGTCAGCCCAGGCCGCGAAATTTTTGATTTTGCGCATTTAAGCCTCGCTTGGCAGGAGCTGGCCCCAGTTATTTGCTATTTAACTGAGCAGCACCGGCAGACATCGGACGATCCGCTGCTGCAACTGCTGAGCGCCATGCGCAGCGGCGATTTTGACCAGATGCATTTGGAACTGCTAGAGTCGCGCCGCGCCGCCGCACCGCACGGCCAGGCTGTTACCAAGCTCTATACGCATAACATAGATGTAGACAGTATTAACCAACGGCACCTGCGGGCCTTGCCTGCAGAATCACACTCCTACCAGATGGCGACGCACGGCGCCAAAGCCAAAGTGGAACAGTTGGTTAAAAGCGTGTTGGCTCCGGCGGAGCTGACACTTAAAATTGGCGCAGAGGTAATGTTTGTAGCCAACGATTTTGCTGCTGGCTATGTCAATGGCAGCCGCGGCGTGGTGGTGGGCTTTAATGGCGGCTACCCAGTGGTAGAGCTGCGCTCCGGCAAAGAAATCGCTGTGGCCATGCATACCTGGTCTTTGTCAGAGGATGGCAAAATTAGGGCAGAGGTGAGTCAGCTGCCGCTGCGCCTAGCCTGGGCCATTACCGTGCACAAGAGCCAGGGCATGAGTCTAGATGCGGCGGAAATCGATTTGAGCCGTGCCTTTACGCCCGGTATGGGCTATGTGGCGCTGAGCCGCCTGCGCGGGCTGGATGGACTGTTTCTACAGGGGTGGAACCAGCAGGCGCTGCAGCTGCATCCGGATATGTATGATTTTGACCGTCAGCTGCGACAGCTATCTGCCGAGCAGGCCGCTCATACGCCCGATGCCGAGCCAGAAAAGCCAGCTGTTACATCGGTGTACGATGAAGACCTCTTCCAAAAACTGCGAACCTGGCGGGCAGAGCAGGCCAAAAACCAGCACGTGGCAGCCTACATGGTGCTGCACGATACTTCTCTGCAGGAAATCGCCCGTCGCAAGCCGGTGGACATTAACGTTTTAATGGCCATAAAAGGCTTTGGACCAAAAAAAGTCGACCTATATAGCGCAAGCATTTTGACCCTTGTTAGAGAGCATGTAGATAATTAAATTTTAATTAACTGCCGTTTGACAGCTGTAGCCGACCGGCGCATGCTGCCTGGTACAACTTTAATCCACGGAGGTACTACGGTTATGAAACGGTTACAAAAACGCCGCGCCGGTATGCGGGCGGCGGTCATCTTTGGCGCGGCCACAATTCTGTTAAGCGGGGTTACGTATGCCAGTATGCAGAGTCAGAACGACACCCTGCAGGGTAACACCATTATGAGCGCCACGGCCAACCTGCAAATCCTAGGTGCCAACGGTATTTACGCAGATACCGCCCCAGGCTTCACCTTTAGCAACCTAGAACCAGGCGGCGCAGCAGGACCAACGCCCGGAAATCACATATCACTTAAAAACACCGGCACCACCACACTTGCGCTCAAAATTGCTATGAACGCCACTAGCTACAGCAACCCCCAGCAGGTCAATATCAACAAAGTAACACTTATATTTACCCCTGTTGGCGGCGGCGCAACCTTTACTGCAACATTGGCCACCTTATGCAGTGGTTACAATTCTGGCACCCCAATTCCACTAAACATGTTCTTGCCGGCCGGACAAACGCAGGACTTTACAGTGCAGGCTCAGCTGGCGGCAGACGCTGTTACCTCTACTACTACCGGTTTCACGTTATCTGGCGTGGACTTAATCTTTAGCGGCAATGCAGTTGTTAACTAGCGGGCTTAGGATTTTTTCTTGGCTAACGTTGGGGGCCGCGCTGTTTCTGTTGGCTGCTGTAGGGCTTTGGTACGCCAGCGGCGGCCGACTCCTTATTGTCCAGTCTAGCAGTATGACTCCAAAATTTTCTCCGGCCGATGTTGTCCTTATCCGTCCGGTTCAGGCGGCCAATATTGTGCCGGGCCAGGTCATAAGCTACTACAATCCAAATAAGCTGGGGCAGATAATCTCTCATAGGGTGGTTAGCAAAGGGCCAAAAAATACCTTTGTAACTAAGGGGGATAATCGGCCAGACAAAGACTTGCCCGTGCCAGAATCCAAGCTAATCGGCAGGGTAGTAGCAGTTGCGCCGGGACTGGGAGGTCTACTACGGCTGCTAAAGTCTGGCTACGGTATCATGACAATGTACCTGCTTTTGAGCGTAGTGTTGTCAATAAATGTCGGCCGATTCATAGCTAGAAACAATCCAAGCTATGAGCTCTATGGCCAATAGGGTTACAATGGGAGGGTGAAAAAGCCTAATGTGGTGGTAATAGGCGGCGGCACTGGTTCGTTTACGCTGCTGTCTAGCCTTAAAGAGCTGCCAATAAATCTTACCGCCATTGTAAGCATGGCGGACGATGGCGGCTCTACCGGCATCCTACGGGATCAGCTTGGTGTTTTGCCTCCGGGCGACATCCGGCAGTGCCTCGTAGCTCTAAGCGATGCCAGCGAAGAGTTACGCGACCTCTTTACATTCCGTTTTCCGTCTGGCAGCGATTTGGCTGGCCACTCCTTTGGAAATATTTTTTTGAGTGCCGTAGAAGCCATGACCACAGACTTCCAGAGCGCAGTTCGCGTTGCGGGGGATATCTTGCGTATTCGCGGCACAGTGCTACCCGCCACCTTGGATGACTCACGGCTCGTCCTTAAGCAGGGCGGCAAAGAAATTGTTGGCCAGCATCTAATAGTCACTACCAAAATCTTGAATCGGCAGCCGGACTTAAGCCTAACCCCAAATGCCAAACTTAATCCAGACGCCCAAAAAGCAATCCAGCAAGCCGACCTAGTGATAATTGCCCCAGGCCTGCTTTACGGATCGTTGGCGCCCGCACTATTGGTGAGCGGCATGGGGCAAGTGCTTAAAGATACAGAAGCGCCAATTGTATATGTGGCCAATCTAGCAAACAAGCCGCTGCATACCCAGGGCTATGCAGTACATGACTATGCTGCAGAAATTGAGCGCTTTATTGCGCCCGCCACATTAAGCATGGTGGTCTACAATAATGAACCGCCCACAGAGGAGCAGCTGCAAACTTATGTTGCCGCAGAAGAGCTGCCAGTAGAAATACAGCAGGCCGCTCTAGATAAGGCAGACTATGTGGCAGTTCCGCTGGCTTGTTTATCCCATGACATCTTACAGCAAGACCCCAACGACACATTGGTGACGCGTACATTCATTAGGCACAACGGGGCAGCCATTGCTGACTGGACTGCCAGCTACCTCCAACTTTAAGCATAAGCTTGACAAAAATCAAAATAATTGCTACGGTAGTGCAGTACCATGCAAAACAAAAAACAAATAGAAATGGTCAAAAAACAGATGCGCCGTACCAAAGGATACCTAGGCGCGCTAGCATTTTTTGTCCTGACGCTGACGGGCGTGATCAGCATTAGCAGTCAAGCCCGCGACCTAGTAAAAGTTTTGGCCTTACGTCCTGCTTTTACCTTGGTGCAGCACTCATCAGAGGAGAACCGGACGCCTCGCATGCAGGTACGATTTGCAAATGTGTCCCGTTCTCCCCAAATTGGCGGTGAATAACCAAAAGCATTATTGACAAAAACACAAAAAAGGATTATAATAAAATCATGTCAAACCAAGATCCAAACTTTCAACGAATGTCAGAAATATTACATGCTGGGGCAAATGAAGCGGCTGCTTTTGGTCTTTCCCAAGAGCTAGGGGACACCTCAAATAGTTATGAGAAGGATATCGAGCAGGCAATGCAAGTCGGCAACGATAATGGCGCCGGTACTCCACACAAAATTGAGGTCACTCAGGTCGCGTCTAACCCAGAGGAAGAGACAGTAGAGGTAAACGGTCGTCCTGGGGGCAGGGTTGTCGCTGCAGTTGCTTTAGGATTGGTAGCAGTTGTAGGTATTGGCGCGGCAAATGCCCAGCGCAACGTCTTGGAGGAGATAAAAAATCAGACAACACATACAGTTGTTGATGGTCCAACAATCGGTCAAAACCCTAAGGGTGGACCCGTTGTAATACGCAGTAAATAATGACTTCTTAGTAGTTAGTGGAAAAGTGGTGTGAAAAACACCACTTTTTTTATGCCAAGTGGGTTGCAGTGGGTAGTTGTGGGTAGTATAGTCAGGGTAGTGGCAAAACCGGGACACCCGGCCAAAACAGTCGGGCCACCGAAGAAAATAAAAACCACTAACGGATAAACAGGGATGGCAACAATAGATTACTTTCAGCGCAAGCTAGACGAGAAACGTCGGCTGACCATACCGGCAGAACTTAGAAGCGAGCTGAAAAGTGGCGTTGTTGTTACCCGCGGCTTTAAAAATTACTTGCACCTCTACCCCAAATCGGTATGGGACAAGCAGGTCGAGCCCAAGCTCAAGGGAGATATCTTGAGCGAAGAAGTGGCCGATTTGAACGTCCAATTCCGAATGGGCAAGCTAGAGAGTCCGCTGGATGTAAAGCAGGGGCGAATCGTCCTAGAGCAGCATTTATTGGACTACGCGGGTATTAAGAAAGAAGTCGCGTGCGTGCGTGCCGGCTCTTATTGGCGAATCGTCGCCGTATAAGACAACCGGGTGAATCGTGATCGTTAACAAAAAATAGCATCTCAAGATTAGCTATTCAGCAGTCAACCCGTGGATTAGGATAGGGCACCACGTTAAATACCCTAGTACCTTGTTTAAAACACCTCCCAAAACTCCACCTCACACATAAGTCTCTCAAACTTGATGAATAATCTGTAAAGAACTCTATTACTGAGTCTTCTTGTACGCAAAGGTTATTGATCGCACAAAAACAAAAACAACCCAAAAACAAAAAGTTGGCTGCTGATTAGGTAATCTTGAAAAAACCAAAAACAAAATTACCAAAACAAAAAATAAAAAGTGATGAAGCCTCACACCCTCACGCTACATGAGCCAGTTTTGCTGGCCGATGTGCTCCAAGTTCTGGCTCCAAAACCAGGTGACTCATACCTGGATTTGACGGCTGGTTACGGTGGGCACGCTGCTGCTATTGCAGACATGACGCACGGGGAAGTAACGCTGGTAGACCGCGATCAGAACGCGGTAGACGAGCTTACAAAAAAGTTTACTCAGGCGGCCATCCTGCATCAGGATTTTTTGGCTGCTTGCCAAAAACTGACAAAAGAGAACAGGCAATTTGACCTGATTTTGGCAGACTTAGGCGTTTCATCACCGCACCTTAATAATGCTGAGCGGGGTTTTAGCATACTAGCGGATGGTCCGCTGGATATGCGCATGGACCCAGGTCAGGAACTGACCGCACATCAGGTTGTAAATACCTGGTCAGAAGCACAGCTAGCGGAGATTTTGCGCACCTACGGCGAAGAGCCAAAGGCAGCGCAGATTGCCCGGTTAGTAGTGCAGGCGCGGCCTTTAGAAACAACGACGCAATTAGCGGCAGTAGCTGCTAAAGCGTGGCCCGGCCATAGTCGGGTGCATCCGGCTACCCGGACGTTTCAGGCCATTAGAATTGCGGTTAATGACGAGCTAGGGCAATTGGCCCAAGCTTTGCCGCTGATGATGGGCTTGCTAGCCCCGGGTGGGCGGCTAGCAATCATTAGCTTCCATAGTTTGGAAGATCGGCTGGTCAAACAGTTCCTGAAAGAGCAGGCAGGGGATGCATACGATGCGCCGCTGCAGCTGCTGACAAAGCGGCCGTTGGTCGCCTCAGCCACTGAAGTTATTTCTAATCCGCGTGCTCGTAGCGCTAAGTTGCGTGCCGCCGTGAAAAAATAAAAAACAAAGAAAGGAGCAGGCATGCCAATTCCGGTAAAATCCAGCTCCAGAGCCTACAAAATTGCCGTTAAGGTAGTCTAGGCTCAAAATGGGAAGTCGCCTTAAAAACGGCGACTTCCCACCAAAAAGAAAGACAAAAACAAAATGACATATTCAAGCTCATTGGCCGCTGGTCGGTCACAATTTAGCAGCCGAAGCGGCCGCAATACAGTCAGCTTTCAGGCTCAGGAACGAGTCATGGGGCCGATTAGCAACACCATTATTCTGATTGTTCTAGCCTGTCTCTTAGGCCTTTTATATCTGACGCAAGTCACAAAAACCAATGCCTACGGCTTTACTGTTAACAATCTGCAGCAGCAAGCTGCGGTTTTGAAGACAGATAACGATAATTTGCAGGTTGAAGCGGCTCGCTTGCAGTCCTTGCAGCGCGTAGCTTCCAGCGATGTGGCCAAGAACATGGTCGCGGTTGCACCCAGCGGTTCAGTCAACTAGGGTATAATACCTCTTATGCCAATCCGGCCCGATACATTTAGGTCTGGTTCTTCTGCTCCGCGCCCTGCGGCTGTTTCTGATACGGCAGATTCTCCTAAGCAGATGCGCTCTAGAATCTGGTTTTGGCAGGCGAGCCTCATGGCGGTGCTGGCGATTTTTGGCATTCGTTTATTTTATGTGCAGGTTATTCAGTACGACCACTTTAAAAAAGCCGCGTTGGGCGATCAGCTTAAGCAGTATGAAATATCGGCGGAGCGGGGCGTTATTAAGGCCTACGATGGCTCCAAAGTGGTGCCAATTGTCTTAAATCAGAAGCTGTACACCTTGTTTGTGGACCCTAGTTTAGTCAAGCATCCAGACAAGTATGCATCGGCAGTATCTAGTGTGGTGGGCGGGCAGCCGGGCGATTATTTGCGGCTATTGCAGGCTAAAAATACTCGCTACGTTATCCTAAAAAAACAGTTGACACAGGCGCAGAGCGACAAAATCCGCAAACTAGAATACGCAGGCTTAGGAACAGAGGTAGTGCCGTCTAGGACGTATCCGCAGGGGTCGCTGGCGGCGCAGGTGCTTGGTTTTGTAAACGACGAGGGCGTGGGCCAATACGGCCTTGAACAAGCTCTAAATAAGCAGCTGGCGGGTAAGGCCGGTATGCTTAAGGCGATTACTGATGTGCGCGGTGTGCCGCTGGCGGCCAGTCAAGAAAATGTGCAAGAAGCTCCCGTGCCGGGGCAAGACGTAATTTTGAGCTTGGATTTGGGTATGCAGGTGCAAATGGAACAAATCCTGAGCAGTCAGGCCGCTAAGACACATTCGCAGCTGCTGAGCGCAGTTATTATGGACGCAAACACCGGAAAGATTAAGGCCATGGCCAATTATCCTACGTACGACCCGTCTAAGCGGGCGGACATTAAGGACCCGGCAGTGCTGCAAAATGCGGCGGTAACCAATGCTATTGAACCAGGGTCAATTATCAAGCCGCTGACTACGGCGGCGGCGCTAGACCAGGGGGTTATATCGCCCAACCAGAGCTTTTATGACCCAGCCAAGCGGCAGATTAATGGCTTTACCATTACCAACATTGAAGAAGATGGCGGCGCACGCACGCAGACGGTGGCGTCTACGTTGTACCTGTCGTTAAACACGGGCGTGGTGTGGGAGCTGATGCAAATGTCGCAAATGGGAGGCTCTACCATTACCATGAAGGGCATTAATGCCTGGCACACGTATATGACGGATCACTATCAGTTTGGGAAGGAGACAGGGGTAGAGCAGGGGTATGAATCGGCAGGGCTGATTCCGCCGGCGGATGCGAATGCCTCTGCTTTAGCACTGACTTACGCCAACACCAGCTTTGGGCAGGCCATGCAGGTTACGGCGCTGCAGGCCGCAGCAGCGTTAGCGGCAACAGTAAACGGCGGCACATACTACCAGCCAAGTTTGGTGTCGGAATATGTGACCCAGGATGGTAAGAGCACAAAGGTAGCGCCAAAAGTCGTTAAAAACGGTGTTGTATCCCCCAAGACGAGCGGCCAGATGATTCCGCTTATGGAAGGGGTAGTGGCGCACTACCGCGATGCTGGGTATAGTTTTATGAATTTTCCGGCCAATTACAGCGTGGGCGGCAAGACTGGCACCGCGCAAATTGCTAAACCCGGCGGTGGGTACGACGAGCACAACTTTAACGGCACCTACATGGGTTTTGTGGGCGGCGATAAGCCACAGTACGTCATTTGTGTCTTTAATCACAAACCGCAGGTTGCAGGCTACGCCGGCTCTAACGCCGGGCAGCCGGTATTTGCGGATTTGGCGCATGCGTTGATTAATGGGGGGTATGTCACCCCTAAGAAATAACGGCGGAAGTGCTATACTAAAAGCTAGTAAATCAGGAAAAAATAATGCAAACAATTGACTTAACAATTAACGCGGCAACGCTGCTCAGGCTGCTTTGGCTATCTGTTGCTGGCTTTGCGCTGGCCATGCTGGTAACGCCCCTCTACACCAAGGCCGCCTATCACTGGCAGTGGTGGAAAAAACAGCGTACGGACACTTTGGGCGGGGAAGTCGCAGCGGTGTACAACAAGCTGCATGCGGCCAAACATCGGCGGCACGTGCCCAACATGGCAGGCATTATTTTTGTGGTAGCGATAGCTGTGGTTACCATAGCGTTTAACTTGCAGCGCAGTCAGACCTGGTTGCCGCTGGCTGGCTTGCTGGGTGCTGGTTTTATTGGTCTGATAGACGATATTATGAATATTCGCGGCTCATCGCGCATTGCGGGCATGGGCGCTAAGATTAAGTTTTTGTCGTATAGTTTGGTCACGCTTGCGCTGGGCTGGTGGTTCTACGACAAACTGGACGTGACCAGCATTTATCTGCCGTGGCTGCATCAGCTACCGCTGGGCGTTGGTGTGGTAGCGCTGTTTTGGTTTGTGGTGGTGGCTACTGCAAACTCGGTCAATATTTCTGACGGACTAGACGGGCTGGCTGGTGGGTTATTGATGACATCATTTTTGGCCTATGCCATTATTGCAGTGGTGCAAGGGCAGTACGGCATTGCAGGTTTTTGTCTGACAATAGTGGGTGCTTTGGCTAGCTATACCTGGTTTAATATTTTTCCGGCGCGCTTTTTTATGGGTGATGTTGGCTCCTTTGCGCTGGGTACGGCGCTGGGCATTGTGGCCATGCAGACGGACACCATCTACGTGTTGCCGATTATTGGTGCGGTGTACGTTATGGAGACTGGATCGGTCATTATTAACCGCTTGTCGCGTAAGCTGCGAGGCGGTAAAAAGGTGTTTTTGTCATCGCCTATACATCATCATTTTGAAGCGATTGGCTGGCCGGAAACTAAAGTTACCATGCGGTTTTGGCTGCTTGGCCAAGTGGCGGCCATTGTGGGCCTGATGGTGTTTATTGCGGGGAGATTTAGCTAAGTCATGGAGCGGCGGCGACATCCGGCCGCGCGGCCTGCGCCAGTTGCTACAGATAGCATGCGGCGGCATCGGCCTGATTACTGGCTGCTGATTTTGTGCGCACTGCTGCTGTCTATTGGTCTAGTGGTGGTGTATGCAATTAGTCCCGCACTGCGCGGTGGTGGGCACATAGTGACGCGTCAGTTGATTGCTATTGGATTAAGTTTGGTGGCATTTGTGGTTACCGCTAAGATACCGCTGGGGCAGTGGCAAAAGTGGCGCAAGCCGTTGTTGATTGCGGCTGGAGTGGCCACGGCGCTGGCTCTAATTATGCCGGTTAATCCTAACTATCCGGCACATCGATGGGTGCGGCTAGGCGGCCTGTCGTTTCAGTCTGTGGAGCTTTTAAAATTTGCTGTGGTGGTGTGGCTTGCTGGCGTTTTGGCAGCTGCGGTCAACCAGGGGTGGATTAAGGATTTAAAGCGGGTGGCGCGGAGGATTGCCGTACTGCTGGGCGTGATCGGCGGCGTGGTAGTTTTTATTCAGAGTGACTTTGGCTCCGGCGTGGTTATGCTGGCCATGATGGCCGTGATGATGACGGTGGCGGGCGTGCCTATGCGGCGTTTGTTTTTGATTGGATTAGTGATTGGCGCGGCACTACTGTTAGCCATCGCCGTGACGCCGTATAGACGCGATCGTTTGCAGGCTTATCTGCACCCGGCGACATCGAACTGCAGTCAGGCTGCCACGGGCTATCAGGCTTGCCAGGCAATTGTGGCAGTGGGCTCTGGCGGTCTTATTGGTCTTGGCTTGGGCAGCAGCGTGCAGGCCTATGGCTACCTGCCAGAAGCACCTAACGACTCTATTTTTGCAATTTATGCAGAGAAATTTGGCTTTGTTGGCAGCATTGTTTTGCTGGCGATTTTTGGCACGCTATTTACACGGCTGTTCAATATTGCCGGCCGTGCGCCGGATAATTTTAGTCGATTTTTAGTCTTGGGCATTGCGGCATGGCTGGGCACACAAACGCTGATTAATATTGGCGCCATGATTGGACTATTCCCACTAAAGGGGATTACGCTGCCGTTCATTAGCTATGGCGGTACCAGTATGGTGTTTGTGGCGGCGGCTATGGGCCTGGTGTATCAAGTGTCTAGCTATACTGTTTTGCGTGTAAGTAATGAAAGGAGCGGCGGGCATGACAATCGTCTTGACGGGCGGCGGGTCCGGGGGGCATATCACCCCGATTTTAGCGGTCGCGGCTGAGCTTAAGAAGCAGCTGCCTGACGCGCGTCTGGTGTACATTGGTCAGCGTGGCGATCGGTTAAGCGACATTCCAGCGGCCGACCCTTCTATTGATGCGGCCTATAGCGTATCCGCGGGTAAGTTCAGGCGTTATAAGTCCGACGGCATAAAGCAAATTTTTGACCTTAAGACGCAAGCCTTAAACATGCGTGATTTGTTTAGGATGCTGGCCGGCATTTGGCAGAGTTTTTGGCTGCTGCGGCGGCTCCGACCAGAGTTAATTTTTACGCGCGGCGGCTTTGTGAGCGTGCCGGTGGCAGTGGCCGGACGGCTCTCTGGAATACCGTACATTACGCATGACTCCGATGCCTTGCCCAGCCTAGCTAATCGATTAATTGCTTCCGGCGCATGCCTACATGCCGTGGCGTTGCCGGCGCACACCTACCCGTATCCACAGGATAAAATTGTCGTGACAGGCGTTCCGGTAAGCCAGAAGTATCAACCCGTTACTGCCGCCAATCAGGCAGCAGCACGGGAAAAATTAGAAATTGCGCGTGATGCGCGGGTGCTGCTGGTGACGGGCGGCGGCAATGGTGCCGCGGCGTTAAATCACCATATTGTTACCGCCAGTAAGGAATTGTTTACGGCTGTTCCGGAGCTGTTTATCTTACATGTGGCTGGTAGGGATTTGGCAGATACAACGGCCGCCGATTATGACAACCTGCTCACCGCAGAACAGCGTCAAAAAGTCCGCGTAGTTGGATTTACAACGGATTTACATCTGTTTAGTGAAGCTGCGGATGTGGTGGTGGCGCGGGGCGGGGCGACTAATTTGGCGGAGTTCGCGATTCAAGGCAAGGCCTGCCTGATTATTCCATCGCCGCAACTGCATTGGAACGTTGTAAACGCGCGCGTCTTGGCAGAGCAGGGCGCTGTAGAAATGCTGTCAGAAGAGAAGGCAGCAGAGCAGGGGGGTGCGCTGGTAGACGTCTTGTCTGCCCTGTTAAACAATGCTGATGCGCGCCAAAAACTAGCAGCAAATATTACGCAATTTGGTCAACCAACTGCTGCCAAAAACCTGGCCGATGTGCTTATATTTTTAGTGCGGGAGTCGGCTAAGCAATGAGGCTACGGCGCCAAAAACCAGCGGCCGTTCGGTCGCCGCAGTATGGACCGGCACAGCGCCCATCTAACTATGCCTACCGGGCGCAGCGTAATGTCCGCAGCGATGATGAAGTTGATATGGCGCGCCGCCCAAGTGCGCCATCGACCTCTAAGAACCGCTCTGGTTGGCCGCTTGGCATTGCGGTCTTGGTTGGGCTGGGGCTGCTCCTTTTTGTTAGTACGCTGAGCAGTTCGCCGCGGGTGGTGTATGTTGGGCAGACCAATCAGCATGCGCTGCACAGCACGCAGGAGTATCAGGCTGCGGCCGAGCAAGACCTAAGCAGCTCTGTGCTGTCAAAGAGCAAAATAACTGTTAACACTAAAGAAATGGCCCAGCGTTTGCAGGCCCGCTACCCGGAGCTGGCAAGCGTTAGTATTAGCCTGCCGTTGCTGGGGCACCGGCCGGTGTATCATCTGGAGCTACGACAGCCAGCGTTTGTGGTGGAGTCGGTTAACGGCAGCTATGTTATGGCTGACAGCGGCCTGATTATTGGCACCAAGGACGCCGCCCCGGCCGCGCTAGTGGCAAGCCTGCCGGTAATTACTGACCAGACGGGTCAGCCGGCTAAGCCAGGCGGCTACGTCATTAGCCCCGCCAGCGCTACCTTTACGGCAACGCTACTTAAACTACTGGCCGCAAAGCAGTTAACGGTTAGCCGATTAACGTTGCCCGCTGGTGCGGCTCAAGAAATCGATGTAAACTTTGCCGGCAAAGCATATTTTGTAAAGTTTAACACGCACGACCCGGATACGGTGCGCACTCAAGTAGGGACGTACCTGGCGGTAGCCGGGCAGGGGGTGGCCCCGGCCCAGTATATCGATGTGCGTGTGCCGGGACGCGCCTACTACCAATAGTCATGCCGGCCGAGTGGCTTAACTGGATGAGGAACCCCTGTCTCCTCCGCTGCCCTACATGTTCGGTAAATGTTCACGTATATCAATTGTAATAATTTTAGAAAAAAACATATAACAATGAAAAAGTAGGGGAATGTCAAAAAAATATATAAAACTAGGGAAGGAGGGGAAAGTCAAATAAATGACAGCAAACCCATGAAAAAGCAAATATTTCACAGGCAGCTGTGGATAAGTCGGCTAGTGTTGTGTTTTTTGCGTGAACGCTAGGCCCCCCCGGAGGCCATAGGAAAGCGTATATAGCCGCGGTTAACGGAGTAAACTTAGTCTGTAGTTTAGTGAAAAACGTCAGGAATGCGCAGTTAGTAGAAAAAGTCCCCTGGCGCAGGGGTATCTGTAATCAGCTTATTTCAAGAAATGCACGTCGCAAAATATACATTGTGCGACGTGATGTCTGTGTTTAAAAATGCGCACTGCTCCGCGTCCAGTTCCGCGTTTTTTCTATTTTTATTTGATGACCTTGAATATTTTTTGTCGCTGCCCTGTAGTCGTACGGCTCTTCTACGATTTTTATATCCTAATCAGCCCCGGCTCTTTAGTCTTAGGGTTAATACAGTGTTCGCAAAACGTTCAATTCGCACACTTTACATGTTGGCTGGCTTGACCAGGTGGTCTGGGTCAACCATAATCAGTTCTTGTGCCCTACTGGCAGGGTTATAGCCAAAAACAAATTGCTCACGATGGTTGTCTTCCCAGTGACCTGCGGACGGGTTAGATTGCTTCCAGCGTTCGTAACCAAGCCACGATTGGTGTAATGAAGCATGATCGGTTAGCTGTGTGGGCTGAATATTATCAACCTGAGCCACCAGTGCGTATCCCTGAGGTATCTCTTTATGCTGCAAACTTAAGCGGCGCACATTATCACGCAAAACATCCGGGGGTAGTAGTGCCATAGCACAGTTATAGTTAACAAGCACGCCGCCAAAGTACCGAGCTCCCTTACGTAAAATATCTTTGGATTCGCCAAGGAAATCAATGAGCGGCAGCCTATTCCACTTGTCAATATTCCCTGTTTGGATGCGTCGGACAAAAGTAGGCTCTGTGACATCAGAGGTGTTAATCAGAATCTCTGACTTTGTCCAAGCTACTTCGCTTGGATCGTATTCTGCTAACAAGCGAGCAGGGTGCCGCAAAAGGTTGGCCACGGTCTCTCTCCTACTCGGCCAGCTGGTACGTAGCCTTGGCGACGCGCTGGAATTGCTGCTTGCCCTGGAGGTTCAAAAGGATGGTGGTTTCTTTGACAAAGCGGCTCTTTAGGACGCGCTTAACGATTTCGTCGCGGTGGAGTGGTTCGCCGGCTTCGCGCAGGACTTCAGAGATGATGTCTGCCACGGTGCCTTTAACGTAGCCCCACTCTTTGAGGGCGTAGATGCCGCGGCCGATTAGGACAAAGCGTTTGTCTTTAATAAGCTCGTTGTGGATGGCTTGGGTGGTGACGTCTTTACGCTTGAAATCGCTGTCCTTAATTGCTTTGGCGATGTCGTTAAAGTGCATGTGCTTGCCGTTTTCTTTAAGGATAACGTAGATTTTGTCGCGGATGTTCTTAGGGTTGACCATGGGCCACTTTACCAGGCCCCAGCGGCCGTTGAGGGTGGCTAGGTTCTTAGAGGTGGTAGCTAGGGCTTCTGCGCCAGCCACATCTTCTAGGCCTGCAGCTGCGGCTATGGCTTTAATGTCTTTTGGTTCACCCAGTTTTTTGACGGTGTCTACTAGGCTGTTGACGGCGCTTTTAAGTTTCTTTTCATCGCGGCCGGCGGTCAGAGCGACGCTGCCGTAGAAATGATCATCCTCTGGCAGGACCAGCAGGTCTGGGCAGAGCTGGCTCAAGAAAGACAGGCGCGATTGCTCTTCCCGGCCTGGCTTGGCGGTGAGTTCATTAGACAAAACAGTAACGCGGGCGGCGCCACCGTGCTTTTCTAGGTAGTTAGTAACAGTGGTCTGGAAATCTGCTAACTGAGGTAGACCGCCCTGCCCGGCTGAAGTCTTAAGGCGGGTAACCACGGATTTTTCTAGCTGACGGACGCGCTCGCGGGTGATGCCTAATAGCTCCCCGATTTGCTCAAGGGTTTCTTTGCGGTCAAACAGGCCAAAACGGCGAGCAACAATTTCTCTTTCCCGCTCACGGTCTATGGTCTCTAAAACGGCCTTGACTAGGGCCTCTGTCTGTAATTTGGCGTCTTTTGGCTTGGCGGCTGGTACTTGGTCAGTCATTAAATATTCCTACTTATCCGCCCCACGCCGGCGGTTGATTTATTAGTATTATAGAACTTTAATTTTTAATTGTCAAACGTATTGTCTGCTACGCTTATTGTAGCACATGTGTGACGATTCTGCTGGTTTATTGTTGTAGAATCTAAAACTGCTTATGCTGCGGCTGTTCTGGTGGCCGCCTGGCATGTAGTAGGTGTGCGTTTTATGTGTGTTCTAGCACACGATCGTCACCCTACTTTAGATACATCAACATAAAATATTCACCAAAGGTGTGCAGATTTTGCACATAAAACGCACACGCGGCTGATGTATTATGGTTAGCTACTTAGACTTTTTGGTTGGAGCGCGGCGCTTAAACCGGCCCTTTTTAGCCGGTGCGGCGGCGAGTAATTTCTTGGCTTCCGCCTCTGTTAGAGTGGCGGCATCGACGTCTTTGGCTATACGGGCGTTCTTTTTGCCGTCGGTGACATAGGGGCCATATGGACCGTTTAGGACTTTGATACCGGAGGCAAATTCGTTAATGTGTTTGGCGGCGTCTTTGGCCAGCTTTTCTGCGTAGGCTGCCAGGGCTTCCTCTAGCGTAATAGTGTGCGGGTCTAGCGGCTTGATAGATACAAAGGTTTTGCCCACCTGCACGTAGGGACCAAAACGACCGATGTTGGCTTTAATATCCTGGCCGTCGTCTGTTTGGCCGACTAATCGGGGTAGCTGGAAGGCGGTTAAGGCCTGCTCTAGGGTAACGGTGTCTATTGTGGTGCCCTTGGGGAGCGGTGCAAAGTCTGGCTTGTCTTCTGAATCTGTTTCTCCGCGCTGGAGCATGGGGCCGTAGCGGCCAAAACGGGCGTAAATTGGTAGGTCTTTGCCAGGGTCTTGACCAATTAGGCGGGCCTGGCTAACTTCTTGACGGCTAATATCTTCCGACTTTTCTATAAGCGGGTGGAAGTCTTTGTAGAAGCCCGCAATCATGTTCTGCCACTTCAGGTTGCCATCGGCGATTTGGTCAAATTCCTGCTCTACCTCTGCGGTAAAGTCAAAATCTACTATGGTTGGGAAGTATTTAACCAAGAAATCAGTGGTGACATCGGCAATGCCAGTGGGCAGCAGTTTGCCGCGGTCCGCCCCTGTTATTTGTTCTTCATCGGCTGGCGTAATTTGGCCGTTTGTAAGGACCAGTTTGCGCACGGTGCGCGGCGTACCCTCTAAGTCCGACTTTTCTACGTAGCCGCGGGTCTGAATAGTGCTAATGGTTGGCGCGTAGGTAGACGGCCGACCGATCCCTAGCTCTTCTAGCTTGCGCACCAGGCTGGCCTCTGAATACCGAGCTGGCGGCCTGGTAAACGATTCTGTGGCAGTAACAGAGGCGGCTTGCAGAGCTTGGCCAGGCTGAACGGCCGGTAGCAGTGTGTCGTCTTTGCCGCCGCCGTAGACTTTCATAAAGCCGTCAAATTTTAAGACCTCGCCTTTGGCTAGGAAGGTCTCTGAGTGGTCAGAAATAGTAATGGTGACCTCTGTTCGCTCCAATGCGGCGGGCGCCATTTGCGATGCTAGGGCGCGCTGCCAAATGAGTTGATACAGCTTTTTTTGTTGGTCGTCTGCGCCCGCGGCGGTCACGTTAAAGTCAGTGGGCCGGATAGCCTCGTGAGCCTCTTGAGCGCTGGAGTTTTTGGTCTTGTACTGCCGCACTTGGTGGTACTGGGTGCCAAAGCTTTTGGTAATGTACTGCTCCGCGGCCTTAATGGCTTGACCAGACAGCGTGGTGCTATCGGTACGCATGTAGGTGATTTGGCCGGATTCATACAGGCGCTGGGCTAGGGTCATGGTTTGGCGCACGCTGTAACCAAGCCGACGGCTGGCCTCTTGCTGCAGCGTACTGGTGGTAAACGGCGCGCCTGGATTGCGGCTGGCAGGCTTGGTTTGAATATCTTTAACGGTGTAGTTGACATCATGGAGGGACTCTAGCCACTTTTTGACGTCTTCCAGAGAGTCAAAGGCTACGGTTAGCTCTGCTGGCAAATCGTTATCAAATAGGGCGGTGACCTTAAAAGAGCTGGCGGCCGTAAAAGCAGTGATTTCCCGCTCGCGCTCCACGATTAAGCGTACGGCTACTGATTGAACACGGCCAGCGCTGAGGCCAGTGCGAACCTTCTTCCACAGGACAGGGCTTAGCTCGTACCCCACCAGGCGGTCTAGGACGCGGCGTGCCTGCTGGGCGTCAACCAGCTTGCCGTCCACGGTGCGGGGGTTCTTAATGGCAGCCTCTATGGCTGGCTTGGTGATTTCATGAAATACGATGCGCTTGGTTTTAGCCGGGTCCAGCTTAAGGGCCTGCGTTAAGTGCCAGGCAATGGCCTCTCCTTCGCGGTCTTCATCGCTTGCGAGCCAGACTTCCTTACCTTTGGCGGCGGTTTTGAGCTCTGAAACGGTCTTGCGCTTGTCTGCGCTGACCTCATAATGAGGTTCAAAATCTTTGGCGATGTCTATGTTTAAGCCCTTTTTTGGCAGGTCCCTAATGTGTCCAAAACTAGATTTAACCTGGTAATCCTTGCCCAGGAATTTCTCTATGGTTTTGGCCTTTGCGGGGCTCTCTACAATTACAAGATTTGCTGCCATGTCCCGTATATACTAATCGCCCTTGCCCTTTATTACAAGTAATTTTGTCCGATTTTGTACCCCGCCCAGATACCGATGAGTGATCCAACCGCGCCCAATAGAATGCCCCAGACGCCAAACATATTACCGCCGTCTAGTAGTCCGCCCAGCCAGCCGCCTAGTAGCCCGCCGACAATCACGCCGATGCTAATCATAAGCTTCATGCGTTTAGTGTATCATTCTTGACCTGGACATAAAAAAAGAAGCCCATTCATTTTGCAGAGACTATTATTTAAGTAGCAGTCCGCGCGCTTCTCTCTGCTGCTTATACTTTCTGGCAGAAACTCAACAGCATGGCCATACTCTATGAGCGCTAATGATGATTTTGCCGGGCTGGCCTTTTTAGTCATTACGGTATGCCCCACCGATTGCAGCCCAGCGCCTGCACCTTACCGCTAAGCTCCAGCATGCTGAGCACCTGGTTAAATCGGCTCACGTCTAGGCCGCTGCGGACAAGTAGCTCCGGACCGTCAGATAGGCCGCTAGAGAGGAGATTGAGCATCATTTGCTCCGTGGGGTCGCGGGAGTGGAGACGCTGAGCATGAGCCGCTGTAAACGTCAGGCCCAGCGCATTGAGGACATCTTCTGCGCCCGTGCACACAGACGCCTTATTTTCCTTTATATATTGATTAGTCATATATGACATTGGGCTGGTAATGGGGCCCGGTACGGCCAGCGCGGGTATGCTGTGTTGATCTGCAAAATCCATGGTGTGCCGGGTGCCGCTCTTGGTTGCTGCCTCTGTTACAACCACCGCTTCTGCCAGCGCCGCCACCAATGAGTTGCGCTCTACAAAATTGCCCTTGTGTACCTCTTGGCTCCACGGGTAAGTGCTAATAAGTGCCCCGCCCTGATTTAAGATTTGCTCAGCTAGCCTGGCGTGCGCCTCTGGCATGGGCATTTCTACCGGCGATGGCAGTACGGCCACAGTTATGCCGCCGGCGTCCAGACAGGCGCGGTGGGCCGCGGCATCCGCTCCAAATGCTAGACCGCTGATAATAACAATGCCCTGCTCCGCCAGTTCTTTGGCAATTTTGGTGGTGACCTGCCGCCCGTACGGCGTAATGCGCCGGGTGCCTACAATGGCCACCCGTTTTTTGGCTAGCAGTTCCGGTAGCGGTAGTCCGCGCAGGTAGAGCGTGGGTGGGCTTTCTTTGTTAATGCGCCGAGCCGCGTCCGGGTAGTCCTTATGCCCAGGCGTAATAATCTGTGTGTCCATAGCGTTAACACCTCCTATTTCTAGGCTACAAAATAAATCTTAAATAGTTATTAACTTTTTGTCGCGACCCCTGTAGAGATTTTTTCTGACCCCTGTTGGTTTGCGGCAGCTGTTACAAAGAGCATATAGACTATAATCTATATTATCGACTATGATCTATATGCTCCAAAGGCGACATCGGCCTACTCAACTCGCTTATGCTATAGACAAAACATTAAAAACATGGAAAAGTATTGACAAAACACCATGCTTTTGCTAAAATGGCAACTTGTAGGTCCTTGTTAACACGGGGACCCAGCACCTTTTACCCCATTCTAACAATTTGTTAGATTGCTTTAGAGCGCTGAAAGACCATAAGTTGTTACCCTCCACTTACTCTTTTTGCCCCTTACGTGTTACAGCTAAGAGGCAACGTTCTAAAGCATACTAACCCCTTGAAGAAAACCCCCGATCATGTGCGAGCCTGAATGGTTCTGGTGCAAGCTAGAGATACGTCGCCTTATATATCGCGATAGATATTTCGCCCGGGTGGGCTTGAAGGGTTAACCGACTGATGTCCGACTCGCTTGGACAGCAACTCGGGACAACGGCCTCCGGGCTGTTGGCGGTGGGAACCCCACGGGTTGCCACCTGAAATAGGTCTACGAGCGGTGCCCACCCCCTCTCGTGGACCTTTTTTAGTAAGTGTAATGGATAAAGATGAAGATGATGAGCAAAACGGCAAGCATTGAAATCGATTTGAGTACCCAAGTGCTAGCTGAAGAGCTGGCTGAACGGCATACAATGAGCCCTGAGCGCATCATTTCTGAGTCTTTAGCTGTAGGGATTGGGCTCGCTGCTCTAAAGCAGGAAGCTCCTTCTGAGGATCAGTGGCTGTTGACATGCGACAGAGACAAGCTTATTGCGATGCCAATTGATTTTGGGGCTGCCTATTTAAGAAGTCGCAAAACAGATTTACTAGTAAAAACACTTTCAGATAGTGACGATGAGCTGGAGCGGACAAACAACAGTGCGCTGACCATTACCCAAGATAGAGCCTGTCAAATTGCTTATGCCGCATCATGGTTTGATGTCCCTGAGCCGATGTTTGTCCGATGGGGTATGAATTATTGGGGGTTTATTATGAAGAATGGCAGATCTCATATGGCAGCTATGGTAAGGGTTGGCTCGGGCGAAGGCTCGGTCCAAAAACTTAACCTAGAAACTATCATAAGATAAAGCTGCGCGTATCGGTAGGCAGCTGACCACCGTAGACATATTCACTCAGAATCGCGTTGGTTTCGCGCAGGAGCGCGGGCATGTCTGCGGCCTGGGCCGCTTTGAACTTTTGTAGGACAAAATCAGCCGAGTCGATCTGCGGCGGATCTTTGGGGCCGATGCCAATCCGGATGCGGCCGTAGTCTTCCGTGCCCAGCATTTGGGTTATTGATTTTACGCCGTTGTGGCCGGCGCTGGCGCCGCCGACACGCAGACGGATTTGGCCAAAATCGATGTCGAGTTCATCGTGCAGTACGCAAATCTGCGATGCCGGAACTTTATAAAAGGCGGCGACTTTTTGAACGGCATTGCCGCTGAGGTTCATGAACGTCTGCGGCTTGATTGCTATAACCCGCGTGTCGCCCAGGCGGCCGCTGGCCTCTTGGCACTCTAGGTCTTTTTTGGCGACCCAGTCGCCCATTTCATCGGTTTTGCTCACCCAATCCTCTAGGGCGCGGAAGCCGATGTTATGCCGCGTATCGTCATATTCTTTGCCGGGATTGCCCAGACCCACCAGCAGGATGGTTTTGCCCAAGGACGTGCTGTAGAGAGCGGCGCGGGAGGTGGAATCGGTGCGTTTTTGGAGCCAGGCCATTTTTATATTGTTGCAGGTTGCTGCGTGTCCGGCAAGCGTCTCCGGTTTGCGCAGTAGCTCTAAAACATATCATACACGTGGTAGGTTGCTGCAAGGGAAAGTAAAATTGACTAGAAAATATATTAATTTGTGATATAAAATTATTACTGTTCGCTTTGAACTACGACAACCAAGAGGTGAGAATAGTGGACAAGAACGTCAAGAAGATTGTCATGTGGATTCTGGTCGCCTTCGTGGCGTACATGATCTACAAGCAGCCCACCAAGGCAGGAAACATCCTTGGAAGCGTGTTGGACGCGGCCGTCCATGCCGGCAAATCGCTGTTCATCTTCTTTGATGGCATACTCACGTAGGCCATCAACGCGGGCAGGAGCTCTCTGGGGACTTTGGATGCTGACTCTGCACAATGTGCGAATCAAAAAACAAAGTTTCCAGAGAGCGCTGTCGTGCAAATGACAGATGAGTATGTTGTAGCCTGTGGCGTTTAAGAAAAGGGCACATAGCGTGTCTCTCTTACCCCCCGCTCCTACTCCTCGCCTTATTTGCACGACTTTTTTATCGTTTTGGGCGCGTGGGGCTATTCCCGTGCTTGTGCGTGACATGCTTCTCTATAAACCAGAGCTGGACGGGCGTGCCGACAAAGCCGTCGCCAAAGGCTTCACGGAGGCCGCGCTCTAGGTAGCGTTTGTAGCTCCAGTGCAGGAACTTGGTGTGGGCGCCAAACACTTTGAAGGCCGGGATGGGGTTGTCGTCTTCTTGGACCATGTAGTTCAGTTTGGGGGCGCGGTTTTTGAGGCCGGCTGGTGGGTGCATGTCCGTGACTTTAATGAGCCATTTGTTGAGCTCGCGGGTGGAAATGCGCGTGGCGCGCGTGGCGTCAATGGACAGCGCTAGATCAAATAGTTTGGTGACATTTTGGCCGGTGACGGAGCTGGTAAAAATGAGCGGCGCCCAGGGGACAAAATCAAATTCATGGGCGATTTGCGGCGCCAAGGCGTCGCGCGTAAAGGCGTCACGGCCCTCCGCGGCGTCCCACTTGGAAACTACCAAAACCAGCCCTTTGCCAGCTTCTTTAATCATACCGGCGATTTTTTGGTCTAGGGCGGTGTTGAGTTCGTTGACGTCCATGAGCAGGAAGCAGACATCGGCCTGTTCTATGGCCTGCAGGGAGCGCAGGACGCTAAAGTGCTCTATGCCGCGCTCTATTTTGCCGGAGCGACGGATGCCGGCGGTGTCCATAATCTCTAGCTCCCGGCCTTCGTAGCGAACTACAGCGCGGTTAATGTCGCGCGTGGTGCCAGCGCGGTCTGCCACAATGGCCTGCTGCTTCTTGGCCAAGGAGTTAAATAGGGCCGATTTGCCCACATTAGGCCGACCCAGCAGCGCAATGTGCAGCCGGTTGTCGGCCTCTTTGGAGGTCACTTCTGGAATGACCTTAACCAAACCGTCTAGCAGCTGATCCAGCCCGCGGCGCTGCTTAACAGAGGTCCTAACAATGGGCTGGACGCCCAGGCGGTCAAACAGCGTTAGGTCTGCGCCGCGCGCCTGGTCTACTTTGTTAATAACTAGGCTAACAGGCTTGCCGGATTTAAGTGCTAGGCGGGCCACGCGGCGATCTTCTTCTGTGGGCGCTACGGGGGCTTCTACCACTACCCAAATAACGTCAGCGGCGGCTGCGGCCTCTGTAATTTGCTCTTGGATGGTTAGCTCAAAATCGTCCTCTGGGTTTTTGACGCCGGCAGTGTCTACTAGCCAAAACTGATGGCCGTTCCACTCTGCCTTGGCGCTAATGGAGTCGCGGGTGGTGCCGGCCTCCCGCGCCACAATGGCCTCACGGCGGTTTAAAATGGCGTTAAATAGGCTGGACTTGCCCACGTTGGCGCGGCCAACTATGGCTACAATCGGTAATTTTTTGGACGAACTCATTGACAACCATTATATCACCTCTGTTAGCGATTCCCTAGCGGCTTGCAAAGTGAGTATAAGCGGCGTATAACAAAAATTGTATTAGTCTTAACAGAAAGAAGTCTCATGAGCGCCGCGCCCGTAGAAGTACTTGCCCCATTAGCTGTAATAGAGGCTGCTCCAGACCCTAGAGCTGTGCCCTACGCTCAACGCTTGGCCGCCAAGGCCGTCAATAGCTTACTAGAAGCGGGACTTGAAGTTGTAGATAAAATTAGCCGATTTGTCCCCTGTAACCAAGAAGACATTAGGCGTCGGCCCGATCAAGATCCAATTGACTGGTAGTCGCCGCGCTTTAGGCTGCCTAGGCTGTACTGGCCAAACTGCACTCGGTGCAGTTTAGTTACGGTGTAGCCAACGGCCTGGAAGGTGCGACGGATTTGGCGGTTGCGACCTTGGTGCATGCGGACCTGCCAGCGGGTGTCGTCGCCATCACGTAGGCGGTCTAGGCCCAGCTGGCTGCGGCCATCGTCTAGTTCTATACCCTGCTCTGCAATGATTTGCCGATGCAGCGGCTGCAGCGGCGCGTCCAACGTGACCTCGTATACTTTTTGCTTGACGTAACGCGGGTGCGTCAGCTCTTGGGCCAGCTGGCCGTCTGTGGTCATAAGGAGCAGGCCGGAGCTGTCTTTGTCTAGCCGCCCCACCGGTTGTAGACGCTGCAGCTCTAGCGGTAGTAAGTCGTAGACTGTTTGAGCGCCCTGCCCGTCCCGGCTGACAACGTAGCCGCGAGGTTTATTGAGCATAATGGTTATGGGCTTGACATCAGGTGTAATAGGCGCGCCGTCAAGGGTTACCACATCTTGGCTGGTGATTTGCTGGCCCGCTGACGGCGTCTGGCCATTGACTAGGACGCGGCCGGCGGCAATAGCTTGGTCTGCAGCGCGTCGGCTTAAAGAAGAGCCGGCGGCAATAAACTGATTTACACGCATGCCCTTATCTTAGAGGGCGACGCTGCTGGGGTCAATTGGCTTGTCTTCTTCTGCGGGCGCGGCGGCTGGAGTTTGGGCGGCTTCTGGCTGGATTGCGGGCGATACCCCGGCCGTGGGGTCAGCAGCGGTTTTAGCTTGAGCTAGGATTGCGGCGGCTTCTGCTTCATCGTCTTTTTGGGGGTTGGCGTCGGTGTTAGCCAAGATGGCGGGGTCTACGGCTGGCAAGTTGGACTCTGTGCCAACTTCTGGGGCTGGTGCGCTGCCGGAAGCAGTAGGAATGCCTAGGCCGCTTTCTTTGGCCTCCTCTTCTGCGAGCAGCTGATCAAGACTTTTCTTATCTTCTTGGTTGTGGTCTAGTGGCGCAATAATTTTCTTGCCGCTGACACCAGCTACGTACTCCGATTTTGCTTCATCTGGTGCCGATGCCGCGGCGGGAGCTTCTGATGCTGGAGCGGGTGCTGGGGCGGGTGGCTCTACCGGCGTAACGGGTTCTGGGGCCGGGGTTGGCTCTGCGGCGGCTGGCTCGTCGTCTGATCCGCCCAAATCAGTGATTGCGTCCTGCAGTGCCTTGTCCTGCGCGGCCGTGACGGGGTCAACGGTAAGCGGCGCAGACGCTGGAGCGGCTGCAAAAGAATCAATTTGCGCTTGTACATCTGCAGCTGCGGCTGCTTCTGTAGGCTGGCTGCTAACCGCTGGAGGTGCAACCTCTGGCTCTACCGGTGCCGGCACGGACTCTGCGGCGGCTGGCTCTACCGGCGCAACGGGTTCTGGCGCATCGGCAACTGGTTGTGCAACTGGCTCTACAGTGGGCGTAGGCTGGGCAGCAGCTGCTGGTTCTGGCGGGGCTGCGGCAGCAGCTGCGGGCCCTTCTGGAGCAGCGGAACCAACGTTTAGCAGCTCCCCGGCTACATTAACGATGTCTTCCAGAGTAACCTGAGATTTAACTAGGTAGCGGTCTGCGCCCAATTTATCGGCGCGGGTTTGGTCTTCTGCCTGGCCAAGAGCAGTGAGCATAATAACTTTGACGTCGCGCAGGGTTTCTGTGTCACGCAAGATGTCTAGCATCTCAAAGCCGCTGATTTTGGGCATCATGACATCTGATATAACTAGGTCTGGCATTTCTGCCTTGGCGACTACTAAGGCTTCCTCGCCGTCGCGGGCGGAGACAATGGTGTAGCCTTCTGCTTGCAGACGGGCCTCATAAATCTCTCGGAGGTTGTTGTCGTCTTCTACTAGGAGGATTTTGGCCATAGGGGTTTCCTTTTACACGCTTATGCTAGTTATTGTACCACGCTTGCGGCTGCGGCTTGCAAGCTTTCTACCGATGTTTGCGCGCTCTCCTGCTTTTGCAACTCCTGTGCTTGTGCAGTCGTAATGCGCGGCAAGTTAATAAAGAAGCTACTGCCCTTGCCGACCTCGCTCTCTGCCCAAATGCGGCCGCCGTACAGTTCCACGATTTTGCGGCAAATAAACAAACCCAGACCGGTGCCGCCAATTGTGCGGGTGGCGCTGTTGTCTACGCGGTAGAATTTCTGGAACAAGTGGCCAATATCTTCTGCTGGGATGCCGGGACCGGTGTCTTTAACGTAGATTTGGACCACTTTGTCATCACCAGTCATGCCTAGGGTGACTTTGCCTGTGTCAGTGTATTTTACGCCGTTGTCAAAGATGTTGGTCACGACTTCTCTTAAACGGTCCGGGTCTACCTTGGTGTAGTACAGCGGCTTTACTACGTTGCGGGTGTTGGTGGCATCGATTGTGTCGCTGCTGCCTAGCACAAACTCCATCTGGAGGCCCTTCTTCTCTGCGCTAAACTTAAGATCGCCGGCCAAACTCTCTAAGAATGCACCTATCTCAACGGCAACAGGATGGCTGGTCAGCCGACCGTCCTCTGCCTTAGCGCTGGTTAAGAGGTCCTGGAACAATCTGCCCAGGTGCTGGGTGCTGGTGTGGGCTTTTTCTAGGTAGCTCATGGCGCGGCTATCTATGGTGGCCACCTTATTGTTCATGGCCAGCGCCAGGTAGCCTTCTATAGCGGCCACAGGCGTGCGCATTTCGTGGCTAGCGGTGCTGATAAAGTCGGCGCGCTGCTTTTCTTCTTGACGCTCTTTGGTAACATCGCGGAAGATGGCTACCACGGCGGTGTGGTTGCCTTGGGGGTCTGTGAGCGGCGTTAGGCTGAGGCTAATGGGGATTTGCTTGTTGCCGCGCGTGCTCAAGAACGCGTCATTGTCTCTAAATGGTTCTGGGCTATTAAAAACCTGGATAAACGGATTTTTTTGGTCCGGATATTCCTCATTTTTCTCATTTACCAGCTTAAAGACGTTCTGCCACTGCAGTCCTGTAGCCTCCTCTGCTGGCCAACCGGTAATAGCCACGGCGGCTGGGTTAAACATCTGAATAGTGCCGTCCGGCGCGATGAGCGTGACGCCATCGTCAATGGCATTTAAGATGATTTGCGAGCGCTGTTTTTCATCCTGCAGGTCTGCGGCCAGCGCGGCCTTGGGCGCTGCTGTTTTGTCCTTGCCGCCGCCAAACCAGCCCATTATTGCTTGCCCACCTTTGTATTATGCATATGGTTATAAGTATGACGATTTTGTCCCTTTGGTGCAAGGCGTTAGGGGGGTTTGCGGTAGGCTGTTAAGAGTCACTCTACCTTGTGTGTAAACGTGTACAAAAGGTAGAGCAATGCTGTACAGGGGTGGTGGAGTTTGGTATAATTAGCGAGCTTTGGCCCCTCGCGCCTTCGGCGCGCGTAACCGAATGCTCAGAAGATGGAAAAATATGTAAACACATTTTTCCGCCTTCTTCCGCTTCGGCCCCTTCGTCTAGCGGTCCAGGACTCCGGGTTCTCAGTCCGGCAATCGCGGGTTCGAATCCCGCAGGGGTCACCAAAAAGAAAAGCTCACCAAAAGGTGGGCTTTTTTTTGGAGTTCGCCTCTGGCGAACCGACCCGCGAAGCGGGTGCGGTGAATCGAAGTCACGCGCAGGAGCTTGCTCCGAGCATGGCTGAGCGGAAAAGGCCGCCAGGCCGCTATCCCGCAGACTATGCAATAAACACCCAGAGATATAGACAAAACTTACATAAAGTGTTAAAATACACATTTGTATGACAGAAAATGACTTGTCTCATATTCCTCTTGGCCCAGAGTCGCATCCACCAGAGACGGAACCCGTATGGCTTGAAATCGACGATACGGAGACGCTCCATATGCTCAAGCGGTATGTTCTGAGAAATCTTGGCATGGAAATTGACCCCGATGAGCTAGCGGAGCTGCTGATGAAAAATCAGGTCATCGTGCCTGAGGACGATGACGACTATCTTGATTGGTTTGATGCCGCGCGGCCAAAGGTTACTCAACTTCTGAAAGAGGAGAACCTGGCAACTGGTGGCTGGGTCCGACCAAACAGCGTAGAAATTAGCAGCAGACATAAAAATAAGTTCTGGGTGTTTGCCGGGAGACTAATTACCGGAGAGTACCTACCAGCCATGCCAAAAGAAATGCCTGTGCTAGCACCAAAGCCCGTTGCGCCGCCTACCAAAGAAGAGCCAGTACAACCGGCAATATCCCCGGAACAGCTGCAGGTTCTAGATGTGTTAACCACCGACGGCCCAACAAGAAGGTCAATGCTGATTGGATCCGTTGGCAATGAGGCTCTGCAGGGGCTAGTCAGTCGTGGTCTGGTGCAGCGTGTTAAAGACGGTACTTTTCCAGCATTTCGTTTGCCAGGAGATGAACGACCGTTTAATCGTCGGCCCGCTACAAAACCCAATCAAGCAGATGCCATTACATTCAACCCAGATATAGCCGTAAAAATTATCGATTTTATGTGCGCCAAGGGTGCAAAGCTAGATAGCAAGTACACGGCCAGGCAGCTGCATGGTGAGCTTTTTTCCCGCACTGATATCACTGAGCAGGACGTCAAAAACGTGCTTAGGCTTTTGCGCGACGCTTCTGTTTTGAATTACTCAGAAAGTCGATTCGGCAAGCGCAGCCGCCGCGCCCTTCAGGCTTCCCTGACGGACAAGGGCAGCAAAGACAAGCTTACGGCGCAACTAAATGACGGTACATTGGGCGCCTACCTTACGGCTTTGGTTGCCCAAGAATAGTTACCGATGATACGGCAGCCCCTTATGTATGCTGGCCGCCCTAAACAGCGCTTCTGCCAAGACTACCATGGCCAGGTCGTGCGGCAGCGTGTGCTTACCTAGGCTGATTTGTTGGTTGGCCTTGGCGCGGACGTCCGGGGGTAAACCGTCTGGTCCGCCAATCATAAAGCTAACGGGCTGGGCTGCTAGCTCGCGCGCGGCCAGCCAATCGGCTAGCTGGGGGCTGGTAAGCTGCTGACCATTAATTTCTAGCGCTACACGGTAGCCAGGCGCGGCCTGCAGGATTGCCGTGGAGTCATTTGCATACTTGTCTGCCAGATGGGTGACGGTTACGTCGTGCAGCCGCTGCAGCCGCGCCAGGTAGTCTGCAAAACCCAGCTGGGCGTAGGCCAGTTTTGGTTTGCCAATGGTGACGATGTGGATTTTCATGCCGTAATCACTGCCCGGTTATGGAGTACCTGTAATCTGCCATAAGGCTGGGTACCTGGCTGCTCAAAATAATCCCTTACCGCGCGCGCCACGCCGGGCAGCGCCTCCCGCGAGTAATCGTCTATAACCACCGTGCCGCCTGGCGCCAGACGCGTCCAAACCAGCTTTAGTGAATCGTATATGGACTCATAGAAATCCCCATCCAAAAAAGCAAAGGCGATTGGCTCTGGCAAGTCCTCCGGTGTAAGGTCGCTAAACCACCCCTTATGCACGCGCGGCGGCTTTAAAGAGGCGTGCTTGAACTCATGCAAAAAATCGCGCTTGGACACGCTGAGTTCCCCGGCCACAAAATCGCTGCCTGCGCCGCTGGCGTCCTGGATGGTTTTGGGCGGCAGCCCCGCAAAAGAATCGTAGACATGAAACGGCCTGTCTAACTGTCCGGCCGCATCCAGCACGCGCCGAATAAACAGGCTGGTGCTGCCGCGGTAGCAGCCCAGCTCTACCACTGCCCCGTCTACGCCGGCGGCCAGCACATGCTCTAGCTGGCCCAGCACTACGCCCAGGCCCTCGGCATCGATCTGGTTAGAAATTATGGGGTATTTGGCTAGCAGCTCCCTATAGGTCATACCTTAATTATAGCAACCGGCAATTCCCCCCAATCCGTGGTGTAGCGAGGGCTGCGGCTGCCGGCTTTAGGCTGCCAGACATCGGACAGGTTTTCTGCGGCGTAGCGCAGACGACCCGCGCCGTAGCGCCTATTTATGGCGTCTATCGCCTGCAGCCGCTGCTGGCCGCGCACGGCCTGGGCGGTTTGGACGTAGCCTAGCATGTCCGTCTGCAAATGAGCTGAGGGGGTTAGATTAAAGAGCAACACATCTGCCCGGTGCCAGATTTGCTGCGCCGCAGGGTCTGCGGCTAGTGCCGTGGCCAGTTGGGCACAGATAAGGCCAGGGTCTGCCGTGGGCGTATTAAGCCGCAGACAGTGCGACCAGCGTGGGCTGCCGGGTTTGTGCCGATTGCCGCGCAGCTTTAGGTACACGCCGTTGGCCGCCAGGCCGTCGCGCCGCAGGTCCCGGCAGGCGCGCGCCGTCAGGCTGCTAATGGCTGCCCGGATAGCTAGCGGGTCTGCTGTATCGTGGCCAAACATACGGCCGTGGCTGACAGTTTGGCGCACTCGCCCCGCGGTCTCCAGCGGAAAACAGGCAATGCCGCTGAGCTCTAGCTGCAATTGACTGCCGCGCACGCCGCCCATGAGCTGCCGCGCCCGGCGTGGTGTGAGCTGCTTAATATCGAGCGCCGTTTGCAGCCCTTCTGCCCGCAGCCGCGGCCCCAGCCGCCAACCAATGCCCCAGATATCCTCTAGCGGCGTGGCGGCCAGCTGCGTGTCTATTAGCCACTGGGGCATATCCGCCAAGTTAAGCACGCCGCCCAGCAGCGGGTCTTTTTTGGCTCTATGGTTAGCTACCTTAGTCAGGCCCTTGGTGGGCGCAATGCCAATAGACACCGGCAGGCCGATTTCTTGCCAAATGCGCCGACGCAGCCGCACCGCCCAGCGCCGCCAATCTTGATCGGGTAGTTGGCTTAGGTCCAGAAACGATTCATCCACGGAGTAGCACTCCAGGTAGGGTGTAACCTCTGTAAGTAGCAGCATAAGGCGGCGCGATATATCGCCGTACAAGGCAAAGTTGCCGGAAAAGCTAATAACATTGTGCTGCCGGAAGAGTTCGCGGTACTTAAAAACCGGGGCGCCCATGGGGATGCCAAGGGCCTTGGCCTCTGTGGAGCGAGAGACGGCGCAGCCGTCGTTACTGCTGAGCACTACCACCGGCCGGCCGTTGAGCTCTGGCCTAAACAGCCGCTCACAGCTGACAAAGAAGTTATCGCAGTCTATAAGGGCAAACATCGGACTATTCCTGTTACGCTGCCCCACACAGAGGCATATTCTGGTAACTGCGAGCGCAGGTCTAAAATAAACTGGTCCCCGTCCCAGGCAATGACCAGCGGCCCGCGGGCGGCGCGGTCTACCACTGCTAAATCGCCGCTTAAGATGCCGTGTTCTGGCCGATCCGGCCCGCTGAGGCGCAGCACAAAGGTACTGGCCGCGGAGCGCACCAGGAGCTGGTTAAAGTCTAACGCAAGTGGTGATCTATGGGGCTGTTCAGAAATGTCTGCGGCGGGGTTGGGAAAGCCGCGGTGGATGGCCACTTGAGTGCCTTGGTAGGCGGCAGCAGCTGCGCTGCCGGCCACAAATGTAAAATCGTTATCCATGTTGGCGCCATCTCCTCTCCTAAACTGCCGCCTTAGTGCTAATAAGCGTCCACTGCCCCTCCGGGTTTTGGCGCAGTCGGAAGATGGTCTGGCCGTCCGATACGTCAAATAGGCGGATTAGCTCCTGCCCCTTCTGCACCAGGTACTGCATGCTGAGTTCTGCAAAGCTGTATTCTTTTTCTTGCCAGACCATGCGGCGGGGCCAGCTCTGCAGGCGGGGGCCTTTAGCACGGGTAAAGCCTAGGGCGGTTATGTCTATTGGTTGATTAACGTTAACAGAGGTAGTCATAGTGTTTCAAGCTCCTTATAGATTATAAAAAAGACGCTTATACGGTGGTAAGCGGAAACGGATTTTGGGGGTATGGAGCTTTAGCTGGGGGCCGGCCTGACCGTTTCTTGTAGGCTGGCTGCGATGCCAAAACTTGGTGCTTGAAAGTATAGTCCAGGCGGAGGAAGCTTTATGGGCAGCCCACCTGCGGCTTACTTAGTAGTATAGGCCGCTTTAGCGTTTTGCCAAGCCGTAGTTTTTACGACATTTTTCCATTGCAATCGCCCGGCCTTGCAACCCCGCTAGCCTTTAAAAAGGTGCAAAATCCAGAAGCCCACAGCGCGTGCAACTATTAGGCTATGCCGTCTAAAATGCCCACGAGCTCGCGCGGGGTAAGCTCTGCCTTGACCACGTAGCCATCGGCTTGCTTTTCTATGTCTGCGCGGACGTCGTCGCGCTGCTCTAGGTTGGTGGTAATAATAACCTTGGCCTTAAGGTCGGGCTTCTCTGTGCGGAGGCGGCGCAAAATCTCTATGCCGGTGACATTGGGGACCATTAAATCCAGTAAAATGATGTCAAACGCGTCAGACAGGGCTAGCTCTAGGCCGCGGGCGCCATCTACCTCTAGAGTAGTTTGGTAGCCGGCCTTAGACAGGGCGCGGTCATAGAGTTCCGCAATAAAATGTTCGTCTTCTATGCACAGCACGCGGCGAGTGGGACGAGCGCCGGCGGGGGTAATAGATTGACCTGGTTCCATAAAAGTTATCTCCTATACATTGAGTGGTTTTTTATCCAGCCGTGTGCGCCACGGACAATATCTGTATTATCGCCGTTTTTGAGTTCCGCGGCAAGGCTAGCGTAGGGTAATAGCGTAAAACCAAAGGTGCTACCCTCTTTCTCCTTGGACTTAACCCAAATGTGGCCGCCATGCGCTTCTACTATGGTCTTACAGAGGTAGAGGCCAAGGCCGGTGCCGCCAATTTGGGCGCGGTTACGGTGGTCGCGGTAAAACTTGGTAAACAGATTGGGCATGATGCCGGCAGAAATACCCTGGCCATGATCAGTAAATGTGGTCTCTACCTGACCCTCTTGGTTCATATGGACGTTGATTTCTACCAATTCCGCCCCGGCGCTGTACTTAACTGCATTATCCACTAAGTTAGTAATGACCTCTTGAATACTCAGGCGGTCCACCGCGACGGCGGGTAGGTCTGGCGCGATAGTGGTCTGGAGCTGGACGCCGCGGACCTTGGCGCGAAGTTTTAGGCCTTCTATGGTGCTCTCTAGAATTGTTGGCCACTGCTCCTCCACCAGATGCAATTCCATTTGGTCATCGTCTATGCGGGCCACGTTTAAGATGTTATTTACAAAGGCGGTGAGCTGCTGGGCGTTGGCGGCCATTTTTTGCATAAAGTCGGTCATCTGTGGGTCGAGCTTGCCTTCTAGCTCTTCCTGGAAGGCCTCTATATAGCCGCGCAGCATGGTGAGCGGCGTCCGGAGCTCATGCACGCTCAGCGCGATAAAGCTCACGGCCTGTTCGTCCTGAGAATACTGCTTAGTATGGTCAAACAGCACCAGCATAGTGGACTGCTTGTTTGGATTGTCTTTGTTGTAGTAGGCAGCCAGGTCAAATAGTCTGGTCGGGTGGTTGTCTAGCACGTTTAGGCGCACGCGCTCCCAACTGTGACTGGCCGTAGCTACTGTAGTTTTACTTTCTTTAAGCCATGCATCCAGGGTGTCTTTATTTGGAAATGCCATATCAAGCACCATATAGACATTTTTACCAATTAGGGCATCTGTTTTTTGGCCGATATATTCCGCGGCGGCCGGGTTTGCAAACTGAATTGTTTCCGACTCATCCAGGACGAATAATGGTAACGGCAAGTTACTAGGAATGAAGCCGTACTCGCTACTGAGTACCGGTGCTGCTGTTGTATGCTTGGCTGCCTCGCTGGCCAGTTGATATATCTGATTGACCAGGCTGCCTACCATTTCCTGCCCCAGCTTGAGCTGGTCGATGTTAGGCGCAGGCTCGCCATGATTGGTAGGACTAATATGGACGACTGCCTGCCAGATAGCCTGTAGCGGCTGCAGTAACCACTTGGTAGTCGTTGCGCTAAAAATGGCATTCATGAGCATGGCTAAAGCGCCAGCTACAATCAAAATGATAAAAGGCGGTAAATCTGTAGCCACAAGCAGTAGATAGGCCAACCCGCAGGACGCAAGAGTAACAACAGTCATGGTAATCAACAGATTACGACGGACCTTTTTTGCTAGTGCGTCGTAGTAGTCCATTATTTGTAGCTCACGTTGCCAGGGCTGGTCACCGCGCTTATCCAGGTTTGGCCAGCTTCTAGTGGCAGCGGCTTGCCATCCGCGGCCGTAAAGGCTAGCTGAGCGTCGTTACTGGCCTTGGTCCAGTTGCCAACTGTTACGGTGCCGTTTTGAAAGACATAAGCGGTACCAGTGCCGATTGGGTTGTAATTGCTGTAGGCCACACCTTGGGCGTCCAGAGAGCCTGGGGTCATAGGGACCACTATAGCCACAACGACCCGTGGCGCTAATTGTTGATTAGTGTTGGCATCTAGATGGGCCGCGCCCGCCAGTGAGCGCTTGTAGGTTTTGCTGGCAGAATCATAATCGTAGCGGGGATTAAAGGCGTAGCCGCTCATGTTAAAATCTATGCCCGTGGCGGACTTGGCAGTGTCTGTAGTGGTTTGTGGGCTGGCAACCGCCTTGGCCTTAGATGCGGTGGGTACGCGCACAAAGCCGCTGTAGGCACTCTTGTAGCCCTTGGCGGTACCAGCGCCGGCTAACGTGGCCACATTAGCGTAGACGTTATGCGGCGCGGCTTTCGTATTGACCCTTTGGAAACTGCCGCCGTTATAGTACTGATCAAGGTCTTGGGTGCCGGTGGTTTTAATAAGATTTAAGGCATCCGGACTGCCGCCAACATGGGCGTAAATCGCCTGAAAGCCCAGCGCCCACTGCACATAGTAGGGCCGACTGGACCTAATGGGCCCAATACTTCCCGGCTGCTCATCCTGGAAGAGCGCCAAAAAGCGCGTGATGCCGCCCTCTGCCACGGCCTCAAAGACCACACCAGCTTGGCTCAGGCCCGACTGCGGCCGCGCCTCCAGGCTATTTTCTATCATGACACCTACGACTGGCCGCTCGTTGATTTCTTTTGCCACTTGCAAACCGGTCAAGCTGGATGCAACAGTAGTAGGCTTAGGAGCTTCTTTTTTAACGGGCTTAGTCACAGCAACTTGCTTAGCGGGCTTATCCGGCTTAAGCATAATGTAGCTGGTCACGCCAGCCACAGCAATTAGTAGCACCCCAATCACGGCTATTATCTCTGTTCTAGTTGGCGGCCATGGCAGATTAAACCAATGGTGCCCACTGCCCCGCGGCTTCTCGCGCTTGGCCAAGCTGTCAAACACCATGGCCTGCTCCGGCGTCTCTTCTATGCGCGGGCTGGGGATTTCCTGATGCACAGCCACCTGCTCTGGAGTCTGAAACGTTGGCTTTGGGACCGGTGTTGGTTTTGGCGCTTCTTCCGGTACCAGCTTAGGCGCTGGCATCGGCCGAAAATCATCAATCATGGGTTAAATTATAACACGCTTATGGCTAGTTTTTGATGGAAGCCAGTGCCCATCCCAAGCATATAGACTATGCTCTATATTATTGACTATGATCATTGCGCTACAGAGACGAGAGCTGTGCATGTATGCGCCTAAGCGCAACCTCTTTGCCTAAAACTGCTAAGCTTTCTGCCAGCCCCGGACTACTTGGCGCCTGCGTAGTAGCAATGCGCACCAAGCTAAATAGCACGGCCGGCTTTTGGCCGGATTTTTCTAGCAAATCGTTGAGCCGGGCTTGCAGGTCTTCTACGGTAAATTCGCTGGCTTCTAAAGTGGCTTGTGCCTGCTCCAATAGATTGCGTAGTTCCTGAGTGGAGAGTTTTTTGAGCTGCTTGTGGCCGCTGATTAACTCCGGATTAATCGGCAAATCGGTGAAGAAGAACGATGTTAGCTCCAGCAATTCCGCCAGATACTTTAGGCGCTCCTGCACCAGCGCCAGCACGGCGCGGCGGTAGTCTTGCGAGTAGTCGGCGGCCTCTGGGGGCCAGTAATCGTTGCATAGTGCGAATAGCTCGTCCAAAGAGAGGGCGCGTATAAAGGCGCCGTTCATCCAGAGCAAGCGGCGTTCATCAAAGCGGGCGCCGGCGCGCTGCACTTTACCTAGGGAGAATTTGTCTATGAGCTCCCCCATGGTAAAGATTTCTTGCTCGGTGCCGTCATTCCAGCCCATGCTAGCAATAAAGTTTACGAGTGCCGCCGGCAGGTAGCCGTCTCTGATGTAGTCTAGGACATCTTTGGCGCCATCGCGCTTGGAAAGTTTTTTGTTGCCGTCCGGCCCTAGGATGTGGGGCATGGTGGCCAAAATTGGCCGCTCCAATTCCAGCGCTTCATACAAATTTAAGAAGTTTGGCGTACTGGCAATGAACTCTTGGCCGCGGATGACGTGGCTGATTTTCATGTCTGCGTCATCGCAAATGTGGGCAAAGTTGTAGGTTGGGTAGCCGTCTGATTTCATCAAAATAAAATCATCTATGGCTTCCGCCCCGGCGTGCAGGCTACCCATAACGGCGTCTTCCCACTGGTAGGCTTTGGGGTCCGATTTAAACCGCAGCGGCGTGGAGCCATCCCACTCCGGCGGATTTTCTGGCCGGTGGTTACGGTACAAAAACGGCTTTTTGGCTTTTTGGGCGGCCTCGCGGAAAGCTTGAACTTCTGCTGCGCTGTAGGGGTCGGCGTAGGCGCGGCCAGAATCTATGAGCTTCTGCGCCCACTCTTTATAGCGCGGCAAACGCTCTGACTGCAGGTACGGCGCGTACGGGCCGCCGATATCCGGGCCTTCATTGTATTCCAGCCCCAAAGCTCGCAGGGAGTCCATGATATGCTGCCCCGCCCCTTCTACCTCGCGTTTTTTGTCTGTGTCTTCTAGGCGCAGCACAAACTGGCCATTGTTTTGCTTGGCCAATAAATAGGCAAACAGCGCAGTGCGGATGCCGCCTACGTGCAGATAGCCGGTGGGGCTGGGCGCAAATCGGGTTCTAACAGTAGTCATTTTACTTATTATCCTTTCCAATTAGTATCAGTGTTCTTGATGTTTCATTAGGGTCGCTCCATGCTGCTAGCAAATCTTCCTTGCTCACCAGTTTTGATTCTTGTGGGGGTGGGCCTGGATTGTGCATAACCACGCTTTGGTCATCTGCAGTATGAATCAGCACGGCATGCCCTACGTAACCTTCTTGGCCATTAAGCCTGGCGCTGTTAAGAGACAGGATAGCCAGTGTATTTCCTACAAGTTCTCTTTGGATATCTTGATAATCTGGAACTCTATAATCGATTTCTACCCCCGCATCCAGTGCATCACGGTAGGCTTGTTGTTCTTTTGGGATATTACTGTGACTAATTTGCCACTCTGCGGCCTGGCCGCCTACTGCCTTCCGAATATACCCTTCGCCGTCCCGCATGAATGCTCTAAAATCAAACCCCTCTATCATCTTGACGGTAAGACCCATTTCTTTGAGCCTCACTAGCATGGTAGTGGGCCAAGTAGGCATACCAGGCGGCTTGTCTGATAACACATCAAGCTCCTCAAAAGTAAATGCTTGGTCTGGCTTAAAATACTCCAGTGCCATTTTGAAGCACGCTTGGAAGCAATGGGAATTATCCGTGTTGGCATAAAAAGGAACACCGGTCATGCCCCTCATTATAACAGGGGTTCTTGGTAATCTGTAGTCGGGGTGGCCAAGCTATGGGCTACAGCGTTGAGGCGATTTTCTGAATCTGGTCAGTGGTCAGCGTGCCGCCACCCAAAATCTGATACAAAACGCCGCCGCTGACCCAGGCGGCCTGGTTTTGGCCGTAGACATAGACTTGGCGGCCGCCGGCGTTAATCGTGCTTATGGCGCTATCGCCGTTGGCTAATTGCAGTGTGTCGCGCAGGCTTAAACTGTCCCAGTGGGACTGTTTCTGGACAATGGTGTACCGACGCCCCTGCCCGTTGGCGGCGCTCATTTCCTCATAGGTCATGGTAACCATGCCAGGCTTGCCATCAATGGTAGTCAGCGTAAAACCGCTCGGCGTGTAGTCCGGCATAACGGCACTAAAACCGGCTTTTTGTCCGGCCAGTTGCAGCTTAACCGATTGGCTGCTGCGGTAACCCCAAACACCTAGTAGCACTACCAAGACGGCAGTCACTAAGACTATCCAGCCCATGCGTTCCTTAAGAGCTTTAGCGGCGCGGTGGCGCTTTTTGAGCGGCAAAGGCGGCGCAGGCTGCTCATGCGATGTTGCGCGGGCGAGCGCTTGTTCAAAAATATCAACCGTGCTGCGCTGAATTTCAGAAGCGGTTTCTGCAAACGGCATAGATACGGGCTGCTGCAGCACTTCCATGGTTTTTTGGACAGCTGCAGGCACAGTGTTCTGGGCAAAGTGGGCTACACGCGGGCTCAGGCCAGTTTGGCTGGCACGTACTTGGCGCTCTGGCTTCACGCGTGTGAGCGATGCCTTAGGTGCAACGACAGGGGTAACGGTCACTTTAGATTTTGCCGGAGTCAGAGGAGTCTGTTTTTTGACCTGTTTGGCGGTGGAAGGAGCAGGTTTTTTGACTGCTCGACGCATCAGCGTGCGCGATGTGCCGGGCTTGTGGCGCACACCATCAATTGAGCCACGGCGCACGGGCTGCTCTGGAGTTTTGGAATCGACTGTGTTTTTCTTCGCCACCACTTATATGCTTATGTTTACATTAATAGTACCGCCTCTTGATGTCTACTGCAAGTGGCGTCATACTACTAGGCAGTCTATGGATTTTTTAGACCCCAAGAAACAGCGCCAAAACACCATAGTCCTCTACGCGGGCTATCTGCTGATTGGAATCGCCATTATTATTAGTACTATCATACTTTTGTACCAGGCCAATGGGTATGAGGTAGACACTAAAGGTAAGCTGGTGCAAAACGGCCTGGTGTTTTTTTCTAGCCAACCAAACCCAGCAACCATTTATTTAAACGATAAAAAACAGTCTCAGCAGACAAATAGTCGCATTAGCATTCCGGCCGGCCAGTATTCAGTACGATTAGCTCGCGCCGGCTACCACGACTGGCAACATACTCTCTCTGTTCAGGGGGGCGATGTTCAACATTTTGATTACCCATTTTTGGTTCCCAAAACGTTAGCACCTAAAGCCTATGGCACGGCCTATGCAAGTGCGCCGGCACTGGTATCACAGAGTCGCGATAAGCGCTGGCTGATGGTACAGCCCAACTCAGCAGAAGCAAGTTTTGATATCTACGACCTAAAAAATCCCACAGACCCTGTGGTAAATGTGACAATTCCTGCAGAAATTGTGGCCACTTCAAATGGGACTGCCACCTGGAAGGTGGTTGCTTGGGCGGACAATAATCAGCACGTACTACTCACTCGCACTGACGCCAGCGGAACAGCGTATATTATGCTTAATCGGGCTGAAGTTGCTCAAAGTAAGAATCTGACCACTCTCTTTAATCTGTCGAGTGGCAGCGTCCTAACCCTAAACAATAACAAATTTGACCAATACTACCTTCATGTCCCCGCCACCGGAGAGCTTTCTACTGTAAGTCTGTCTACTCCCACGCCTGCTGTTGTGATAAAAAACGTACAGGCTTTAAAGACATACGATAATTCTACGGTCTTGTATGCTACTACCACCGGCGCGCCGGCTGGCAAAGTGGCAATAAACATGTTTTCCGGCGGCCAAACATTCTTTCTGCGCTATCTCTCTGCTGGCAGCACCTACTTGTTAGATATGGCCGGGTATGGCGGTACTCCTTACGTGGTGCTTGGCTCCGCAGCGGACAACAGCGTCTATATTTACAAAAATCCAGAAAAGCAGCTCCGTGGCGGTAGTAAAAATGCGGTGGCCATGCGCGCTATTCGACTAACGAATCCGCAGTATCTTGCGTTTTCCCCTACTGCTCAATACATCCTAGTCCAGAGCGGCCAATCTGTTGCGGTGTACGATATTTTCCAGCAACGACTATCTAACTATAAAGAGTCAGCCCCCGTGGACGCCCCTCAAACACACGCAACCTGGATGGATGGACATCGTCTAGTGTTTGTTAGTGGCGGCACATTGCTGCTGCATGATTTTGATCAAACAAATCTGCAGACACTCATGGCGGCTGCGCCAGATTTTGCCCCCGCCTTTAGTCCTGATTATCATTATGTATATACGCTTGCCCCCGCCACTGGCGGTATGCAGCTACTACAAACACCTCTGTTAATCCCTGCTGATTTGTAACTCTAAAAGCCTAGGTCTTTGCCGCGGCGATTCATTCGCCGTAGTCCCAACATGGTTGCGGTAATGGCGATGATGATTAGGAAGATAATCCAGCCGCTGCTGTGCGTAAAACGGTACCACAAAGTTTTGCCGTTGCCCACTAGCTGCGGCGCGGCGCTGGTGTCTGTAGTGGTCATTGCGGCCGCAACTGGTGCCGCGGCAGTGTTGCCGCTTACGTCCGGACTGACTTGGTCGCCCACAATAATGAGGCGCCTCAGGCTGGTGCCGGGGGGATCACAGGTGATAAGGGTAGCAGTGGCCTGGTGACCGTCTACAGGCAGCAAAACGCTTACTTCGGTAGGTTCTACAATCCGTTTAGAAAACACTTTATACACATAGACTTTGCCGTCCTTTGTTAGATAGAACGTGTCGCCTGGCTGCAATAGATGGAGCAGCACAAAGGCAAACTTATACTGCCCCTTGTTAAAGATGTTGTTAGAGGAGTGCCCATACACCACGGTGTTACCGTTCTGCCCCGGCGACGAGGTGGTTGGATAGTGCACCACCCCTTGATCCAAGAAGCTTTGTATAACAGATTCCGTGGGGTCCGACTGGTAAATAACTGGAATTTCAACGTTAATTTTAGGAATAATAATTTGCGGGGTATTGCCAGCGGCCACGCTCTCTGGGCTGACAATCAGCGGCGTATTAGTAACATTGCGCGATGGCTGTATAAACGGTGCAATAATGCGCTCGTTAAAGAAGCTAAACAGGAATAGTACAGTTGCCAGTAGTCCCATGCCCAGCCCAAAAATCACGGACTGGAAATGTCGATTTTTGGTGACTTTTTTGGTCTTGAGCACATGCTTCTGCAGTTTTTTACCTACCTCCGTCTGGGGCGCTTTTTTAGCCTGCTGCAGCACGGCCACGGCTTTAGAGCGCTTCTTCTTTCCGGCCGATGCCACCTGATTTTTAACTTCTACCAACTTCTCCTGCTGCTGCAGCGGTGCTGGCTTGGGGTTTTTATTGCTGGCATAAAATTCAGTCCAGACCTGGTGTTTTTCATCGTCTGGCAGCGCCTGATAGTAGTTGTGCCACTCTACCTGAATCTGGGCCATGCTCTTGCCGGAGTTGTTGAGCTGATACATATACTCCTGATGCTTGGAACGCGCCGCCGCTGGCATAACAGCGACCTCTTTTTTCTCTACAGCAGCGTTAGGCTCCGCCTCATAAATTTTGGCCAGCTTTTCCCTAATCATGTTTACCTCCGGCGCGTTGTCCGGCCGACCCGTCTGCCCCGGTAGCGGCTGTACTTTATACTGCCCGCGCGGCATAACATAGCCGCCATCTGGCCGCTGTGGTGGTCTAGTAGGGTCCAAGGGGTTCATATATCTATCTACCAGTATACTGCAAGGGGCGGATTTGCAGGTAAGTTTTTATGGTTATATGCGCTAAAAAGCTCCACGCACTGGTGGAGCTTTTACTTTGGTACCGCGGACTGGACTTGAACCAGCACGGGCTAATGCCCAAGAGATTTTGAGTCTCTCATGTCTACCATTCCATCACCGCGGCCTATGGTTACAGAATAGATGCAATTATACAGGGGTCCAGCGCTTTAGTAAACTTAATCCACTACCAAACTCGTGCTAACCGAGGCAAACAACTGCCCAGGATTTTGCAGCCAAAGCACACTGGCTTTGGTAGCTACAGCCAGCCGCCAAGGATTGTTTTCTGGGCCGATGATTGGCGTGCTGCTGACCTGCCCGCCGCTACCCACAAAGGTTTGTCCTAGGTGCTGTGTCGCCACACTGAAGCTATACTGCTCCGTGAGTGCTCGCAGGCAGTCAGTTAGCCTTTGCAGAGTGATATCAAAACTAAACGCCATAGGAAAATGCATGGCAGTGCCTAAACGCTGCAGCTGGCTGTAGCTCAGCACCACCAGCGTATCAGGCCGATGCTGCACCAAGCTTGGCAGAGCTGTGATATATTCTATGGCGTCTCGCGTTAGCGTGACTTGCCCGACATGCTTTTCTAGGAATTTTTCTAGCAAAATTGCAGTTTCTGAATTGCGACCAATATCGCCCGCAATTAACGTGCCGTCCGCCCAGTTGGCCATGGCTTGTAGCTCACCTAAAGCCTGCGTGCTAAAGCTACCGCTGGGCGTGCTGGGCGCGTATTCTCCGTCTTCTAACGTTTTGCCCACTGTTTTTCTAAGGGCGTCCGGCAGAAGTACTTTAACAGTGCCAGCGCCGGCCTGCTGCGCCAGCATGTAGGCCTGCGCGGGTGCCAACGCGGCCTGAGCATTGCCGCCAACAATCAGCAGTTTGCCGGCGTGGAACTTATTTTCTGGCCGGGACCAGAGTAAGTCAGGGAAAAGTGGCTTAGCTTTAGTTTGTTTTTGCAGGCTCATGTTGGCAAGATAGCCTTCTCTAGCTTGCTGACCCTTTTGCCAAGTTTGTGCAGGTCAAACTTCATGACGCGCCGTTCTTCTGACTCGAGCGCATTAGTAAATTTGATTTCTTCTCTAAAGCTTTCTTTGGTTTCTTGCATGGACTGTATAAAATCAGTTTTTTGCGCCTCCATGAAGGCGTAGATTTCCTCTGTTTGGCCATGTGCCTCGCTGCGCAGCTCATAGGCAAGTTTGTCTACTTTAGCGTCCACGGCCTTAATATCAAGGCGCAGTTCTACAATTTCTGACTGCAGGCGCAGGATGGCTTGCATTAAATCGGTGTTGGTGGGCTCTTTTAGGGCGCTCATATGTCCCATTGTAGGCGCGGCAAAACCGCTGTCAACACCCCTGTTAAAAAAGTTAATCATTATTTAATATTTGGCCGGGCGTAACAGATTGAGCGGAAAAAATGGGGCAGTGCGTATTATTTACAGCGTTGTTATTTGGGCGGCAAATCAATGGTGACACTGACTGGGCAGTGGTCAGATCCCATGACATCGGCATGAATTGCCGCGTTGGTAATGTGTGGTCGTAGGCTTTTGGAGGCTAGAAAGTAGTCAATCCGCCAGCCAACGTTACGCTCGCGCGAGCGCGCAAAGTGCGACCACCAAGTGTAGTACCCATTTCCCTGCTTAAACAAGCGTAGCGTATCTATAAAACCGGCGTCTACAAAGGCCTGAAAACCATCTCTTTCTTCCTGCGTAAAGCCTTTTTTGCCGCGGTTGGGCTTGGGGTTGGCTAGGTCGTCTTCCGTGAAGGCCACGTTTAGGTCGCCGCAGAACAGCACCGGTTTGCCGGTTGATTCTAGCTGTTTGGCGTAGGCTAAGAAGGCGGGGTCCCAGTGCTTGTGTCTAAGTGGAATGCGGCTTAAATCGTCTTTGGCGTTAGGCGTGTAGACAGTTAGGAGCCAGAACTGGGGGAATTCTGCGGCCAGGACACGGCCTTCTTTGTTGGGGTCGCCGTAGGTGTCGCCGGTTACGTCGTATTTTTTTATTATATCTTCAGGGAAGCCGTTTATAACTTGCAGCGGTGGGATTTTAGAAAAGAGAGCCACGCCGCTGTAGCCGGGTCGCTCGGCCGGGTACCAAAACTGGTCGTAGCCTGGCAGCTCTAAGCCAGCCTGCTCCGACGTGCCTTTGGTCTCTTGAATACAGATAATATCCGGCTGCTCTTGATCGATAAATGGTTGCCACAAGTTTTTGCGCATCACGGCGCGGATGCCATTGACGTTCCAGGAGTAAATCTTCATGGCTTATATGATACACTAAAACAGATGTATAAACGTGTTCTTCTTAAACTTTCCGGCGAGCAGCTGGCCGGTAAATACGACAGCGGCGTAGACACGGAGCTCATGGCCTGGCTAGCCGACCAGATTAAGCCAGTCGTAGGTGCTGGAACAGAGGTAGTTATTATGGTGGGCGGCGGCAACTACGCCCGCGGCGCCCAGCTGGCGGGGCACGGGATTGGCCGGGTGACGGCAGATAATATTGGCATGCTGGCTACCATTATGAACGCCGTGGCCCTGAGCGATGTTTTTAACGCTCACGACGTGACGGCCCGCGCCCTAACCATTGTGCGCGCGCCGCAAATTGCTGATTACTTTACGCATCGCCGCGCGCTGGGCGATTTAACAAAAGGCCATGTGGTCATTGCTGCGGGCGGAACAGGCCGGCCGTATGTCACCACAGATACAGCGGCGCTATCGTTTGCCCTAGAATTAGAATGTGAAGTAGTTTTTAAAGCCACTAAAGTAGACGGTGTGTACAATAAAGATCCCGCCAAATTCCCGGACGCGCAGCTGGTACCAAAAATCTCCTTTGAGGATGCCGTCAGCGACAACGCCATTAGAGTTATGGACAAGGCCGCCCTGGGCCTGGCTGCGGAATACAAACTGCCGGTCATGGTCTTTAACGCCATGCAAGATGGCGCCATAGCCAAAGCCTGCCGCGGCGAAGCCGTAGGGACCAAGATTGGCTAGTCATGAGTGAAATTATCCAGCGTCTACTGGAAACCTTTACCGGCCCAGTCCTTTACCTGATTATTTTTGGCGCCCTACTGGCGGAGAGCACCGTTATTTTGGGCTTTTTGGCGCCCGGTATTAGCGCGCTGGTGTTTGGCGCATTTGTGGCCGGCACCGGACACTTGTCTCCAGGCTTCGTCTGGCTGGCGGGATTTTTAGCAGTCGTTTTGGGTGATAATATTGGCTATGTTTTGGGACGCTACGCCAAGCGGTCGCCCCGTATTCAGGGCTGGCTCAAGAAAGCCGGCATAAAAGAATCTGACCCACCACCGCGCACCAAATACCTAGTCTTTTATCAATTTTTGGTAGTCACTCGTGCGCCCATGCCCATATTTTTGGGCCTTAAAAAAATGTCGTTTGGTAGCTGGATAGTTCTGAACATAGTGGCATCGGTTATGTTTGTGAGCGCATTTTTTGCGGCTGGCTACGTGGGCGGCCGGGTCATTGGCAGCCTGGACAAAACGCAGCACTTTGTAAAACTTTTGGAGCGCGGATTAATTATTTTTGGAATAGCAATTGTGATTGGCTTTACGATTCGCTGGTACCTGCAGCGCCGTCAGCGGCAGCAATCCGATTCAGAATTGCCTGATCAAAAGAGCTAATTCCAAACACAATACCGGCCACGGCGGTAAAGTCCGCGGGCTTCTGCGTGCAGTGCTCGTTACAAACAAGCCAGCTTGTTTGTAACTCCGCTCCTCCTCCGCCGAACCTTCGGTTCGTATCCCTGTCCCGCAAGAATAAAAGGTGTATCGCTGATACACCTTTTATTCTTGGCGGAGAGACAGGGATTCGAACCCTGGGTGACGTTGCCGCCACACACGCGTTCCAGGCGTGCTCCTTCAACCACTCGGGCACCTCTCCGCGCCAGCTCTAGTATACCTCATTTAGAAAGAAGTGCGCTTTATGTGCAAAAATGACACATAAAACACACACGGTGGACATGTGCTGCAGGCCAAAAGCAAGAGAATGTAAGAATCACCCTTGTAAAATACCAAAAACAGAGGTAAAATGCCTAGCAAGAATGGCCTTAATTGAACTCAAAGACGTCAGCAAACTGTACGGCTTCGGCGATGCTACTACCCTGGCATTAGACGAAGTCTCTGTCAGCATTGAAAAAGGCGAATTTATTGCCATCATGGGCGCCAGTGGCTGCGGCAAGTCCACACTTATGAACGTTATGGGCCTCTTGGACCGGCCCACCAACGGCACGTACACGCTCAGCGGCAAGCGGGTGGATCGGCTGCGGCCAACTCGGGCGGCTAAGCTCCGCCGCGACACTTTGGGCTTTATCTTCCAGAACTTTAACCTTTTGCCCAAGCTAACCGTTATAGAAAACGTGGCCCTGCCGCTCAGCTACACCAACATGTCCACCACGCGCAGGCTCAAAACCGCTAGCAGCATGCTGGAGCGCGTAGGCATGCAAAGCCGCGAATATTTCTTGCCCAGCCAGCTTAGTGGCGGCCAAATCCAGTGCGCGGCAATTGCGCGGGCGCTGGTTAACAATCCATCGGTTGTTTTGGCGGATGAGCCTACCGGTAATCTAGACAGCGCTGGCAGTCGGCTGATTATGGAGCTGTTAAGCGAGCTGCACAAAGTAGGCAACACCATTATTTTTGTAACGCACAACCCAGAGCTGACCCGCTACGCAACGCGTGTCATTTACATGCACGACGGCCAGATTATCCAGGACGAGCAAACAGAGATCGGCCAGGTAGCCAAGACCGCAAAGGCGCAGCTGTATAGTCGTGGCCGTTTGTCAGAAGAGGACGATATGGCAGGTGTTTCTACGCTTATGAAGGCCTTCCCCACCGCAGAGCAACCCAAACCCGTCGCCAAGAAGCGTGGCCGCAGAGGAGGCAAAAAGAAATGAGGGCCCTAGGTAACGTAACTGCCGCGCTTAAGATTATGCGCTCCAGCCGCACGCGCAGCCTCTTTACAATGCTTGGAGTAATTATTGCCGTGGCCGCTGTAACAACTGTGGTGAGCATTGGCGATGGCGTCAAGCAAAGCATTTTGCTGCAGGCCAACAAATCGGCCAAAAATGTCTTAACCATCCGGCCGGCCAGCCTGTCCGATACATCCGATGGCCTTAACAAAATTAACGGCGGCGGTTCAATTGGTGTTCTGACTGCAGAAGATTTAAAAACCGTGGCCAAGCAGCCGCACGTTACTAGTGCTGTGTCTTTGAGTGTGGCGGGCAACACGGCCCAAGGTGATTATGAGTACAAGGGGCCAGTTGTGTCGGTGGATGGCGATTTGCCTGCAGTTGTTAACTACTCCGTGGCCTACGGTGCTTTCTTTGCTGATACCGATGCCGCCAACAACGTGGCTGTACTGGGCGCCAAGGCAGCCTCTGCCCTCTACAACGCTAATGTTCCATTGGGCCACAGCCTGACCATAAATGGACAGGAATTTATTATTGGTGGCATTTTAAACTCGGTGCCGGTAGCGCCCTTAAGCGGCGGCTTTGACGCTAACAACACCATCTTTATCCCTAAGAGCGCGGCCGCAAGTGTGGCTCCCGCCGGCGCTGTTATTTATCAAATTTTGGCAAAAATAGATGATGCTAAAAATGTAGAATCTACCGCTAAAAAAATGCAGTCCAATCTGTCTAAAGAGCACGGTGGCCAAGAAATGATTAAAGTTCTAACGCCATCAGAACTGGCAACTAAGCAGACAGTAACACTTGGTTTGCTGGCCAAGTTAACAGTGGCGGCAGCGGCCATTACACTACTGGTCAGCGGTATTGGCATAATGAATGTTATGTTGGTTTCTGTCAGTGAGCGCATGCATGAAATTGGCATTAGAAAAGCCGTGGGCGCCACAAATCGGCAAATCCTAGGACAGTTTATTACAGAGGCCGTAATGCTCAGCGTTATTGGTAGTATTTTGGGTGTCATTTTGGCCGCTTTTGGCTGCTTCCTGCTGGGTGTGTTTAGCGATTTACATCCGCACTTTAACTGGGCAGCCGCCGGTCTCAGCTGCTTGGCAGCTTGTGGTTTGGGTATTTTGTTTGGTGTTATTCCGGCCGCTCGGGCCGCTCGCAAAGACCCAATTTCAGCACTACGCAGTCAGTAAAGCCCAGATAGCGGCCACACCGGACACTAACATAACGGCAAATGTTACCCAGCCAATAATGGTGGGTATGGTACGATTGCGCCACCGGCCCATAATGGCTTTACTGGAACCCATTTTTACAATGAAGAACAGCACAATTGGGGCGACTAGGCCGTTGCCCACAGCAGAGTAAATCAGGGCTTTAATAGGGTCAAGTCCAATAAAATTAAGGCCCAAGCCAACCAGCATAGAAATAATAATTACTCCATAGAATGCGTAAGCTTGACGCAGCGGCTGATGCAGCCCACTCTTCCATTTGAGCGACTCAGCAATGGCGTAGCTAGACGACCCGGCCAGCACGGGAATTGCCAACAAGCCAACGCCCACAATGCCAATGGTAAAGAGCAGATACGTGGCCTCGCCGGCAAAGGGCCGCAGTGCCTCCGCTGCCTGTGCGGCTGATGTTATGCTGGTAATACCCTGCGTGTGCAGCACGCCGCCACACGCCGCCACAATAAAGAAGAACGACAAGTTGCTCAGGAACATGCCGCTCCAGATATCGATTCGCATACGTTTCATGGCATCCGGATGTGTGGCTACGCGGCGCTGCCGCAGCGTTGTTTTGCCTTCTTCAATTTGCTCCTCCACCTCTTGCGATGTCTGCCAAAAGAACAGATACGGTGATATAGTGGTGCCCAAAATCGCACAAATCAGCAGCAGTGATTCTTTAGTAAAATGCAGGTTAGGCGTGACGGTGCTGTGCAAAATCTCTCCCCAGTTTAGGTGGGCCAAAAGTGCCGATATTACGTAGCTCAAGAGCACCAGCGCCAGCCATTTTAGATAACGGGCGTACTTAGCATACGGTGTAAAAATTTGCATGAGCAAGCTGAGGGCGGCAAATCCAACGACCAACGACCAGAACGGCACGTTGGGCGCTAGGAGCTGCACCGCCTTAGCAATAGCGCCTAAATCGGCGCCCAGGTTAAAGGTGTTGGCCGCAAACAACATAAGGGTTACGACACGTAAAACCCGGTTAGAAAAATGGAGCCTAATGTTGGCAGCCAGGCCGCGGCCCGTCACCATACCAATGCGAGCGCACATCTCTTGCACTACGGCCATAAGCGGCAAAGTTATGGGCGCCAGCCAAAGATAGCTATAGCCAAACTGGGCGCCGGTTTGACTGTAGGTGGCCACGCCAGAGGGGTCATCATCGGCTGCGCCGGTAGTTAAGCCTGGGCCAAGCGCGTGCCAGTAATCTTTGGTTTTCTTGACCACATTAACGCCGCCCGGAATACGATTGTTAACGGCGGTCGCTGTTGCTCCGGTAGCGGTAATGGTTTTATCTAGCAGAACGGCCGGGGCTTCAACGGCAAGTTGGGTCAGATTTTTCTGCTTTTTCATAATGCTTATGGCAATTGTAGCACATCGCCCTAATGGCTCAGGCAGCTGCCGGTGCTGACTGTAGTTTGAGCCTGGCCGGCGGCTTGCAGGGCTTGCTTAGCAGCAGCTGCGGTCAGGGCATAGCCAACATTGGGATAGGTGGTGGACTGGGCAAAAATTACTCCTACGACTTCCCCGTTGGCTAAGACAATCGGTCCACCAGAGTTGCCGGGCACCACAGTGGCTTTTACAGAGTAGATTTGTCTTATTGATGTACCAGAATCGTAGATGTTTTTGCCGCGTGCGTGAAACATGTCTAGAATCGCCGCAGGGTCAGCCGTAAAGCCGCCGCCTCCGGGATAGCCCATGACCGCCATAGGCGTGCCGCTGGCGGCCGGGTTGGCCGCAAACGACACTGGTCGGCCGGCTAAGCCGCTGGTCTTGAGAACGGCAATGTCTGTCTGGGGGTCAAACCAGACAGTTTGGGCTGGGTGGGTACCGGCATCGTCTACCACATAGGGTTTGGTAATGCCGGCCACCACGTGCGCGTTGGTAATGACCAGATTGTTGCCCGCTACAAATCCAGATCCTTCTATGGCGCTGCCGCAGCCCTGACTTTCTATCTTAACAACCGATTTCTGAACCGTTGCCACGGCATTTGCCAGCTGGCTAGAAGATGGAATATTAATGTGCGCCGGTGGATTTGGCTCTAGGCCACTAAAGGCCTGAGGAAACAACGATGGGTCCAAAATATGGCCCAGTCCGGCCAGCAAATTGGGTGGGTTTGGCAAGTGCTGGTTTGCAAATCGGATAAGCCGCGACTGCTGAAGCTGCAAGCGGAGGGCTGGCATCGGCAACGCCTGAAGACTGCTAAAAATCAGCCACAAAGAAAGCGCAATCCCCAGCCCCCCGGCTACGGCGCCTAGGCCGGCATCTAGATTTTCTAGCGCTTTTTTGGAACTGATTTGTTTTTTGAGTTTCTGGCTCAACCATTCCGCAAAGGCCAGGCCAAGCACGGCCATACCCAAAGTTGTTCCTAAAGTTATGGCAGATTTTGACGCTGCAGTGGTGCCAAACTGAACCAGCCAAGGCCTAAGTAGAACGCCCAGCAGCAGTCCGCCAAAGAAGCCAATTATAGAGAAGACCTGCTGCACGAGCCCAATTTGCCGACCGCGCAGCATAGCCAAAATAAGCACCAAAATAAGCAGGATATCTAACATCATGGCCGGATATCGGCGCTCCCGGAGGGGTAAATGATTAAATCGTCACTATGCTGCTGCCAAGCTGTGAGCACGGGCTGCAAGATATTCCAGCTGGCTAGGATTTCTTGGTCCGTAGCAAATAACAGATGGTCGCCGCGCAGGGCGTCTAGCAGCACGCGCTCGTAGGCGTCGGGATTGCCTACACCGGAGAACGCATGCTCGTAGGTGAAGTCCATGTTGGTGGTTTCTACTGGCTCTTGTTCTGACAGCCCCGGCTTTTTTACCTCTAGCGACAAACGGATGCCTTCATCCGGCTGCATCCTAAACTGCAGCTGATTACCCCCGCCAAAGTACACGCAAATTTCCGTGTGTTTTTGAGCCATAGCTTTGCCAGTAATAACGCGCAGCGGCACGCCTTGCCAATCGTTATCTTGGCTAAACAGCGTCAGCGCGGCATAGGTTTCTGTGGCGGATATATCGTTGTCTACTTCTTTTCTATACGATTCGTACTGGCCGCGGACGGCTTCCACCGGATTGGCCGGCAGGATGCTCTTGAGCAGCTGCAGCTTGGCGTCGTGCACTTGCTGGCTAGACAATTCCGATGGCAAATCAAGCAGCGTCAGGCTCAGCAGCTGCAAGAGGTGGCTCTGAATCAGGTCACGCAGGGCGCCCACGTGCTCATAAAAGCCTACCCGCCCCTCTATGCCAATAGTTTCTGTGGCGGTAATGGTTACGCCGGTAATGTGGCGGTAGTTCCAAATCCGATTAAACAGCGGATTGCGCGCCCGGAACGTCAAGATATTCTGGGCCGTCTCCTTGGCTAGATAGTGGTCAATGCGCATAATCTGATCTTCTGTAAAATGCTTGGCCGTTAAATCGATTAATGCTTGGGCAGACGCTAGGTCCGTGCCAAACGGCTTTTCTACCAAAAGACGCACCGGGCCAGGCCCCTGGTTGAGCCCCTGCTCTCCCAGATAGTTGACTACCTGGCCATAGACTTCCGGCGGGATAGATAGGTAAAAGAGGCGCTGCTCAACCTGTAGCTGCTCCAGGTGGTCTTTAAGTCCGCGGTAGTCTTCTGCTTTGGCGGGGTCCAGTGTTACCATGCTGGGCTGCAAGCTATCTATTACGGCCTGATTCGCAGGTTGGCCGGTGGCGGCTTGGACTGCTTCTGCAATCTCTGTCTTTAATGCCTGCGCATCCATAGGTCGACGACTAGTGCCCACTAAGTACGTTGGCTCTGGCAGCAGACCGTCTTTAGCTAAATTGTAAAGTGACGGCAGTACTTTGCGCCGCGCCAAGTCGCCGGTAATGCCAAAAATAATGAAGACGGAGGGTCTCATTTGTTTAGCTCGTGCCCGCCAAATTCATTACGCATAGCGGCCAGCAGCTTGGTGCGAAAATCGCGCGCGGCGGCATCCTGCTGACTGGCAATCCTAACGTCAAACGACGCCTGTATAGCCGGCATAGGTAGGCTTAAATCTTGTGCTGTTTCTAGGGTCCAGCGGGCCTCACCCGATTCCGCCACCAGACCATCTATGCCCTCTAGCTCTGGATTTTTGGTCAGCGCGTTTTGACACAGCTCATTAAGCCAACCGGTAACCACACTGTGATGCTGCCAGACCTCTCCAGCTGCAGCTAAATCCAGCCCCTGGTAGGGACCATTTTTAAGGACTTGGTAGCCCTCTGCCAACGATTCCATCATGCCGTATTCAATGGCGTTATGTGTCATTTTTACAAAGTGACCCGCGCCCGCCGGGCCAAAGTAGTGGTAGGCCCCCTCTGGCAGTGCAAGTGTTTTTAGGGCTGGCTCCACCGTTTGGAAATCCGCCGGATTGTCTGCGCCGGCCATCATGCTAAAGCCGTTTTGATAGCCCCAAACGCCGCCGCTGGTGCCCACGTCCACAAAGCCGTAACCGGCCTGCGCCAGCTTGACCGCCCGCTCTTTAGTTAATCTATAGTCTGAATTGCCACCATCTACCAATAGACTGCCAGCGGGTAAAACCGCAAGCCATTCGTCAATTTGCTGATCCACGATTTCTGCCGGCAGCATCAGCCAGACCACGGCCCGATCACCCTCAAAAGCCGCAAGAACTTCTTGTTTGCTAACTGCGCGGACGGCGCCGTAGCCCACGGCTTCATCAATTTTATCTGTACTGCGGTTGTGCGCAATGGCCGTGTGCTCCGGACTCTCCGCCAATTTGCGCGCAATTTGCATGCCCATGCGCCCCAGGCCGTGAATAGCAATTTTCATACGTTGTTCCCTTCTATACTGTCATTATATACCACCACGCGCGGATGCTGCTTAAGGTACTGCGCTGGCTGCTCACTTAGTCTCAGTTCCTGGTTTTGCAGCGCCTCCAGCTGCGGCTTTTTATCTTGTCCGTAAGCAAACAGCCACAGCTCTTGCACCTGGTCCAAGCCGTTAAAAGTAAGCGTGATTCTATCAAATTGCTCTGTTTGGTAGCTGGTTACTAGCCCCGCCGCCTGGACCGATTCCGTCCCCGGCAAAATGCCCGCAATGTGTCCATCTGCACCCATGCCCAGCTGGGCGATTGAGATATTGGCAGTTTTAAGTAGTTTTTGCAGTTTGGCCTCATAGTCTGCCGCTGCCTCATGCATGCTACCTAAGGGATATTGTAAAATTGGCACTAGCGCTATGCCGTCTAAGGGCGTACCGCTGTCTAGTAGCTGCTGCCAGTTAGAATCCGTGTGACCCACCGGCCCGTAGCGTTCATCGACCTGTGCAATCGTCAGATTCTGGGTGCCGTGCAGCTGCCGCAGAATGTCCGCCGTAATGACGATATTGGAGCCACCGCTAATGAGCCACAGCACTTTTTTATTTTGATCTAGCGCGGTTTGCAAATAACTTCTGAGTGCGGCTTCCGAGTCCTGAAGCGTGGCCTGAATGAGCTGCATGTTCCCTCCTATTTATCTCTAGCATACTCTGAGACAATAGGCTTGACCAGCTCACTGCCCAAAGAGTGCGCATAGTTTGACAAACTATGTTATAATGTAAGTATCAAGACAAGAAGCGCCCCGAACGGCTAATTACCTAAGGAAGCTTCTTTTTTTGTATCTTCTTCTGGATATCACTATCGTCTAAGTAGCTAAAGTATGTGCTAGAGATTTCTTTATATAACGATGATCTAAACTTACGGTTGGGAAACAATATTTTCTCAAATCTGTTCTCCTGGATTAAAAAATCTACTAGCATCTTATAATCACCATCGCCAGAGACAAGAATAATTTTCTGAAATGAATCTTTTTGATACAAACGCTTCATTATAGAGAAAATTATGTCTGAATCAACGTTGCCCTTCTTCTTGCCAAGCATAGCGCTATTATGTTGCCTAAACATCAAGACAAAACCCGCTGCCTGAATCGTCTCATAAAGCTGCTCAATTTGCAGACCTTCCTGTACGTAGCCTAAGTAATAATACGCTCGTTCTACATTATATTTTTGCTCAAGATATATTCTAAATCTTGCCAAATCAATATGCCACTTTGGGTTACTTTTTGCGGTACCCATGTAAAGATTCTGACCGTCAATATAGGCGATGTTACCCCTGTTATTCATGTACATAGTATATCAGATTTTAATGCGATTTAGTAGGACACAAGAAACATTTTTGAGAGCTTACTAGAATGCAGTCTATCTCCTATACTTAAATATGCAAGACCGCGCGGGTGCTGGTTGCCAGCGAAAGGAGTATCCTACATGAAAAAGAAGTCCCAATCGGGCTTCTTTTTCTTTTCAGGCACACCCATTGTTAGCAGGCGTAGGTTGTTTATATACGGAATATGTTTTATAATAATACAATGGTTTCACACAATTCTCCAACCGCCGGTTATGACTACGCTCAACGAACCCTGGATGAGTTGATGAATGTAGCCAACTTACCAGAAGTCAAAGACCATACAGGCGAAAGATATCCTGAGCTCATGGCTAAAATGCTTTATGTCCCCAGAGAAAATGGCTCCATTAGTTTCGAAGAGACAGATGAAATCAAAATCCCGATTGTAACGCTTTTCCCTGGTGATGAATTTGTGATTAGGAGTGAAGGGTGGTCGTTATCGCCTCTGCAGCGGAGAGCACTTGCGCAAAAATTATCATCTTGGGCGGACTCATCTGCTGCAGGGGGCAATAATTTTGAGAACCACGCTGAGTATGTAGTGAATCAAAACCGACAATTCCTGCCGTCCAAAGGTTGGAAGATTCAGCACGAGCCCCGTGTAGAGGCAGCGGTAGTAACCCCAACTTGTCCTATTTCCCTTCGTGGTCTGCCAAAAGCGGGAAAATCTTTGTTTCGTGAAGTCGTACTCAAGCCCGTGGTGACACTTCACGCTCGTGATAGAGAGCAAATGAAATCACCAATTATTACTTACCATGAATGGCAGCATGTGATGCAGTCAGTATTTAACCCTGTCCTACCTGCCCCACAGACTAAGGAGCGTTTTCTTGCATCCTATAGGGCTGAGCTTGAAGCGTATCAAGCAGAATTAAACTTGGGACTTATTCTGAGGAACGTTGGTTACAAAGCCCTCACTGGTGATTCTGTATCAGTGCAATACACCGGTCCTGGTATTGGCCCGTCCTTATCAAGGGCGATGGAAATCAACCAACTTAGAATTGAGGCAAATGCCAAGCGAAAAGATAAGTTCTTCCCGGACGGTAAGCTCATTAAGCTTATGGATGAAGTAGGATTGGACATCGTTTTTTAACACAAGATGTTTGTTTGAAAGCAAATAAAAAGTGCCCCAGAATGTACGAAGTGGTCCAAAAAACTGATTACGCGTAAGCAAATAAAAATCCCCCAGGACGTACGAAGTGGTCCTGGGGGATTTTTATTTGCTTAGCTTAAGCTTTTGGACGAGCTTCGCTCACCGCAACTGGGCGGCCGCAAAGGTCTTTGCCTTCTAGCTCTTTAACAGCCTTGGCGGCTTCTTCATCGGTAGACATTTCTACAAAACCAAAGCCTTTGGAGCGGTTGGTGTCGCGGTCTACGATGACCTTGGCGCTGGTTACAGTACCAACCTGGCCAAAGAAGTCAGCCAAGTCCTGGTCTGTGGCAGCCCAGGCCAAAGAACCGACAAATAATTTATTACCCATGAGTGTTACCTCTTTCTTCGCTCAAGAGGTAGGTGACTTGCACTAGCTGCGCCTCTGACATCGAACTTAAAATTAAATCTAGAACCTTCCCGCAGAGGGGCTCTCACTAGCAGCTTCTTCTAGTGGCTACAGTGTGGCACATTTGAGAGGTTTTTGCAAGCGGTTTACTGAATTGCGACGCTAACAGCGGTGGTGCTATCTGTAGAGCTGACGCGGACTGCCACGGTGCTGTCTGTTTTGATATCGCTGACTGCAGCGCGGGTGCCATCGGCTTTGGTGATGGAGGTGGCGTCATTCAGTTTGTAAGTGGTGGAACCGCCGCTGCGGTCCCCTGTTATGGTCAGGCTGTCGGCGCTCACAGCAGTAACTTTGCCGATTGTGCCGCCACGCATTTGACGCGGACCGCCAGCTGCGTCGTCGCCCCTAAAACCGCCGCGCATCATCATGCTGCCGCGGCCAAAGTCGTCTCTGCCAAAATCTTGCCGATGTTGACCCATTTTAACGCCGCACGCAAAAACAGTACCCAATAACAAGCCTAAAATGACTAGTCCGCCCAGCGCGTACAGAACGCGGTGCTTAGAATTGCAGATGCAGCGACCGCCGCAGGTGCAGGTTGTAGTAGTTGTTTCTTCTTTTGCCATAGTTAATCCTTTTTTAATACTTTACAACCCTAGTGTAGGCGGCCCTAGCTTAAAGAACGCTTAAGCCTAATGGTAAAGACCGAACCCTTGCCGAGCTGGCTAGCTACGCTGACTTGGCCCGCTTGCTGCTCCACCAGGCTCTGAGCAATCGCCAGCCCTAGGCCGTAGCCGTTGCCGCCGCTGCGAGCCGCGTCGGCGCGGTAAAATCGTGTAAAAATATGGGGCAAATCTTTGGGACTAATGCCAGAGCCGTTGTCGCGTACGTGGAGCAACTCATGATTGCCACGTCGTTCATTGGTAATCCAAATCTGACTTTTGGCGGGACTGTATTTTATGGCGTTGTCTAGTAGGATTACCAGGGCCTGCGTTAGCATGGCCTCATTGGCAATTACTTGACTGCGGCTCACGGCGTCGTCTATATGAATTTTTTTGGCCTGGGCGGCCGGAATTACCTGGTTAAGGGCAGCAGTTACTACGCTGGCGAGCTCTACCGATGTCAACTGCGGCGGCACAGCGTGCTCTTGCTTGGCTAAATTTAACAAATTATCGGACAGCTGCTGCAGTTTAATAGTTTCCTCGGAATTGGCCTGAATAACCTCTTTGGCAGCCGCAAGACTCAGCTTGGGGTTGCGCAAGGCGACCTCGTTAACGGCACGCATGGCGGTCAGCGGTGTGCGAAGTTCGTGGCTGGCATCGCTGACAAATTGAGCCTGCGCCTCCATGGCATTTTCTATGGGCTCCAGGCTCTTGCGCGCCAATAAAAGGCTGAGCAGCCCACCAACAACCACTACGCTGCCGTTTAGGAGTAACAATCCAACCAGCAAATTACGCCGACTCTGCTCCGCGCGGTCTTGAAAAATATCATGCAAATCGCCGCCAAGTCTGTCGTCTTGGTGGAGCTGCAGGCGCGGCGCCGGCCGGTCAAATTCCCGGGACGACATCTTGTACATGGCCACGCTAAAGCCGCAGGACATCAGTAGCATAATAGCCAGGTAGGTTCCCGCCAGCCGCAGAGTGGCGCTGCTGATTAATCTAGATTTCATGCTTCAATTTTATACCCAAAGCCGCGTACGGTCTGCAGCAGCGCGGGCTGCTTTTTAAATGGTTTATCGATTTTATTTCTTAGATACGCCACAAAGACTTCTACTGTATTGGGCAGGATATCGGCATCAAAATCCCAGACATGGTTGATAATATTGTTCTTAGACAGCACTTGATTTTTGTTGCGCAGCAGATATTCAAGCAGCGCAAATTCTTTGCTAGATAAATGAATTGGCTGGCCGCCGCGACTGACGGTTTTAGAGAGAGTGTCTAGCTCTAAGTTGCCGGCGGTCAGTGTGCTAGAAACTGTTTGCTGGGGACGACGTAGGAGTGCGTTAATCCGGGCAAGCAGCACTTCAAAGGCAAAGGGCTTGGCCAGGTAGTCATCCGCTCCAGCGTTGAGACCTTGGACGACATCGCGGCTCTGGTCTTTAGCAGTCAGCATAAGTATGGGCGTATGGTTGCCATCTGCGCGCAGTTTACTGCAGATTTCAAAACCGTTCAGGCCGGGCAACATGACGTCTAAAAGGATACTATCGTACTCTTCTGCGCTGGCCGCGGCGTAGCCGTCTTGACCATCGTAACAGACATCTACGGCGTAGTTTTCTTGCTGTAGACCCTGCTTGAGCGCGGCGGCGATTCTGTGCTCGTCTTCTACGATTAATATCTTCATGCTACTTAGTATACGATTGATTTCTTAAAATAATCTTAAGACCGTATTTTTTAGAAGCACACAAATAGCCCACGCTGTGGGCCTACTAGACACCAGGCGTGGGCTTTTAGAAATTTGGGCTACATGTTAGGCGCGCACTGCAGCGTAGCCGCTGGAAGATTCCGGCCATAAGTAGCGCATCAGACGTTGACCTTTGCGGCTGAGTTCAATCCAGAATTCGCCGTTGGCGGTGGTGCGCATCAGCACTAGGCCCTTGTTCTGGAGTGAGCTTAAAATATGCGCTAGGCGTGGGCGCTCCACGCCCAACGTTTCTACTAGACTGTTAAAATCTTCGCCGCCGTCTTCATCGATTTGCTGCAAAACAAGTGCGTAGTCTGCGGGTAGGTCGGCTACTCTTTTGGATTTCCTAAAAGGTCGTTTCATAAGCGATACTCCTTTGTTTTGGTCCTTGGTCTGTTTCTGCCAAGGTATCCCCATAATGACCCGCTAACTTTAGAAATACCTTAAGCTTTTGCCGATTTGCTATACTGCTAGGATATATGAAAGCGTTTTTTAGCAGCAAAAAGTTTTGGTACGGTGTACTAATATTTTTTGCGCTGCAGTCCGCTTGGTTGGCCCTAACTGCGCGCTACCCCATGGCCTTTGATGAGAATTATCACTACGGCCTCATAAAGCTCCACGCCAATCAGTGGCTGCCCTGGTTTACGCACCAACCGGCCGCGGCGGCAGAATTTGGCAGCGTGGTGCGTGACCCGTCGTACTTGTATCACTACCTGCTGAGCCTGCCCTACCGACTCCTTAAGCCCCTAGGCGACACGCCAACCATTTTGGCGTTGCGCGTTATAAATATTGGCCTATTTATGGCCGGCCTGTTGCTCATGCGCAGGGTGCTACTGCGTTTGCAGCTGAGCCCTGCCTTTACTCACGTCAGCCTGGCCATGCTTACGCTTATACCAGTCGTGCCTTTCCTGGCCGCAACCATCAATTATGACAACGTATTTGTGCCGATTTTTGCCGCCGCGCTACTCTTAACCTTCGCTATCTTTGACGATTTTGCTGCTCGCCGCGTATCGGCTGCCCGCCTGCTGGCCCTAGGGAGCTTACTACTACTGGGTTGCCTAGTAAAATATCCGTTTTTGCCAGTGGCTATGGTGCTGGGACTAAGCGTGCTGTTAAGAGCCTGGCGCACCAAGCTCCTAAACGCTAAGGGCTGGAAAAAATGTATTAAAAGTTTTGCTGGTTTACCGCGTTGGAGCAAGATTGGGCTAGCGGTGGTGGTGCTGCTGTCGGTAAGCTTATTTGCGGAGCGCTACGTTGTTAACTTGGTGCAGTACCACACGCCGGTGCCAAGCTGCGATGTCGTACTAGACGACTCCTCTTGCAGTAGTTACGGCCCTTGGGCGCGCGACAACCGACTGGCCGCGCAAAAGGATCCTGAGTGGCGCGGTAGCGTCCCGGCCTTTACTTGGAGTTGGCTGTACGGTATGTGGTATAGGCTATTTTTTGCAATCAGCTGGGATTATGTAACGAAGCAGCCTTTGCCGGCCCTAGGCTTTGCTGCCGTATGTCTGGCAATCTTGCTAGCCATTGGGGTGCTCTGGCGATGGCGACAATTGGCCACAAACCCAGCCCAAAAACTCATCGTGGTCCTGCTTATTGTGTACGGCGGCGTCTTATTTTTAGACAACATGGAGGCCTACTTTAGAACTGGTTGGCCTGTGGCCATTAACGGCCGCTACTGGGTGCCGTTTCTGCCGCTGGTCTTTGCACTGGGCGGTTTGGCCTGGGGCGGAATATTAAAATCCAAGGTCAAGGTGTGGGTAGCCGCAGTTGTGCTTGTGCTATTCCTGATTCAGGGCGGCGGCGCGGCCACGTTTATTATTAGAAACGACAATAATTGGCTCTGGCAAAACAACGCAGTAACGCACGCCAATCAGGCGGCTAAAAAGGTTGTTTCTCCGCTTGTAATTTGCAAGGACTGCGACGTCGTAACTAGCCCTTAAGCAGCTGTCGTTTCTCTAGTTCTAAGATATCTTCGTTCAGGCTGCGATTAATATGGATAAGCCCGGCAACCACTCCCAGCGTAAAGCTAATAAAAGCAGCTGTGAGCAGCACCGTACCCAAGATAAGCGACTGCAGATGGCGGCCACTGCCCTGCTGGTGCAGTAACGTAAGATACCGCACAAATGGCACTAATCCAGCGGCTGTTAAAAACCCGCCGGTAGTAAAGAAAACGGCGTACGGCCGATACATAATGAAGGCTTTAGCAATAGCCGTGCCAGATTTAAACACATGCTCAAACATATTCTTAAACAGGCGTGATTCCCGCGTTTTGGGATTGGTCACAATGGGAATGCTGACTATGGTTAGCCCTTTTTGGCCGGCCTGAATCAAGGTCTCCATGGCGTAGCTAAAGCGCGTAACCACGTTGAGCTTAAGCGCGGCGTCACGGCTGTAGGCGCGGAAACCGCTGGGTGCATCGGGCACCTTTGTGCCGGCGGCCTTGTTAAGCACCCAGGTGCCAAATCTCTGCAGGATTTTTTTGCCTAGGCCAAAGTGGTCTATGGTGTTGGTTTGGCGATCGGCAATAACCATGTCTGCGCGGCGGTCTATGATTGGCTTAACTAAATCGGCGATTTTATTGCCGGGATATTGATTATCTCCATCGGTATTTACGATTATATCTGCGCCGTGCTCTAGACAGTACCACAGGCCATCGCGGAAGCTCAGGGCCAGACCTTTGTTACCGTTGTGCTGCACAAAATGCTTTACGCCATGTTTTTTGGCGACTTCTATGGTTTTGTCTGTGGAACCGTCGTCAATAATTAAAACTTCTATGCTGGAAATGCCCGCAATTTTGGTGGGCAAATCTTTGAGGACGTCGCCTAAGGTGGCTTCTTCGTTTAGGCAAGGGACTTGGATAAATAGCTTCATGTTTACAAGTATAGCGCAAGTGGTGGTCACGCCCCAGCATAACCGGTATAATACAGGGCATGGAACTGAGTATCTTTGCCCAACTGGCGGCCGTGCTAGCGGTGGCCGCAGGCGTGTCAGTTATTATGCGACTGCTACGGCAGCCGCTGATTATTGGGTACATTATCTCTGGTATTATTTGCGGACCGGCGGCGCTTAACCTGTTGCACGATGCTGCGGCGTTTGAATCGTTTAGTCAAATTGGCATTGCCCTGCTGCTATTCATCGTGGGTCTAGGGCTCAATGTTGGCGTTATTAAGCGCACCGGCAAGCCAGTTTTGGCAATTTTTGTCTTAAATACGCTATTGGTCGGTTCGGCCGGCTTTATGGTTGGCAAATTCTTTGGCCTTAACACGCAGGAGGCCGGACTACTGGCACTTGGGTCGCTGTTTAGCAGCACGATCGTGGTCATTAAGCACCTGGTTGACTCCCGTGAGCAAGACCGATTATACGCCCAGGTGGCAATTGGTGTGCTGTTAATGGAAGATTTGGCCGCAACACTATCTTTGGTATTCCTGACGGCATCCAAAAACGGAGCGGCCGCGGGTCAGCTGTACGCGCTCATTGGCAAAGGCCTGTTGCTGGCCGGTGTGCTTGCTTTTGTGGGTTGGTTTGTCATGAATCGATTAGCTAAGTTTTTTGCTGCCAATCAAGAGTTTTTGTTTACGTTTACCCTAGCCTGGGCCTTTAGTGTTGCGGCGGCTTTTGAGCTGATGGGCTTCTCCCTGGAAGTTGGCGCCCTGTTTGCCGGTGTAGCGCTGGCCTCTCTGCCCTACGCACAAGAAATGAGCACGCGCCTTAAGCCGCTGCGCGATTTTTTCTTATTACTGTTCTTTATAAAACTAGGCAGCGGCATGACGCTTGGCGGCATGCAGGCGGCGCTGCTGCCGGCTTTGGCGTTGTCTGGCGTGGCGTTGTTTGTAAAACCACTCAGCGTGTCTTCAGGCATGGGCCTCTTAGGCTTTACTAAACAAACTGGCTTTAAGGCGGCGGCGCACTTATCGCAGATTAGTGAATTCTCTGTCATTATGATGGCCTTGGCCTTGAGCTTGGGGCTGGTGTCGGATTACGTCATGAGCATCTTAACATTGACCACCCTCTTAACAATTGCTGCCTCTAGTTACCTCATGAAATACGACGATAAGCTGTTTATGCGCTTTTCCAAAATATTAAATATTTTTGAAAAACAAAACATCGTCCATGCGGAACACGGCCAAGCCCCTACCTACAAACTCATGCTCTTTGGCTACCGCCGCGGTGGGCACGAATTTGTTGAGACATTCCGCCACATGCGCAAAAAGTACGTGGTGGTAGATTACGACCCAGACGTTATCGATTTGCTAGAACGCCAGCACATCAAGCACATTTATGGCGATGCCACGGATTACGGCCTGCTGGAGGAGCTCAACGTGGCAGGCGTTGAAACCATGGTCAGTATTCTGCCGGACCACGCCACTAACCTGCAGCTCTTGAAATACTATCTCAAGCAAAATCCCAAGGGCATTTTTATTTGCCACGCCACGGATTACGATCAAGCCGCGCAGCTGTACGACCAAGGCGCCTCGTACGTTATGCTGCCGCACTTCATTGGTTCGGAAAAAATGAGTGCCTTTCTACGCAAAAATGGCACCAGCCGCGAGGCGTTTGAACAGTACCGTAAGCGACATTTGCAGCGGCTGGGGAATTTGGCGCTTGGATGAACACCGTTGTTATTGATGTCCGCGAACCATTTGAATTTAACATGGGCCACTACCCTGGCGCCCTTAACATTCCGCCGGCGGCCATCATGCAGGGTCAACCAGCTGTCCTGGCCGACCTACCGCGAGACACCCGCATCGTTGTCTACTGCCGCACCGGCGCCCGATCCAACAGCACTATACCCTTCCTGCAGCGCTACGGTTTTACGAATGTGGTCAACGGGATCAATAAGGATCAAGTGCCGCGCTTCCTTGCCAATCAGGGCTGATTGTGCTAAAGTTAAACTATTGTTACTTATGAATCCTTGAGAAAGTTACGGTTGACTCGATTTTCATTTGCGGCAATCGATGTTAGCAACTTTTAAATAGGATTCATTTTTATGTCTTACTATGTCTATCAAGGCTCTAAGAAGAGCCGTAATAATCGCGGCCGCCAAGCTGCGCCCAAAAAACGTGGTCCCAAAAAGGACTACATTCACCCGTCTAAATTTGTGCAGGCTGCTAAGCCCGTCACGGTTGAAAAATATGAACCCACGCACAAGTTTACGGACTTTGCGCTGGAGCCATTTTTCCACGCTAACATCTCTAAAATGGGCCTAACAGACCCCACACCAATTCAGGACAAAGCCATCCCCGCCGGCCTAGAGGGCCGCGATATTGTGGGTATTGCCAACACCGGCACTGGCAAAACTGCCGCTTTTGTCATACCCGTTTTGCAGAAGCTGGAAGTTGATCAAAAAGCCCAGGCAATTATTTTGGCGCCCACCCGCGAGCTTGCGCAGCAAATTGAACAGCAATGTTTTGCCATTGGCAACCAAATGGAGCTGGACCACGCGCTGCTTATTGGCGGCGTGGCCATGGGGCCGCAGTTGCGGCAGCTGCGCTATAATCCACGCCTTATTATCGGCACGCCCGGCCGCATTAAGGATCATTTGGAGCGCGGAACGCTCAAGCTAGACCGCTGCAACATCGTTGTCTTAGACGAGGTAGACCGCATGCTGGACATGGGTTTTGTCCACGATATTACGCAGATTCTGAGTGCCGCCCAAAAAGAACGCCAGAGCTTTTACTTCTCGGCCACTATGGATGCGCGCGTTTCAGGTATCATTAACACGTTCTCTCACAACCCGTTGCTTATATCTGTTAAGGCAGGTCAAACCAGCGCCAATGTGGAGCAAGATGTAGTGCGCTACCGGCACATAGACCAGAAAATCGATTTGCTACATGACACGCTCATTACCGACCCCGCCATGAAGGCCGTCATTTTTGACGACACCCACCGAAGCGTAGAAAAGCTAACCAAAGAATTAGTAGCCCGCGGCTTCCCCGCCGATAGCCTACACGGCGGCAAAACTCAAGGCCAACGTGCCCGCGTTTTGCAAAAGTTTAAGGACAACCAAGTCAAATTGCTGGTGGCCACAGACGTAGCTGCCCGCGGCCTAGACATCGCAGACATTACCCACGTAATCAACTATTCCCTGCCGCAAACCTACGACGATTACGTCCACCGCATTGGCCGCACTGGCCGCGCAGACCGTGTGGGCATGGCGCTGACGTTTATTGAAGCTTAGTCAGCACTAACGCACCAGCTTCTATGCAAGCTAGTGCGCCACCGGCCATAATGGCGATTTTGGTCAGGATCCAACGCGGCTCCGTGCCGCCAAAAACAACAGCGCTCACCTGCACGGGCAGCATAAAGCCAAGCCACATCCAGAAGGCCATTTTATAGGGATTTTCTGCTGGCCAAGCTTTTAACACATGCGCCAAAACAAAGGTGGTTAGGATGGTTACAAGTAGCTGCACGATTAGTAGCGGCATCATCTGTTTCTGCATTTCTTTTTGCGTTTTTTGCTTTAGCTTATCAAAGCCGTGAATTTTACCCCACATCCGGCCAAAGAGCGGCGTGTACCAAATGGCGCCAAGGATAAATTGCGCTACTGAGGCCAGCAAAACGGCGGTTAGGTTGATTGATTCGTTCATCGCATTCTCCCTATAAATTTTTAATAAAATTGCGTAGTAATAGTACTAAAATTACCAACAGTTGCAGCGCGATAATGAGCAGGGCCGGCAGGCTCATGTCATCCCACAGGCGCTTTAACCAGACCATATAGGTGGGCTGTGCTACATAATTATTGCCGCGTACGTTAGCTATGCCCTTCATTTGCATGTAACGCCGCACGGCCCTATTTTCTAAAATCTGCGCCTCTTCCTTGTCTAACTGGCCAATGTCCATGGTGTCAACAATTTTTATGGCCGGATACTTTTGCAGCCATTGCATGGTAGGTCGGCTGAGATGTTCCTTAAGTTGCTGCTGCGGTGTTTTATCTGTAATTCCCACATAATATTTGCCAGCTTTTTTGCTGCAAAACATACAAAGTCCAATGTGGCTTGACTGACATAGTCATAGCATAGCAAACTAGCTACGCATTGTCTGTTTTTTTGAGCGCCTTTACGGCTTTCTCAAAATCGCCCACGTATTCTTGATCTTGCTTAATTCTAAAATCTGCATATTCCTTAAGTGCCTTTGTTTCTGCCTGCTGTTTGCTGACAGCGCCGGCGTTTTTGAGCTTGGGATAATCGTTTAAGTCCAAGTAGCCATCCATAATGCCCAGCCACTGTGCCATGGAGGTGGGCATGCCGCGCTGCGCCCGTAATTCAGCGGTGTCCAAAAAGGCCGACACGGCCAACCGGAGCTCTGATAATTCTTTGTCCTTCAGATAATTTTTGGCCACTGTTACGTCGGTCCGCAAAATCTTGCCGTTTGGTGCCTGGCGCCAGTTGGTTAGGCCCATGTGCGGCTGGGACTTATCGGCCCGAGCGTGGATAATCTCTGCTGCTGTGCCACCGGCAATGGCGTAGTGCAGCTTATTTTGGATAAAAGCAAAGAACTGTTTGGCCAGCGGGCTGGCGCTATTGTAGTCATTGGACAGCGCAAAAATATCCGTCAATTTTAGGTAGATGCGCCGCTCGCTGAGCCTGATTTCCCGAACGCGCTCGAGTAGTTCATCAAAGTAATCTTTGCCAAAGTTGCTGCCTTGGGCCAGGCGCGCATCGTCCATGACAAAACCTTTGATTAGAAACTCTTTGAGTACACTGGTGGCCCATTTCCTAAAGGCTGTAGCCTGGATGGAATTGACGCGGTAGCCTACGGAGATGATGGCGTCTAGATTATAGAAACGTGTTTTATAAACTTTATTGTCATTAGCAGTATGTGCAAAAATTGCACTAACTGAATTTTCTTCAAGCTCCCCAGATTCAATAATGTTAATAAGGTGTTTTGTGACTACGGTCCGGTCTACATTATAGAGCTCAGCCATCCGTTTCTGCGTCAGCCACACCGTTTCCCCGGCATAAAAAACTTCTAGGTGCAGTGTGCCGTTTGGGGCGTCATAAAAGAGGAAGTTGGCTTCCTTGGGCGGTAGTTGGGCGGGGGCATCTCCAGCGGGCATAGGCGTATCATACCTTTTTGGCTCGCAGCATACAAGCCAAAAAAGCGATTTTGACCCCTGTTTAATGAAAATTTAATGAAACGATTAGCGGCCGCGCGTCATCAGCCGCAAATTGGACAAATAGCCTGGCAGGCTGAGCTCTGGGTGGCGGCTCAAATGTTCTAAATGGCGCTCGCAAAAGCCCAAGGAAGAACCGCTGCGGTAGTAGGCAGAATCGGTGTTATAAAGTGGGCTGTCCACCATGGCTTGCAGGGCGTCGCGGGCTACAATAAAGCCGTCGGAGGCGTAGAATTTGGCTTGGGCGGCGGAGCGCGGCAAGGTCGTATCTTCTGGAGTAGTGCGCGGGCTGGTGTTAATAATCATAGAAACCTTTCAAAATTATAAAAAAGAGCTGCCATAACTAAATGACAACTCCTTTTGTAAGAACTTAGCGACGGCCGGGGCGGAAGCTGTTGCCCATGGTGCTAGAGCCGCGGTCACGGTCAAAGCCGCCGGGGCGGCGACCAAAGCCGCCACCATTACCGCCGGAGCGGTTAGGGCGGTCTTCGCGCGGGCGGGCCACGTTGACGGCCAGGCTGCGGCCGTTCATGTCTTTGCCGTTTAGGCCGGCGATGGCGGCGTTGCCTTCATCATCACTGTCAAATTCTACAAAGCCAAACCCCTTGCTGCGGCCGGTGTCGCGGTCTGTTACCACTTGCGCGGAAGCAACAGTGCCGTACTCGGCAAACATTGCCTCTAGTTCGTCGCTGCTAACAGCGTATGGTAGACCTGCCACGAATAGTTTAATAGCCATAATAATAGATCCCTTCTTATGCGTTATGGAATCTAAAATCTTATACTGAGATTAGCGAGCTGCTTCCAAAAACCAACTTAGTTGTAAAATCTAGCGCGTCGTTCCAAAGTGTGCAAACTCCTGGCAGCTCGGTCTAGTAAAGTTATTGTAGCATAGACAACAGCTATTACCTAGCGTCAAGTCAACAAGCGTCAAATTAGTGACAATTCTTACCCACAAACCGTGCCGCATGCCACAGACTTTTGGGCATCGGCTGGTTATGATAGAGACACTAACAGAGGGAGGAATGCCTATGCAGCACAACCAAACTAAGGACCAAGGGGACACCGGTTACCAATTAGATAAAGACAAGCGTCGTAAGCAGGATGAAAGCGGTCAGCAAGACACCACCACTGACCTGCAAGAAGACCTGCGCGAAGACCAGATGATTTAGCCTACCGCTCCTTTTACCTTAATTTTCCGCCAGTCACGCCAATAACATCACCCGATACATAGCTGGATTCTTGACTAGCCAGAAACACATAAGCCCCTGCTCTGCCGGCACGTTAAGCCACGCAAAATCCACTACGCAACCAGCGCGCGGACGACTTTTTTAATGAGCTCTGTAGGCAGCGGTTGGTCCAGCGGGAACCACAGCGTGCCTTTGCCTTTTATGTACGGGGTTAGCTGCTCCCGCAAAGCCAGGTCTTTGGGCACGGGGTAGATGCCTAGGTGATCTTTCCAGCCAGAAATAAAGATGCGGGCACGCTTGGCATCGATTTTATAGCCAATGATGCCGTAGCTTAGGACTTCTTCTGCCTCTGGCAGTTCTGCGCGGAGCAGCGAATGAAGCTCGTCAAATTGCGGACGGGCATGGGCGGGAATATCGGCAATGTATTCTGCCACAGTTTTGGTCTGCGGCTTAAACGGAATACCGCGCTTATAGGATGCTTTTAGCATTTGTTCTAGCACGCGCAAATCAATGTCTGCCAACTTGTTTATGTACAGACAGGACATGCTAAATTTGTGCTTGCCCAAATTGGCCAGCTCCGCGCCATAATGCTCAAAGCCATCGTAAAAATAAACGGTTAGCGCGCTTTTGCGGGGACTAAATGCTAGGCGCGGCATGTCGCCTTCGCGGCCAGCTTCCGATTTGTAGTGCTGGGTGCCAAAGCCAATAATGCTGGGTCCCCACATGACCGGCTCATCGCCAGAAAGTTTCTTCATAATGGTAATGAGCGCCAAAGATTCTTCTTGGCGCACCGGGCTGACGGTGCTCAAAAAATCGGCGACGGAAATAACGGTGGGTTTTGTCTTGTTCTCTGCCATAGTGAGTATAATAGAGGGTATGAGTAAACAATGTCAAAGCTGTGGCATGCTCAACCAAATGCGCGCCATTGTGGACGATGCCCTCAAGCAAAACGGCAGCGCCCGCATTATGCGCTGGATGGCCCAGAAGCAACTTCCCCGTTTGGAGCGCTGGAAATGAGCGATTTCCTAGGTGGCACGGTTCACGATAAAACACCAGACGACTTCAAGGCGGCTATTCAGGCCAACAAAGTTGCGGCAAAACTCTGGCAAGACATCACGCCCCTAGCCCGCAACGAATGGATTTGCTGGGTCACAGATGGCAAGTTGGCAGAAACGCGCGTTAAGCGCATCCGCGTTGGCATTTCTAAAATGAACGGCGGCATGCGTCGGCCGTGTTGCTGGCAGGGATGCCCGCATCGGGTCAGAAACGGTAAGGCTTAGCGCGCCTGCGCCTTAACCAGCCGTCTCCGCAGCTTACATTTGATTTTCTGCTGTCATAACAATTTAATTTTTCTAGCAAAGTAGTATACCGCAAACACCAGCAGTACACTAAAGCCCACCACACCAAAGTAGGCCCATTCTTCGTGCATAAATGGCAGGGCAATGTTCATACCGTACATGCCAAAGAAGACGTTGGGCAGCGCCACTAGCAGTGTTAGGACAGTCAGGATGCGCATGCGTTGGTTTAAGGTGTTGTTAGCCACCGTGCTGTAGGAGCGGTCTATGCTGTCTATGGCGTGGGCGTGGCTATCGATTTCTACCAGCAGTTGTTTGATAAAGAGTTGGATGTCGTCAATTAGTTCCCTGTCTGCGTTGGTAGTGGCGCTGGCAAACAGTTTTTCTGCCGCGACCAACATGCCGCCCAGACTCATTTTGCAGCGATTTAGGTTGCCTTCTATTGTTACAAAACCGTAAAAGTCGTTGTTGGTGGCTTCGCGGCTACGCATCAGTTTTTCTGTTTTTTCTATACGGTTGCCTATAATATCAATGAATGCTTCGTAGCGTTTTACGATTTCTAGCAAGCTTGCAATAAGCAGTTTTCCGGGGACGATTTTGGCCAGATCAGGCGCAGGCTTAGTCAGCGCATCCGGCAAATTTGTGCGCGACGAAACGCAGGCAAACAACGATTTGCCCGCAATAAATAAAACTGGCCACGACATAATTTTGGCACCATGCAGTTCTGGCGTGCGCGCAAAGACATAGGTGGTGCCGCCTACAACTTCTACGCGGGGCAGCTCATTGGCATCAAAAACGTCGGTTAATAAGTGATGCGGCAGGTCAAAATCGGCCGCTAGTTTTTTGGCTTCTAGCTGGCTTAAGTGCTCGCCGTAGATGAGCGTAGACTTGGCCATGTCCGGCTGCTGAGTTTGCTTCAGTACATCAGTGGTGGCTTGGTAAAACGTAAGCATTACGATTAGTATACTACAGCTGCTTTTTGCGGTACGTTTCTATGAGCGTAATATCCGCTTTGTCTTTCTTGCGGCCCAGGCGCTCCTTGAGTTTTACCAAATCGTCTAGGCCCATAAAGGTCACGCCGTCCAGCGTAAAAGCATGTTTTTGTAGGCGGCCAAGGTCGTAGTTCATCCAGGATAACATGACTTTGTAGCCCTTGTGGGACAGCAGCCGCTTACCGTCGTCCTGAATGTATTCTTTCCAGCCCTTTGCTTTAAATTTGTCGTACGCTTTTTGGTTAACCACTAGGTCTACATCCATGGTGTCGCGGATGCCTAGAGCCTCCAATACACCGCCGCCAATAACCACATAGCTATGAGCAGGTAGCTTGAGCCGCTGCACCATTTCTACTGTGCTGCGCTTAGCTACCGGCAGATTTTTTACGGCCTCCCGCAGTGTGCTGTAAATATTTTCTTGGCCGATTAACTCTGTTAATTCATAGCTTTCCAGAACTTTTTGCAGCCGTGGCGAGGCGTGCGCCATAACAAAGCGGATATCGTCCACCTGGAGCTGCTGGGCGATTTTGCGGAGCGATGCGGCGCCGGTGTAGTCAATATCGCTCATGGAGCCGGCATCTAAAATGACACAAGTAACCGGGTACTCAGCCTTCTTTATGACGCGCTGGATGCGTTTGACAAAGTAGGTGGCGTTTTCAAAAAATAGTGCGCCGTCAAAGTGGTAAATGATGACGCCGTCCGGGCGGGAGCTGTATTTGTGGCTGGCATCTAGACGATCTTCTGCCCAATCGGCAATAATGCCGTCGCGCAGCAATACGGCATCGGGCGGCCGATATTCGCGCCTGAGGCGTTCTACTAGGGAGCCGAGGACAGCAATCATTATGCCCTGCTGCACGCCCAGCAGCGCAACCGATGTCATGGCTAAGAGCGCAATGGCGCACTCCACTTTGTGCATGCGCCAAATCTCTTTAATTTGCCGCACGTTAATTAAGTGCACCCCAATAGCGCAGATAATTGCCGCCAACGCGGCTTCTGGAATTAGGGTTAAGACGTCTGTTGCAAACAGCAAAATCAGCGCAATAATAACGGCCATAAAAATGTTAACCATCTGCGATCGGCCGCCGGCATTGTCTGCCACCGCGCTGCGCGGCGGGCTGCCGTTTACGGCAAACCCCTGCGTTAAGCTAGAGGCAATATTGGCAAAGCCCAGCGCTATTAAATCGTGGTTGTCGTTAATGGGCTCATCGTACTTGTCTGCGCTGCTGCGGATAACGGCTAAACTTTGCGCCATAATGACCACTGCAATAGCTAGAGCAGATGAAAACAGCGTCGCCGCCTGAATGAGCGATAGCTCTGGCATCTGGAAATGCGGCATTCCGGCCGGCACTTTGTCTATCATATGAACGCCCAGACCTTTTAGGTTAAAGACTAGGCTCAGCCACAGCGCCGCCACAAGCCCCAGCAGCGCACCCGGCAGTTTGCGCTTGCCGGCTACTATTGTAATCACCAGTACGCTTACGCCCAGCGCCAACGTTGGCCAGTGCGCCTGCGGCAAATGGGTTAGCGTAGTGGCAACTTTGTCCAGCACGCTGCCTTTTACGGGTATGGCCATAAGTCCGGCCACGTGGGTCAGGATAAGCTGCAGACCAACGCCCGCCAAAAAACCAGTCAGGACCGGCTTAGAAATTAGGTCAGCCAAGAAACCAAACCGTAGCAGCCCCATAGCCACCAAGATGAGCCCCGTAAGCACGCCCAGCAGCGCAATGACGGCCGCGTAGTGCGGACTATTGGCAGCCGCGAGCGTGGCGGCGCCGCTGGCTACCAGCGCGGCAGTGGCGGAATCGGCCCCAATAACTAAGTGTTTGGACGACGTAAACAGCGCAAAAACAATCGGCGCCAGCAGCGCGCAGTACAGACCGGTCTGCACCGGCAGTCCCACAATGGCCGCAAAGCCCAAAGACTCCGGAATGGCCACCGCGGTTACTACCAGCGCGGCTAGGAAGTCTTTTTTGAGATGCTTTTGGTCATAGCCCTGAAAACTGGCGCGAAAGAAACGGCTCATGCTTAAAGCTATAGTAGCGCTTATGCTAGGAGCTGGTCAATTCTTAGGGTAAGCGCATACCAGCTTTTTCTAAAGTACGCATTTGGTCTTGATGGGCCATCTTTAGCGCACGCTTTACAGCGCGGCGAGCTGCCGGTGAAGGATTTGGAGAAGCAATATCGCTTAAGGATACTTTTTTGGGAGTGAAGAGTTTTAATGTCATAGTGCTCCTATGTTAACAAGTTTTCTAATTCTATCCTAGTCATTTTGCTGGGGATAAGCTGTAATATATCCTCCACATTATCGTAAACATTACCAGTTTGATTATCTGGATTCTTTATGACTACACCAAAGGCAACGCTATGCTTAAATTGAGATAATTGCGAAAGGTTTGAGTAGATTTTGAAATAGGTATTAATAAAACCCAGTTTTTACGCTATCAAGAAAAAATTAAATAATTATTAACTTTTTCAAAAAACAGGGGTGACAATTTTTAGTACATGAGCAATGCGGTAGTTTTACAGCCTAGACGCCGACACAATCACAAAAATGCCCACGCTATTTAAGACAAATGCTAGCAGAAAAAACTGCCACTGCTTAATCTTGGACAGGCCTAACATGGAAACCCCTGCCTCATCCGGCAAAGGCGATGCAATCACAATCGCCCCCACCACCGGCAGGACCCACGCAAAATAGGGGCTTTTAAAGAGCAGCTTAAGTTTGGGCGTGTGCAGCTTTTGAATAAGCGGCATTAGTTCTTCAAAAACCTTGTCTTTCATAAATTTGTAAATAATGTAATCGCCCAGCATGGCCCCTAAGCCGGCCAGCAGCGCAACTTCTATGGGATGCAGCGATTCTGCGAGTCTAAACAGCACCACGCTGGCCGGCACCACCGTAAAGGTAGATACAAAGAAAATGCCAGTAATAAAGGCGCCCAGATAACCCAGGCCACCAATGTGATGTATGGCGCCGTCTACCAGCGGCGTCTTGGCCAGCCAAAAAAACAACACCAAACTTAGGATGAGCATAGAGGTATTTTTAAAGCGCCATCCGTGCCACTTTTGGGCAATGTTTTGTTTCATGTAGCTCCATTATAACCTAATCGTCTTATGCATTATTTTACTGCAGGGCAACTAGAATTCAGGTACACTAAATGCATGAACATTACATTTTACTTTGACCCCTCCTGCCCCTTTAGCTGGATTACCAGCCGCTGGCTGCTGCGGGTCAGCGACCAGCGCGATATTTCCGTAACCTGGAAGCCATTTTGCCTAGCCATAAAAAATGATGAACTTACGTCCCAGCCCAATGAGGATCAGCACGCCCCCGCCCACCGAGACGCCCTTAGAACGCTCCGACTATTGTTAGATTTAGATAAAAACCAGGGCGTGGCGCTGATTAACGGCTACACCGCCAGCGGCATGATCAAGCACATTATGGGCGACCCGCTGGACGATGCCGGTCTGCGAAGCATGCTGGCCAATCTGGGGCTGCCGGAATCGTTGCTGGCCGCGGCAGATGACGCATCTTACGATTCCTTTTTGCAGGACACGTTGGCGGAGGCCATTGCCGTAGTTGGAAACGATGTAGGCGTGCCTACCGTTGTGTTTGAGCATGCTGACGGCAGCAAGCTGGGCTACTTTGGCCCGGTTTTGAACCAGCTGCCGGACCCGGAGGAATCGCTGGCCATTTGGGACGGCCTGGCAGCTCTGGCCACTGTGAAAAGCTTTTATGAACTTAAACGCAGCCGACCAAGCGGCGGGCCCGATGTGGCCAGCACCGCACGGTGTTAGGACGCTATGCTCTCTAAAGCCCAACGCGATGTTTTATGGGGCAAGGCCACCGAGCCGCCTTTTAGCGGCAAGCTGCTGCACCTAACCGCCATGGGCGACTACTCCTGCGCGGGCTGCAGCTCTGTTTTATTCCACTCCAGCGCCAAATTTGACTCTGGCTGCGGCTGGCCTAGTTTTGACCGCGCCCTGCCGGGCGCCGTTGTATTTACAGAAGATTTGTCACACGGCATGGTGCGGACTGAGGTAACGTGCTCTGTATGCGGCGGCCATCTGGGTCACGTATTTGACGACGGCCCTCGTGACACCACTGGCC